>OLZB01000002.1_pt1 | contig 183693 bp, 150 predicted proteins | sample 1673421 | NCBI WGS metagenome assembly OLZB01 (sample SAMEA103958111, study PRJEB25191) | human gut metagenome | biome: human-associated habitat [ENVO:00009003]; feature: intestine environment [ENVO:2100002]; material: feces | place: Germany | collected 2013/2015
ATCTCAAGATAAAGAAATTCTGGGGTACAACAGAGAACGCTGTTCGCATACAAATCAGTGTGGCAATTATCACATACTGCCTTGTGGCTATTGTCCAACATGATATGAAATTGAAACGCTCAACCTATGAAGTTTTGCAAATTCTCAGCATATCATTGACTGACAAAACCCACTTGCGTGACCTGTTCGACAAGACTAATTTCAATGATGTCAAAGATCTAAATGATCCCCTGATTCCGGGGCTTTTTGACTAATTGTTTAACTCGTCCCATTTTAACGGGACACTAATGAATTGAACATTATATCCAATAATCAAGAACAACCGCAGACGGGACACGGTAAGAACGATTTTGTTTGAAAGGGAAAGAGCCGTCCCATTACTTTCAACGTGGTTGGACAATCGCGTCCGCCCTGTGTTGAATTGCCATGATAATGTAATTCCTTTATCGGAAATCCGATTTTGCGCTGCAAAAGTATCAAGTTTTCAATTAATGTGGGCGATTTTCTGCGTTAAAAAATTCTAATTCCAGGGATAGGCGTTGAAGCCCGATTTCAAAACAAGTTATTTTGTTGACGAAAACAAGTTATTTTGCTCTTCAAAACAAGTTATTTTGCCCATGAAAATAACTTATTTTCCTTTCGATTGGTTTTCAGTGGTTTATCGTGATTGATGGGAATGGATGCGGAAGGAGCGTTCAGGGTTTTGGCGCGGGCTGGGGAATAGAGTCGGCTTGCCTGCCCACTTTTTCCTCGCACCCTCTTATCATCTTTGTGATTTGGGCAACGCGGGCTTTCAGGTCGGGCGTGTCTCGCAATTGCCGGTAGTATTTGAGGGAGAGGCGCAGGTAGCGCAAGGCTTCACTCCAGTCTTCTTCGAACACACTGCAGAAGCCCAGCCGATAATAAGCGTCGGGCTTTTCGTTGTCGTGGCAGAGGGTAAGCATCTTTTCGTAGAGGGGAACAGCCTCTTGGTAGCGACCTAGGCGGAAGTGGCTTTCAGCGTCGGCCCAGTAGTAAAAGGAACGTTCAGCGGGCGAGAAATTATCCAAATGGGGTAGGGATTCCTCCAGGTATCGGATGGCTTGCTCGTAGTTCCATTCGTAGTAGTGGCATACCCCCAGATAAGCTCTGTATCGGGGATTTAGTTTATAAAGGCTATCCAGCCTGTCCAGTATGAGCAAGGCTTCATGGTATTTTGCCGAGGCGAAGTATTCCAATGCCTTTCCCAGTTCACGGGCATCCGCTTCTCGCCGCTCCTCCCTGGATTGAGTGGGGCTTGTCTGCGCTTGCGCTTGCAAGGCCGCCAGGTTGAGGAAGAGGAACAGCAAACAGAGACGCATGGCGAATAAGTGGGCTTGCTTATTTTGTGTAGAAGTCTATCAAGCGGGTGATAGCCCTTTGGCAAACGGAACAGAACTCGGGATTCTCGTTGGTGCGCATCCTGCAGTCTGGCATTGGGCGGTAGACCCCTTTCAAGCTATATCCCGCTCCCTCGTAGACTCCTATCCGCCGCGGATGCTTCTTGTCTACTGGCGTGGGGATTGGCGTTTCTCCCTCTATCATGTCTTCCCACTTTCCGTGGAAGTCTGCCAGCGTAGTGAGGTTGGGTTCCCAAGGCTCCACGTCGTGCGGATACATGGGGATGGTCTCGAAGTCATAGGCGTATTCGTCACCTAGCCCTGCGAAGGAGTGCCCGAACTCGTGCACGACGACGGGCTTGTAGTAGGCATGGTGCGTAGAGGTGAGGTTATAGGAGTTGAGAATGCCTCCGCCGCCATAAATGTCTGAGTTCACCAACACGATGATGTGTTCATAAGGTGTTCCAGCCAACAGGTCGTGTAAGTCCTTGATACGCAGCGTGGTAAGATATCTGTCGCTATAGAAGGTGTCGAAGTGGGAATGGAGCGCGGTGTTCTTCCATATGCCTTTGGCGGGATGGCTGGTGCCGCTCTCTTTGGAGGCGGACTTGACGGCGATAACCTGGAATCTGTCACGCAAAGACCTGAAAGGCTCGTGGGCAAAGAGAGCCTCGGTCGCCTCTTGCGCGTCGTGGATGAAGGCGTTCATCTCTTGTTCCGTATACCCTTCGGCCAGGAAAGCGATGTGGATGCACTTGGCGGTGTCCGCGGGCCATGAGAGCACTTGGTAGGACGTGGGCTTTTTTCCTATGTGCCGTATCAGGATGTCGGTTGGCACTACTTGGTGGGTGAGCGTGGCCATCACTTCCCGGCGGTTATCGCGCAAGTCGATGGTGACATCAATCGTGTCTTTTGGCATGGGCACCAAGAATACGTTTTCGAAGCTCTTGGTCGTGGTCTTGGCCTCGGGATAAGTGAGCCATTCCTGGAACAAGGTGGAAAAGGAGTTGCGATAGATGACGGTTTGCGTCTTGTGGTCTCTCACGGTCACTTGCCCGTTGCCCTCTACGGGCAGCTCGGCCAAGTGTTGCCGCTTGCCATACCATCGGGGCATGGCTTTCAATTCGTCCACGGCGATATGCTGTTCGGTCGCGTTGCCCATGAAGGCATAGTCAAGTCTCAGGGTAGCGTCCGTGAAATAATCTTCAAATCTTTGCGCCGGACAAAGCGTGGCCACCATCAGTGACAGGGTGGCCACTAAGAGGAATTTCGTATATTTCATTACCTTACTTTCAGTTTCGCTCCAGGATATATCGTGTAGTTAGGCGATAGCTTGTTGATTTTGTAGAGGTTCTTCAACCTGATGCCATACTGCTGCGCGATGGTATACATGCTTTCGCCCGCTTTTACTACGTGGATGTAGTTCTTGTATTGCTTGGGCGCTTTCTTCTGCTTCTTCTTCAGGTAGATGATGTCTCCCTGGCGCAGTCGGTCGTTTTTGTCGCGCTCGTTGTATTTGGCCAGCTTTTTGTAGCTGATGCCTACCTCTTTGCCAATGCTCCTGAAGGTGTCTCCCTCACGGGCTATGAGGTAATAGTTCTTGTTGAAGAGCTTGATGGGATGCAACCTGCCGGTGGCGGAAGTCTCGTAGCCCGCTCTCTCGGCCAGGAACTTGTCATATTTCTTGGCTCGGTCAAACTGGTCGAGGTCATATAGCTCGATAATGTTGATCAGGCTCTTGGCGTAGGTGGGGCTTGTGGCGTATCCGCAAGCTTTCAGCCCCCTGGCCCAACCTTTATAGTCGGTATGTTTCAGCTTGAAGAGGCGAGCATAGCGGGGTTGGTGCCTCAAGAATTTGCTGTGGTCCTCGAAACTTTCCTTGGGGCTGTCATATACCCGGAAGCATTCGCCTCGGGCGTCATCGTCGGCATATTGCTTGCGCCCTCTCCATCCGTGGCACTTGATGCCGAAGTGGTTGTTGCCGTAACGGGCCAAGTCGCTCAGTCCCGCACGGCTTTCCAGCAGGCCTTGTGCCAGGGTGATGCTGGCCGGCACGCGGTATTTCAGCATCTCCTCTATGGCCAAGTCCTTGTATTGATTGATGTAGTTGATGTATGCTTGGTTCTTGCGGGTCTGGGCGTGGGCGCTCATGAAAGCCACGGCCATGAGCAAGAAGGCTATGTAGGTTCTCAATCGGTTCATGATGCAAAATTAGTAAAAAAGAGTCTAACGATACGTCCGTTTAAAATATTTTTGCTATTTTTGTGCGCCAATGTCGAGAAAATGACCCGTTTACACCATATTATATTAGCGTTGGGCAGCAATACCCAGCAAGCAACAGTCATGCGAGAGGCCAGAAAGCTGCTCTCCGCTCTCTTTCCCGACATAGAATTCACCCGTGTGATGTGGACAGAGCCTATAGGCATGGAGGGGGAGCCTTTCCAGAATTGCCTGGCTCATGCCACTACGTGCCTGGATGTGCAAGAAGTGGAACGGAAACTGAAGGAGGTGGAAGTCCTATGCGGCAGGACCAAGGAGGAAAGCCTGCGTAACGTGATAAGGATGGACGTGGACTTATTGCGGTATGACAATTATCGCTGCCACGAGCAAGACTGGGACAGACCCTATGTTCATCAATTGATGAAGGAAATAAAGTGATTTGTAACCTAAATATATAAGAAATCAATGGCTGAGACAAAAAACAACCGCAAGCCCAGGCAGGCCGCGCCGATAGATAACACATACGCTCACGTTCAACCTCAGGCCTTGGAGTTGGAAAGGCTGGTCATAGGAGCTTTGCTGATAGACAAGGAGGCTTTCTCCGTGGTGTCGGAAATATTGAGTCCCGAAACATTCTATGAGCCGCGCAACCAAAAGATATATCAGGCCATACAGACCATGAACATGGACGAAAGACCCGTGGACATCATGACCGTAATCGAGGAACTGAAGAAGGAAGGCACGTTGGAAAGTGCGGGGGGTACGGCTTATGTGTTGGAGATATCCCAGGCCGTGAGCACGGCGGCTCATATTGAATATCATGCCCGTATCTTGGCCCAGAAATATACGGCACGGCAGTTGATACACTATGCCAGTGACGTGGAGACGAGGGCCTTCGACGAGACTGTGGACGTAGACGAACTGATGCAACATGCCGAAGGCGCACTCTTTGAACTTTCGCAAAAAAACATGAAGCAAGACTTCACCCAGATAAAGTCTGTGGTGAAAGAGGCCACGGAGATATTGCAAAGAGCGGCCAGCAATACGACAGGTCTTACAGGCGTGCCCACGGGCTATACGGGACTGGACGAGATGACGAGCGGATGGCAAGCGTCTGACTTGGTCATCATAGCAGGACGACCCGCCATGGGAAAGACGGCGTTCGCGTTGAGCCTGGCCAAGAACATAGCAGTGGACAACAATATGCCCGTTGGTTTCTTTTCCTTGGAGATGAGCAACGTGCAGTTGGTCAACCGTTTGATAGCCAATGTCTGCGAGATACCAGGCAACAAGATACTCAATGGACAGTTGGACCAACTGGAATGGGCGAGACTAGACAAAAATATAGGTAGGCTGGAAAACGCGCCAATCTATATAGACGATACGCCAGGCCTCTCGGTGTTCGAGCTGCGTACCAAGGCTCGCCGGCTGGTGAGGGAACACCAGGTGAAAGTCATCATGATAGACTACTTGCAGCTGATGAATGCCAATGGCATGCACTTCGGCAACAGGCAGGAAGAGGTGTCCACCATCTCCCGTTCGCTGAAGGGACTGGCCAAGGAGTTGAATATTCCGATTTTGGCACTCAGCCAGCTCAACCGTACCGTGGAGAAAAGAGATGACAATCAGTCCAAACGCCCGCAGTTAAGTGACCTGCGCGAGTCGGGTGCCATAGAGCAAGATGCCGACATGGTGCTCTTCGTGCACCGCCCGGAATACTATCATCTCTATGAGGACGAGAAAGGAAACAATCTCAGGGGAATGGCGCAAATCATTATCGCCAAGCACCGAAAGGGCGCGACAGGAGATGTGCTGCTCAACTTCAAGGGAGAGTATACCCGCTTCCAAAACCCGGAAGACTCTGACGCTAACTTGATAAGGGAAGGAGGAGAAATCATCGGCAGCAAGATAAACCAAGGAAATGAAAGCCTTGACGCACCCATGCCCGACCTTCCGCCCATGTTGGAGGGGGAACCAGGCTTCTAAATTCACTACGAATTGGGAGTAAAAACAAGATATACATAAGAAATTGTTAGGTTTTTGACGAAAAAAGTTATTGATTGTTTGCTTATGTCAAGGGAAAGCATTACCTTTGCAGGCAGAAACTTTAAACAGAATGATGACCAACTTGCTAGACATACTAGGTATTATCACCCTAATTCGACTGTATCGCAAAGTCGGAAGCAGATGGTCGTATGTATAGCGCAAGACGCAAGATGCCAACAGCCTTTCTCGCTTCCGTATGGAGTGTGGAAGGCTTTTTTGGTATTTTGAGGCCTATGTCAATAAAGAATAGTAATAACATATAAAGCAAGAAGATATGAGCGAAAGACTTTTTATTTTCGACACTACGCTTAGAGATGGCGAGCAAGTGCCTGGATGCCAGCTGAACACCGTGGAAAAGATACAGGTGGCCAAGCAATTGGAGCAATTGGGCGTGGATGTCATCGAAGCGGGATTTCCCATTTCCAGCCCAGGAGACTTCAATTCCGTGATTGAGATATCCAAAGCGGTGACATGGCCTACTATTTGCGCGTTGACCCGTGCGGTGGAGAAAGATATTGACGTGGCGGCGGATTCGCTGCAATACGCTAAGCACAAACGCATTCATACGGGTATAGGCACGAGCGATTCCCATATCAAATATAAATTTAACAGCAATCGCGAGGAGATTATCGAGCGTGCTGTGGCTGCCGTGAAGTATGCCAAGAAATATGTGGAAGACGTAGAGTTTTATGCCGAGGATGCCGGAAGAACAGACAATGAATACCTGGCCAGGGTGATTGAGGCCGTTATCAAGGCGGGAGCGACCGTTGTGAACATCCCGGACACTACGGGCTATTGTCTGCCAGAGGAATATGGCGCTAAGATCAAATACTTGATGGAGCATGTGGACGGCATCGACAAGGCTTGTATTTCCACTCATTGTCACAACGACCTGGGTATGGCTACCGCCAATACGCTGGAGGGCGTGCTCAATGGGGCCAGGCAGGTAGAAGTCACTATCAACGGTATCGGTGAACGCGCCGGCAACACCTCGCTGGAGGAAATAGCCATGATACTGAAATGTCACAAGGGTATAGGCATCGACACCAATATCAATACTACCAAGATTTGCCCCACGAGTCGCATGGTGAGCAGCCTGATGAACATGCCCGTGCAGCCTAACAAAGCCATTGTGGGTCGCAACGCTTTTGCGCACTCCAGCGGTATACACCAAGACGGAGTGCTGAAAAACGTGCAGACCTATGAGATTATTGACCCAAGAGATGTAGGCTTGGATGACAACGCCATCGTTTTGACCGCCCGTTCTGGTCGTGCCGCCTTGAAATATCGTCTACACGTAAATGGCGTGGAGATTACCGATGAGGAGAAGTTGGACAAGATATATCAAAAGTTCTTGAGACTGGCTGACCAAAAGAAGGAAGTAACCGATGATGATGTCTTGATGCTGGCGGGCGCTGATGCCGCGGATACCCATTCCGTGAAGTTGGACTACTTGCAGGTGACCACTGGCCGAGGTGTGAAAAGCGTGGCGAGCATCGGGCTGGACATCAGCGGACAGAAGTTCGAGGAGAGTTCCTCTGGTAATGGTCCTGTTGACGCGGCCATCAAAGCCTTGAAGCGCATCATCCGCCGAGAGATGACACTGAAAGAATTTACGATTCAAGCTATCTCAAAAGGCTCCGATGACGTAGGCAAGGTACATATGCAAGTGGAATACGACGGACAAGTTTACTATGGCTTTGGAGCGGATACCGATATCGTGACCGCTTCCGTAGAGGCTTATATCGACTGCATCAACAAGTTCAAGAAATAACGATATACATTATAATAATATATAAGAGGTAACCCATGAATACTTTATTTGACAAGATTTGGGATAAGCACGTAGTGCAGATTGTGCCAGATGGCCCTACTCAGCTTTACATAGACCGCCTCTATTGTCATGAGGTGACATCTCCGCAGGCCTTTGCTGGCATGAGAGCGAGAGGGTTGAAGTGTTTCCGTCCAGGGCAGATATTCTGCATGCCCGACCACAATACGCCCACTCATGACCAAGATAAACCCATAGAGGACCCCGTGAGCAAGAAACAGGTGGACACCCTCAGCAAGAATGCCGCGGACTTCGGGCTCACGCATTTCGCCATGAACACTAAGGATAATGGCATTATCCACGTGGTTGGTCCAGAGAAGGGGCTTTCTCTTCCAGGTATGACTATTGTCTGTGGAGACTCCCATACTTCTACCCATGGTGCTATGGGGGCAGTCGCTTTTGGTATAGGTACATCGGAAGTGGAGATGGTTATGGCCTCACAATGCATTTTGCAGCAGAAGCCCAAGAGCATGCGCATTAGCATAGAGGGCAAGTTGGGAAAAGGTGTGACGGCCAAGGACGTGGCCCTCTACCTGATGAGCCAGCTGACCACAAGCGGTGCCACGGGTTATTTCGTGGAGTATGCGGGGCAAGTGGTACGTGACATGAGCATGGAAGGTCGTCTCACGCTCTGCAATTTGAGCATTGAAATGGGAGCGAGAGGCGGATTCGTGGCACCCGACGAGACCACCTTCGCGTATATTAAGGGCCGTGAGTATGCTCCCAAGGGGGAGGAATGGGACAAGGCCGTGGCCTACTGGAAGACCTTGCGCAGCGGAGATGATGCCGTTTTTGACAAGGAATTGACTTTCGACGCGGCGAACATAGAACCTCGTATCACGTATGGCACCAATCCTGGTATGGGTATTGGCATTACCGAAAGCATTCCTACGATAGAAATGATAGACGAGGCAGGACAGGCTTCTTTCCGCAAAAGCTTGGATTACATGGGTTTCCAGCCAGGACAGCAACTCTTGGGTCATCCCATTGACTATGTGTTCCTTGGCGCATGCACCAATGGGCGTATAGAAGATTTCCGTGCTTTTGCCTCTGTTGCCAAAGGCAGGAAAAAGGCGGAAGGCGTAACTGCTTGGCTGGTGCCAGGCTCATGGTTGGTAGACAAGCAAATAAGGGAAGAGGGTCTTGACAAGATTCTTGAGGAGGCAGGCTTCGCCATCCGCCAGCCTGGTTGCTCTGCCTGTTTGGCCATGAATGATGACAAAGTGCCAGCGGGTAAGTATGCCGTGAGCACCAGTAACCGAAACTTTGAGGGTAGACAGGGTCCCGGCAGCCGCACGATACTGGCATCGCCATTGATGGCGGCCGCTGCGGCCGTGACAGGCAAAATCACGGACCCAAGGGAGTTGATGGATTAATGACAACGCTAATACAGAAAATCATGAAACAGAAATTTGACGTAATCACCTCTACCTGTGTCCCTCTTCCTTTGGAGAACGTGGACACAGACCAAATCATACCCGCCCGTTTCCTGAAGGCTACTGACAAGGAAGGTTTCGGTGCCAATTTGTTCCGTGACTGGCGTTACGATAAGCAGGGAAACCCTATCAAGGACTTTGTGCTCAACGACCCCTCGTATGGTGGGGTGATACTTGTGGCGGGCAAGAACTTCGGTTCTGGCTCCAGTCGAGAGCATGCCGCCTGGGCCATAGCGGGTTATGGTTTCCGTGTGGTAATCAGTTCTTTCTTTGCAGATATCCACAAGAACAATGAATTGAACAACTTCGTGTTGCCTGTAGTGGTAAGCGAGGATTTCCTCCAAGAGCTTTTCGCCAGCATCGAGAAAGACCATCAGACGCAAGTGAGGGTAGACTTGCCCAACCAGACGGTGACTAATCTGGCCACGGGGCGCAGCGAGCGTTTCGAAATTAACGGATACAAGAAGCATTGCCTGGAGAACGGCTTGGACGATGTGGACTTTTTGGTGGAAAACCGGGATAAGGTAGCGGCATGGGAGGCCGCCAACAAGTAAGGGCGAAAGAATGGGTAATCAGAAAGGTATTAGCGAAGAGACCAAGACCGCTTTGAAACCACTGGTGGAGATTATGGACTCCACGCTGCGTGATGGTGAGCAGACCAGCGGTGTTTCCTTTTTGCCCCACGAGAAGCTGATGATAGCCAGCATGCTGCTCTCGGAGGTAAACGTGGACCGCGTGGAGGTATCGTCAGCCCGGGTTTCTGAAGGTGAGAAAGAGGCGGTGAAGATGATTTGCCGTTACGCTTCACGTCACGGCATGCTTGAAAGGGTAGAGGTGTTGGGCTTCGTAGACCAGCACCGCTCCATAGATTGGATAAGAGAGTGTGGGGGAAAGGTGGTGAATCTCTTGGCAAAGGGGTCATTGAAGCATTGCGAGCAGCAGTTGCGCAAGACTCCCAGTGAACATATTGCCGATATCTCCGAGGAGGTGGCCTATGCTCTCGCGAATGGTATGATGGTCAATCTCTATTTGGAGGACTGGTCGAGCGGCATGAAAGACTCCCCGGAGTATGTCTACCAGGTGGTGGACGCTTTACGCGACTCTGGCATCCGTCGCTTCTTGCTTCCCGATACGTTGGGCATACTCAATCCCCTGCAGTGTGTGGAGTATATGAGGAAGATGCGTAAGCGTTATCCCGATTTGCACTTCGATTTCCATGCCCACAACGATTATGACTTGGCGGTGAGCAATTCGCTGGCGGCCGTGCTTTGTGGCGCCAATGGACTCCACGTCACAGTCAACGGACTTGGTGAGAGATGTGGCAATGCCCCGTTGGCTTCCGTGCAGGTAATCTTGAAAGACATGTTCCATGCCAAGACCCACATCCACGAAGAAGCCCTTAATCCCGTAAGTCGTTTGGTAGAGGGACATAGCGGGATAGCGGTCGCCCCGAATACACCCGTGGTGGGAGCGCATGTTTTCACCCAAGTGGCTGGTGTGCATGCCGATGGCGACAATAAAGACAACCTCTATTGTAACGACTTGGTGCCCGAACGCTTTGGCCGCCATCGCAACTATGCCTTGGGCAAGAACTCAGGCAAGGCCAACATCGTGAAAAACCTGGAGGATTTGGGATTGGAGCTTACGCCTGAGCAGACACGGGCGGTAACCAAGCGAGTGACCGAGTTGGGTGACCGTAAGGAGTTGGTGACGCAAGACGACTTGCCCTATATAGTTAATGACGTGTTGAAGCACGACGTGCCAGACGACAAGGTGAAGCTTGTGAGCTATATGGTAAGCACCTCTTATGGACTGAAACCCATCGCCTCGGTGAAAGTGAGGATAGACGACGTGGAATATGAAGCCGACTCCACGGGAGACGGACAGTATGACGCTTTCGTCAAGGCCTTGCGCAAGATATATCGTGAACATCTGAACCGCGACTTTCCCCGCCTGGACAACTACCAAGTCACCATTCCTCCAGGCGGACGTACCGATGCCTTGGTGCAGACGGTCATCACCTGGACCCAGGGGGATAGGCTATGGCGCACCCATGGACTGGACGCTGACCAAACGGAGGCGGCCATAAAGGCTACGCTCAAGATGCTCAACACCTATGAGAAGGATGAGCAAAACAAGTAAAACCTATACATTAAATTATATTAGACATGAAACTGAATATCGCTGTACTGCCCGGTGATGGCATCGGGCCAGAAATCATGAAGCAAGGCGTGGCCGTGCTTAACGCTATTGCCCGCAAGTTCGGCCACGAGTTCAACTACCAGGAGGCCATTTGCGGTGCCCACGCCATAGACGAGGTTGGAGACCCTTTCCCCGAGGATACCTACCAGGCCTGCATGCAGGCCGACGCCGTGCTCTTCGCCGCCGTGGGCGATCTCCGCTTTGACAATGATCCTACCGCCAAGGTGCGCCCGGAGCAGGGCCTGCTGGCCATGAGGAAGAAGTTGGGTCTCTTCGCCAACGTGCGCCCCGTGGCCACCTTCGACTGCCTGCTCCACATGAGTCCCTTGAAGGAGGACATCTTGCGTGGCGCGGACTTCGTGGTCATCCGCGAGTTGACGGGAGGCATGTACTTCGGCGAGAAGTACCAAGACAACGACAAGGCCTATGACACCGACATCTACACCCGCCCGGAGATAGAGCGCATACTGAAAGTGGCCTTCGACTTCGCCATGCGCCGCCGCAAGCACCTCACCGTGGTGGACAAGGCCAACGTGCTGGCAAGTTCCCGTCTGTGGAGGCAGATAGCCAAGGAGATGGAACCGCTGTATCCCGAGGTGAAGACCGACTACATGTTCATAGACAACGCCTCGATGCGCGTGCTCACGGAGCCTACCTTCTTCGACGTGGTAGTGACCGAGAACACGTTTGGAGACATCCTCACCGATGAGACCTCTTGCATCACAGGCTCCATGGGCTTGCAACCCTCTGCCAGCCTGGGCGAGCACACGCCCCTCTTCGAGCCCGTGCATGGCTCATGGCCACAGGCCGCCGGCAAGAACTTGGCCAACCCCGTGGCGCAGATACTCTCCGCCGCCATGCTGCTGGAGCACTTCGGGCTGAAGGCGGAGGGCCAGTTGATACGCAACGCGGTGAACGCCAGCCTGGACGCCAACGTCAGGACACCCGAGATACAGGTGCCTGGGGGCGAGCATTATGGCACCACCGAGGTGGGTGCCTGGATAGTGGACTGGATAGGGAAGCATTGATGAGCCGCCAAGCCATAGTCCTGTTGGCGGCCTTGGCGATGTCCATGGCCGCCAGGGCGCAGGCTCCCACCGAGGAGTTTTCCCGCGAGACCCTGAGAGACTCCCTTGCCCAGGCCACCGAGACACTGGCCTACCACCCCGACAGCATAGACCTGCGGCTGAAGAAGGCGGCTTGGAACATCCAGCTCAAGCAGTGGGATTACGCCAAGGACGACCTGGACAAGGTGCTTTTCCTGGACAACCAGAACATCGCGGGGCTTTTCTACAGGGCTTATGTCAACGAGCAGCTCCACCGCTACAACTTCGCCCGCCAAGACTACACCAACCTGCTCACCCTGGTGCCCGGCAACTTCGAGGCGCAGTTGGGGCTGGCACTGCTCAACCAGAAAGACCGCCACTACACCGAAGCCTATGACGGCATCAACCGGCTGGTGCAGCAATTCCCCGACAAGGCGGAAGCCTACGCCGCCCGGGCGGGCATAGAGAAAGAGCGAGGCATGCTGGAGCTGGCCGAGATGGACTTCACCGAGGCTATCCAGCTAGACCCAGAGAACACCGACTACCGGGTCAATCGCGCCGACCTGCGCATCACGCTGGGCCGCTATGAAGATGCACGTCAAGACTTGAAGGAATTGGAGCGCATGGGCATCCCCTATAGTGCCATGCGCCATCTTTACAAACGGATGAAGGAGTGACCTCTTTCGGTCGCCCTCCTATCTATATACCATTCCCCCGCAGACTAAGCAGCTATTGGTTGCCTAGCCTGCGGGGGAATGGCGTTTTTGCCAGACAGAAGCCGCGGGCCTGCCGAGAGGAGTGCGGAGGTAGGTGCTACATACCTCTAGAATCATCTTAGATGATTCATGGAATAGTCTTAGATGATTCCTAGAATAGTCTAGGATGATTCACACAATCATCTTAGATGATTCTCCAACTACCTAAAGGGGAGGCAAGACGTAGCCACCGCTTCCATCGCTTCAAGCCTGGGTGGAGGACAGGGCTGCGTGTGTGCCTTGAAAAACGATATTATTCTCGGTGGCCGATGAAACTAGTCTCGAAGACCAACGAAACTAGTTTCAATGGGCTTCGAGACTAGTTTCGTTTTTTCCCGCATATAATTCGTTCCTCGGGGGTACGCTCCATGGGCAGGCGAGAGACACTTCGGCTGGCCGGGGCGTATTGCGCTTTCCCGCCTCTTCATGTTGGCGGAAAAAAGAGCTGTTTGCTTGGCTATGTCTTTGCTTTGCGCTATCTTTGTGCCAAAATAAAATGTCTATGAAGAAAAATCTCTTTGCGCTATTATGCTTCTTGCTTTCATTGGCTTGCGTTTCATGCGGGGACAATGAAATCGGCATCGACGTGGAAAGCTCGTCGGTGTATTCTCCAAGTGGGCACACGCTCAAGAGCTTGGCTTTAGAGGATGACTCTTCCGAGTTTCTGTATCACATTTCTCTGAAAGCTGGACATGCTGGTGCGTCATCCATAAACCTGAATGGAATTGATGACGCTTACACCATCACTTACGGCCATCGTGTGATTGCGAATGAAGACTTTCGTTTGCGCCCAAGTGCCAGGTACACAATATCCAATTACTCTGTTCCCGACGCTGGCTTTCAGTCAGTAGGTTTTACGACAAGTCCAAGCGGCGATATCAACCGCTTGGAGGCAGCTGGAAATAAATAAGCGGGCAGCCTGGTTCCTTGTCAAGGGAATGGTAGCGGGCTGCCCTCCCGCTACTTGAAATAATATTGCCCTTTGTGGCGGGTGCGGCGGCCGAACTCTATGGCGTGGTGGGGGCAGTGGTGGTAGCAGTTGAAGCAGGTGAGGCAACGGCCGTCGTGCTTCCATCGGGGCTCGCTGCCGTGGCCGCCCTCGATGACGTGCATGGGGCAGGCGTTGGCGCAGATACCGCAACGCACGCAGCGGTCGCTCACCACGTGGAAAGGCTTGTCGGTGATGAGGAAACGCTCGAAGAAGCCTCCCACCACGTGGGACATCACCCACGGCAATGCCCCCTTGGTCACGTCCACTATCCCCTCGCGCCTCTCCAATACGCTCTCCACGATGCCCGTCAGCCGCTCGGCCGCCCGTTGCTTCTTCTCCCGTTCCCGCTCGGGCTTGTCCACGTCCATGAAAGGCAGGCCCACGTAAGATTCAGGCATGATGAGCGACCAGGCCGAAGACACGTCTTCCACGCCGAGAGACCGCAGCGAGGCGTTGCGCAGGATGGATTGGCGCAGGTAGCTGAGCGTATCGCCCACGCTATCGCCCGCCGTGCAGAGGCAGTAGGCATAGGGCGTGGCGGGGGCGTGGATGACCAATCGGGAGATGAACTCCCTGAGGAAGGCGGGCACACGCCAGCCATGCACGGGAAAGACGAAGCCCAGCCTTTCGCCGGGCTTCAAGTGGTATTCCTGGGGATGTGCCATCGCCTCGGGCACAAAGAAGAGCTGCTCTCGCAAGGCTTGGGAAAGCCTCAAGGCAGCCCATCTCGTGTTTCCCGTAGCCGAGAAATAGAATATCATTTGGCCTTCATGTTACCCTCGATGTAGAGGCGGGTCAGCTCAGCCTTGCCGTTGGTGCGCACGGTGATGCCCTTCTTGAAATGGCCGGGGAAACGTCCCTTGCCTGAATAGGTGACTACCAGCTCGCCTTTCGCGCCTGGGGCGATAGGCTCCTTGGAGTACTTGGGCACGGTGCAACCGCAACTGGCGATGGCTTGGTTGATGATAAGGGGTTTGTCGCCCACGTTGGTGAAGGTGAACTTGGCTGTCTGAACAGGGTCATTCTCGCTGAAATCACCGAAATCGTAGGTTAATTTGTCAAACTTGATTTCTGCCTGCGCCATGGCCGCGGTGGTTATGCCAATTATCATGGCGAGCGTTAAGAACATCTTTTTCATCATGTTAGATATGTTTAGTCTTGTTTGAATCCTTTTACATTAACTTGACGCGAAGGTAACCATTATAGTTTAACCCTGCAATATATTTTTTCTTTTTTTAATCTATTTCCGCTTTTTTATTTTGTCATGTGGGTCGTTTGTTGTACATTTGCAGATTGAAAAATTAAAGACACATTATTTATATGTATAGAACAAATACGTGCGGAGAGCTCAGGCTCTCTGATGCGGGTCGTGAAGTAACGCTCGCGGGATGGGTGCAGCGTACCCGCAAGATGGGCGGCATGACTTTTGTGGACCTGCGAGACCGTTATGGCATTACCCAATTGGTGTTCAACGAGGCGGTGGATGCCGCCCTTTGTGAAGAGGCCAATAAGTTGGGGCGTGAATATTGCGTGCAAGTGACAGGTACCGTGAGCGAGCGTGAGAGCAAGAACGCCAAGATACCCACGGGCGACATCGAGATATTGGCCAAGAGCCTTAGCGTGTTATCGCCCAGCGCCACGCCTCCCTTCACCATAGAGGACAACACCGACGGCGGCGACGATATCCGCATGAAGTATCGTTACTTGGACTTGCGCCGCGCCGCCGTGAGAAAGAACCTTGAGTTGCGTCACCGCATGACCATTTTGATACGCAATTTCCTCGACGCGAGGGACTTCATCGAGGTGGAAACGCCCATTTTGATAGGCAGTACACCAGAGGGAGCCCGGGATTTCGTGGTGCCCTCACGCATGAATCCAGGCGAGTTTTACGCCCTTCCCCAAAGCCCACAGACGTTGAAGCAATTGCTCATGGTGTCAGGCTTTGACCGTTATTTCCAGATAGCCAAGTGTTTCCGAGACGAGGACTTGCGTGCTGACCGCCAGCCCGAGTTCACCCAAATAGACTGCGAGATGAGCTTCGTGGACCAGGAGGATGTCATCGAGCTATTTGAGGAGATGGCCCGCCACCTGTTCAAGGAGATTAGAGGTGTGGATTTGCCCAAGCCCCTGCGCCAAATGACTTGGGAAGAGGCCATGCGCCGCTATGGCAGCGACAAGCCCGACTTGCGTTTCGGCATGGAGTTCGTGGAACTGAAAGAGGTGTTCAAGGGCAAAGGCAGTTTCTCCGTCTTTGACGAGGCCAACTATATCGGCGGCATTTGCGTGCCTGGTTGCGCTGACTATAGCCGCAAACAACTTAACGAGCTGACCGACTTCGTAAAGCGGCCGCAAATAGGAGCCAAGGGACTGGTATACATCAAGTACAACGCCGACGGCACCGTAAAGAGCTCCATTGACAAGTTCTATTCAGAGGAAGACCTTGCCGCCGTCAAGCAGGCGATGGGAGCTAACGATGGCGACTTGGTGTTGATACTCAGTGGCGATAACGTCAACAAGACCCGCACGCAGCTCTGTTCCTTAAGGCTGGAGATGGGTGACCGCTTGGGATTGAAAGACAAAAACAAATTCGAGTGTCTATGGATTATTGACTTCCCTCTCTTTGAGTGGAGCGACGAGGAGCAACGCCTCATGGCAACCCATCATCCCTTCACCATGCCCAATCCTGATGACATACCCTTGCTGGAGGAACATCCCGAGCAGGTGAGGGCAAAGGCCTACGACTTCGTGTGCAACGGCATCGAGGTGGGTGGCGGAAGCTTGCGTATCCACGACAGCAAGTTGCAAGAAAAGATGTTCGGCATCTTGGGCTTCACCCCCGAAAGAGCCATGGCGCAGTTTGGCTTCCTCATCAACGCTTTCAAGTATGGCGCGCCTCCCCATGCCGGCTTGGCTTTCGGTCTGGATCGCTTTGTCAGCATCATGGCTGGGCTTGACTCCATACGCGACTGCATAGCCTTCCCCAAGAACAATTCCGGACATGACGTGATGCTGGACGCTCCCTCCACTATCGACCAAAAGCAATTGGATGAGTTGCACCTCAAGGTAGACTTGCCCAAATAGCCGCTATAAAATATGTGAAGATGCCGCGAGAATTGATTTAAGTCAATCCTTGCGGCGTTTTCTTTAAATTATATTCTATTTTTTACATAAAATATTTGTTTATTCAGATAAAAGGCTTATTTTTGCATCGATTTCAGAACACATGACATTCGTCAAGTAATTTAATCGACTTATTAATTCATTATGGCAGAAAAGAAAGCAACTACAAAGACCGCGGCCGCTAAGCCCGCAGCAGCAAAGACTACCAGGACCGCTTGCAAGAAGGCAGCTACTGTCCTCAACGCAGAGAACGCTGGTTTCAAGGCTGGTGATGTTTATCAGGCATTGGCCGCAGCAGAAAAGGCCCTCACTTTGGCAGAGATTGCCAAGGCAGCCAAGATCACTACCGAGGAGGCTGTGCTGGGTATTGGATGGCTCTTCAAGGAGGGCAAGATCAAGAGCGAGGACAACAAGGTTTCGCTCGCGTAACCCATTATCGCGAAGAGCCGTGACTAGCCGAAAAGGCTGTTGCGGCTTTTTTTATGGACTACGATTACGAAATCATACGCGTATTGACAAAGGCGGGAGACAAGGGTCTGAAAGCGGACAAAATCTCTCGCCATGTTTTTAATGCTTGTAATTCGATGTTCGCCCCAGCGGATTACGAGCGTGTTCACCAATACGTGGGGCAATATCTTTATCGCAACGCTTTTCTCGTGAAGCATCCTTTCATACAAAAGATAGGATGGGGCAAGTACCGATTAGACCGTTGCGCGGCGCGTACGGCGCAACTTTCCTTCCATTTCCAAGACACCTCCGCGCCCCCTGAGCCTTTAGCTGCCATGGAAGACCATACGCTTCCCTTGTTTCCCTTCGAGGATGAGTAAGCGGAAGCACAATGGCTGGCCAGCCTTCCTTTGGCGGCTTTACCTGTCTGAAAACACCTTTTGGGTGTCTTGTAAAATTCCCATAAGTTCCTTGACATAAGCGAAACACTATTGTTTTTCCGTTATTCTTTATTACGTTCGCCATTTTCTATTGAAACCATCTCTCTGAGGCGGGAAACGAAAACAATTTGTTTCCATGAGCAAAACAAGTTATTTTCGTGGGCAAAATAAGTTGAATTGATGAGGAAAACAAGTTAAATTGCCATGCAAAATAACTTATTTTCAAAAGCGGGGAAATATTTGTGGGGGTGAATAAGAGCGGCAAGCGGGACTCGAACCCGTGACCCCCAGCTTGGGAAGCTAGTGCTCTACCAACTGAGCTATTGCCGCGATGTATATTTGCATAAGAAAATGGAGCCGATACCGGGACTCGAACCCGGGACCCACGCATTACGAATGCGTTGCTCTACCAACTGAGCCATATCGGCAAATGCGAGTGCAAAGGTAAATAAAATAATCTGAATAGAGCAAACAGAGGCGGAGAGAATTGGTGGTGTTAAGCTATTTTAACGAAAAATCGCCTGCCGCTAAGTCTTGTCAAGGCTTTTCGGCAGGCAACACATATTATATATATGGGCGATATGCTTATGCTTTGCGCAAGCGGAGTTGAGTGTCGTCCGCTTTTTCCACTATGATGGTGTCATTCGGCAGCAGTGTTCCATCGAGCAACATTTCGCATACGCCATCTTCTATATGGTTTTGGATGGCTCGCTTCAGCGGGCGGGCGCCATATTGCACGTCATATCCTTTATTGGCCACAAACTCCTTGGCCTCCTCGGTCACTTGCAGGTGATAGCCCAGTCCTTCTATTCGGGAGACAAGTCCTTTCAACTCTATGTCCACGATTTGCTTGATGGCCTGCAAGTCCAACTGGTCGAAGGTGATAATCTCGTCAAGCCTGTTGAGGAATTCGGGCGCAAACTGCTTTTGCAAACTCTTCTGCACGATGGAGCGGGCATACTCCTTGTCTTTCTCGTTGGCGGAGATACCCGTTAAACCACCTGCCTGGAAACCTACGCCACGCCCGAAATCCTTCAGCTGGCGAGTGCCCGCGTTAGAGGTCATGATAATAATCGTGTTGCGGAAATCCACCAGTCGGCCATTGCCGTCGGTGAGTCTTCCCTCGTCGAGAACCTGCAAGAGCATGTTAAAGACATTGCCATGCGCCTTTTCTATCTCGTCCAGCAAGACAATGGAGTAGGGATTGCGGCGCACTTTCTCTGTGAGCTGTCCTCCTTCATCATAGCCAACGTATCCTGGAGGTGCTCCAACCAGGCGGGAAGTGTTGAAGCTCTCGGCGTACTCGCTCATGTCTATCCGTATCAAGGCATCAGCGGAGCCGAACATTTCTTCCGCCAGTTTTTTGGAAAGATAGGTTTTTCCCACGCCCGTGGGACCCAAGAACATGAATACGCCAATAGGATGGTTGGGGTCGCGCAATCCCACTCGGTTGCGCTGAATAGCTTTCACCAACTTATCGATGGCCTTGTCTTGCGCTATGACAGATTCGCGCAACTTCGCCCCAAGATTCTTGAGGCGGGCAGTCTCGGCTTCCACCATGCGTTGCACAGGCACCCCTGTCATGCTAGACACGACCGCGGCCACCTCGGAAGCCTCTACCGTTGTACGTACCTGGATATCTCCCTGCTTCCAGGCTTCTTGCAACTCTACAAGTTGATGCTCCACGTTCACTTGTTCGTCACGGAAACCCGCGGCCAATTCGTATTTCTGTTCCTGCACGGCCAAGGTCTTTTTGTGCTTCAACTCCTCCAGGAGACTTTCCTTTTCGGTAATTTCCTGTGGCACTTCGGCGTGTGTGAGATGCACGTGGGCACCCACCTCGTCCATCACGTCTATGGCCTTGTCGGGGAAATAGCGGCCATTGATATATCGATTGGCCAACTTGACGCACATCTCCAATGCCTCGTCAGTATAGGAGACAGAATGGTGGCGCTCATAGCGGTCACGTATATTGAACAATATTTCCAGTGTTTCCTCGGGCGTTGTCTCGTTGATGGAGACCTTTTGGAACCTGCGCTCCAGCGCCCCGTCTTTCTCTATGGTGTTGTTATATTCCTTGTAGGTCGTGGCTCCGATACATTGTATCTTTCCTCTGGAGAGGGCGGGCTTCAGGATGTTGGCGGCATCCATGCTGCCAGGGTTGCTGCCCGCGCCGATGATGGTATGTATCTCGTCTATAAACACGATGATGTCTGGATTCTCTTCCAGTTCATTCATCAAGGCTTTCAGGCGTTCCTCAAACTGCCCACGATATTTTGTGCCAGCCACTATGGCCGTCATGTCGAGGCTAACCAACCGTTTGTCGAAAAGAATGGGCGAAGTATGGCGGTTGACGATGCGTTGCGCCAATCCTTCCACGATAGCGCTCTTGCCTACGCCTGGTTCGCCCAGCAAGATGGGATTGTTCTTCTTGCGCCGGCAAAGTATCTCGGAGACACGATTGATTTCTTTCTCCCTGCCGACAACGGGATCCAGTTCACCGTCCCTCGCGGCCTGCGTCAGGTCGGTGGAGAACTTGTCCAATATAGGAGTTTTGGGCTTATCGCCCTGTTTGTGCGTGGTATAGGGAGCGTTGCTTCTGTTGCGGTTGCCATTTCCCGTATACTCCTCGAAGTCGTCAACGTCATCCTCACTAGACAGTGAAAGTCCGTCTCTTATCTCTTCCTTGCCTTGACGCATCAGGAAGTCCATCACCTCCGCGTATGTCAGCTTGTAGTCTTTCAGCACTTGGCATTCCTCACGGTTCTCGTTGTGCAATACGGCCAACAACAGATGAATATCGCTCGCACGGTTCTCGCCCAGTCCGCGGGCTTCCAATACCGCCTGCTTCAATACGAGCGAAGTCTCAGGAGCCAGTTGCATTTCGTCTTCTTGGCTATTGCCCACTGTGCCTAACTTCTTCACACAGGCTTCCAAAGCCAACTTCATCAAGGCAGGGTTAACCTCAAACACCCGAAACACCTCGTTCAAGAGCGAGGTGCGGTTGCGCAGCATCCCCAATAGCAGGTGCGCGGGAGTAATCACGGGAGATTCCAGCCTTTGCGCCTCCTCACGGCTGAATGCTATGATTTGTGTGACTTGCGGTGTGAATGGTGTAGTCATTATCTCTTTTCCTTTCATTCTCATGTTTCTTATTCGCGAATTTACATACTTTTGTTGAGTTAAGCAAAAGCCATGCCAACTTTATGATTATTTAATGACTGAACCGCTGACAGACTTGGCGACAACTCCGCGGCAAACACGGAAAATTCGCCTAGAGGGGCTAAATTTTCGCTCTATTGCTTTTATATGTCAAAAATATGTTGTACTTTTGTCGTGATAATATACAGGGACAATCGCCTCACGGCGTGCCATTGGCCCTTATTTCGCTATAAATGTACTGAACTTAATACTAGAAAATGGACGAAAACCAGACTTTTGATCATGACAGGATTGTAAAGATCAACATCGAGGAGGAAATGAAGTCATCCTATATCGACTATTCCATGTCGGTTATCGTGGCTCGTGCGCTCCCTGACGTGAGAGACGGATTCAAGCCTGTTCATAGACGTATACTCTACGGAATGCTTGGAATTGGCAATACCAGTGACAAGCCATACAAAAAGTGCGCCCGTGTAGTAGGAGAGGTGTTGGGTAAATATCACCCTCACGGAGATTCCTCCGTATATGGAGCGCTGGTGCGCATGGGACAAGAGTGGAACATGCGTTATAAATTGATAGACGGGCAGGGTAACTTCGGTTCTATAGACGGAGACTCCCCAGCGGCCATGCGATACACTGAGTGTAGATTGGCCAAGATGGGCGAGCACGTGATGGATGACCTGGACAAGGAAACCGTAGACATGACCAGCAACTTCGATGACACCTTGGTAGAGCCTACCGTGATGCCCACTAAAATACCTAACTTGCTTGTGAATGGCGGTAATGGTATTGCCGTGGGTATGGCCACCAATATCCCCACGCACAATCTGGGAGAGGTAATTGATGGATGCTGTGCCTATATAGACAATCCTGATATTGACGTAGAAGGACTCATGAAATACATTCCCGCGCCTGATTTCCCGACGGGAGCCACCATCTACGGCATACAGGGCGTGAAGGAAGCCTACGAAACAGGACGCGGCCGTATCGTGATACGCGCCACCGCAGAGATAGAAAGTGACGAAACGCATGACAAGATCGTCATCACCGAGATACCTTATGGCGTGAATAAGCAACAGCTCATAGAGTATATCGCAGAGCTGGTAAAGGAAGGCAAGTTGGATGGCATCTCGAACGCCAACGATGAGTCTGGCCGCCAAGGCATGCGTATCGTGATAGACGTGAAGAGAGACGCCAATGCCAATGTGGTGCTCAACAAACTCTTCAAGATGACGGCTTTGCAAAGCTCCTTCTCCGTAAACTGCATCGCGCTGGTAAAGGGTCGCCCCCGCCTGCTCACTTTGAAAGATTGCGTAAAGTATTTCGTGGAGCATAGGCACGAGGTGACCATACGCCGCACCAAGTTCGAGTTGAAAAAAGCCGAGGAGCGTGCGCACATCCTTGAGGGACTGATTATTGCCTGCGACAACATTGATGAAGTGGTACACTTGATAAGGGCAAGCAAGACTCCCGCAGAAGCGCAGAGAGCTTTGGAGCAGCGCTTCCAGTTGGACGAGTTGCAAAGCAAGGCCATCGTTGACATGCGACTTAGTCAGCTCACGGGCTTGCGAATGGATCAGTTGCACGCTGAGTATGAGGAACTGGAGCGCATGGTTGCTTACTATAAGCAGATATTGACCGACCCAGAACTTTGCAAAAAGGTGATGAAGGATGAACTGCTGGAAGTGAAGGAAAAGTATGGTGACGCACGTCGTACACGCATACGCCCCGATGACCATGAGTTCAATCCTGAGGACTTCTACCCCAACGACCCCGTTGTCATCACTGTTTCCCACTTAGGCTATATCAAGCGCACGCCATTGAGCGAATTCCGCGAGCAAGCTAGAGGAGGCGTTGGCTCCAAGGGGGCTCGTACCCGCGACAAAGATTTTACCGAGTTCATATATCCCGCGACAATGCACCAAACGATGCTTTTCTTCACTAAGAAGGGAAGGTGTTATTGGTTGAAGTGCTATGAGATACCAGAGGGAGACCGCAACTCTAAAGGCAGGGCCATACAGAACTTGCTTAACATAGAGAGCGATGACCAGGTGAACGCGTTCTTGCGTCTGCGCGGATTGACCGACTCGGAGTTTATCAATAACCACTACGTGATTTTCGCTACCAAGAATGGCACCGTGAAGAAAACCAGCCTAGAGGCTTATTCCCGCCCAAGGGCAAATGGCGTGATAGCTATCAATATCGCTGAGGGTGACGAGGTGGTAGACGTTCGTCTCACCAATGGCAAGAACGAGCTGATTATGGCTAACCGCAATGGCAGGGCAGTGCGTTTCCACGAGGATACCATCAGACCCATGGGAAGAACGGCGACTGGCGTACGAGGCATGAAACTTGACGAGGGTGACGATGCCGTAGTGGGCATGATTACAGTCAACGACGCAGAGTCGGAGACGGTGATGGTTGTCAGCGAGAAAGGTTATGGTAAGCGTTCGCAAGTGATAGACTACCGCGTAACCAATCGTGGTACCAAGGGCGTGAAGACGCTCAATATCACCGAGAAAACCGGCAGACTGGTGGCCATCAAGAACGTGACCGACAAAAACGACTTGATGATTATCAATGAGAGCGGCATCGTGATACGCCTTGCCGTGGCGGAATGCCGTGTGATGGGACGTGCTACCCAAGGCGTGCGGCTTATCAACCTGGCCAAAAAGAACGATGTTATCGCCAGCGTGTGCAAGGTGATGAGCAGCGAGCTAGAGGCTATGGTAGAAGAAGAAAGCCGTGCCCAGTGGGCCAAGAAGTCAGAAGCCATAGAGGGAGAGACTGCCCATAACGGGACAATTGCCGAGTCGCCGGAAGCGGATGACGTGGAAGAGACAACGGCAGGCATAGATTTCGAGTAAACTATTCATGAATTTATAACTTAAAAATCCAACACGATGAGAAAATTAATCGTAGCCGCATTGATGGTACTAGGTACCTCTACGGCATTAGCAGCTGACAGCCCTGCTTTGAAGGCTATCTTGGGTGCCAAGACCTACGCTGAGGCAGAGGCCTTGCTGAAACAGAATCTTGAGCAGTTGGCAGGTCCCGAAGAGAAGGCAGAGGCTTATAACCACCTCGTAGACCTTTCTATGGACGACTTCAACAAGGAATCACAGGTGGCTTTGCAAAACGCTACCATGAAGCAAATGGGACAGGAAGGGAGTACTCCCTTTGATACCTTGAAGATGTATCAGTCTTACTACAATGCCATGCAGGCCGCCCTGGAGTGCAACAACTATGACCAAATGCCCAACGAGAAGGGTAAGGTAAAGCCCAAGTATGAGAAATCCAACGCCAATCGCCTTTATAGCAACCGTGTCAACTTGATACAGGGCGGTGAGTATTTCCGTACAGCTGGCAAGAATGAGGTGGCTTTGGACTTCTATAAGGCCTATGTGGTTTCTTATGACGCTCCGCTCTTCAACAGCGTGGAGAAGAAGCCCGATGAGTTCTATTATGATGTAGCCCGCGTAGGTGCGGTTGTCGCATTCCAGCTCAAGAACTACGACGTGGCCAATGAGATGGCAGACGTAGCCATGAAAGGAAGCGGTGAAACGGCAGAACAAGGCTTGAACGTGAAGTTGGCCGTAATGGGCGCGAACCTCAAGAACCATGAGGACTCTGTGGCTTACACCAACAAGGTGAAAGAGCTTTATGCTAAGAACACCAAGAACGAGATGATTTTCGGCACGTTGGTAACTCTCTATTCCAACATGAAAATGAAGGACGAGCTGAACAAACTCTTCGATGAGAAGTTGGCAGAGGATCCCAACAATTTCGTGGTGTATGCAGTAAGAGGACAGAACGCCCAGTTTGAGGGCGACATCGATACCGCTATCCCCAACTACAAGAAAGCGATAGAGATACAACCCGATAACGCGCAGATACTGACTTATCTTGGCGCATGCCTCTTTGACAAGGCACAGAAGGCCGAGGAAAAAGCGGGTGCTACCACAGGTGAGATACCCGCTACCGCAAAAGCGCAGATAGAGCCTGTATTCAAGGAAGCTGAAGGTTACCTGGAGAAAGCCAAGCAGCTGGATCCCAACCGCGAGCAGTCTCAATGGGCTTATCCTTTGTATCGTGTTTACTATCGTCTGTATGGTCCACAAGACCCAAAGACTGTTGAGGCAGAAGCTCTTACAAAGTAATCAAGCGATATAATACCTTATAAACTAGCCGCGACGGGAAATGCGCAATGTGTCATTCCCGCCGCGGTTTTTCATTTCCGTCCGTGTGATGCCTCATAGTTTGTGAAAGGAACCACGCCTTTTCTGATTCCTTTTCTCAAAATGTCGTGAGTTCGGCGAATCGCGTTTTGCGCGCATCAAAACGCGGAAACGTGGCGTGCTGCGTCTCCATAATTGGAGGGGGACATGGTGTTGCCGTCTTGCGGCAATATTCTTGCGGCATCCAGTGCTTTTTTAACGTGTTATAGAGAGGAAGATGAAAATAAAAAGCTTATCCTTGCCTCGAAAACGGAAAGGTAAACCCTTTTCATGAAAAAAAGGCCACAGGGTTAACCCTGTGCGTGAATAGTAATAATAAGAGTCAATCCATACTGCGAATATGACTTAAAGTAGTCAACCTTTTCCGCAAAGCTATAGTACCCTCCCAGTGCCAGCTAACTGAAACTGCAGTACCAGCTAATTGAAACTCCAGTACCAGCTAGCTGAAACTCCAGTACCACTTAGCTGGTACTGGAAAGGATACTGCACTTCCGGCAACATGAAGCGTTATAGAATACGGTTTACAGCTATACTGTATGACTGCTGTTTGTGTATACCATGGAGGACTATGGGTCGGAAGGCTTGCGGGCCAACTTGAGTTGATAGCGGTACTGAAAGAAAGTAAGAATGAAATAGACTATAGCTTGCCCCCATAGCGCGAAATATTCGATGCTGATGTCTCGTATAGTTGCGCCCATGCCGTTGAGTCTCAAGAATCCTCTCACGCCAAAGGTGGAGGGGAAAAGGCAACTGATGGATTCCCAGAATGGCGGAATGCATTCCTTGGGCCATGACGCTCCTGACAGGAAAAGGAAAGGCACGGATGTGAATACTACCAATAGGAATACGCTCTCGCGATAGCGCACCAATGAAGACAATGACATGCTGAAGAAAACGCATGCCAAAACGTAAGGCAGGAGGAAAACGAAGAGCGTCTCGGCGGAAAGCAGGCTCGTGAAGCCAAAGAGGCGAGGCACAACGAGCAGGAGGTATGTACCCAGCACGGCATAGAGCATAAGATAACAAAGGGCTTTGCCCAAGACAATAGGTAGCGTGGCGTTGTAATGCTCTTCGAAGGGGATGAGCAACTTGTTGTCATGTTGTTCCCTTGCCGTTCCCGCGGATAGGCCAACGCCCAGCATGAGGGTTTGTTGTATGATGAGTATCAGCACGGCAGGTATCAAGAAGTTGCCATAGCCACCCGTGTTGTTGTAGAGTGACACCTCGTCTATGAGGATAGGTTCTGTGGCCAGTTCATCATCTTGGTCAGTAACACCACCTGCTTGGGCAACTTGCAGTTCTGTGTTCATGGAGGTGGAAACAGCCAAGGCGCTCATGTAGATAGCTTTGTAGGTGAGCATCAGGCTCATGTCACAGTAAACGCCCACATGCGCTTGCTCTCCTCGGTGCATCTTTGTGCTGAAGTCTTGCGGGAAATAGAGGATGCCTTTCACTTCTTGTCGGGCAATCAATTCTTCCGCTTCCGTCATGTCCGCGCAATGGTAGGCAATGCGGACATCTGGCGTGGCATCAATATCTCTGATGAAGTGGCGGCTCTTTTGACTGTGGGAGTTGTCCACTACAGCTACGGGCACCTCGCGCACCACCTCGTTGGTGTAGATCCAGGAATAGAGCAAGGGGTAGAGTAGGGGTACGATGATGACGAATATCACCACGCCCTCATCGTGAAGCATGCGACGGAGTTCCCTGCGCCATACGTGACAGGTGTCATCTAAGGTCTGGATGATTTTATTTGAAAGACGCGATTTCGTCATTTTAACTCAGCCGTTAAGGAATATACTTGTAAATGAGCATGGCTTTCTTGATGTTCCACGCCACCAGGAATGGCAACGCCAGGAAAAGAATGAGCACCACAATATGCGGCAAGGCATATTGTAGGGGGAAACCATGGAAAATGGTCTCTTGGTATACCATATAATAATGGCGCAAGGGAAAGAGCACCGCTATGGATTGCAAGAAAGGATGCATGGACGAGACAGGGAACGTGGCTCCGCAGATGGAAAAGCTTATCACGCCCCATAGCGAGCAGATGCTCATTGACATGCGCAATGATGGGGTCAGGCCAAAAGCGAATACCCCGAAACTTTGGCATGCCAACACAGAGAGGAGACCTAAGAGCAAGATGGGAACGGCTCCTCCAGGATGGGGAAAGCGCAAGACCCCATATATATAGAACTCAAAGGCATAGAAGATGGCGAGAAATACAAGAGTTTGGGGCAACAGCTTGCCAAGCAAGGCCACATATATATTGTTGTCAGCCATGGAAAGCCACTCTCGTGAACGGCCGAATTTCAACTCCGTGCCGATGGAGAAAGGCGTGACCAGGAACACCAAAAGCAAAATGACACCTGGCACCATGGTTGTGCTGAGGTAGTAGTTGTAATTGCTGTAGGGATTTCCCACCATGTGCATGTCCAAGGCGATGGGTTGCAATGATGTGGCTATCTCCTCGTCGGTCTTGCCTACGGCCGCTAGCTTCGTAATGCCTACCTTGGCTTTGCGCAAGGTAAGTACGGTTTTCAAGTCTTTGTAGACCATGGAACCAGCCACCAGCGATAGGTTGCTGTAGTAAAAAGACAGATGGGGCTGTTTGCCATTGTAGATCTCGCGGGTGGTTCCTTCCGGTATCAAGACATAGCCATAAATCTCTCCTCGCTTCATGGCATCTTGAGCCTCCGTGACGTTGACGGGCCAAGCGGCTATCCGGGCACTTTGGCACGCGTCCAGCTCCATCGCTATCTGTCTGCTTTCGGATGTATGGTCTTGATCTACCACGCCCACAGGCAGGTCTTCAGGCACGCCATCGCTCATCAATGAGGTGAAAAAGACGACGGAGAGCAACGGAAAGCCCACCATGCAGAAAGCGTAGATAGGATTTTTCCACAGGATAGCGCATTCACGCAGGGCAATATCGTAGACACGACGCAGCATCTTAACGCTCTTTCATGATGAGGGACATGCCTGGACGTAGCCCCTCCAACTTGGTCACAGGACGAGCTCTTACCTCGAATGTCTTGCGGTCATAATCACCCGTAGCCTTGGTGGACTTCCAGGCGGCATAGGAGCCCTTGTCCTTCATATAGTAGACTTTCATCTCTATGTCCTTTCCGAAAGCGGGCACATAGGCGGTAAACGTGGTGCCTACACCGAGTCCCTGCAATTTGTCTTCACGAATATTGAACGTGCCCCAAAGGTCTTTCATCACAGAGATGCTAATGATAGGTGAACCAAGCCCGACAAGTTCTCCCACCATGGGGTAGACCTCACTTACTTCGCCCTCTACTTGTGCTACCTGGACGGTCTCCTTCAGGATGGAAGTCACCACGTCAACAGCGTTCTTGGCCGCCTGCGCATTCTTGGCCGCCATGAGTTTCTCTTGTCTCCTGGCCCCATTGCGCGCCATGTCATACTGGCCTTGCGCCGCTTTCACCTGAGCTTGGGTGGCTTTGTAAGAAGCCAATGCCTCGTCACGTTTCTGTCCGCTCACCACGCCTTCGTCGAAAAGGTTCTGCATGCGGTTATAAGTCTTGCGCGCTATTTCCTCGGCGGCTTGCGCTTGTTGCAAGAGGGCGTAGGCACTGCGTATCTGCTCCTGCCTCGCTCCCTCGTCGGTCATTTGGCTCATGGCCTCTGCCGCGTCACCCGTGGCTTCCAATACACGCTTTTGGGCTTCAGCCTCTGGCACTTCCAATATGGCGAGCGTATCACCTACCTTCACATAGTCGCCCTCCTGGACACGGAGTTCCACTATCCTGCCCGGCAACTTGCTGGATACCCGGTATTCCGATACTTCCACCTCGCCCTGCAGGGTTTCTTCTTCCCCGCCCAAAGTCAGCAGGCCTATGATACCCACTGCCACTACCACCACGGCAAAACCCACGGCCGCCATGATGATGTTGCTATGTTGTTTCTTCTCTGACATGTTCTTTTATGGTTATGTGTTTATCTCAAGGTACCGAGCGCTTTCGCTCCGCTTAATTCACTCAGCTTCACTTCCACTTCCGCGTCAATCTTCTGGCTTTGGGCCAGCTGCCACGCCGTCTGCGCCTCCATTACCTCCGTGATGCCCATTACGCCTTCCCTGAATCCCAGATTGGCGCAGCGCAGGTTCTCTTCGGCGCTCTTTATGTTTTGTGATGCCATGGCCAGTCGCTTTTGGGCTTCCCGCATCTTGTATTGGCTCTGTGTCACTTGTAGCTCCACCTTTTCCCGCGCGTCGCTCAGTTCCATCTTCGCGATATTGGTAGCGGCCTTCGAGGCGCGGATTTTATAGGTGGTGTCAAACCAGTCCCATATAGGTACCTGGATGATAACCCCCACGTTCCATACGCCAGAAAAGCGACGACGGAAACCATCATAGACACTGGGGTTGGTTGTCATGTATCCGCCCACGAGGCTGACCTTGGGCAAATTGCCGGCGCGGATAAGGTTTGTGGTCTGTTCGCTGATTGCGATGGAATGCTCCAAGAGTCTTATCTCAGGGCGGTCACTAAAGGTTGAGTCCGCGGAATTGTCTAGCGTGAGGGCAGAAGCGTTCCCCTTGCTCTCAGCCGAGTCTGTCAATTGGATATCCTCATTGAGTGGCAACCCGCATAGCTGGCAGAGCAGCATCTTGGAAAGGGAAAGGCCGTTTACCACTTGCGTAAGCTGCATGTCGGCTTCGTTTACCCTTACGTCCACCCTAAGCCCATCGGCCTTGGTGGCCACGCCTTGGGTTATCATCTTCTTTACGTCCTGGCTCAGTTTCCCCACTAACTCCTTGTAACTCAGTGCCAAATTCCGTTTCTGCTCCAGTGACACCGTAGTCCAGTAAGCTTGGTATACGCCATAGAGCGTGGCTTGCCGCTTCAGGTCCAAATCGTCATCGGCCATGCTCTCGCCTATGTCGGCTATCTTGTTGGCCGCCTTGATGGCTCCGCCCATGTAGATGGGTTGCCTTACCATGACCGCTCCTGCCCACATGTGGCGGGTGTCCGTGTCGAAAGCGTCCGCCACTTCTTGCCCCAACTTGTTGCCCGCTTGCCCCAGGCTCTGCCCTGTCTGTGACAAGGCGCCACCCAATTGCTCGGCTTGGTCGGGGGTGAGAATGCCTTGTTGCGTAAGGGCGCTTAGCATGTCGGATACACTGGCCTGCGCTTGGGAACCCAGCGAGGTGCCTAGGCTGCCCAGGGCTTGTCGCTGCCGTCCGCTGATAATGGATATCTGCTTGCTGGTGTAAAGGTAACCGCCCATGGCGTCCACCTTGGGCAGGTACTTTGTGCGGGCGGCTTTTCTCACATTTTTAGCCACCTCTTTGCTAAGCCGGGATATGTTTAATTGTTTGTTGTTGCGCAGAGCCATCGCCTTGCAACTGTCTAGGCTCAAATAGGTCTGGGCACCAGAAGTGGCGGTGAGGGCGCACATCAACGTTAACAAGATGAATTTTCTCATTCGCGGACTTTTTAAAAACATATCGCAAAATTAAGCAATAAGGTTGAAAAGTATCTCGTTTGATGTTCAAATTTTCCTTAAATCTGCAAGAAACTCACATTCATTGGGAAAAATAGGACAAAATTAACGCAATGTGCTATCCTCTCGCCGTGTTTTCATTTTATTTTGCCAACCATATGATACCCATCATCATCTTATATGATGCCTACCATTATCTTATATGATGATATACCTTCGCAAAGGTAATGCTTCATCTCGACACTGCCAAGGAAATGCCTAGATACTTTATCTTTTGGAATGAAGCCCTTTGGGGAGATTGCCCGTTTCCTGCCACATATCATAGCCCCCGCCGTACCTTAACGTGAATTCGATGAAAAGTCATAGAGATGCGTACACATCCCCGCGCTTGATGCTTTCCCGACATTGTGGATTGGGAAGAAGCTGCCTCCTTGTTCACCCATGGTGGAAGGGAGGTGCACGTTCGCTTGCCGCAAGCGGGGTAAGGGGAAAGAAAAAAGTGGTGCCTCGCCCCATTGGGGAAAGACACCACCTTTGTGAGATGTTCACGCCAAGGCGGAAGAGAATTACCCCTTGACGGGAATCTTCTTCACACGGCGCTCGTGGCGACCGCCCTCGAAGCTGGCCGTGAAGAAAGCGTCGAGGATGGAGGCTGCCGTCTTGTTGTCGATGAAACGACCAGGCAAAACGATGACGTTGGCGTCATTGTGCTGGCGGGTTAGCTGTGCCACGTCCTTGTTCCATGCCAATCCGGCGCGCACGCCTTGGTGCTTGTTGAGCGTGATGGCCATGCCCTCACCGCTGCCGCAGATGGCGATGCCAGGATATACCTCCCCGCTCTCAATGCCTTCGGCCAGTGGGTGGGCGAAGTCGGGATAGTCTACGCTCTCGTCACTGTAGGTGCCGTAATCCTTCACGGGATAGCCTTTCTCCTCCAAGTACTGAAGCACGAATTGCTTGAGTGGGTAACCGGCGTGGTCAGACGCCAAGCCTACTGTCTTGATTTCCATAGTCGTATGTTTTAGATGGTTAATGAAAGCGGGGCAGGGGACGCCTGCTGGCTCCCTGCCCCAGTGGATTGTCTTGTGTTATTTGCCCAAAAACTCCTTTACCTGGCGGTAAACGTTTTCGCCCGTGTAGCCTAACTTCTCGTCAAGCACCTTGTAGGGAGCGGAGAAGCCGAAGCTGGGCATGCCCCAAATCTTGCTGTTGGGGCCGATACCTACCAAGCCTTCCAAGGTGACGGGCAGTCCAGCGGTCATACCAAACTTCTTGGCAGCTGCGGGGAGTACGCTCTCCTGGTATTCCGCGCTTTGGCAGCGGAAGAGACCCTCGCTGGGGGCACTCACCACGCGCACCTTGATGCCGTCCTTGCGCAAAGCTTCGCAGCCTGCCTCCAGGGTAGACACCTCGGAGCCGCTGGCCACGAGTATCACGTCGTAATCCTCATCGGAGCCTGCTACTACGTAAGCGCCCTTGGCAGCCTGCTCGTAGTCATTGCCCTCGGGCAGGTTAGCGATACCCTGGCGAGAGAATATCAATGCGCTGGGCGTGTCCATGTTCTCCATGGCGAGCTTCCAGCAAACGGTGGTCTCCTCGCAGTCAGCGGGACGGAACACACGCACGCTGTCCTGACCCTTGTGGTTCTTTAGTTTCTCCATCAAGCGGATTTGTGCCTCTTGCTCAACAGGCTCGTGGGTGGGACCATCCTCGCCCACACGGAAAGCGTCGTGGGTCCAGATGAATTTCACGGGCACGCCCATCAAGGCGGCCAAACGAACAGCGGGCTTCATGTAGTCGGAGAACACGAAGAACGTGCCGCAAGCGGCGATGACACCACCATGGAGCATCATGCCGATACACATGTCTGCCATGGTCAATTCGCTCACACCTGCCTGGAAGAAGGCGCCAGAGAAATCGCCATGTACCATGCTGGTGGTCTGCTTCAAGAAACCGTCGGTCTTATCGGAGTTAGAGAGGTCGGCGGATGCGCAAATCATGTTGGGCACTTGCTTAGCCAATTCCGCGAGACAAGCGGCACTTGCGGCACGTGTTGCGCTGCCTGGCTTCTGCACGACCTTGGTCCAGTCCACCTTGGGTGCTTTGCCACTGAACCATTCCTTCATTTGGGCAGCCTTCTCGGGATTCTGCTTCTCCCACTCGGCCTCTTCAGCGCGACGAGCGGCTACTATCTGGCGAAGCTCTGCCTGGCGGTCAGCATAGAGTTGCTTTACGTCATCAAATATCACGAAAGGATTCTCGGGGTCTCCACCCAGGTTCTTGATGGTGTTTACATAGGCATTGCCACCCAGGGGAGCACCGTGGGTCTTGATGCTACGCTCATAGCTGCTGCCATCCTCCTTCAGCGCGCCCTTGCCCATCACCGTCTTTCCGATGATGAGGGTGGGGCGGTCTTGCTCCTTCAAGGCAGCGTCGAGAGCCTGGCGTATCTCGTTCACGTCGTTGCCGTTGATTTTGATGACATTCCAGTTCCACGCCTTGTACTTAGCCTCTGTGTCCTCGCTCATCACAACGCCACACTCAGTGGAGAGCTGGATGTCGTTTGAGTCGTAGAACATGATAAGATTGCTCAGGCCCAGCGTGCCAGCGATGCGGCCTACACCTTGTGAGATTTCCTCCTCCACGGCTCCATCAGAAATGTAGGCGTAGATCTTGTGCTGCATCATGGTCTTGCCCAAGCGAGCCTCCAGGAATTTCTCGGCTACAGCCGCACCAGCTGCCAAAGCGTGGCCTTGTCCAAGAGGACCAGAAGAGTTTTCGATGCCGCGCTTTACGTCAAGTTCGGGATGGCCAGGAGTTGGAGAACCCCATTGGCGGAATTCTTTCAGTTCATCAATGGTGAACTTCCCTTGGAGTGCCAATGCGGAATAGAGCATAGGACTCATGTGGCCAGGATCCAGGAAGAAGCGGTCGCGACCAGTCCACTCTGGGCTGTCAGGATCATAAACCAAGTACTCGGAGAAGAGCACGTTGATGAAATCGGCACCTCCCATGGCACCTCCTGGGTGGCCTGAGTTAGCCTTCTCTACCATTGAGGCGGCCAGAATACGGATGTTGTCTGCCGCGTGGTTTAATACTTTTACGTCTTTCATTTTGATTGTAAGTTATATTAGGTGTTTACTTGATATTCAATACAACAATTGACTTAGCGGGAATCTTCACCTGAAGGGTGTTCTTCTTTACCTTGGCACCCTTGAAAACCTCGGGCTTCACCACATCTGGATGCTCAAAATCGTTGTAATCGCCAATCTTCTTGCAGGTCAATATCTCACCGGTCACTGTTTTCGCATTACTGCCGTCAAGAGCGATAGACAACTCTTGAGCCTTGTCAAGGCTTACATTGGCTAGCGACATGATAATGGAGCCATCGGCTTTCTTGGCAGCAGAAGCGCTCACAACTGGCACCTTGCGGCCATCCTTGGCATGGTCATCACCACGTACGTCTATGGTTGGAACATTCAGGTCAAGAGGCAAATAGGTAGCTTCTTGGAAGCCCTTGTACATTCTGAATACGTGGTACGTGGGAGTAAGCACCATGTGACCAGTTCCTTTAGTATCTGTAAGAATCATGGATTGGAGCACATTAACCACTTGCGCGATATTGGCCATCTTCACACGATCACAATGACGATGGAACAAATTAAGGGTGAGTGCGGCCACGAAAGCGTCACGCATGGAATTCTGTTGGTATAAGTGGCCAGGAATGGTTCCGGGTTCTTCATCCCACCATGTGCCCCATTCGTCAACCAACAATCCCACGCGCTTCTGTGGGTCATATTGATCCATGATTTCCGCATGCTTCTTGATGACATCTTCCAGTTCAAGGCACTTACCCATCGTCCAATAATAATCATCGTCCGTAAACTTCAAGGCACTGCCCTTGCTTCCTGTCCATCCTGTCACGGTATAATAGTGGAGAGAGAGGCCATTCATGAGATTGCCAGCCTTCTCCATCAACACCTTTGTCCAGTTGTAGTCATAATCACTGGCTCCCGAGGCTATTTTGTAGAGTTGGTTGCCATCGTAATTGCGGCAGTAGGTAGAATAACGGCGATAGAGGTCTGCGTAATACTCAGGCAACATATTGCCGCCACAACCCCAGCTCTCGTTACCCACACCAAGGTATTTAACCTTCCAAGCCTTATCGCGGCCATTTTGGCGACGCAACTTAGCCATGGGTGTGTCACCATCACTGGTCATGTATTCTACCCACTTGGCGAGTTCTTCTACTGTACCAGAACCGACGTTGCCGCTGATGTAAGGCTCTGTGCCCAACATCTCGCAAAGGTTCAGGAACTCATGAGTACCGAAAGAGTTGTCCTCGATGGTGCCACCCCAGTTGTTGTTTTGCATCTTGGGGCGGTTCTCCTTGGGGCCGATGCCATCCATCCAGTGATACTCATCGGCGAAGCATCCGCCCGGCCATCGCAACACGGGGATTTGCAGCTCCTTGAGTGCGTTGAACACGTCAGTGCGATAACCCTTGGTGTTGGGAATGGGGGAGTCCTCACCCACCCAAAGGCCACCATAGATGCAGGTACCCAAGTGCTCGGCGAATTGTCCGTAAATCTCCTTGTGGATTTTCTGTGTGCCTTGGTCTGCGTGCAAAGTGCCCGTTATCTCCTGTGCGGAGAGTGTGAGCGACGATGTCAGCGCCAGACTGGCGATAATCAGCTTATTCTTCATGTTTAAGGTTTGTTTTGTGATTACTTCTTATGGAATACAGCCGCTTGCTCTATGGGCAGGCATGCCTTGTAGTTCTCGATATAGGTGTTAAAGCTCTCCACCTCTTCGGGTGTAGGCTTGATTTCCACGCCCTCATTGCCAGGGAATACGCACTTGTCGAGGAACTGAGCCAATGGAAGCTTTTGATCATTGTTAACCAGGTAAGAGCCAAGCAGGGCTATACCCCAAGCTCCACCTTCACCAGCAGTTTCCATGACAGAAATAGGAGAGTTGATAGCAGCGGCCAGTATACGCTGTCCCACGCCCTTAGTCTTGAACAAACCACCATGGCCAGTGATGCGGTCCACTTTCACATGTTCTTCATTGAAAAGGATGTCGTTACCTACTTTTAGCACAGCCACGGAACCATAAAGATGGGCACGCATGAAGTTGGCCAAGGTGAACTTGTCATTGGCAGAACGTACGAACATGGGGCGGCCTTCTGCCAAACCCATCACGGGCTCGCCTGACACATAATTATATGCCATCAGCCCTCCACAATCGCCATTACCGGTGAGTGCATGGTTGTATAGTTTGCCATATAATTCGTTCATATCCACTTTCTGCCCCATCAACTCCAAAGACTCCTTGAATAGGTTCACCCAAGCATTAAGGTCGCTCGTACAATTATTGCAATGAACCATGGCCACAAGGCTACCATCAGGAGTGGTCACCATATCTATCATCTCATAGGGCTTTGAGAGATCTTTTTCCAAAACAATCATGGAGAAAGAAGATGTTCCAGCGGACACATTGCCTGTGCGTTTCCTGACCGCATTGGTGGCTACCATGCCTGTACCAGCGTCGCCTTCGGGAGGACAAACGGGAATGCCCGCCTTTAGATGGCCAGAAACATCCAGCTTCTTGGCGCCTTCCGGAGTCAAGAAGCCCGCGTTATCACCCGCAAGTAATACTTTTGGAAGAATGTCGAGCAACTTCCAACTATATCCTTTTGGAGCGATAAGGTTGTCAAACTTCTCCACCATCGTGGCGTTGTAGTTCTTGGTATCAGGATCTATGGGAAGCATTCCCGAAGCGTCGCCGATGCCCAACACACGCTTGCCCGTGATCTGCCAATGCACATATCCTGCAAGCGTTGTTAAGAAGTCAATATCGCCCACGTGTTCCTCGTTGTCTAGAATGGCTTCATAGAGGTGAGAGATACTCCAGCGCAATGGAATATTGTAGACAAACAACTTGGAGAGTTCCGCGGCAGCCTTGCCTGTATTGGTGTTACGCCAAGTACGGAAAGGTACCAATATTTGCTCATCCTTGTCAAATGCCATGTAACCATGCATCATCGCGCTGATACCTATGGCCGCAAGACTTTCTATCTCTGTGTCATATTGCTTTAACACGTCAGCCCTCAAGTCTGCGTAGCAATCTTGCAATCCATACCAGATTGCCTCTACGCTGTAGGTCCACAGGCCATCTACCAATTGGTTTTCCCAAGTATGGCTTCCCTGTGCGATAGGCTTATTGTCCTGGTCTATGAGGACAGCCTTGATGCGGGTAGAGCCAAACTCTATACCGAGAATGGCTTTGCCCGCTTCGATGGTTGATTTCGCGTCTAATGTCATACCTTATATATATTAAGGAATATCCAGGTTTATCTCAATGCCTTGTTCAGCATGTAGTAAACCTCATTATAGCGCAATTCTTTCTTGAAGTCGCAGATGTTGGTTTCCTTGCCGATGTGTACCGTCTCGATGTCAGCGATCTCCGCATAGTCTGCCCAGTATTCCGCAGTCAGGTCATAGGAGAAGCAAGAGTGGTGCGTGCCGCCAGCCAATATCCATGCGCCAGCGCCTACCTCGAAGTTAGGCATGGGCTTCCAAAGAGCGGATGCCACGGGGAGTTTGGGCAGGGGTTTCGGCTCAATGCACTCCACGTCGTTCACGATAAGGCGGAAGCGGTTGCCCAGGTCTACTACGGTAGCGGTGCAACCCGTGCCAGTCTTGGAAGTGAACACGAGGCGTGCGGTCTGGGCCTTGCGGATGCCAATGCCGAGGAAGTGAACCTCCAAGCGAGGCTTCTTGGCGGCGATGAGCGGGCAAACCTCCAACATGTGAGCCTGCAGGATAGAACTATTCTCTCCATCGAAGTTCAACGTATAGTCTTCCAGGAAAGAGCAACCGTTTGGCAAACCTTGGTTCATTACCCATACCGTGCGATAGAGTGCTGCGGATTTCCAGTCACCCTCAGCTCCAAATCCATAACCTTCAGCCATCAAGCGCTGTGATGCCAAGCCGGGTATTTGGTCGAAGTGGCTGCCATCGGTCTGTCCCAGGTCATCAAAGTTGGTAGTGAAACCTTTGGCGCCTTTGGCCTTCAAGATAGCGCGCAGAGCCAGCTCGGCCTTAGCGGCATTCCAAAGCACAGTATAATCTGCGGTACGGCCATCATTCTTGATATTGGTGTCATACAAACGGAAGTATTCGTCTACCAAGGCTTTCACGTCTTCGTCCTTCACTTGGGCGTGATATTCCATCAACTCGCTGGCGGGACAATAGTCCACGTGGTAGCCCATACGCTGCTCGGCTTCCACTTTGTCACCATCAGTTACGGCCACGTTGTTCATCTGGTCGCCGAAACGGATGATAAGCATATCTTGTGCATCTGCCCAAGCTGCGCATACGCGCATCCAAACGGCAATCTTCTTCTGGGTTTCTTCCTCTTTCCAATAGCCAACAACCACTTTGCGACGAATACGCATGCGAGTGCAGATATGGCCAAACTCACGGTCGCCATGAGCGGACTGGTTCAAGTTCATGAAATCCATATCCATGGTATCCCATGGAATTTCCTTGTTGTATTGAGTGTGCAAGTGGAGCAGGGGCTTCTTCAACTGCTGCAGTCCATGTATCCACATCTTGGCAGGAGAGAAGGTGTGCATCCAGGTGATGATACCCACGCACTTGTCATCGTTGTTTGCGGCCTTGAATACTGCCTCAACCTCCTTGGAGGAATTAGCCGTGCCTTTATATACCACCTTGATGGGGAGCAGGCCAGAGTCGTTCAAGCCAGCTACCATTTCCTTTGAATGTCCGTCTACCTGTACTACAGCATCACCTCCATACAAGAGCTGCGCACCCGTTACAAACCAAACCTCTAGGTTTTCAAATGCTTTAATCATAGTTTTATGTTTTTGGTTAATAGAATTGTCGTTATATATATTGTATAATGTGTATTACTTCTTCTTTTGTCCATAGTAGGCGTTAGGGCCATGCTTACGAGAGAAATGCTTCTCAACCAACAAGGGATTCATCGTCGTGCGTGGGTTCACGGTGAATGAGACGAAGGCCATCTTAGCCACTTGCTCAGCCACCACGGCGTGGTAAACGGCCTCGTCAGGGTTCTTACCCCAGCTGAAAGGACCATGGTTCTTTACCAGTACGGCAGGCGTGTGTACCCAGTTGATATTATCTTTCTTGAACTTATCCACGATGACCACGCCCGTATTGTATTCATATTCTGCCATTTGGTCTTTTGTCATGGCGTCTGTACAAGGAATAGCGTCATGGAAATAATCAGCGTGAGTCGTTCCTATATTGGGTATGTCGATGCCTGCTTGTGCCCATGCCGTGGCGTAAGTGGAGTGGGTATGTACTACGCCTCCTATTTCGGGGAACTCGCGATAGAGCACCAAGTGAGTAGGCGTATCAGAAGAGGGATTGAGGTCTCCCTCTACCACCTTGCCGGTTTCCAGATCCACCACTACCATATCAGAGGCTTTCATGCCATCGTAGCTAACACCAGAAGGCTTGATTACCACCAGCCCTTTCTCGCGGTCTATGCCGCTCACATTTCCCCATGTGAAAAGCACGAGGTTGTGTTTCACGAGGTCAAGGTTTGCCTTGAGCACTTTTTCTTTCAGTTCTTCTAACATGATATTTTCAGTTTTAAAGTTTAAATATTGGATCTTCCAGGTATACGTTTTTATTGAATCGATAGAGGGCAGCTCCTCTGCGTGACGTAGTTTTGTCTATAAACTCCGTCTTTTCTATAAATTCTATCTGCTTTACACGTTTACGGAAGTTGCGCTTGTCTATTGACGAACCCAGAATGGCTTCATATACCCTTTGCAATTGAGTTAGGGTAAAAAGTTCTGGCAATAGGTTAAAGACGATGGGTTCCGTATTGATACGCCTCCTGATTTGCGCCAAGGCGTTGCTCACCATGAGATTGTGGTCGGAGTAGAGAGATGGCACCTCATTCAGTGCCACCCACTCTAGTCCATGCTGTTGCCTCAGATTGTCATCATAGTCTTTTACGTCTATCAAGGCACAATAGGCTATAGAAATGACTCGTTCACCAGGGTCACGGTCTATAGCTCCAAAAGCTCCCACTTGTCTCATATAGAGTTTCGTCATGCCAGTCAGTTCCAGGATAGTTCTATTGGCGGCCTCTTCCAGGTCTTCGTCTTCATTGACGAAACCACCATATAGAGACCATTCTCCTCGTCCTGGATCCATCTGCCGCTTGCCGAGCAGTATCTTCAGGTTGCCCTCTTCGAAACCAAAAACGATGATATCTACCGAGAGATAAAACTTGCTATGTTCCTTATAATAGATTGTCATCTATATATAATAAGGTGTAGATTTACCAGAAGTAAGCGTAGAATGCGCCGCAGAGAGCTACGACACCCAGTGTGGCGACAATATCCCATACACCCCAGCTTTCCCTGATGGAACGCTTGTAGTCCTTTGTGAAGGTGATAGCGGCGATTTGCTCTGCGGAGGGTTTCTTGGTGAACATAGATACCACAAACATCATCACGATGATGAATACGAGCAGCCATACCTCAAAGATCAGCCAGTTGGTCTGCCAGAACCAAGTGGTGTTTTCCCAGAAAGCACCTTCCATGACGTTCTTGCCAGAACCTGTCAGCACATTGGTGAGCAGTCGGAGCATACCGATGAGGAAACCTCCGATAAGACCTACCTCGCCTGCTTTTGGCGTGATGCGCTTGGAGAAGATTCCCAAAGTAAATACTGCCACCATCGCGGGAGCTATCAGTGACTGTATGTCTTGCAAATAGGAGTAGAGGTTGCCCATGCTCATCATGACAGGCATCCAGGCCAAGCCCAGCAATACGACCACCACGGTGGCCACACGGCCTACAAATACATAGTGGCTCTCGCTCATGCCTTGTTTCATGGGCTTGTAGAAGTCTTCCGTGAAGAGAGTGGCGCAGCTATTGAAGAAGGCGGCCAGCGAAGCTACCAAGGCGCAAATGAAACCAATGGTCACGATACCTTTCACACCAGCAGGCAAGATATTTTTCACCATCATGGCGTAAGCGCCATCCGTGTCGTGGGTGTTGGTAATATCCATCTCGATGCCGCTACCTGTCTTCAAGGAGAGGGCGTAAGCAATCATACCAGGAATCAAGAACATGAAAACAGGCAACAATTTGAAATAACCTGCGGCGATAGTACCGCGGCGAGCGCGTTTCATCACTTCCCTGTTGTCCTCTCCTTTGGTTTGTCCGAGCACACGTTGCACGATGTGCTGGTCAGTACACCAATACCAGAAACCGATGATGGAAGCTCCAAGGAACACTACATAGCCTGGGAACTGGGGATACATGGGATCAGCGGGATCGGTATGGAACATGTGAGTGGTACCGAAACCATCATGGGCAGCGTCGCAGACTCTCATCATCTCAGACCATCCTGCCGCGATGTTGCCATCTCCCAGCATGCTCAGTCCCAAGAAAAGAACCAAGAAAGAACCGATAATCAAGATAGGGGTTTGTATGGCGGAAAGCGTCATTACGCCTTTCATGCCACCAAACACGGTAAACACGGCAGTAATGGCTATCAATCCAAGTGCGCCGTACCAGAAAGGAATGCCTAGCAAGTACTCAAAGAAGATACCTCCAGTGAAAGCTGTCACGGATACCTTGGTCAGCACGTAGGCTATCAACGTGATGATGGAGAGCCAAGAGCCCGTGCGCTTTGTGTACCTGAACTTCAGGAACTCGGGCATGGTGATAATACGGCCCAACTTATTGTTCAGCAACTGATAGAAAGGCACGAAGAGCCATCCCAGTATCAATATCATCCAGCCTTGCATCTCCCAGTGAGCCATGCCCACTCCGTCCTTGGCACCTGTGCCTGCCAAACCCACGAGGTGCTCGGAGCCAATGTTGGCGGCGAAGATAGCCGCGCCTATGATATACCAAGGTTCTCCTTTACCGAAAAGGTAATCTTGACTGTCGGCCCCCTTCATCTTCTCTTTGTCTTTCTTGATGGCATAGTAGATAGCGAATACGATCGCTATGATTCCGACGGCCAAGATCAGCCAGTCTAGCCAAATGAATTCATTTGTGTTCCAGTTCATTTTAGTTTTTAGTTATAGATTTTGTTAGTTTATGAATATGGGTTATTTTACGCTAAACTTATAGGCGAGGTGAGAATAATATTTCTCTCCTGGCTTCAAATAGGGGTTGGAGATTTCCCATCCTTTGGTCTTCGCGGTATACTTCGTAGGAGAGTCGGGGTATTTCTGGCTTTCGAAGCATACGCTTACGTGTTTGGGGTATTTTACGCCATGCTTGCAGGCGATGCCTGTTCCTTGGAAGTTACCCGTATAAGCTTGCAGGCCTGGTTCATTGGTGAACACCTCCATGAAAATGCCTGTGATAGGGGAGTAAAGGCTAGCGCATGGAGTGGTGTCGTCACCTTTTCCGTCCTTATAGGTGTTCAGGCACCAGTTGTGGTCGTAGCCCGTCGCGTTCTTGATTTGATCATAGGTAGTATCGCATGCCTCGCTCAACACCTTGGGTTGCCTGAAGTCCATGGGTGTTCCCTCTACGGACTTGATTTCGCCAGTGGGTATATAGAGTGCGTCGCTGGGCGTGAAATTGTCGGCATTGATATACATCACTTGGTTGAAGCCGTCCTTGGAGAAATCGCCATTTAGGTTGAAGTAAGCGTGGTTGGTCATGTTGATGACAGTTTCCTTGTCTGTAGTTGCCTCAAACACGATGTCTAGCGTGTTGTCGCTTTTCACTGTGTAGGTGGCTGTAGCCTTTACGGTGCCAGGGAAACCATTTTCTCCGTCTGGAGCGGTGATGGCGAATACGACAGAGGAGTCTGTGCGACTCTGTATGTCATACACTTTGTTCAGCCAGCCCGTGTTGCCGCCTCCATGCAGGGAGTTCACGTTGTCGTTTGCCCTGAGCTTGTATTCCTTTCCCGCCACGACAATCTTGGCGTCCTTGATGCGGTTCGCATAGCGGCCGACTGATGAACCATAATCAGAGGGAGAGTTCAGAGTGTCGGCATACTGGGCTATATTGTCATATCCCAATACCACGTCGGTCATCTTGCCATCCTTGTCGGGTACGCAAAGGGAAACAAGGCGGCCTCCATAATTGGTGAGGCAAGCTTCCATGCCGTTTTGATTCTTGAGTACTACGAGTTCTGTCTTCTTTCCTTGCACGGTAGAATCAAAATCAGCAATGTCCAGTCCAGATGTTGTCAACTGGGTTGTTTCACCGCTTTGGCAGGCAGACAACATCATCGCGCCAATTCCTGCACAAAAAAACAGGTTTTTTACGTTTCTCATATTGAGTTTAGTTTAGGTTAAACTTAATTTGGCTGTAAAATTACGATATTTTTTTTATACTTGTATCATTTCATGTGATTTTTTTCTCTTGAAAGTGTAATATTAACACTTTTAAGCAATGAAGCTTGTTTTTTGTGTGCGTAAACGCCTTGTTTTGGCTCCTAAATACTATCCAAGATTCAACCTGCCCGCTTTATGAAAATCGCGACAACATCGCACATCATTACTTCAAAAGTATTAAAGACAAGGATCGCGACATATCTTCCAACGGAACTTACGGAATTACCTCGCCTGCTTGACGAAAGACGCAGCACGGCAATTTGCCAAGAGGCGCGACACTACAACTTAATAACAGGATACGCAGCACGCCGCGTCTTTACAATTGGAGGCAGGTTGTTGCCGCCTTGCGATAATATTCTTGGTGGCATCCAATACTGCTCCTTATGAAAGTCAGTATTAATGCTCTCCCAGTACCAGCTAAGTGAAACCCCAGTACCAGCCAAGTGAAACTCCAGTACCAACTAACTGGTACTGGAGTTTCACTTGGCTGGTACTGGAAAGGATACTATACTTCCGGCAGCATGAAGCTGTCTTATACTGACATAGGTCATTATTGATAAATTCATTGAATAGTGTTTCCAGATTTTCTTGTAAATGTAAAGACAAAGTGCCCAGCCGCCTATTCGCTTTATAGATTATGCGGCTGGGCACTTCACTTATCGTCTGTTAATCATGCATTAATTGACAAACTAGTTATTTGGCTATTTATCAATTTGTTCGCTCGCCATCAATGTTTAAAGCGTCTTCTATTTGGCGAGTCCCGCCTTGAGACATCTTATTACAGCAGAGTTAAAGCCTGCGTGATCTAGCTCGTTCAAGCCTTTGATGGTCAATCCACCAGGAGTTGTCACCTTGTCAATGGCAACAGCGGGATGCATGCCAGAACTCTCCAGCGTAGCTACAGCGCCTTTCATGGCCTGCATGGCTATTTCCCTGGCTTCCGCAGGATAGAGCCCCATCTCGACTCCTCCCTCCATCATGGCATGGATGAAACGAAAAACGTAGGCGATACCACATCCCGACATCATGTTGCCAGCGGCCACCTCGTTCTCCATGCATACTTTTACCTTGCCCAGGAGGCTTAATAATTCTTCTATACGCTGCGTTAATTCGGGTGAAACACCGTTGGCGGGAGCCAAAAAAGTCATGCTCTCATTATATTCCGCGGCGATGTTGGGCATGACATAGAAAACATTGGCCGTTGGGCATCCCAGATATTCCCGCAAGGTTTCAGTGAAAACGTTGGCGGCTACGGACAGAATTACTTGTCGCTCGAAATCCAGAGAGTCCTTAATCTCCTCTATGACGCTACGCACAAGCCATGGCTTGACCGCCAGCACCACAATATCCACTCCCTTTACAGACTCTACATTGTTGAGTGAAGTCTGTACTTCTGGATATTCCGCGGTAATACGTGACAGCGTGGCTTCAGTACGTGCGGTGACGGTTAACTGATGGATGGTTTTCTTGGCCAATCCCTTGATTAAGGCGCCTCCCATATTTCCAGCGCCAATGACTGTTATTTTCATACTATATATAAATATAAGTGTTTGTGGATTAACATAAACTAAGCATGTACATTTAGAGATACTTAAGCCTTGGTTTTGCGCAAGAGCCACCAACAGCATATTATCGCAAGCGTCAAAATCTCCGCCAGTGGCATAGCGAGCCAAATGCCTTCAGTTTCCAACAGCGAGGGGAGCAGCAAGAAAGATGGTACAAGCAACCCTATGCCTCTCAGAAAAACGAATGACGTTGCCGCTTTCATGCGCTCAACACTTTGACAATAGCCTACGATGGCGACATTCAAGATAAAGATTGGTATGCCAATAGAATAATAGGGGAAGCCTTCTATGGCAATACGGGCCGCCACGCTGTCTGGATGCAAGAACAAGGCTATCAGCGGATGGGGCGCAAACAAGAACATCACCATGACAACCATGCCGCACAGCAGGGCGGTAAAGATCAGGAGCTGGCGCACCTTCGCGACGTTATCCCATCTGGCAATGCCATAATTATAGCTGATGACAGGTTGCGCGGACTGGGCTACCGCGTTTCCTATATTGAAGAAAAACGGCGTATAATAGCAGGCAATGCCAAAGGCTGCCACGCCGTCATCACCCAAGTACCTCATGAACATCTGGTTTCCCATGAAGATGAGCACAGCCAATGTCATTTCTCCAAAGAGTGAGGGAGAACCAATTCGGCAATGATAGCCGATGTTACGCAAGGAAAGGCGCAAGCTTTTCCAGCTTGATTTCAACACAATAGGTCTCAAGGTCTTGGCAAAAAACAGCAAATAAGACATTGCGATGATACCACCAAACATGATGCTAATAGACGTGGCTATGGCCGCGCCTCGTACGCCCCAGCCGAGCGGGAATATCATGACCCAGTCCAGCACCGCGTTCATCAATGAAGATATGATATTGCACCACATGGCCACATTTGGCGCCCCATCAAGGCGGATAATAAAAAGACCGATAAAGCTCCACATCTGAAACATGAAGCTGGGCATTATCCAGAACAAATAGTCGCTTGCCTGTGGAAGCAATGTGTCCGAAGAACCCAACAGGCGCACAGAATACTCAGGAAACAGCATGACAACCATGCATATCATAGCGGTCAACACCGTGGAGAAGAGCAAAGCTTGCGTCAAATTCATTCTGGCCACTTTTGTTTTTTGCCTGGCTACGTGAATCGAAACGGCAACAGAGCAACCCGCGCCCAGCATCAAGCCTATGCCCGAGAACACTTGGTAAACAGGAGCGACAATGTTGACCGCGGCAACTCCATCACTGCCCACGCCGTGGCCAACAAAGATACCGTCTATCGCCGTCATCGCCGATAGAGACAGGGTGCCCAGCAGGGTAGGGATAAGAAGCCTACGATATAAAGTGGAAACCTTGTCGTTTTTGAAATCAATAGCGTCTTTTGCCATTTTCCGTTATGATATACAGCTGTTAATATACCCTATACATACAAGCATGATAGCACTAGAACAAAAACAATGAACTAGTATACAGGAAAAACGTAGAAGGGACGTTCTGGATTGCTGTCCAGCATCCATTGGTCAAAAACCAGATGGCTATCGATTGTTTGCAAGACAAGCGTATGTTTCCCCTTGGTGAGTTTCACCGAGAGAGTCTTGACGGCTTGTCCTCTCAATAGGCTTTCCGCCAGCTCCCGGGAGTCTGGAGAAAGCTGCAATGTGAGCGTCTCGGGGTCATCTTGATCCAGCTTCACCTGAAATCGCAAAGACTTGTTGGTCACAAACTGGGTGGGGATAAAGGCCAAGCTCAAGCGGTAGATACCCTCCTTGGGAGCAAAGAAATCGTAGCGAAGTCGTGTGCCACCAGGTAAAGGGACGGCTTTTCCGCTATGGCCAAGGGTTTTGATAGGTGCAACCTTGACATTCGCGGAAGAGAAATCAACGGCATTTCTCGCCACGACGCCATAAGCTTGCTGATTAATTGGCGAATATTGGTAGCTTGGGTCAGCGTACTGGTCTATCATCTCGTTTGTGAGTTGGCCAGGCAAAAAAGGCTTGGCGAATACAGGCAAATTTCGAGGTTGGGCGTTCATCAATCCTTGCCATTTTCCTCCCGCCAAGTGAACATTATAGTATTGTGTCAACCGTAATATTTCACGGTATGCCTTCACGCTATTCGCGGCAGCTGTCAATGCTTCCTCATCGCGCAGGAATTGTCCCTCGCGAGGGATGGTGCGTGCCTCTTGAGCTTGTAATTGTTTCTCGGCCATAGCAGCCGCGACACCTATGGGGTAGGAGACCACCGCGAAGTAAGCGTCTTGCAATTCGGGTGACACCTCTTTGGCAATCTCTTCAGATTGCTGCCGCAGGGCTTGGTAAGCCACCAAGTATCTTTCCAGTTCGTTACCGAAAGCGACAGGATTGAAATCGGTGTTTCTTATTTCAGTCTTGTCTTCTGGCAACGGATGTCCATCAGCCTCAGAGAGATTCCATCCCATGTATTCTGGCTTACGCAATGATGTAAGATGATAATATTGCCGCATGACAGGTACAAGTTTTTGGGCAATATGACGGCCGAACTGTTGGGACAGCCATCGCTCTAGATGGCTTTCTATGGTCTCTGGCGTAATATTTGCGGGATTCCAAGCCATGTCCATGAACAAAGAGAGGGCATAGGCAGAGACTTTAGGGTCATGTATGCTCACCATCCATTGTTGACGCAGATCACTTTCATAAGCGGCGCGCAAGTCAAGCGATTCCTGGCCAGGTGAAAGCGTAGTGAGCCAAAGTTGGTCATGAGGCCAACCTAAACGCTGCAAAGAGCGATAATGGAATGTACCATTGCCACTGGTCTCTTTGCGGCGTACATTCTCAACATGGATGCCGAAACTGTCTGCCACTTCCTTATTGCCTTTGACATGGAAGAAGTCCTTCTCTCCCTCATGATAGGCAGGCCAAAGAGTGTTGGCTTTGAGACGAAGCATCAAACGGAATATTTGGCTGTAGGTTCTAGGCCCTATAGTTCCTTTGGGCAAATGTTTCTCCATGCGGCGGGTTGCCCACTCTCCAAGGCTCCATCGCTCATGGTCAATGGAAATGCCGCGTTTGGGAATAGCGGGAGATTGAAGTGACTCAAACTTTTCGTCCAACAATAAGTATTCCTTGCGTTCAGGCTTCACGTCCCCCCACCATGCCCAGGGTGATACCCCCGCCATATGCGATAATTCCAATATGCCATAGGCCGTGCCCAAGGCATCACTACCCACAACAACAACGCTACCGCTCTTTACGGCAATATAAAAAGCCTCCCGTAGCGTGATGACTCTCTGCAGTGGGAGTTTCAGCTTGTTCAGCTCTTTAAACTCCTTATTAGTCAGCTTGTCCAATTGGTAAATTTTCAAGCTGGCGTTTCTCTTTTTGTGACGTGCTGGTTGTCCTGTAACCGCCTCCATGTCATTAGAGAACATGGCAAGGGCTGTTTTTACAGGTTTTGAATGCTTACTGTTAACGCTGTAAGTGACGGGTTGTACACCATTATACCACATCACGTTTTTGGCCATGGCAAAAGAGGAGAGAACAAATAATAGCAGTAGCGAAAGGAATATCTTATTTTGGTTCATGGGCGCAAAGTCACATAGTTGTGGGCGCAAAGTTAACGAAAATAGCCGAAATACGGAAATATCACCTCCCATAATTTGCCGTTTCGGCAAATTTACGTAACTTCGCGCTACGAGAATAAATCCAAAAACAACATGACATTATATCCTAAACTGATCACAGATGCTTTGGCCACTGTGATTTATCCTGGCACTAAGAAAAACTTAATAGAGAGTGAGATGCTGGCAGATACGCCAAGCATAAATGGAATGAAGGTGAAGATCGTGCTTATCTTCCCACGGGATACGGATCCTTTTTTGAAATCCACTTTGAAAGCAGCGGAAGCCGCCATCCACTATCATGTCAGTCCTGACGTAGTTGTAGAGATAAAGACCGAATTCAAATCTGCTCCCCGGCCAGAGGTCGGAAAACTGCTGCCGCAGGTAAAGAATGTTATCGCCGTTAGTTCAGGCAAGGGCGGCGTGGGCAAGAGCACTGTTTCTGCCAACCTGGCCATTGCATTGGCCAAGCTAGGATACAAAGTTGGATTGCTTGACACGGACATTTTCGGTCCAAGCATGCCCAAGATGTTTGGCGTGGAGGAAGAACGCCCCTATGCGGTAGAGAAGGATGGACGCCAGCTAATAGAACCCATAGAACGCTATGGCGTGAAGTTGTTGAGCATCGGCTTTTTCGTTCGCCCTGACACCGCGACCTTATGGCGTGGTGGTATGGCTACATCTGCCTTGAAACAGTTGATTGCCGATGCTGACTGGGGAGAACTGGACTACTTCGTGTTAGACACTCCACCTGGAACAAGCGATATACATCTTACTTTATTGCAGACACTCGCCATTACAGGTGCCATTATAGTCAGCACCCCGCAAAAAGTAGCCTTGGCTGATGCCAGAAAGGGTATAGATATGTATCGTAATGAAAAGGTAAACGTGCCGATACTAGGCCTGGTGGAAAACATGGCGTACTTTATTCCTGCAGAATTGCCTCAAAACAAATATTATATTTTCGGCAAGAATGGATGCAAAAACCTGGCTCAAGAAATGGGTGTGCCTCTACTTGCCCAAATTCCTATAGTGCAAAGCATATGCGAAAGTGGAGATGAAGGTAAGCCGGCCGCTCTAAACGTGAACTCCATAACGGGGCAATCCTTCCTTTCATTTGCGCAAGCTGTGGTCACAGTGGTCAACCGTCGCAACAAAGAACAACCACCCACGCAAATAGTGGGCGTAAAAAGCTAAGGGTATTTAGATTCATCTCGCAAGTTGTCCGTCTAGTCCATTATTAACACAAATAGAATCCCCCTCTTGTGTCATTTTCAAGAGGGGGATTTTATCATGTTATATGAGTCACTAAACTCTGTTCCTGGTGCCTAAAGAATAGTTTTCACGGCTTCCAACATTCCTTTAGCTTGAATGAGATCAAGATCTTTCTTCAGCAATTCTGCCAAACCTTTCACGTCATGAAGATCTTTGCCATTCCATATATTGGTAGCGGAGAGCACGCCATCAACAATCTTTTGCGTATCGCCAGTAGCCCATAAATCTTTCAATAGTTGCATGATCTCGGGAGCATCGTTGGGCACAATTTCCGTGCCGTCTTCACGCTTGCCACCCTTATAATAAGTAATGATAGCGGCCAATCCAAATACCAAGCCTTGCGGTAATTCGCCCTTGCGCTCCAAATAAGTCTTTACACCTGGCAGGTCACGGGCGCAGAACTTGGGGAATGAGTTAAGCATGATGCTTGTTACCTGGTGATCAACATAAGGATTGTTGAAACGCTCCAACACGTCTGTCGCGAATTGTCGCAACTCGTCCATAGGCAAGTTGAGTGTCTGCATCAACTCATCGAACTGTACCTTATGAATATACTTTCCAACTATCTCGTGGTTACAAGCGTCACGCACTATATTGATGCCACTCAAGAACGCGACAGGGGAAAGTACTGTATGGGGACCATTGAGCAAGGTCACCTTACGCTCATGGTAAGGCTTCTCGCTCTCAGCGATAAGTACATGCAATCCTGCTTTTTCCGCGGGAAACTCCTCACGCAAGTCTTCTATACTCATGTTATCGGGCTTCTCTATAACCCAGAGGTGGAAAATTTCCGCCTGAACCACAAGATTGTCCTTGTAGGAAATCTTTTCTTGTATTTCGCTGATTTGATTACGGGGAAAACCTGGTACAATACGGTCAACAAGAGTGGCGCATACGTAACAATACTTGGTGAACCACTCTTTGAAAGGCTCATAATTGGCACCCATATCCTCTTTCCATAACTCGATATACTGATATATACACTCCTTCAAATGATGGCCATTGAGGAAGATCAACTCACAAGGCATAAGAATGAGGCCTTTGGCAGGATCACCATTGAAGCACTCAAAGCGGTGATAGAGCAACTGCACCAATTTGCCAGGATAAGAAGAGGCGGGGGCATCGGTGAATTTGCAATTGGGATCGAAAGCGATGCCTGCTTCAGTGGTGTTGGAGATGACGAAACGCATCTCGGGTTGCTCTGCCAATGCCATATAAGCCTGGAACTGATGATAAGGATTAAGGGCACGACTAACGACATCGATGCGTTCCAAAGAATTGACAGCCTTCCCTTCAAGACGACCTTGCAAATTGACATGATAAAGGCAATCTTGTCCATTGAGCATATCTACCATACCTTTTTCCAAAGGTTGTACAATGACCACAGAACTGTTGAAGTCTGTCTTTTGGTTCATGTTCCAAACAATCCAATCCACGAAAGCCCTTAGAAAGTTACCTTCACCAAATTGGATAATTCTTTCTGGCATGACGCTCTTGGGGGCAGTCCACTTGTTTAAGCTTTTTAGTTTTTTCATGATTCGTTTGTTATTTGTTTTTCTTAGTTGGCGCGAAGTTACGAATTATCATGATACAATATTCGTCTTCGCGCCTAAAATTTTGCGTAAAGGTTTGCGTTACGCCTCATTTACATGGCAAAGCAGTTGAAACCACCATCCACTACAGCCACGGTACCAGTCACGAACGCGGCGGCATCGCTCATTAAGTAATGTATGGTTCCACAAAGTTCCTCTGGCTCGCCCATACGACCAAAGGGGGTCTGGCGTATTACGTCTTTGCCTCGCTGCGTGTAAGTACCGTCAGGATTGGTGAGCAACGCACGATTTTGCTCGGTGATAAAGAAGCCTGGCGCAATAGCGTTTACCCTGATTTTCTCACCAAACTTTTTCGCCACTTCCGTCGCCATATAGGCGGTGAAGTTGCTGATACCGGCCTTGGCGGCCGCATAGCCACATACACGAGTCATGGGGCGGAAAGCTGCCATAGAGGAAAAATTGATAATACTACCCTTGCCAGCTTCCACCATGGGCTTCAAGAACACCTGTGTAGGAATGACAGTTCCAGTCAGATTCAAGTTGAGCACCTTTTGAAACTGCTCGGGATCTAAGTCGAAGAAGTTCTGCTCGGGACTTATCGTGGCTCCAGGCATGTTTCCGCCCGCCGCGTTGAGCAATGTATCTATCTTACCATACCTGGCAAGGATGTCATCGCGGTTCTTTTCCACAGCCTTGATGTCCATCACGTCAGTAGTGAAGAAGTTTGCCTCACCTCCATTAGCTTTAATTTTCTCTACGATGGCCATACCTACTTCCGCCTTACGTCCCAACAAGGCAACCTTTGCTCCTTGTTGTGCCAGGTACATGGCGATACACCTACCCAAAACACCTGTTCCACCAGTGATAACGACCACGTAGTCTTTAATGTCAAATAATGATTTCATGCTATTTATAGATATAAAGATTAGTTATTGTATTGTCTTAAAGCGGACAACAACTCAATGTTCTCGCTCTTTTTGCCAATAGTAACACGCAGACAATTGCCGCAGAGCCGCACTTTGTTGCGGTTTCTTACGATGATGCCTTTGTCTACCAAATAATCGTAAATAGCTTGTGCGTCAGTCATCTTAGCCAAGATGAAGTTGGCATCAGTGGGGTAGACCTTCTCGCAGATGGGCAGCAATTGGAACGCTTCTATCATCTGCGCTCTTTCCCGAAGAATGATTCTCACCCAGTCATCAGTTTGATAAGGGTCTTTCAGTGCCTCCATGGCTTGCCGTTGGGTGAGTATATTAATATTGTATGGATATTTCACTTTATTGAATAACCCTATGATTTCTTCTTGCGCGAAAGCCATACCTAGCCTGATGCCTGCGCATCCCCACGCTTTACTCATGGTATTGAGGACAACAATGTTGGGGAATTCCTGCAGTCTTGTCCTAAAGACAGGGCCACGGGAAAAATCAGAATAGGCTTCGTCAACTACCACAATACCCTGGAACTCCCGCAAGAGATATTCTACTTCCTTCACGTCAAGCAAATTACCTGTGGGATTATTGGGCGTACAAAGCCAAATCACTTTGGTATAGTCATCGCAAGCGGCCAACAATTGCTTTGCGTCTAAACTGAAATCCTCTCGAAGTGTCACCGGTCGATAAGCCACGTCATTGATTTCCGCACACACTTGGTACATGCCATAAGTAGGGGAGATTGCCACTACGTTGTCTATCTGTGGCCGACAGAATACCCTGTACACCAAATCGATGGCCTCGTCACTGCCATTGCCTAGAAAGATGTTTTCCGGTCTTACGCCTTTCACTTTAGCGATACGATCCTTGAGATCTTTTTGCAATGGGTCGGGATAGCGATTGTATGGTTCGTTATAGGGATTCTCGTTAGCGTCGAGGAAGGTATGCGCTTCCTTGCCGCTATATTCATCACGAGCACTGCTGTAGGGTGTCAGTTTCCAGATATTCTCCCTGCACAGGTCTTTTAGTTCCTTCATAGATATTACGGATTGTTCTATTCTTGAGACATTCTCAACCTCATGGCGTTGGCATGGGCTTCCAGTTGCTCGTTCTCAGCCATGGTTACCACAGCTTTGCCTATGCTCTCCACGCCCTTACGGCTCAAATGCTGGAAAGTCACTTTACGATGATAACTATCTAGGTTTACGCCGCTATAGGCAGTAGCATATCCATGGGTGGGCAAGGTGTGATTTGTACCACTAGCGTAATCGCCCGCACTCTCACAAGCATATTTTCCCAAAAAGACGCTACCCGCGTTTACCACTAACTCAGCTAGCTGTTCATAATCATCCGTGGCCAATATCAAGTGTTCAGGAGCGTATGCGTTGCTCAATGCCATTGCTTCACGAGTATCGTTGACCAATACCAACCTGGAATTGGCCAAAGATTGGGCGGCGATATCACGTCGGGGAAGGGCTTCCAGTTGTCTTTCCACCTGCTCACGTATTTCTTCCATCTTTCTTTCATCTGTACAGATGAGCAATACTTGCGAGTCTATGCCGTGTTCCGCTTGCGATAGCAAATCAGCGGCGGCAAGTTTGGCATCAGCGTGAGCGTCCGCTATCACGCATACTTCAGAAGGACCGGCAGGCATGTCTATGGCTACGTCGTGCAGGCTTACCTGTTGCTTGGCCGCCATCACATATTGATTGCCCGGCCCGAATATCTTATAGACCTTGGGGACACTCTGTGTTCCATAAGCCATGGCACCTATAGCTTGTACCCCGCCAGCCTTGAATATCTTGCTGACACCTGCTATTCTCGCCGCCACGAGTATGGCGGGGTGCACCTTTCCTTCCTTATTGGGTGGAGTGCAAAGCACTATCTCCTCGCATCCTGCCAGTTTGGCGGGTGTGGCCAACATCAGTACCGTGGAGAAGAGAGGGGCTGTGCCACCAGGAATATAAAGTCCCACTTTCTCGATGGGTACGCTCTTTTGCCAACACGTAACGCCAGGTGCTGTTTCCACCTTGATTGATTGAAACCCTTGCGCGGCATGAAAGCGTTCTATATTGGCATGCGCCAATATCAAGGCCTCTTTCAACTCCGCGCTCACCAAGCGTTCCGCCTCATCCATCTCGTCTTGGCTCACGGCCAAATCAGTCAAGCGAGCGTGATCAAACTTCTCTTCATATTCCTTTACGGCTTCGTCTCCTCTTGTCTTCACGTCTTGCAAGACAGCGCTAACGATGGCACCCAAGCTAGAGACATCCATATGAGGCCGTTCCACGATATCTGCCCACTCACAGGGTTGGGGGTGCTTGAAAATCTTCATTTACCTCTAATATATAATAAGGTATTATAATATCATTTTCTCGATTGGCGTGACCAAAATGCCTTGCGCGCCCAACTCCTTCAATTTCCCGATGATTTCCCAAAAACGCTTCTCGTCGAGCACGGTATGGATACTGCACCACGCTGGGTCGGCTAAAGGGATGATAGTGGGACTCTTAATGCCAGGCAATACATGGGCTATAGCCTCCAACTTGTCTTTGGGGGCATTCATCATCACGTACTTCTTTCCCTGGGCGGAGCGTACGGCCTCGAACCGGAAGAGCATCTCGTTAAGTATCTCGTGCTTCTCCTCATCCATGTTCCAGTTGCCTATCAGCAACGCCTCGCTTTGCATCACGACTTCCACCTCTTTTAGGTTGTTGCTCACCAAGGTGCTTCCACTGCTCACGATATCGAAGATACCATCAGCCAAGCCTATGCCAGGACTGATTTCCACCGAGCCTGTGATGACATGAACGTCGGCATTCACGCCTTCTTGGCGTAGATAGTCACGTAAGATATTAGGATAGGAGGTGGCTATTTTCTTGTCATTAAACCAACTCACACCCGTGTAATTGATTTCCTTGGGTATGGCCAAGCTCAACCGGCACTTGCTGAATCCTAGGCGCTGTATGACTTGCGCTCTTTCCTTATGCTCCACGAATTCGTTCTCACCCACAATGCCGATGTCCGCTACGCCATTCGCTACGCTTTGTGGAATATCATCGTCACGCAAGTAAAGCACCTCTAACGGGAAGTTGGAAGCCTGTACCAGCAGCGTGCGCTTAGACGCGCTTACCTTGATATCAGCCTCTGACAAAAGATTCATGGTGTCATCAAAAAGGCGGCCTTTCGATTGTACTGCAATTCTTAACATTTTGTTGATTATTGTTATAAAACAGCGCAAAAATACTATTTTTCGCTCATTTGTACAAATAAAGTCGTACTTTTGTGGCCAAATATTCTGATGATGCGACTATTCACAGCCATTTTCCTGACATCGCTGCTCCTGTCTTGTGGACATAAAGAGCCTGAAACAACTCCCTGGGGTACCACAATAGGAGAAGAGCAGACTGACACCTTGTCTCCCGCTAAAGGTCTTTCCCTATCGGAAATCATGGCCAATGGGGAGCTTATCATGCTAACCATCAACGGGCCAGAAACATATTATGATTATCATGGTAAGGGCATGGGATTGCAATACCTGCTTTGTGAGCGGTTCGCCCAACACATAGGTGTATCATTGCGTGTAGAACTCTGCCGAGACACGACCGAAATGGTGCGCAGGCTGACAGAGGGCGAGGGAGACTTGATAGCTTTTCCCTTGCCCACATCCATGCGAAACGCGGGGTTGCGCTTCTGCGGAGCGGGTAACGACAGCACCCGGTGGGCCGTGACAGCTGACAACACGGTCTTGGCCGACACGCTAAACAGTTGGTTCCAGCCAGGGCTTTTGGCCAAGGTCAGGGAAGAGGAAGACTTCTTGCTCTCCTCCCGCAGTGTTCGCAGGCAAGTGTTCTCGCCCATGCTCAACAGGGGAAAGGGCATCATTTCCAAATACGACCATCTCTTCAAGCGTTACGCCCCAGCCGCTCGCATGGATTGGCGACTCATGGCGGCTCAGTGCTATCAGGAGAGTTGCTTTGATCCCCATGCCCAGTCATGGGCTGGAGCGCGGGGATTAATGCAGATCATGCCTGGCACGGCAGAGTTATTGGGGTTGCCCATTAGCAGCATCAACGACCCTGAGTCTAACGTGGAGGCCGCCGCACGCTATATGGCGCAACTGCAATCCAAATTTTACGATGTGCGTGACCCGTCACAACGGGTACTCTTTGCCTTGGCCAGCTATAATGGAGGTTATCATCACGTGCGCGACGCCATGGCCTTGGCCGCCAAACACGGCCGGAATCCCAGCCGATGGGATCATGTCAGCGAATTTATCCTCAGACTTCAGTCGCCCGCTTACTATCGTGACCCCGTGGTGAAATATGGCTACATGCGCGGCAGCGAGACGGCGAACTACGTGGAGCGCATACGCAATCGATGGGCAAACTACAGGGGAGTTGCTGGCTCCAACGGCGGAATGGGAGGAGGAGGATTCCATGGCACTCCCGCCAAAGCCAAACGGAAGCACAAATATCAATTGTAACGGCGGAATGGATAAAATCTAAAAAAAATCCCAGAAATATTTGGTGGATACGATAAAAGTGTGTACCTTTGCACTCGCTTACGAAGAAAGAGGCTCCGTAGCTCAACTGAATAGAGCACTTGACTACGGATCAAGAGGTTCCGGGTTTGAATCCCAGCGGAGTCACTCTTCGGGAAAGCGACAACGGATGGCTCCGTAGCTCAACTGAATAGAGCACTTGACTACGGATCAAGAGGTTCCGGGTTTGAATCCCAGCGGAGTCACTACCAAAATCAAAGGAAAAGTGCCAAGTATATAGCTTGGCACTTTTTCGTTTTAATAACGCCTATGAACCCGATTTGGGCTCAATCCCAATCGGTGATTAGCCCACATAAGACCCACGTTTTCCCTAAAGAGAAGCTCTTTGGGTTAAAGCAAAAAAGAGATGAGACCACTTGAGCCTCATCTCTTTCTTATTTGTCGGGGCGACAGGATTCGAACCTGCGACCGCCTGGTCCCAAACCAGGAGCGCTACCGGGCTGCGCTACACCCCGAGGGTACCATAAACCCTAATTGCGGTGCAAAGGTAGTTACTTTTATTCAAACTACCAAACTTTCCCGCCTTTTTTTCTTGCGGCGGTAAAAAATCACCTGTCAACGAGACCGTATGGCAAAGGGTTACAGACAGACATTTTTTGCCTATTGAGCGACAATACTGCTGTGTTGCAAAAGCAGTAGTACTGAAATTCAATATCAGTAGTACTGAAAACGAATATCAGTAGTACTGAAATCCAAAAGCAGTAGTACTGCCCGGAAGATGCCTTATAACCACTAGCGACAAATTGCCGCCCGCCACAATGGATGGCGAACGGCAATCGCTTGCTTATTGGGAATTATTCTTAAAAAGAGAGATTTCCGGTTGGTTAAAAGTCCAGGCTTGAGATGGCTAGTTTCAAGAGTTCGCGGTCATATATTTCGTTTGTGCCACGATACAATTCCCTGATACCCTTGATACAAGTTTGCCGTTCCTCCTTGGACAGGAGCTTGCCGTGGTCACGACACATATCTACCAGCTTGCTGGCCAATGCGGTTTTTACGCCATTTATCTTGCTCACATTGCGGTTCAGGTAGGCAGACCTCAACGCGGAGAAGCGCTTGAAGAAGCCCGAGCTGTTTTTTATCTCTCCGTTGAGACCTTTGCCCGAGAAATACACTTTCGAGTCGGTGGCATCGGGTATCTTCAAGGCCTTACGCACGGCTTCCGCTACGTTGTCCGTTTCGGTTTCTTGCATTTGGGGGTCAGGACTGTAGATTTCAGTGATATTCCCGTGCAGTTTTTCGTCCTTCGACTCTTCCGTCCACCAGATGGCGTAGCAGTAGCGACGCAGGCTGTCTTGAGGATCGCGGACAAACATCAAACGATAGTTCCTGTCCCTATAGGAGCCAAAAGCGATAGACTTGTCCAGTTCCTCGCCATAGGCCACGGACGTGAGTCTTCTGTCGTCTATATCGGCATCCCTTGCCAACACCTTGTAGGCCACGTCTGCATCCATGTCGAAAGCGGCTGTCAGCTTTTTCAGTTCCTTGAGTTTGCCCTTTGGCAACTCAAAGTTGTAAGACTTATAATACGCCTGCTTGCTCACCCCGTTTTTCTGGCTTGTCTCCGTGGAATAGCTAGTCTTGATGAAGGAGGATAGTTCCTTGTTGGTGGTGAAGTCGGCAATGGCTTTCTTCAGGTTTTCTTGCGCGCTCGAGGCCATAGGCAGCGTGGCGCAAAACAATGTGATGGCTAAAAATCTAATGGTCTTCATAATATTTATCTTTTTAGTAACATTCTTCTTCCAAGTCATAGTTTTCCATCGCGGTGAGGTAAAGGTTTACACCCAGCTCTATCTTTCGGTATTCCTCGTAGATGGCATTAAGTATCCGCTCTTGCTGGATTTCGCTCTCCCTCACTGCCTTTTCGGTCAGTATTTCCATTTCGTTAGCCGAGGAATCTGGCGCGGCTTTCGCCATATATACCTTGGGCGGCATGGCCTTGAAGCGGTCTCTCCTGATATGGCGACGCGTTTTCTTCTTCGGCGTGACGATGGTGGTCGTGGTGTCGTTGGCCAGCGTATCGGGTTTGGCCACAGGCTTTTTCTCCACGGGCACCATCTCTACGGGAACGTTGTTGGCCATTTGCGCTGGTTCAGTTCGTGGCCAAATCACGACAAGCAACAATGCCGCCGCGGCAGCGGCCATGATGAAATAAGACAACTTGTGCAAGACGGCCGTATGGCGGAAGGCTTTCGCAGGTCTCTTGGCAGGCATGCCCTCGTCAAACCAGGCAAACATCCGCTTGTATGGCAACAGGTCTTCGTCCACCTCGTGGGTGCGCATGTATTCAGCCAGACGGCTTTCTTCCTCTATGGAAGTAAGGCCTGCCATGAAGCGCTCTATCAGTTTGTGTATGTCTTGTTCCATGTCTTTATCTTGTTCTTTTTTTGAATTCGTTCAGCATCTTGACCCGCGCCCGTGAAAGGATAGTGGATACCGATGACTTCCTGACGCCTACTATCTGGGCAATCTCTTCGTGGCTTTTGCGTTCCACTTGCCTTAACCAGAGTATTTGGTATTCCGTGGAGGGCAATGCGGCAAGGCAATTTTCCAGCCAGGCCAAGGTTTCTTTGTCCTCGATGGCACGATCAGGACCTATCGTATTGTTGTCTATGACATTTCGGTCACCATCCAAGGACAGGGCGTTTTGCCGCCTGTGGTTGTCTATGGCACTGTTGTGCGCAATGCAAGAGGCTAACTTCTCTAAATGCGCTTGGCTATTGATCCTGGAGCGCAGAGTCCATAGCTTCAGCATGGTTTCTTGCGCGATGTCCTCGGACTCATCCCTGTCGCCAGTGAATGCCAAGGCCGTGGCAAAGGCTCTTTGCCTGACATGGGCAGCTATATGTTCAAACTCCGCTTGTTCCATAAATCGTTTTCTATCCCATTAACGTTTTATCTCTCGAAAACAAAACACGGTTTAAGATTTTTTAAGCATAAAAACGCCTCTAAAGGGGTTTTTCCAGCCTGCTTGAAGTATGTCGAAAACAAAACAACTTATTTCGCTGTTCAATTTAGGTTGTTTTGATGATCAAAACAACTTAAATCGCCGAGCAAAACAAGTTATTTCGCTCGCCAAAACAAGTTAATTTGCACGGCGTCTAAAAGGGGGTGGAATTACGATACTAGTCTCATGGCCGCACGATACTAGTTTCATCGGGGCTTGAGACTAGTTTCACAGCTCTGTGAGACTATATAAGCAATCATGGCAACGTATAGTCTTCGAGAAATTTTCCGTAGGCTTGCTGGTAGCCATTGAATACATTGATGTCCACCTCGCCATGTATGCCGCTCACCTTGCCGTCTTGGCAGAGTTGCCAGAACACAAGCCTTGCGTCGGGTTTATATTCGCCATAGCGGGCTATCCATACTTGGTAGTTACGCAACAGGTCTGGAGCGTTGACTAAATGGCGATTCATAAACTGCTGACTGATATAGAGTATCGGCTTGCGGCCACACTTTTTCTCCACCATGCGCAACCAGATGCGCACGCGATGAAACAACGCGCTCTCACTGCCAATTTTCTTGATTTGCGCCTCCGAAGGCTCTACGTCTAGCACAGGAGGCAAGTCTCCGTGCTGGAAACGGGCATTCCGCAAGAAGTATCGGGCTTGTCGCTCAGCCGGGGTGAAGATAGAGAAGAAGTGATAAGCGCCCACCTTGAAGCCATGGCGGCGGGCCGCCGTATAGTCAGACTTATAATAAGGATTGAGTACCGAGCTTCCCTCGGTAGCTTTGATATAAATGAAGCTCACGGGATAGTCCACTTTGTCGGCGTATCGCTTTTCGCTGCTGTTGCCCAAGTCTACTATGCGCAACTTCTTCCATTGTATGGCGTAGCGTTTCCGCCCCTTCCCATGTTGGTATTTGGAAATGTCGATGCCGTAAATGCGGTCAGAACGATACTGCAACCTTTCGCCCATGAAGCGGTTTTCTTTCCATTCCCCCGTGCGCCAACCACGAGGATAGGTGACGCTGAAGCCAAAACCGTCGCGCTTTCCAGCGGTCCAGTGTCCCTCATAAAAACTGCCATCATGGCCGATATGGGCACCATGGCCATGAGGACGGAAGAGACTGTCAACCTGTCCCACATAAACGCCCGACGAGTCTGGCCGCCAACGGAAGTGAACAGGGCGTCTATACATGGAAGACCCTAAGCTAGCGTAACGAGCCGCCAAACTGGGCGGCAAGCCGTGAATGTCCGCTTCGCCGTCTCCGACTTCCACTTGCATCCAGGTGACAGTGGAGCTATCCCCGCGGATGACATGGCAAGGAAGGGTGTGGGGTAGTCCCGCCGTGTCCGCGAAGCATACGGAATGACGGGCTATATAGGCTATAGAGAGGTTGGACTTAGGGGGAATGGATTTCAACCGATAGAGTATGGAGCGCAAGGAATCCCGCTTGGCAACTTGCCGCAAATGATAGCGAATGGCCATCTCGTAGCCCTCATCTTGCACATGATGGGAACGAGACCAATAGTCAAACTCCCGCATATTCCATTCAGCCTGGTCCAGAGAGTGCTGAACTGAGTCTATGGCATTGGCCAAGAACTCATGGGCGGGTAGGGCGGCGTAACGGGCGCGCTCCAGGGAGTCGTTGAGCGCCACGGCCAACAATCCTTCCGAACCAGGCAACAACTCCCAACGATCCGCCCAGCAAGCACTGCTCTCCAAGGAGTCTCGCCCAAAGGTGAGCACAGTCTTGCCGTCTGCCCGCAACTCATAGTGAACACGGGTAATAACACGAGCCATAGCCTGCTTCACTTCACTCTTGGAGGCTGTAAAGCGGCAATATAGCGCGGCCAGGCAACAAAACGCAAACAACAGGGTGGCAAGCAACAGTTGCCACCCCTTACGGGAAATTCGCATACTATCCAGTCCGGTCTTACTTGTCAGACCAGTCTATCGTGCGGATGAACTCCAGCGTCTTCACCCAATCACAATTCATGGAGAAGGGGAGAGGAAACTCTTTTTCCTGGTTGAAGTAAGCGTCTACATACTCCAAGTCTGTCTCTTCCTGGAACAAGGGGTGGTCCTTGGTGGCTTGGCGAAAATAGAATTTCACCATGTCTACGTTCTTTTTCTTGCACTGGGCCAATCTCTCGAAATACACATTAATATATGTATTCATGGCGAAAGCCTGTTCATTCAGCATCTTGATCTTGGCGTTCAGCTTGTCATAATCAACGCTATTGCCCATCACATCTGTTGGCTGGATGACCTTTGCGCGAAGATAGGTCAACGCGTCGTACTTAAACAAGGCCACTTGGCGGTCTTGCTTGTTCTTGGAAGAGTCGTTAAACAAGGCATGAGCCCTGTTTACAATGTCGTTGAGCACGTCTTGCGCGGATACCTGAGAGGTCATGGCGAGACTCATCAGGGCAATCATTAACATCTTCTTCATCTTGTATTCCTTTTAATGTTACGTGTGCCGTTGCAAATAGAGCTCGTGGTCTATGCAACTAGGCAGCTCTTCTTTATAATGTGTTACTTCTATCAGGGTCTTGTTGTCACGGCGGCAGAACGCCTCTATCACGTCTTTCACCAATTGCCGGTTTACATTGTCCAGGCCGTGCAGCGGCTCGTCCAATATCAATAGCTCAGGGTCTTTAACGAACGCCCTGGCCAATAGCGCCAACCGCTGTTCTCCGCTGGAAAGACGCAAGAAAGAACGTTCCTCTTTTCCCTCTAATCCAAAGATGGACATCCAAAAACGGCATTGTCCCAGTTCTTCTTCAGTGGGTTTCATATAAAGGCCTACAGAGTCGGTCAGCCCACTGGCCACCACCTTGATGGCGGGAATATCACGGTGGTAACTGCGGTGCAATTCGGGCGAAACATATCCAATATGCTTCTTGATGTCCCAAATGCTCTCGCCTGTTCCCCTGGCTTTTCCGAAAAGAGTGATATCGCAAGCATAAGCCTGCGGGTTGTCAGCGCATACCAAACTTAATAGTGTTGACTTACCGGATCCATTCTGCCCTGACAAAGCCCAACGCTCACCGTTTTTCACTTTCCAGTTTAATTCTCGCAATATCACTCGCTCCCCATAACGTATGGAGACATTGCGCATATCGATAACTTCCTCCGCATGATAGTCCGTGTCTCTATTGGGAAGCCGCAAAATGGCTTGTTCTTTCTCGTGGCTTAATACCCGCTGGGGTAAAGAGAGACGTGTGGAGAGGAACTCTTCACGTGTTACTTTGGGCAACATCTTCATGTCGTCCACCTCTATTACGTGGGTAATGAAGTCTGGTATGTCATCACTCTTGCTCAACACCAAGATGATTTGCAAGGCTTGCTCCTCTGATATATCTTTCAGCAACAGGCGCAACTGGTCACGAGTCTCTGCGTCAAGCCCGATGAAAGGATTATCCATGATAAGAACTCGTGGCGATGAGAACAAGGTAGTAGCCAGTTTAAACTTCCTCAGTTCACCGCTGGAAAGCAAAATGAGCTGTTTGTCGAGCAGATGCTCCATGTGGAAAAGCTGGTAGATATGGCGTTGCGCCTGTCTGCGCTGCGGCGTATCTTCACCAGCCATGAGAAAAGCCTCCTCCAACTTATCCTTCACGACGGGCGTATTGGGGTCTATCTCCATCTGGTTCCATCGCTGTTGCAGGAAATAAGTGCGATCATTATCTCCGCCGTAAGTATCACGGAAAGTAATGTATTTGATATTATCGCTCACCAATGGGCGAACGCTGGGCGAGAAATCATATACGGGGTCACACAGCTGCAATGGATGCTTGCCTACAATGATGTCCACCAACATGGACTTGCCAGCCCCATTCCGACCTACTATGGCTACATGCTCATGATTGCCTATCCGCAAATTGACAGGCTCCGCCATGCGCCATTCCGGCATGCGTGTAATTCCATTCTCTATGGTGATGATATTTCCCATTTCTATAGTCAATTACCGCTAACGCGCTTCTTGTTTCTCTCTACAAAGTCTTTCCATCCCGAATAGTGGGTGGCTCCCGTTTCAGGCCTGCCCATTTGCAGAAAATGACAGTAGGCGGCACCCAATGCGTCTGTGGCATCCAGGAAGCCGGGCATGTCCTTATCGGCTATATGGAGCATACGCCTCAACATGTCTGCCACTTGTTCTTTAGAAGCTTGCCCCTGTCCTGTGATAGCGAGCTTAATCTTCAGTGGAGCATATTCATGAATAGGCACGCTATGGTGAATAGCCGCCGCGATGGCTACGCCTTGCGCTCTTCCCAACTTGAGCATAGACTGTATATTCTTGCCGAAGAAAGGAGATTCTATGGCCATCTCGTCTGGCAGGTACTCATCGATAATGCCCGTCACACGCTCGAATATCTTACCTAGTCGCAAATAGGGGTCTGATTCCTTACGCATATCAATGACACCCATCACCACTAGCTCAGCGTGATTGCCAGTTACCTTTATCACGCCATAGCCCATTACATTTGTGCCAGGATCAATACCCAATATGATTTTTTCCGTAACCACCTTGAATTATCTATCCATGTAAGGATTGTGGGCAAGTTCTTCCCCTATGGTTGTGGGTTGGCCATGTCCTGGCAGCACCTTGGTTATATCTGGCAGTTGCGCCAATTGCCGTAAACTCTGGATAATCTGGAACATCGAACCGCCTCCCAGATCTGTTCTGCCAATTGAATTATGGAATAAAGTGTCTCCCGTGAAAGCCACATTCTCAGCTTCACAATAAAAAGTGACAGAACCGCGACTATGCCCAGGAGTGGGGATAACCTTAAACTGATGGTTGCCAACGGCTATCACTTCGTCATCTTCCAAGAAATGTCCCACTGCGGGGAAATTGTCTTCGATGGTGATATTATAAAACGATTGGGCTTGTTTGGCTAATGTTTGCATCAAGTGCTCATCACGTTGACTTACCTCTGGCCTCAACTGATATCGCTCATAAACAAATGGATTGCCAAAGTTATGGTCAAGATGCCCATGGGTCACCAATAGGTGGCAGGGCGTGAGCGTGTTATCTGCGATGTACCTTCCGATGGCATTACGGTCTTGCTCGTAATATGCGCCACAATCGATAATAGCGCATTGATTGGTTTCGTCACTGACTACATAGCAGTTTTCCGCCAACATATTGCACGCAAATCTTTCTATTTTCAACATGGTATATATATAATCTGTTTATCTTGTTTATACCATTCTTCCTCAAAATAATCACTCAGCGGAAACACTTGCGCTAGATGACGGTAAGGGTGTAACTCTTCCTGCAGGTTTCCTCCTTTCAAGCATATAAGCCCATTAGGAAGGGCATTGAGCTGCTCCTTGGCAATATTCTTTTTCACGATGTTCATCAAGTCTGGCGTTTTCATTACAGCTCGACTCACCACGAAATTGTACTTGCCTCGCTCTTCTTCACCTCTGAGATGTTGAGCGTCTACGTTTTCCAGCCCTAAAGCTTTGGAGATTTCCCTTACCACGAGAATTTTCTTACCCGTTCCATCTATCATCCTGAAATGGCACTTAGGGAAAAGTATGGCGAGTGGGATGCCTGGAAAGCCCCCACCCGTACCAAAATCCAATATCCTAGTACCTGCACGGAAGTTCACCAGTTTCGCAATGGACAAGGAGTGGAGAACATGATGCTCATAAAGATTGTCAATATCCTTGCGGGAAATGACGTTTATCTTGGCGTTCCACTCCCTGTAAAGCCCATCGAGCATGGAGAAGCGTTGTTTTTGCTCTTCCGTGAGGTCAGGAAAGTATTTCTCTAGAATTGCCGGCATGCTATTTTTTCTGCAAAATGCCCTCTAAGTCACTCTTGGCAAACTCGAGACGTATCTCTCCAACTGCATGCGCAGCAATTTCATCGGAATTGTAGATAAAAGTAATATTATCTTTACCCAAAATAAAATTGTCTGGTACATAGAGAGAATCTACGAAAATATTCTCTTTCAATCCCTCGTCATTCTCAACCTTGAAAAACTCCTTCAGCTTATCGCTGAGTTTAGCGACGAGCGTCTTTTCATATCCAGGTACAAAGACATCGGAAAGTTGGACAATCTTGCCCGTCTTGGCATTGATGTTTTTCACGATTGTTTGACCCATACCATGCGCACCGCCACCATAATAGTAAACGGTAGCTATATAATTGATAACATCGCCCTCTACGTTACGTGTCTCGGTTTTCACTTCATAACTATTATTGAGCGATTGAGAGTGCTCTGGGTCATCACGATATATAGGAAGACTGAACTCCTTATATTGCTTAAAGGCTTTTTCCACGAATTGGTTCACAACGGAGGGAATATCTTTCGTTTCTCCGTCAGGCATATAATCGGGCATCAAGATGCCACATGCCAACAAGCTGTCGTTGAATGCCTGGGCACTGTCACCCTTGGCGTATTGTAAAGAGAGCTTTATATTAAAGGCGGGAGAATTTGTGTCGCTTGTCAGATGGCACACTGTATCTACCAACACACTATCAAAAGCAATACCGTCTATTTCGGCAGTGGTCTTGGATTTGTTACCTGCGCAACCCACTAACGTGGCGGCAATCATCAAAATAGGAAAGAATTTTTGTTTCATATCCACAATGTTTTGGATGCAAAGATAATGGAAAAGGGGAAGAGTACAAAATAAATTCATCTATTTTTTCATTCCACGATGATTTCCATGCCTTAACATGGTGGTGAAAAGTTTTTTTTGTACCTTTGCAGCCGATAACAGATAACAGACCAACAATGAAAATTAAGGCAGCACTTTTCGATTTAGATGGTGTGGTGTTTGATACAGAACCACAATATACAGTGTTTTGGGGTACAATATGCAAAGAATACCATCCTGAGGAAGTTGGATTGGAGCATCGCATCAAGGGACAAACCCTTACTCAGATATTTGACACTCTTTTTCCTGGGCAAACAGACATTCAAGCCAGTGTTACAGAACGTTTGAACGCATTTGAGAGAGAGATGCGTTTGGATTATATTCCTGGATTCGTGGATTTTGTCCAAGATTTGCATGCTCATGGCGTAAAGACCGCGGTGGTAACCAGTAGCAACAGGGAGAAGATGAAAGCGGTATACAAAAAACGCCCCGAGTTCTTAGAGTACTTTGACCAAGTGCTCACCAGCGAGGACTTTTCCCACAGTAAACCTGCTCCCGATTGTTATTTAAAAGGAGCTGAAATTTTTGGTGCCTTGCCACAAGAATGCGTGGGATTTGAAGACAGTTTCAATGGATTGCGAGCCGTAAGGGAGTCAGGAGCCTACACAATAGGATTGGCCACGACCAATAGCAAGGAAGCTATCATTCCTTTGTCAGACCAAGTTATAGACGACTTTACGCGTCTCACATACGACGAGATGATGAAATGGATAGGTTAAGTGCTTCCTGGAGACACACACTTATAATTTACATCAAAAATACACATTATTAATATATAAGATTAATCATGGGATATTTATCCACGGACAAAAAGAAAGTAACCGTAAAAACTTTTGCCGAGATGAAAGCGGCAGGTGAGAAGGTTACGATGATGACCGCATATGATTACACCACGGCCAACATCCTTGATGAAGCGGGTATGGACAGTATTTTGGTAGGAGATTCCGCTTCTAATGTTATGGCAGGCAACGCTGACACTTTGCCCATCACTATAGAAGAGATGATATATCACGCACGCAGTGTCGCCAAAGCCTGTACTCATGCCTTGGTGATTTGTGACATGCCTTTTGGAAGTTATCAAATATCCAAAGAAGATGGAGTTCGCAACGCTGTCCGGCTGATGAAAGAAACAGGTGTTGATGCCGTGAAACTGGAGGGTGGTGTTGAAATTCTAGATACAGTGAAGGCTATATTGCAGGCAGGTATTCCCGTTTGTGGACATTTGGGTTTGACTCCACAGAGTGTCCATCAATTTGGAGGTTATGGCTTGCGCGCAAAGGAAGACAAGGAAGCAGAGAAATTGATACAAGACGCCAAAGCACTTGACGAGGCAGGTTGTTTTGCCATCGTATTAGAAAAAGTCCCCGCCAGTCTAGCTACAAAAGTGACCCAAGCCGTAAAAGCGGTCACCATTGGCATCGGAGCTGGAAATGGCAGTGATGGGCAGGTGCTGGTTTACGCGGATGCCATGGGCATGACACAAGGTTTCCAACCTAAGTTCTTGCGTCGCTTTGCTGATGTCCGTCAGTGTATGGCAGATGGCGCAAAGGCATATATTGATGCCGTAAAGACCTGTGATTTCCCCAGCAAAGAGGAAAGCTATTGAGCCTATGGATACACAAAACACCCCAATACACATCAAACTTTGGCATCGTGATTTCTGGTTGATGATGCTCGCCACACTCTCGCTTTCCATGGGAGTGTATATGCAGATACCTTCATTGGCTGCCCACATGCGTGATAGCGGGTATGAATCATGGCAGGTAGGAGTCGTAATTGGCATCATGGGACTAGGACTTTTTCTTTTCGGTCCTATGTGTGGCTATTGGGTGGAACGATATCGCCGATGCCGTGTATGTACTTATGCCTTGCTGGGGGCTATGGCATGTATGGCCTTCCTCTATCAAGTTGAGCTAATGGATAATACCGCATTGGCTTTTCCATTGATGTGCCTAGGCCGTTTTCTTTTTGGCGCATGTTATGGCCTGGCTGCCATGGTACTATTCAGCACGTTGATCATTGACATGTGCGAATCATTTATGCGTACTGAAGCCAACTACTTTATCGCATGGTTCGCCCGTTTTTCCTTGGCTTTCGGTCCTGCCATCTCTGTTCTCCTACATCAATGGTTTGTTCCTTCATCGGTCTATGTAATGAGTGGATTGTTAGTCATAGTTTCTTTTGTATTGGTATGTGTAATTCGCTTTCCTTTCAAGGCACCTTATGACCAAGAATCAACCATTGGATTAGATCGCTTCATACTGCCAAAAACACTACCATTATTCATTAGCCTCGTATCGATGGCCATTGTGGCTGGGCTTTTACTCTCTATTCCCAGAGACTCCGCTTTTTATGGCCTTATGGCCGTTGGATTCGCTTTGGCTATCTTAGCGGAGAAATTTGCGTTTGCCAATGCCAACCTGAAGAGTGAAGTCTTAACGGGTCTCATCATGATAGCCGCCGTATTGCTGTTAGATATATTTGTCAAAGAAGTCGACACTATACAGTTCGTGGTGCGGGCCGTCCTTTTAGGCATGGGAATTGGCCTCATTGGTAGTAGATACCAATTGTTTTTCGTCAAGATGGCAAAACATTGCCAAAGGGGAACAAGCCAAAGCACCTATCTTCTTTCGTGGGAATTAGGCATCTGTATAGGCTTGTTCATAGGAGCTGGAGTTCTTGCGGGCGATGGCGAAGCCTTCTCGGCAGACCTTACTTTATGGGTGACGTTAATAATGGTGGTATTCAATCTCATTACCTACAATTTCTGCATCCACGATTGGTATGTCCGCCATCGTAACCGTTAATATAAATTCCACCATATTTTTGATTTTTCCACGCTATCTCACATTTTTGTATTATCTTTGCGCAAGCACAACGTAAATAGGTCTATGGCAAAAGAAAAGGTAGCATACGTATGCGAGAATTGTGGGCAAGAAAGCGCTAAGTGGATAGGCAAATGCCCTAACTGTGGCCAATGGAACACTTTCAAGGAAGTGCGCCATGGCGGTGCGGCTACCATGTTTGGCGGAATAACCTCAGCAAACAACAAACCTATGAACCTGAGGGATATCTCCACTATAGATGAGCCTAGGCTCAACATGCTTGACACTGAATTGAATCGTGTTTTAGGTGGCGGACTCGTACCAGGGAGTATGACGCTGTTGGGTGGTGAGCCAGGTATTGGCAAGAGCACACTTGTTTTACAGACCATATTGAAGTTAACAAATCTGCGCGTACTATATGTTAGTGGAGAGGAAAGCGCACACCAGATTAAGTTGCGTGCAGACAGATTGGCAGGGAAACAATTTGGCGCTGACCACGCCACCGTGTTATGTGAGACATCTTTGGAGAACATCTTGGAACAAGCGGAAAGTATAAAGCCGCATCTTGTCATCATCGATTCCATACAGACTATAGCTACCAGTACTGTGGAAAGCAGCGCGGGCAGCGTGAGCCAAGTACGGGAATGCGCCGCGTCTTTACTGCGTTATGCCAAGACCAGTGGCATCCCCATGATACTTATAGGGCATATCAATAAAGAGGGAACGCTGGCAGGCCCTAAGATTCTGGAACATATCGTGGATACCGTTATACAGTTCGAGGGAGACCAACACTACATGTATCGTTTGCTGAGAAGTATCAAAAACCGTTTTGGTAGCACTTCCGAGCTAGGCATCTATGAGATGAGACAAGGCGGATTGCGTGCTGTGGAAAACCCCTCAGAATTACTGCTTGCGGAAAATCACGAAGGATTGTCGGGTTGTGCTATCGGATGTGCCATAGAAGGCGTACGTCCCTTCCTGGTAGAGACCCAGGCTTTGGTATCTTCCGCCGCGTATGGCACCCCCCAAAGAAGTGCCACGGGTTTTGAGCAACGCAGACTTAACATGCTATTGGCGGTATTGGAAAAAAGGGTAGGCTTCAAGTTGATGCAGAAAGATGTGTTCCTCAACATCGCAGGAGGACTGCGCATCAACGACTTGGCGATGGACTTGAGCGTAATAGCGGCAATCCTCTCCAGCAACGTAGATACTCCAATTGAACAAGATTGGTGCATGGCGGGGGAAGTTGGACTTAGTGGTGAGGTGCGCCCGGTAAGCAGAATCGAGCAACGTATAGCGGAAGCGGAGAAGCTCGGCTTTAGGCATATCATCATCCCTCAACAAAACGCCAGCATACTCAATACAAGCAAATATCACATTGAGATATGTGGCGTAAGGAAAGTGGAGGAAGCTCTTCGCGCCTTGTTCGGTTAAAAAACCTACCACGCAAACGTTTCTCATTACATATATATAATATCAGATTAAGGCAAAAGAAATATGAAAGATTCATTGATTATCGTAAGCGGAGGAGTGGATAGTGTTACTTTGCTCTACGAGAAACAAGCGGAAATCGCCTTAGGCGTTAGCTTCGATTATGGCAGCAACCATAACGCCCGAGAGATACCTTTCGCTCAGTATCATTGCGAAAGATTAGGCATTCCCCATATCATTATTCCCTTAGACTTTATGCATCAATATTTCAAGAGCAGTCTATTAGATGGTGCCGAAGCCATACCCGAAGGTCATTACACGGCAGAAAACATGAAATCCACCGTCGTGCCCTTTCGTAACGGAATCATGTTAAGTATTGCCGTGGGCATGGCGGAGAGCAAAGGATTAAAGAAAGTGCTTATCGCAAACCATGCGGGAGATCACTCAATCTATCCGGATTGCCGTCCCGAATTCATCGAAGCCATTAACCAAGCGGCTATGGCGGGTACCTATATAGACGTGAATGTTGTGGCTCCTTACACGCATCTGTCCAAAGCGGAGATATGCGCCATAGGCAAGCGTCTTGGTATAGACTACTCTCAGACATGGAGTTGCTATAAAGGTGAGGAGAAGCACTGCGGAAAGTGTGGCACATGCGTAGAAAGACAAGAAGCTTTCCAACTGGCAGGCATTGAGGACAAGACTGAATACGAAACGGGAAAATGAGAAAGATTTTAGCGTTTTTTTTCCTGGCCACGCTGTTTCTGGTCGCCTGCGGCAAGTCGGAAGACGAGATGAAACGCATGAGCAAAATGGAAAAGGCCAGGAAAGACAGTATATATCGTGCGGCCTTCAAGATTGCCGTTATGCCCACCATGGATTGCCTGCCCTTGTTTTACGCTAAGGAAAAAGGCTATTTCGATAGTTTAGGTGTTGACGTGAGGTTGCCCATGTATTACGCGCAAATGGATTGTGACACCGCTTTGACAGGAGGAACTGTGGAAGGTGCCATCACCGACTTGGTGAGAGGTGAACGCTTAGCGAAAAGAGGAACTCCTCTCAACTACGAGATAGCCACTAATACCTATTGGCAGCTAATAGCGAACCATAGGGCGCGAGTAAGAACCGTGGCTCAATTATCAGATAAAATAATAGCCATTACCCGTTTATCGGCCACTGACCGGCTGGCTGCCATGGCGATAGATAGCGCCAAACCCAAAGAGGAAGTCTATAGAGTGCAGATTAATAGCGTGAAAGTAAGGCTCGACATGATACACAACAACCTCTTGGATGCCGCTTTCTTCACAGAGCCACAAGCTACGGCGGCACGTATAGGCACCGCACAAGCCCCAGCCAAGAACCCTGTGCTGGCGGATAGCCGGAAGATGGGCGTTACCTGGGGTGTATTCGCTTTCCGGACGAAAGCCATGGAGGAAAAAAACAGAAGAGAACAACTGGAGAAGCTGCTTAAAGCATATAACCGGGCATGTGACAGCATCAACAAAAACGGAGTGCGCCATTACGCGGACATCATCAAGAAGTATTGCCAAGTGGACGACCGTGTCATTCAATCACTACCATCCCTTAAGTACCCCAAGGCACAGCCTCCCAAGACCGCTGACATTATCAAGGCAAAACAAGAGTGACACCAGACCAAAGGAGGAAATAAAATGACATCAACAGACTTGAAACCCTCAATAGAATCCATCCTTGAAGCTATTGCCCGCTTCAAGGACATCATGAGCAATACGCTGAAAGAACAACTGGAAAGCTTGAAGGTAGATCATCAACGGCTACTTGATTTCCGCATGCGCGGTATCAAGGACGAGCAGCGGGAGATGATATACGAGCAACTGAGGCAGAGAGCGTTTTCCTTGTTGTCTGACTGTTATATAGACCAAGCCTGCGGCACGCCTGGCTTCAAGGAGGCACGGGACTTGGTCAAGAAGCGCTCCTATGGTTCAATCACCCTGGATTATATCCGGCAGGTAGAAGAACATTATATTGTGGAGCATACCACGCTTACGCCGCAAGACACCCTTCAGCACGATCACCCGCAAAGTCTGCATGAACGACACTTCGCGGAAGTAGAACTGATATTCAGTTATTTGCTTACGAGTTATCACTGGACGGCCCATGAGGCACAGGAATTCCTGGATTTCCTGCTTTCCAGCTCTTGCGACATGATAGACGCGCAAGTAATGGTAAGCGCCATCACCCTTAACGTAATGCGACAGTTTGATTCCAACAAGGCTTGGTTACTGGGAAAGATTTACCAAACCGCCAACAATGAGGGACTGAGGCAAAGGGCTTTCGTGGGATGGGCGTTCACTTTGCCCGCTTACCACTATATAGCTTCTACACGATATGACGCGCTATGTGATGAACTTCTCGCGCAAACAGAAGTGAGGAATGACCTTCTGGAACTCCAAAAACAGTACCTGCTGTGTCTCGACACGGAGAAAGACACCCAGAAACTGGAGAGCCATATCTTCCCGAAGATATTGAAGAACACCCCCTATGACTTCACGCCCAACGGCATCAAGGAGAAACCTCGCGACAAAACCGAGGAAATCTTGCATCCGCTAGATGAAGAGATTAAGATGAAGGAAATAGAGGAGTGCATGGAGATGATACAGAAGATGAAGGAAACGGGAACGGATATCTATTACGGCAGTTTCTCCAAGTTGAAGCGCAACGCGTTCTTCACCAAGCTCGTGAATTGGTTTATGCCGTTCTACAAGGAGCATCCCATGATTAGCAGAGAAGTCAAGTCATTGGAGACAATGAATCTCATGGACGTTCTCTCGCAAGAAGCCAATCTGTGTGACAGCGATTGCTATACGCTCGTATCCATGGCCTCTTCATTTCTCGGCTTCCTGCCCGAGGAAATGCGCACGCAAGCATTGAAAGGGCAAATACCCACGATGATGACAGGAAACGCGGACAACTCGCCCGCCCATGTCCGCCTGCTCTATCTGCAAGACCTCTTCCGTTTTTCCCGTGTATGTCCTGTGGCCAAACACTTTGTTACACCTTTTGACGAGTTGCGCATGGATTATCCCACGCTTTTCTTCGATGGCACAGACAATGACCAATATATAGAAGAGAAGTACGATATAGCCATGTTCCTATTCGCGCAGAAGAGATACCGGGATTTCCGTAGGGTGGCTTTGGGCATAGACGGCATTAACACCATAGAGTACCACTTGATGTTGGCCACGTATTACATGCACCTATGGGATGAGGATCTCGACCCCGACAAGGAAAGGGAAAAAGCGGATATGGCATTGCGGCAAGCGCAAGAGAAGGGTGACTTGCTGGAACAAGTGTACGCCTACTATTGTGATGACATTGAGCAAGCCGCCGAAATGTGTTACCAACAAATATACGCGGCCTTAGACCTTGATAAAGACAACGTGCAGGCCTTGCGGATATTAGGCTCTTTCTTGAGCGCTGACGAGAAATGGGACGAGGCGGTCAAGGTTTATCAACATGTTTACCAGTTAAGACCCGAAAACAAACGGGCCATCTCTGACTTGGCGGTCGCCTTGATGAAGAACGGGCAAGAAGAGGACGCGGCCAACTATGTATACAAACTCTCATTGGAATTGCCCGAAAACCCCGATGTCATGCGGCTGCAAGCGTGGCTGCATCTCTCCCGCCAGCAGCCCGAGAAAGCCTTGTCGCTCTATCGCCAATTGATGGACAACAAGAAAACCATCCCCGATGACGCGCTCAACGCGGGTTATTGCGCCTGGATAATGGATGACTGGCAAGAGGCCAAACGCCTGTTCGCGGAGTATGTCAAGCAATCCGAAGGCGATATCAACGGCTTGCTGGAGAACTTTGAGTCAGACCAGCGGACGTTGAGCCTGAATGGTGTCAACGAAATAGACCGTTGCATCATGGAAGACGTGATGAGGCAAGAAGCCAACACGGCCACGGAATGATACTAAAAATAGGCGGGAGAAGTGATTTTCTCCCGCCTTTGTTTTTTGATTACCCTGGCTCTTCATGGCCAGATGCCACTACCTCTAAGGCTGGCTATTGTTATTTCAGAGTGACGTCCCTCTATGGGGGACTTCTTTTATGTGCCTAAAGTTACGAATAATATGGATTGACTCCAAGCGTTTCACCGAAAATTTTTCCCGATTCATCAACTTTTAACATTGTGTACGTTTACACAAGTCCCCCAAGTGAGGAAGGAGCGGCTCTCATTCATGTTTTCGCAAGAAATCCATCACCTTCTTTCGGTAGGCGTTAGGGTGGTCGCGCAGGGAGCGCACGTGCTCACTCCCCTTGGTCACCCATAACTCTTTCTCTCCTTGCTTGGCCTCATAGAGCGGATAGACCATCTCGGTGGGCACGAAGTCGTCAGCGTCGCCATGGATAAAGAGCATGGGGCAGCGTGCCTTGGCCACCTGCGCCAGGGGAGAAGCCTCGCGGAAATTCCAGCCATACTTGGCTTCGCACAGCCAGGAGGTGGCATATAATAGCGGAAAGGCGGGCAGGGAGAACCTTCCCCGCAGTTCTTTCTCGAACTCATCCCATGCGCTGGTGTAGCCGCTGTCTTCCACCGCGGCCACCAAGTGGGCAGGATTGTCTCCCGCCACGTTCATCACCGTGGCCGCTCCCATAGAGATGCCGTGCAGGTAGAGGCGTGTGGTGTCGCCCGGATGGGTAAACGCCTTGGTGGCTATACGCATCCATTCCTCGATGGCGATCCGGTCTTTCCACCCCATTTGTATGTCATCGCCGTCCGAGAGACCATGCCCGTGCAAGTCGGGCAACACGAAATTCATGCCCATGTCATGGTAAAGCCTGGCGTAGGGCAACATCTTCACCGCCGCATCTTTATAGCCATGCACCAGGATGGCCGTCTTTCCCTTGGCGGCGGAATTCCTCGCGTAGAGCGCGTGGGAACGTTCCCCGTCACTCAGCACTACGAACGTGTCCCTCAGCGTGCCTGTCCGCTTAAGGCTGTCTACCCATTCCTCGATGCCAGGCTCTTGCTCATAAAGTTGGGAGTAGTAAGTGGAGTAGGGCAGCCGTTGTGCCCCGAGGGCATAGTCTAGCATATAGAAGCTGCCGCCCGCCAAGACCAACAGCAATATCACTATCGTGAAAAGGAGTGTTTTAAGTACAGATTTTCTCATTTTATGGCAAAAATTAGCGGTCTACAGCGCGAAAATAGGAAAAAATCGGTGTTTTTTCGTAAAAAGAGGGCAAAAAATTTGGTATAAAGATAAAAACTCCTTATATTTGCATCGTTATCCTGAACACAATCTTTTTACCTTAAAGAAAGCTAATACCTATTGAAGTTTGGAGCGGTGGCTTGTGAAAGTCTCCGCTTTTTTGTGCCTCCACGTAAAATCGCTCTGCTTTCCTGGTTCTCCCCATTAAAAATCTACAAATCCAAAACAACTTGAATTGAAAAACAAAACAAGTTAAATCGATGAGCAAAACAAGTTAAATTGCCAATGAAAACAAGTTAAATTGAAAAGCAAAATAACTTGTTTTGCCAAGGGGGCGCAAACTGCTTGCCCACGGAGCCCCAATACCGCCCCATTCCGCGCCAGCCCGCACATGAAGCACGGTGCGTGCGCCACCCTCGTAGAGATGCCTTCATGGGCAAAAAAACGCAGTACTACTGATATTGGATTTCAGTATTACTGCTTTTCGATTTCAGTACTACTGATATCCCATAGCAGTAGTACTGCGTTCTTGAAGCCAATATGTCATCCGTGAAATAGCGATTCGCCCCAACGGGGGCGTTACGCTATTAAATGTCCCCCGCTACCCCAGGTTGGGGCGATTTTTCCGTGAATATTGCGAAGATTGAGCGGAATTTTGTATCTTTGCATTATCATTGACTGGCGAGGCAAGCCCATATAGTCGGCCAAGCGCATGACTTAAGCGATATACAAACATAACCACATCTAGATATGAACCTGGAGAAACAAAACAAATGGATATTAGGCCAAGAAGGATTGTCACGCACCTTGGGCATGGAGTTTATTTCCACGCCCGAGCCAGACACCGCCATGGCCCGCATGAAAGTAGACGACCGCAACAAGCAACCGTTTGGCTTCCTGAGCGGGGGAGCCACATTGGCCTTGGCGGAAAACTTGGCGGGGGTGGCCTCGCTGGCACTCTGCCCCGGCAAAATATGCGTGGGCATCAGCGTAAGCGGCCATCATGTGAAAGCGGTTGCCTTTGGCGGAACCGTGACCGCCTTCGCTCGCCTGAAGCATAAAGGCAGGACTTTGCACGAGTGGCACATAGATATCACGGACCAAAATGGCGAGCTTATCTCTACGGTTTTAGTGACCAACTACGTGCTGACACCTCGCAAAAACGGTTGAAAAGCAATGTTTTTCACATGACTATAAGCATTAAATAATGCTAATGGATTTTGTGGAGTGCCGAAATATTGCTAATTTTGAAAGTTGAATTACGAAAGCTATGAGTTTGCGAATAAAAATATTGCTGCTGGCCATGTTGGCCTTGCCGCTCACCGCTATGGGCCAAAAGGTGACTTTGGGCTCATGCGTCACAAAGGATGGCGGCGAATACCAAGGAGAAATGTCTGGCGGAAAGCCCCAAGGGAAAGGCCGCGCGAGATACAAGAACGGTGACGTCTACGAGGGAGAATACGTGAAAGGACGACGCCAAGGCTATGGGGTCTACTCCTTCTCTGATGGGGAGAAGTATGAAGGCCAATGGTTTCAAGACCAGCAGCACGGCAAGGGAACGTTCTATTTCATGAACAACAACAAGTATGTTGGCCTTTGGTTCCGCGACTACCAACAAGGTCACGGCGTGATGTATTATTATAATGGAGACAAGTACGACGGCGACTGGTATCAAGACAAGCGACAAGGCAAGGGCACATATACTTACGCCAATGGAGCTTACTACAAAGGCCAATGGAAGAACGACATGAAGGAAGGCCAAGGCTTCTTCGACTGGGGAGACGGCACTACCTATGACGGGGAGTGGTCGCAAAACCAACGCAGCGGAAAAGGCACTTTTTTCTACGCGGATGGCGACATGTATCGCGGCGAATGGAAAGACGACATCCAGCACGGCAAGGGTATTTACAAATTCAAAACCGGCGATGTCTATGAAGGCGACTACGTGAACGGAGACCGCACGGGGCTCGGCATCTTCAAATATGCCAATGGCGACAAATACGTGGGTAACTTCATGGAAGGAGCCAAGCACGGACAAGGCAACATCACGTGGGCCAACGGAGACCAATACGTAGGAGAATGGAAGAACGACCTGCAAGACGGTGTCGGGAAACTGACCAAAAAGAACGGTGATGTATACGAAGGCTCGTTCAAGCGAGGCAAGGTGGAAGGGGAAGTCATCATCCACTACGCCGACGGGCGCAGGTTCCGCGGCACCTATAAGGACGGCATGCGCAATGGGCCTGCCATAGAGGAGGACAAAGACGGCAAGCGTTTTGAGGGAACATACCGCCAGGATCGCCGTGACGGGAAATTCGTGGAGAAAGACCGCAACGGGAAGGTCGTCGTGACGGGATATTACGAGAACGGCAGAAGATTTGAGGACTAGTAACCTTTAAACACTATAAGCTATGGTAACAGACAGATTAGAGAACCTGGAGAAGTACGTCTCCCTCCACCCGCTCTTCGCGGACGTGGTGAAATTCATCAGGGAGAACGACCTCATGACCTTGGAGCCCGGAAAGCATTACATCAAGGACAAGGAACTTTTTGTCAACATCACCACCGCAGAGGGCAAGACCGAGGAGGAAGCCATCTTTGAGACCCACCGCAAGATGTTGGATATACAGATACCGCTAGACACCATGGAAGGTTACGGATATATCCCCTTGGCGGACTTACCCGAAGCGGAATACAACGAAGAGAAAGACGTGACCAAATATCCTGGGGTGAAGCCCCGCTCCATTATCTATTGCAAGCCTGGGGAGTTTGCCATCTTCTGGCCACAAGACGGTCACCAGCCCTGCATTGGCAAGGGAAGCATACGCAAGGCCATCTTCAAGGCCATCGTGTAAGAAATAACCTTTTAATCATAAAGACCTATGACTACTAAAAAGAAAACGCCAGCCACACACAGGGCAAAGGCCAATGTGGCACCACAGCACATTGGACTGGTGAAGAACGACCCCTATCTGGAACCCTACGAGGAAGCCATCAAGGGCAGGCACGACCATGCACTGTGGAAATTGAGCCAACTCACCAATGGCGGCAAGACATCGCTGACCGACTTCGCGAATGGCCACAACTACTATGGATTGCACAAGTTGTCACGTGGATGGGTATTCCGGGAGTGGGCACCCAATGCCACGGACATTTACTTGATAGGAGACTTCAACGACTGGCAGGAAACCGAGCGCTATCGCGCGAAACGCATCGAGGGAACTGGCAACTGGGAGCTGAAACTCTCGGAGAAAGCCATGAAGCATGGTGACCTATACAAGATGAAGGTACACTGGCAAGGTGGGGAGGGCGAGCGCATTCCCGCCTGGGCACAACGAGTAGTACAAGATGACAATACCAAGATATTCTCCGCGCAAGTATGGAACCCAGAGCCTTACGTGTGGAAGAAAAAGACCTTCAAACCCAAGGTAAATCCGCTGCTTATCTATGAATGCCACATCGGCATGGCGGAAGACGCGGAGAAAGTGGGCACGTACAAGGAGTTCCAGGAAAACGTCTTGCCCCGCGTGATAGAGGACGGATACAACTGCATACAAATCATGGCCATACAGGAACATCCCTATTATGGCTCTTTCGGCTATCACGTCAGCAGCTTCTTCGCGGCAAGCAGCCGTTTTGGCACGCCCGAGGAACTGAAGGAACTGATAGACACTGCCCATCAAAAAGGCATTGCCGTCATCATGGACATCGTACATTCCCACGCCGTGAAAAACGAAGTGGAGGGTTTGGGCAACTTGGCTGGTGACCCCAACCAGTATTTCTACCCAGGAGACAGGCACGAGCACCCCGCGTGGGACAGCCTGTGCTTTGACTATGGCAAGGATGAAGTCATCCATTTCTTGCTGAGCAACTGCAAGTATTGGCTACAGGAGTTCCACTTCGATGGCTTCCGTTTTGACGGTGTCACATCCATGCTTTACTACAGCCACGGACTGGGCGAGGCTTTCTGCAACTACGGAGACTATTTCAATGGCCATCAAGACGATAATGCCATCTGTTACCTGACATTGGCCAACTGCTTGATACATGAAGTGAACAAGAACGCCATCACCATCGCGGAGGAAGTGAGCGGCATGCCTGGATTGGCCGCCAAATTCGAGGATGGCGGTTATGGCTTCAACTACAGGATGGCCATGAACATCCCCGATTATTGGATAAAGACCATCAAGGAGGTGAGCGACGAGAACTGGAAGCCCAGCAGCATATTCTGGGAAGTGAAAAACCGCCGCAGCGACGAGAAAACCATCTCTTATTGCGAAAGCCATGACCAAGCGTTGGTGGGAGACAAGACCATCATCTTCCGCTTGATAGACGCTGACATGTATTGGCACTTCAGGAAAGGAGACGAAAACGACTTGGTACACCGCGGCATCGCGCTTCACAAGATGATAAGGCTCGTGACGGCAGCGGCCATCAATGGCGGTTACCTCAACTTCATGGGCAATGAGTTTGGACACCCAGAGTGGATAGATTTCCCCCGCGAAGGCAATGGATGGAGTTATAAATATGCCCGCAGGCAATGGAACCTGGTTGACAACAAAGAGCTTTGCTACCACTACCTGGGCGACTTCGACAAGGAAATGCTAAAGGTTATCAAGAGTGAGAAAAACTTCAATCTTACCCCCGTGCAAGAGATATGGCACAATGACGGCGATCAAGTGTTGGCATTTATGCGGGGTGAGTTGCTCTTCGTTTTCAACTTCTCGCCCACGAGAAGCTTCACCGACTATGGCTTCCTTGTACCCACGGGCAGCTATCACGTGGTATTGGATAGTGACAACAAGGATTTCGGCGGCAATGGGTTCAATGACGACACGATGACCCATCTCACCAACTATGATCCTTTGTACGTAGACGACCATAAGGAATGGCTAAAGCTGTATTTGCCAGCCCGTACCGCATTGGTTTTAAGAAAAGACTGACGATAAATGACTCGACACCAAGATAGCACGGCCATCACAAGGGTGGCCTGTGCTATTCTCTTCATAGCGTTCACGTATGTGTATTTGCGTTTCTACCAAGCCGATGTATTGGCTATGGCGCAGCATATACTCTCTGATGGCGTAACGAGCTATCAGCGTGATGTTGGTGCCGTGTTGTTAACACTCATTTTAAGTCTCTTGGCATGGGGCGTCTACGCACTTACCAAGCTAAAAGACTATACACACGCATTAGTGTATTTCCCCTCGTTCTTATTGCTGGCCTTTATCACAAGCCCCAATGAGCCTATGAACCACGAGGTCTCATATGGTCCATGGGCGTGGATATTGCCACTTTCGCTAGGTGTATATATCTTGCTCGTGATATTCGCCAAAAAATATGGCGAACTCTTCAAGGTCGGCAAAGAAGACGTTTTCCATTCCCCTGTTGTATGGATTAACCTGGGGCAGATACTGTTAATGTTTGTGATGGTCATGCTCATTTGCAACCACCAGGATGTCTTCCACTATAGAATGCGCATGGAGTCACTTATGATAAAAGGTGACTACAGGTCAGCACTTCGTGTCGGCAGACGCTCATTGGACACAGATTCTTCTCTAACCATGTTGCGCATCGCCTGTCTGGAAAAAACCGACAAACTAGGTGAAAGGCTATTCACATATCCTTTGGAAGGAAGAAGCGCAGCCATGCAAGCCAATGGAACAAGCGTGAGGACAGTGATGTGGAAGGATAATCGTAAGCGGCATACGATAGATTATATGTTAACCAAATTCTTGCTTGACAAAGACATTGACGGCTTTGCCAAAAGGATAAGGAAATGCTATCAGCTAGACAGTGCCTACGTGCCCAAGCACTTCCGTGAGGCATTGGTACTCTATACCCACATGCGAGGCAATCCATCTGTGGTCTATCACGACAACGTAATGGACGCGGATTTTCAAGACTACCAAGCCCTGGCTAAAAGTTTTGCAGATTCCGTGATGAGGGCCAACGCTCTCAGGGATACTTACGGCAACACCTATTGGTATTATTATCAATACGCTAAATAAGGGGGGCAAGCATGAGAACTCGAATAATGCTTTTCGTTATCCTGGTGGTTTCCATAAGTGTACAGGCCCAGCAACCACTGGTGCCCCATAATGCCAATGAAGCGTTGGAAACCGCACAAGAGGCTTTACGAAAAGGCAATTATCATACGGCCGACCATTATGCGGACATGGCGCTAAAAGAGAATCGTACCGCCAAGCAAGCGGCAGAAGTCAAGATTCAAGCCATGGCCCACCTCATGGAAACACCCCAAGACTCTACCCGATATATCGTAGCGTTACTTGACTTGCATGACCACGACAGACCCAACCCCATCTTCAATAAACTATTGATGGAATATTTCACGGCTCCAGGAAAGGAGACCGAATTGAAGCAATACATACACGACGAGATACGTAAGTATCCTGACAGTAAATGGAATTGGGCATTAAACGGCGAGGTGTGCATGAAGGAAGGCAATTGGGATAAAGCCATAGCCAGCTTTAAGCACGCCGTGAGTTTGGACTCCACTTTTGTGGAAGCCATATATAATATAGGTGTGTGCGAAGTGAGTAAAGCCGTGGTACTGCATGACAGCATCGAGGCTAAACACGAAAAATTAACTCCCGCTTTAGCAGACAGCATCAAGAATGCTTATCAACAGGCTTTGGCCTCCCTCGAGAAGGTCAGGTCGCTGGATCCAAACCACAAAACCGTGGATTGGCCCAAGCTGTTGTTACATGTATATAATGTGTTAGATGATCCACGAAAGAAAGAATTGGAGGAATCGATGAGATGAAGACATTAAGAACTTTGATGCTAATAGCTTGTTGCGTTTGCTGGTTGGGAGAAGCATGGTGCCAAAAGAAGGAAATCAACGCCGCTAAAGACCAGTTAAAGGCAGGGAATAACCTGCCACAAGCTCAACAGAGCTTGGAGACGCTATTAAAAGACTCCGTTAACAGAAATAACTTGAAAATATGGAGTTTACTCTATGATATAGTGGTGAAGCAATATGAACAGGGTAATGAGAAACTATACCTGAAACAAGCTTACGATACCGCCTCGCTTTTCAACTTGGCGAAAAAACTGTTTGAGGTAGCCGAGGGACTTGACTCCGTAGAGATGGAACCCGATAAGAAAGGGCGTGTAAGGTTGAAATACAGAAATGACCACTCAGAGTACTTGCACATGATACGTCCCAATCTGTTAAGTGGCGGTCTCTGGATGATTGGCAAGCAACGATACGCAGAGGCTTACCGTTTTTTGGACATCTATATTGATTGCGCACGCCAGCCTCTCTTTAAGTCAAAGAACTATCAAGAGACAGACCCTAATTTGCCTGAGGCAGCATACTGGAGTGTATATTGCGGATACAAAATGCAAGACCCCAAGGCCACGCTCCATCACTCCTATGAAGCATTGAAGGATACCGCCCACTACAACTATATGCTGCAATACTTAGCGGAAACCTACAAGTTGGAGAACGACACAGCTCGATATGAACGGGCTTTGTTGGAAGGCTTCCAAGTGGATCCAAAATTCCCGTTCTTTTACCCAAGGCTAATTGAGTTTTACACAATAAACAATGAAGTGGATAAAGCAATGTACGTAACGGAACAAGCTTTGGAAACGGACTCTACCAATACGTTGTTCATGTTCACGAAGACAACCCTGCTATTAAACAAGGAACAATATGACGAATGCATCAAACTATGCAATCAAATTATCGCCATGACCGACTCTGTTCCAGGGCCATATCTCAATGCGGGGCTTGCATATTATTACAAGGCAATCAAGTTGGACAAGAAAACACAAGTGAGCAACAAAGTGAAAAAGTCTATCCAGAGTTATTACCAAAAAGCTTTGCCCTACATGGAACGATATCGTGCCATGGTGCCCAATGACCAACAACGATGGGCTTTCCCGCTCTATACAATCTACCTAAATCTCAATATGGGAGCGGAATTTGACGAGATGGAGAAGATCATTAAAAAGCAAACCAATAACAAGCATTAGACAGATGAAAGATATTCAGGCAATTACCGAAAAGCTTGGCATCATGCTCAACGAGATGCAACATGACGCGGTGAAAGCGATTTTACATGGAGACAAAGACGTTGTGATTCTTTCACCAACAGGGTCGGGAAAAACCTTGGCCTATTTGCTGCCATCATCTCAATTACTTGACGAGAACCTGGACGCATTGCAAATGATGGTCATTACTCCAGGAAGGGAACTTGCCTCACAATCCGCGTCAGTGCTAAAAGAGATGGGAACAGGACTCAGAAGTATGGCATGTTATGGCGGTAGACCAGCCATGGAGGAACACAAACTCATCAAACAAGTAAAACCACAAGTGGTTTTTGGCACTCCAGGAAGATTAAACGATCACCTGGATAAAGGGAATCTTTCGCCATACAACGTGAGGCTATTGATTATAGACGAGTTTGACAAGTGCCTGGCCATGGGATTTCATGACGAAATGCAACACTTGATAGATAAGCTGAAGGGCGTTAAACGACGATTTCTGCTCTCCGCCACTGATGCCGAGGAAATACCCCGTTTCGTCAATATGCATAGCGTGATAGCAGTAGATTACCAAAACAAAGAAGAACAAGTCTCCCCGCGCGTACATATATATAAGGTATATAGCACAGAAAAAGACAAGTTAGGTGCTCTTAGGCATTTACTTTGTCATTTGGGGGAGGGGAGTAGCGTGGTATTTCTTAACTATCGTGACGCTGTGGAGCGAGTAGCCAACTACCTAAGAGAACAAGGATTTGTGGTAAGTAGCTTCCATGGCGGCATGGAGCAAAAAGAGAGAGAGGATGCTCTCTATCGTTTTTCTAATGGCAGCGCGAACGTCTTGGTGAGCACAGACCTGGCTTCGCGTGGTCTGGATATCCCTAATATAGACAGCATCATCCATTATCATTTGCCAGAGAGTGAAGAAGGTTATATCCACCGTGTAGGTCGCACAGCACGTTGGGATGCCAAGGGAAACGCTTTCTTCTTGTTAGCACCAGGCGAAGATGTGCCGGAATACGTGAACGGAAAAGTGGAAGAATACGCAATGCCTGATGATGTTCCCGCTCCAGCACAGCCGCGCATGGCTACACTCTATATAGGGAAAGGCAAGAAAGACAAGTTAAGTAAAGGTGATATTGTGGGATTTCTATGCAAGAAAGGTGGCTTGCAAGCCTCAGACATAGGGCATATAGACGTAAAGGAACGATATACCTATGTAGCCGTAGTGAAGCAAAAGGTGGCACATGTGTTAAGGCAAGCCGCTGGGGAGAAAATAAAAGGCATTAAGACCATTTTGGAAGAAGTAAGATAGTTTAGCCAGAAACATGCCAATCTGAAAGAAAACACCCTGCATTTATATATTTATTGATAAAAAGTTTGGCAATGTCAAATAAAAACAGTAACTTCGCAGGCGTGATATAAAAAAGTGTGAATATAAAACAAAAACTAAATAGACACAGATGAAGAAGTATAATTTTAACGCAGGTCCATCTATGCTTCCCCGCGAAGTGATAGAGAATACCGCCAAGCAAATCTTGGATTTCAATGGTTCAGGGTTGTCATTGATGGAAATAAGCCATCGTGCGAAAGACTTCCAGCCAGTAGTTGATGAGAGCGTGGCTCTTATCAAGGAACTTATGGACATCCCTGAGGGATACTCCGTGATATTCCTAGGCGGTGGCGCCTCCTTGCAGTTCATGCAGATACCCGCTAACTTGTTGAAGAAGAAAGCCGCCTATGTCAATTCCGGCACTTGGGCAAAGAAAGCCATGAAAGAGGCCAAGTTTTTTGGCGAGGTAGTGGAAGTGGCTTCCTCAGCTGATGCCAACTACACTTTCTATCCCACAGACTTCGAAGTGCCCGCTGACGCAGACTACCTGCATGTCACTTCCAATAATACCATCTTCGGAACTGAGTATCGCAAAGACTTTGATGTCCCCGTGCCCCTGGTAGCGGATATGTCTTCTGACATCATGAGTCGCCCTGTAGATGTTTCAAAATACGATGCTATTTACGCTGGTGCACAAAAGAATTTGGCCATGGCTGGTGTAACGGTGATTATCATAAAGAATGACGCATTGGGCAAGGCTAGGGAATTGCCCACGATGATTGACTATCGCACACATGTAGAGAAAGGTTCCATGTTCAATACGCCACCAGTTGTTCCCATCTACTCCATGTTGGAAAACCTTCGCTGGTTGAAGAAGAATGGTGGAGTGGAAGCCGCAGACAAACGCGCGCATGAGCGTGCAGAGGTGCTCTATACGGAAATAGACCGCAACAAGATGTTCCGTGGCACTGCCCAAGAAAGCAGCCGCTCGTTGATGAATATCTGTTTCGTGATGAGCGATGAGTATAAAGAGTTGGAGAAGCCGTTCCTTGACTTTGCCACAGAACGTGGTATGGTGGGCATTAAGGGACACCGCTCCGTAGGTGGATTCCGTGCCAGCTGCTATAACGCCATGACTATGGAAGGAGTAAACGCCCTTGCGCAGGCCATGAAGGACTTCGAGGCAGCTCACTAATTCGTGACAGCGACACAAGTGAAAGGGCGGAGGCTGTTTCCGCCCTCTATTGTTTCAAACATCAGTAAAGAAATTCATTAGTTATGAAAGTATTAGTAGCAACAGAGAAACCTTTCGCCGCCGCTGCGGTGAAAGGTATCAAGCAGGAAGTGGAAGCAGGTGGCAATGAACTTTGCCTGCTAGAAAAATACACCGAGAAAGCTCAACTGCTGGATGCCGTAAAAGACGCTGATGCCTTGATTATCCGTTCTGACAAGGTTGACAATGAGGTGTTAGACGCGGCAAAGAACTTGAAAATAGTCGTGAGGGCTGGCGCTGGTTATGACAACGTGGACTTGACGGCCGCCACTGCCCATGGCGTAGTGGTAGAAAACACACCTGGCCAAAATGCTAACGCCGTGGCAGAGTTGGTATTTGGGTTATTGGTCTATGCGGTACGCAATTTCTATAATGGCAAATCGGGCACTGAGCTGATGGGCAAGAAATTGGGTATCCTCGCTTTTGGTAACGTGGGGCGCAACGTGGCCCGCATAGCCAAGGGCTTCGGCATGGAAGTCTATGCTTATGACGCTTTCTGTCCCGCAGAGGTGATTGAGCAAAGCGGCGTGCATGCGGTAAGTTGTGGTGACGATCTGTTCAAGACATGCGACGTAGTGTCTCTACATATCCCCGCCACTCCAGAAACCAGGCAGAGCATCAATTACGCTATGGTTAACCAAATGAAGAAGGGTGGCATCTTGGTGAACACTGCCCGTAAAGAGGTCATCAACGAACCAGAGCTATTGAAATTGATGGCGGAGCGTGAGGACTTGAAGTTTGTCACCGATATCAAACCAGACGCTGACGCGGACTTCTCAAAGTTTGAGGGTCGCTATTTCTCTACTCCCAAGAAGATGGGCGCACAAACCGCGGAAGCCAATATCAACGCTGGTATTGCCGCCGCAAAGCAAATCAACGCCTTCTTCAAGGATGGTTGCACTAAATTCCAAGTAAACAAGTAATCTAAGTATATGTTGCCCGCAGATGACCTTGACATGCCATCTGTGGGCATTTTTATTTCTTGATTAAATACACGCATGGCAACAATCAAACCATTCAAGGGCATTCGTCCTCCCAAAGATATTGTGGAACAGGTAGAATGCAGGCCTTATGACGTGCTCAACAGTGAAGAGGCTAGGGCAGAGGCAGGTAACAACGAGCGCAGTCTTTACCATATTATAAAGCCGGAAATCAATTTTGAGCCAGGCACTTCAGAATATGACCCAAGGGTATACGATAGCGCGGCAGAGCAATTTCGTAAGTTCTTGGAGAACGGGTGGCTGGTGCAAGACACGGAAGAGCATTACTACATCTACGCACAAACCATGAATGACAAGACGCAATACGGGTTGGTAGTAGGGGCTTATGTGGATGATTACCTGAAGGGAAATATTAAAAAACATGAGTTAACCCGGCGTGACAAGGAGGAAGACAGAATGAAGCACGTTCGTGTGTGTGACGCGAATATCGAACCTGTATTCTTTGCATATCCAGACAATTCCATACTCGCAATGCTTATCATGCGATATGCCTGCACGGAGCCGGAATATGATTTCATCGCCCCCATAGATGGTTTCCGTCACCAATTTTGGGTGATTTCCAATCCGCAAGACATTGATACCATCACCAAGGAGTTTACCAAAATGCCCAGTCTTTATATCGCGGATGGTCATCATCGCTCCGCAGCCGCTGCCTTGGTAGGAGCGGAAAAGGCCAAGCAAAATCCCAACCATAGAGGAGACGAGGAATACAACTACTTTATGGCCGTTTGTTTTCCCGCTAGCCAACTTACCATATTGGACTACAATCGCGTGGTAAAAGACTTGAATGGGCTTTCTCCTGAGCAATTCCTGGCTGCGCTCGGCAAAAACTTTGAAGTAACCCGCAAGGGTGTGGACGCTTATAAACCAACACAGTTACATGAGTTCTCTCTTTACCTTGATGGGCAATGGTATTCACTTCTGGCCAAGGACGGCACCTATGATGACACCGATCCTATTGGCGTGTTGGATGTAGATATCTCCAGTCGATTGATTCTCGATGAGATACTAGGTATCAAAGACTTACGCTCGGACAAACGCATAGACTTCGTGGGGGGATTGAGAGGACTAGAGGAATTGAAGCGCAGGGTGGATAGTGGTGAAATGCGCATGGCCTTGGCTTTATATCCTGTGACCATGCAGCAAATCATGGATATAGCTGACAGCGGAAAGATTATGCCTCCAAAAGCTACTTGGTTTGAGCCAAAATTGCGCTCAGGCTTGGTTATCCACCGACTCAGTGAAGACTAAGATTTATTAGCATCAACTTTGATAGACGAATATAAAACCATATCTGACACGATAAGCGAGGGATGTTACACCGAGAAACGGAGTAAGTTCCTCGCCTTCGCTTGCCATGTCACCAGCTTGGAGGAAGTGAAGGAGCGAGTAGCGGCTTATCGCAAGAAGTATTATGACGCACGGCACGTATGCTATGCTTATGTCTTAGGACCTGACCAATCTGAGTTTCGGGCCAACGATGACGGGGAACCGTCATCTACTGCGGGTAAACCAATTCTGGGGCAAATACACGCCAATGGCTTGACGGACATTTTGGTAGTCGTAATTCGTTATTTTGGTGGAGTGAAATTGGGCACCAGCGGCTTGATAGTGGCTTATCGCACGGCAGCGGCTTTGGCCATAGAGAACGCAAGAGTCGAGACGCGCACCGTGGAGGAAATTGTAAGCTATAGTTTCACTTATCCCATGATGAACGCGGTCATGCGCTTGGTCAAGGAGATGAACCTTCGCGTAGTCTCACAAAGCTTTGACAACACTTGCGAAATAAAGTTGGCCATCAGAAGGAGTGAGGCCGATCTCTTGAGGGAGCGACTTGATAAACTCTCTTTCTAAGCCATCTTGCGAATAATATCAATGTTTCCACCTTGTATTTATCATAATGCCGATTAGTTTATTTAACTGATTTCAGATAAGACAAGATGTGTGAGGGCTAAGCAAAACAATTTATTTTGCTCATCAAAATAACTTGTTTTGCTTATCAAAATAAATTGTTTTGGCAACCAAAATAAGTTATATTGCCCATCAAAATAACTTATTTCGCAAAGCGGAACAATTTACGTTCAGACCCTCTGATATTTATACCTGATATATTAATTACTAAGTGACCATAGATTAAAATGTTATTGCAATGCAAATATATTGCTTTCAGACATAACTATATCCCAAAATTTATCGTAATTTCGCGGAAAAATCAATTATATTAACTATGAGTATGAACGGAAATTGGCTGAAAGCAGCAAAATGGATAACTCTTGCAATGTTGTCTGTAGTTGTGATGGGTATGCAAGCCCAAGTGCAAAGACCTAAATTGGTGGTTGGATTGGTGGTAGACCAAATGCGTTGGGATTACCTCTACTATTATTATGATAAATACGGAGAGGGCGGATTGAAGCGTTTACTTAATGAGGGCTACTCTTTTGACAATACACTGATTAACTATGTACCTACCATTACAGCCGTGGGACATACCAGCATCTATACGGGAACCACGCCCGCCATTCATGGTATAGCAGGAAACAATTTCGCTATCAATGACAAGATAGTGTATTGTTGCAGTGATGACAGCGTAAAAGGAGTTGGCAGCGATACATGGGAAAGCAGGATGTCTCCCCGAAACATGCGCTCCACTACCATTGGCGACGTGTTAAAGATCGCCACCGACTTCAAGAGCAAAGTAATCGGAATAGCCCTGAAAGACCGGGCGGCCACATTACCCGCTGGCCACGCGGCAGACGCGGCATACTGGTGGGATACATCCGTTGGCAAGTTTGTGTCCTCTACCTATTATATGCAAGAGTTGCCGGAATGGGTAGAGCAATTCAACAAAGAGCACCACACCAAGCCTGGCTTTGACATCAAGACCAACGTGCTTGGTATCACCACCACTTTTAAGATGGCCGAGGCAGCCTTGGAGAATGAGCAGCTTGGCAAGCACGATGTCACTGACATGCTGACCGTAAGCATCTCTTCCACCGACGCTATCGCCCATGCTTATTCCACTCGTGGAAAAGAGAACGAAGCGGCGTTTTTGACATTGGACAAAGACTTGGCGGATTTTCTCAATACGCTTGATTCCAAGGTAGGTAAAGGCAATTATCTGCTCTTTCTGACCGCAGACCATGGAGGTGCCCACAATTACAACTTCTTGAAAAAGCACAAAATACCCGCTGGAGCCTGGGAAGGCAGCAACGTTAAGGACCAAGTGAACAAGATGTTGCAAGCCAAGTTTGGTTGCGCTCCCGTCTACGAGGCAGACAACTATCAGTTATTTATCAATGACAGTACCGTGGCAGCCCATGGACACACCATGCAGGAAGTAAAAGACGCCATCGTAGAGCGTTTAAAGCAGGACAAGCAATACCTTTTCGTGGTGGATAATGAGAAGATTGCCGAATCCCCCATTCCCCAACGTATCAAGGAAATGATTGTCAATGGTTACGATCATTTGCGTAGCGGTGAAATTACCATAGTGACAAGGCCTCAATACTTCCACGCTGAAAACTCCCCCCAGTATATCGGCACGCAACATGGCCAGTGGAACCCCTACGACGCGCATATTCCCTTTGTGCTTATGGGATGGAATGTACCCCATGGGGCAACCTCCTCCCCTACCCACGTAGTGGATATCGCGCCTACCATCTGTCAAACGCTCCACATCCAGATGCCTAATGGTTGCCTGGGGGATGCCAAGGAAATGAAATGATCTTATAATAAAACGAAGACGAGAGGCAGTCATTGACTACCTCTCGTCTCGCATTTGCCGGAGCAGCTCTTGCTGCCGAGCCGTCAGATTAGTGGGCAACTTCACGTTGTAGGTGATTATCAAGTCTCCAAAAGTACCATCACCCCGGTCATATCCCTTGCCTCTCAACCGCACCTTTGTGCCATTTTGCGTCTCGGGCTTTATTTTCAGCTTTATCTTCTTGCCATCACTCAACTGGATGATGACTTCTCCGCCCAGCAGCGCGGTATAGAGGTCAATGTTCACGGAGGCGTTCATCTCGCCCGTGCTGTGCCGGGCACTCGAGCCGCCAAAGTCCTGGAAGCCGCTGGAGAAACCTCCACGCTTGCCACCACCAAAGAGATCTTGGAAGAAACTGGAGAATCCGCCCTTGCCAAAAGACCCAAAGTCAAATCCCTCAAACGGATTGCCGCCAGCTGTTCCCGCACCCTCGTTGCTATAACCGCCAAAGCCGCCCGCCTTCTCATAAGCGTCGGCGTTGCGCCATTGCTCACCATACTTGTCATACTTGGCACGTTTGTCAGGGTCTGAAATCACCTCATAAGCCTCATTCAAAGCCTGGAACTTGGCCTTGGCCTTGGGGTCATTGGGGTGCAAATCGGGATGAAACATCTTGGCGCGCTTCCTGTAAGCCGCCCTCACGTCTTTTTGGGGTATGTCCTTGCTGACACCCAATATCTTGTAATAATCTATGAATGCCATATCGCAATCCTCCTAGTTAAATTAGTAATTTTCACTAAAATAAGAGCAAAAAGCGTGCCTAATCGGTAATTTTTCGTAATTTCGCGTTACAAATATCACATGGCAGTATGAAAAATCGATTATGCGCGCTATGGCTGGCATTCATCTTAATATCGCCCATCATGGCACAACAAAGAACCTTGCAATTGAGAATCATTGAGACCAGTGATGTACATGGCCGCTTTTTCCCCTATGACTTCATCAACAGGAAAGCGGTGGATGGTTCATTGGCCAGGGTATCCACGTACGTCAACCAACTGAGGAAAGGATACGGCAATCGCCTGATATTATTGGATAATGGCGACTTTCTCCAGGGCCAACCCATATGCTACTATTATAATTATGTGGACACGGCATCCACGCATGTGGCCGCACAATTGCTAAACTACCTGCGTTATGACGCCGCTACCATGGGCAACCATGATATAGAGACGGGACACGCCGTTTACGACCGTTGGGTCAAAGAGACCCGTTGTCCCATGTTGGGAGCGAATGTCATAGACACCCACACAAACCAGCCTTACTTGAAGCCTTATGCCATTTTGGAGCGCCAAGGCATCAAGGTGGCAATACTGGGCTTGTTGACTCCAGCCATACCCAACTGGCTAAGCGAGAACTTGTGGAGCGGTCTACGCTTTGAAGAAATGAAGGCCTCCGCTCGCCGTTGGATGAAGGTGCTGAAAGAAGAAGAGGAAGCTGACGTGGTGATAGGACTCTTCCACTGCGGCGCGGAAGGAGGCATCACCACACCCGAATACGAGGAGAACGCCGCTATAAAAATAGCCCGAGAGGTGCCGGGGTTTGACTTGGTGCTCTTCGGACATGACCATCAAAGGGCTTGTGAACAGGTGATAAACACCGAGGGCAAGACCGTCGTGTGCTTGAATCCGGCAAATAATGCCATTTATGTAGCTGACGCAGAAATCACCATTCAATATGACGAGCATAACATCAATGGCCATATCGCACATATTACGCAAAGAAAACAAGTGACGGGAAAGTTGGTTTCTTTGGCTGATTTTCCCGCGGATGAGCAAATGATGGAGGATTTCAGCCAACAGATAGCGGACGTGAAAGCCTATGTGGACAAACCCATTGGCAACTTTCAACACACACTTACCAGCGAGGATGCCTTTTTTGGCAGTTCCGCCTTCACCGACCTTATCCATTACTTGCAATTGCGGGTGACAGGGGCTGACATCTCGTTCAACGCTCCCCTACTCTTCAATGCGGAAATCAAGGCTGGCCCCATTCGCGTGAGTGATATGTTCAACCTCTACAAATATGAGAACCAGCTCTACGTAATGCGCCTTACTGGAAAGGAAATACGTAAACATCTGGAGATGAGCTATAATCTTTGGGTAAACACCATGACTTCTCCAGAAGATCATTTATTACTTTTCCGTAAAGGAACTGGGAATGAAGAAGATAGATTGTCATTGGCTAATCCTTACTTTAACTTTGATAGTGCCGCGGGCATCAACTATGTGGTGGATGTAACAAAGCCCATGGGAGAGAAAGTAAAGATATTAAGTATGAGCGATGGTACGCCTTTCGATGAACAGAAATGGTATCGTGTTGCCGTAAACAGTTACCGAGGCAATGGAGGTGGAGAATTGCTCACCCGTGGCGCAGGCATTCCTAAAGACAGCTTGGAGAGTCGCATCGTATGGCGCAGTGACAAAGACCAACGCCATTACCTCTCAGAGGAAATTAAACGATTAGGTTCCATAGATCCTCAGCCGTTGAACAACTGGAAATTCATACCTGAGGACTGGACACTTCAAGCGGCGCAAAGAGACAAAAGGTTACTTTTCGGGAAAGAAGAATAAGTTGTTTATCAACAATTTATATAGAAGAGCATGAAGTATTGGTTTGTATTCAAAGAGGATAATGTACTGCTCGAACGGCTCCCCAACGGCAGTTTCACGATACCCCAGGCGGACACTCCTCCTATAGAGAATGCTGCTGAGGCGCACGTTTTGCGGGTTTCATCCATGGCAGACGGTACGGAAGTCCGCGCTGTCAGCGTAAATACGTTCGCGGACAATCCTCGCTATGAGTTCTGCGGACTTAGGGCAAGTTACTACAAATTGCCCTTACCTTTCTATCTCAAGGCGGGCAAATGCCGCGAACTGCTCTATTGGGACAAGAACACACGTTATTGCGGCGCATGCGGTGCCCCCATGCGGATGCATACCGAAATCAGCAAGCGCTGCTCCAACTGCGGAAAAGAGGTCTGGCCACAATTGGCCACGGCCATCATCGTATTGATACACCGAGGTGATGAAGTGCTATTAGTACATGCCAGAAATTTCAAAGGCGACTTCTATGGCCTTGTGGCGGGCTTCGTGGAAACCGGTGAGACTTTGGAAGAAGCCGTACATCGTGAAGTAATGGAGGAAACAGGATTGCGAATCAGGAACCTCAGGTACTTCGGTTCGCAACCATGGCCTTACCCCAGTGGCTTAATGGTGGGTTTCAACGCAGACTACGCAGGTGGGGACATCCATCTACAACGAGAAGAATTGAGTCGTGGCGCATGGTTCAAAAAGGACAATTTGCCCACAATACCAGAGAAACTCTCCATCGCAAGAAAGATATTAGACGACTGGCTGCTCAATGGCAAATCCACAGACTGAATATGATAACAAAACATGAATTATGGAAAAACTCTGGAATAAAGAATATATAAAGGTGATGAGCGTTAATTTCTTGATGTATTTCGCCTTCTATTTGCTGACTCCTCTATTACCTATTTATTTGAGCGAGCGTTTTCATGCGGGAAATGACACTATCGGACTGGTACTCTCAGGCTATACCATCGCCTCACTTATCGTAAGGCCTTTCAGCGGTTTCATCGTGGATAGCTTTAACCGCAAACGGGTACTCATGGTCACCATGTCGTTGTTCTTCCTGCTTTTCGCAGGATATTTGGCGGCTGGAACTCTGTTGATGTTCGCCATCTACCGCACGCTGCACGGCGCACCTTTTGGAGCGGTGACCGTGGCAAACAGCACTTGTGCCATAGACGTACTTCCCTCCAGCAGGCGCAACGAGGGATTGGGCTATTACGGACTTAGCAACAACCTCTCTATGGCCATCGCCCCAACAGCAGGCGTATATATCTATAAAGTTTGCGGAGACTTTTCCGCGCTTTTCTGGCTTTCCTTGCTCACCGCAGGCATAGCCCTACTGATGGCAAGCCTCGTTAAACTGCCCCAAAAAGAAATTGTGCCCAACAAGGAAGCTATCTCTCTCGACCGATTCTTTCTCACGAGAGCGTGGCTACTAGCGGTGAACATCATGTTCTTCTCGTTTTGCTTCGGAGTGTTAAGCAACTACATCGCCATCTATAGCCATGAGGCTTTAGGTATATCCAGCGGCACGGGCATATTCTTCACGCTGCTCTCAATAGGTCTTTTCGCCTCCCGGCTGCAAGGAGCCAAAGCGTTAAGAGAAGGCAAGCTGACCCAAAACGCCGCCGAAGGTATTTGCATCTCATTGGTAGGATATACACTTTTCGTGGCCATCCCCTGCCCTTTCACCTATTACCTATCAGCCTTGATGATAGGTTTGGGCAACGGCCACATGTATCCCGCGTTCCTTAACATGTTTATAAATGTCGCCCGCAATAACCAGCGAGGAACAGCCAACTCTTCCATACTTACCGCCTGGGACTTGGGGCTAGGATTTGGCATACTGCTAGGTGGTGTTGTAAGTGAACACTTTGGATACTCCGCCGCTTTCTGGATGACGGCGGTCATCAACGCTCTGGGCGTAGTGCTTTATTTCTTCTTTACCCGTTCTTTTTTCTTGAAACGTCAAATACGCTAACCATTAATCTCTCTCCCGCCTATGAACGGAATTGCTTTAGCTATACTTATCCCCTTTGCCGGAACCGTTTTAGGTGCCGCTTTCGTATTCTTGTTGAGGAATGAGATGCCTATTCTCACACGCAAGTCGTTGCTGGGCTTCGCTTCTGGAGTAATGGTAGCCGCGTCTGTCTGGTCATTGCTAATGCCCGCCATGGAGATGGAGGCGGAAAAAGGAAACTGGAGCGTAATGCCTGCCACCATAGGTTTCCTGATTGGCATTGTTTTCCTGCTATTGATAGATGGGCTGACACCTCACCTGCACATGGATTGCACGCAACCCGAGGGATTACCCTGTAAACTCTCCCGCACCACGATGCTCTCTTTGGCAGTCACTATTCACAACTTGCCCGAAGGCATGGCTGTTGGAGTGGTCATAGCGGCGGCACTACAAGAAGGCATGGGTATTACCGCGGCGGCAGCCATGGCCATGTCCGTAGGTATAGCCATCCAAAACATACCCGAAGGGGCTATCGTTTCCATGCCTTTGCGAGGCGAAGGACATAGCAGATGGAAAGCATTCCTTATTGGCGCGTTAAGCGGTATCGTTGAACCTATTGGCGCCATATTAGTCATTCTGTTGGTTGGCCACTTGACTCCCATCCTCCCTTACCTGCTTGGCTTTGCCGCTGGCGCCATGATATATGTAGTAGTGGAAGAGCTCATCCCGGAGGCTTCTGAAGGAAGTCACTCTAATATAGCGACCATAGGCTTCGCCATCGGTTTCGCGTTAATGATGGTGCTCGACGTAGTGCTAGGATAAATCCATGAATATCAATTACTAACCCTATAAAACTAAAAGAGATGAGAATGAAAAACCTAATGATTTATGCCCTGCTGCTATTGCCCATTGGGCTTATGGCACAATGCACCAGCGAGAAACAGGATCAGAAGGCAGACGAGAACGTTGTGGTGAAGACCATCATGGAGCGTCGCTCCGTGAGGAAGTACCTGGACAAGCCTGTGGAACACGACAAGTTGGCAACGATGGTAGAGTGCGGTATCAATGCGCCCAATGGAATGAACCAACAACCATGGGAAGTACGAGTAGTGGAAAGCCAAGAATGGGTAAAGGGCATAACAGCCGCCTACGTGGAAAAGAACCCAGGCGCGGCAAAGAATGACCCTGCGTTCAAGACGATGTTCCGCAACGCGCCCAACGTAATCGTAATAGCTACGCCCGAAGGCAAGGGCTTGGTGGACGCGGGCCTAATGGGCGAGAATATGATATTAGCCGCCCAAAGCATGGGTCTCGGCACTTGCTGCCTAGGCGGCCCTGTAGGTTTCTTGCAGGGAGACCCCGCTGCCGCCTCTTATTTGAAACAGCTTGATATTCCCGAAGGATATTCTATCGCTTACATGATAGCCGTAGGCTACCCTGACGAGCAACCTCAATCTAAGCCTCGCGACACCTCAAAAGTGAAGTATATCAAATGATAGCGTGCGTTCTGTGAACTTATAATTCACCTCACACACGCTTGCTTGAAGAAGCGCGGAATTGCGCTTCTTCAAGCAAGCGAACTTAGCATAGATAAATCACGGGTAAAGAAGCGGCGGCGAATCATAGTGACTCGCCGCCGCGTTATATTTAACGTGAGTTCGACGAAAACTTGTAGAGACGCATTCTTGCGTCTCGGCAAGCAAGATTGCCGAATAAAATCGCCTGTCGCGAAGACTTGGCAGCTGGCTGAGACGCAAGAATGCGTCTCTACAGTTCGGCAATAACAGGGCTGCGCACATAAAGTGGAATTCGTCGAACTCACGTTATTTAGCAGCTATTCCTTGAGTTAATAAAACTTGAAATAGTTGCGGGCATTATTGTAGGAGATGTCCTCCACCATGCGGGCAAGCGTTTCCTCGTCATTGGGCAGCAAGCCTTTTTCAACGTCGTTGCCCAACAAGTTGCAAAGCAAACGGCGGAAATACTCATGGCGAGGATAGCTCAAGAACGAACGCGAGTCGGTCAACATACCCACAAATCGGCTCAAGAGTCCTAGTACAGACAGGGCATTCATTTGGCGCGTCATGCCATCCAACTGGTCGTTAAACCACCAGCCTGAACCAAATTGTATCTTTCCTGGACAAGAACCATCCTGGAAATTGCCCAGCATGGTGGCAATCACCTCGTTGGCACAAGGATTGAGACAATAGAGGATAGTCCTGGTAAGCTTTCCTTCCATGTTCAATTTGTTAAGGAAGTTGCTCATGGCTTTGGCCGTAGTGAATTCACCAATAGAGTCGAAGCCCGTGTCAGGCCCTAGTTTGTTGTACATCAACGTGTTATTGTCGCGGATGGCCCCATAGTGATATTGTTGCGTCCAGTCCGCCTCGTAATCCATCTCGGCACAGATGGTAAGGAAAGCGTTCTTGTATTGGCGCACTTCCAGTTCGGCAAGTTGCTGACCGCGCATAGCCTTCTCGAAGATGGTCTCTATCTGGGAGTCGGTATACTCCTCGTCATAGAATTCCTCGATGCCGTGGTCAGACAGCTTGCAGCCATTGGCGGCAAAGAAGTCGTGCCGCTTCTGCAGTGCGTCCACCATGTCCCGGAAGCTCTTGATTTCCATGTCGGCGGCTTCGGCCAGCTTCCTCATGTAATCGGGGAAATCCGGTTTCTCTATGTTCATGGCCTTGTCAGGGCGCCAGGCGGGTATCATCTTCACCTCAAAACCGCTCTCCCGGGTCTGCTTGTGATAGCGCAAGTCGTCAATGGGGTCGTCTGTGGTGCAAACGCATTCCACGTTATAGTGACGCATCAAGCCACGTGCGCTAAACTCCGGTTGCTTCAGCTTCTCGTTACATTCGTCATATATCTCCCTGGCGGTCTTCGGGCTCAGCAACTTGGTTATCCCGAAAGCCGTCTTCAGTTCCAGGTGGGTCCAATGATAGAGAGGATTACGGAATGTGTAAGGAACCGTTTCCGCCCACTTCTCAAATTTTTCCCAGTCAGAAGTATCGGTACCCGTGCAGTACTTCTCTTCCACTCCATTCGTGCGCATGGCTCTCCACTTATAATGGTCACCGCCCAACCATAGTTCCGTTATGCTTTTGAACTTGTGGTCGTTAGCTACCATCTCGGGTATCAAATGACAGTGATAGTCGATGATGGGCATTTTCGCGGCATGATTGTGGTAAAGATTCTGCGCGGTTGCGGTTTCGAGCAGAAAGTTCTCGTCCATGAATTGTTTCATAATAGATTTTCAGTTTAAAAAATTTGTTTTCGTATATACATTTTTAAGTTGCTAGCGCAAATATAAGCTTTTATTTTGGAATAATGGAGAATTTAGCTTATTTTTGCACATAAATTCACTAAAACGACAATAGCGATGGGTATGTTTAGGTACGATAAGATCATGCTTATCTATACGGGGGGCACCATTGGCATGGGCCGAAGCCGGGAGACGGGAGCGCTGATGCCTTTGGATTTCAACCACTTGGAGAGGGAGTTGCCGGAACTGAGCTACATGGAGACTAAGATAGACGTGTTCCCCTTTGACAAGCCGATAGACTCCTCTGACATGACCCCGGCCATTTGGGCGAAACTGGTCAACCTGATTAGTGAGCACTACGATGAGTATGATGGTTTCGTGATCCTTCATGGCACCGACACCATGGCCTATACCGCCTCCGCCCTGTCCTTCATGCTGGAAAACCTCACCAAGCCCGTCATTCTCACGGGCAGCCAGTTGCCGCTGGGGCAAATGCGCACCGACGGAAAAGAAAACGTGCTTTGCAGCATCGAGCTGGCTGCGGCACACAACGCGGATGGTACGCCGAAGGTGCCAGAGGTATGCATTTACTTCGACGGCCGCCTGATGAGGGGCAATCGCTCCATCAAGGTAAACGCGGAAGGTTTCAACGCTTTCGAGTCTCCCAACTATCCCCACTTGTGCGAGATAGGGGTCAATTTCCAATTCAAGACCCATCACATCTGGACACCCAACTTCCGCCTGCCCATGGTGCCCCATACGGAAATGGATCCCAATGTCATTGTCTTCTCCCTGTTTCCTGGCGTGCAGGAAAGCATCATCCACCACGTCACGGACGCTCCCGAATTGAAAGGCATCGTAATGAGAAGCTATGGCAGCGGCAACGCCCCGCAGAAAGAGTGGGTGAAGAGATTGCTCGACAAAGCCACACGGCGAGGCATCATCGTTGTGAACATCTCGCAATGCCTGAGCGGCACGGTGGAGATGGAGCGCTATGACACGGGGTATCAGTTGCAGGATATAGGCGTGATAAGCGGCCACGACAGCACCGTGGAGGCGGCAGTGACCAAGATGATGCACCTATTGGCCGAATATGGTGACACTGGAGAAATGCGAAAGATGATGTGCAAGTCCATCGCCGGCGAGATTACGCTGTAACGGTCTCCAACCAGTGATGCCATTCTATCCCCGCTTTATAAGCGGGCCAGCGAAGCGACCGCGGTCTCCCACGCGCGCATATATTATATAATGTGTAGCAAGGCCGGCCAAGGCTTCCAGCGACGTGTTCCAACTGCCTCCCAAAAGTATCCTTGCTTACTTGCCCAACGCACCTATATTAAAACCGAAAATAAGTAAGGTGACTTGGCCAAGTCTCCTTACTTACTTTTGCGGGCATCCAGCAATGCCTTCTCCATGCACCTATTGAGTCCCCTTATAGGTGTAAGTAATTTACTTGCTTGCTCCTAACTGGAGCGACAGACGTGCTATGGTACGTCACTACGCAGGCCGTTTGATGACGCTACTTGTGGAAAGAGACAGACAGAATGGCTAATGGTAACTACAGGGACAAGAACTATACGCCACGGCAAAGAAAACAAGGATACTAGGGCAAGTAATAGAGGGAGTGTTTATCCCCAATCGCAGACCCTATCATACCATTTCAGATGTCCTCCAAACTCTTCTGAATATTGATTTCCGTGTTTTGGGAATCACGATATCGAATCACAACCCTTCCCTCATAAAACCCTGAAGCTTTCTCTATCGAAAGTTGTATATTCCCGCCCGATACATCCCATGCGCTAACATACGTAACAGTTCCATCGTAAACCTCCTGCATTAAAGCAATATTGGAATCTGAAAGGGCGGGATTTTTCTCTTCCGAGAACCCTGGATTGCCATATTTGCGAGTATACAAGTCTTTATAATGGTAATAGGTGTTAGCGAGAGTATTCCATTCTTTACTCGAGTCAAAGAATACTATTACGGCAAAAACATCCTGCCCATCATCCGTGGCGACCACGCCTACGGTAGCGTCACGACCTGTAAAATCTCCGTAAAAGAAAGAAGTCCTCTCATCTTGACTGATAGAAGTGAACCCCTTGCTTTTTAGTTTTTGACAAAACTCTTTCATGCTTCCTTCAATGGGAATACCCTTAAACGAAAGATGTTCTTGCGCCATCAAGCCAACAGTGATAAAAACCGCAGTTAAGGTAATAAGAATCTTCTTCATAGCTGTTATTATTTTTGGTTAATGATATCCATATTCATTTTTTCGTCACATCCCAGTCGAAAGTATAGACGACACCGTTAACCGGAATGCCGACGGTCAAGATCTTACCTCTTTTCCTCTTGATGTTCATATAGCCAAGAATCGCTTCACCAGGGTGAATGGTCGTAATTTTCAGATAACCCTGCTCACGAACAGCCCGGTCATACTTCATCATTTGCTCCAAGGCAGATATCTGATTCGAAGCAGCCATATTTGCTTGAGCCGCGGCGTTTGCGTCATAATGTTGTGTTATAGTTGAGTAAACGGACCCGTTAGAAAAAGAGGTGGAATATGATGTGGAATAACCTGCCATCCCCGCATTTAAACCAGCGGAAAAGGCATACAATCCCATCTCCCATGCTTGTGAGCGTTTTATCTTTTTCTGATATTCTTCATTGGTATACACGTTAAGGCGCAAGGTATCATTCTTTTTTGTCAACAAGGTGGAATATACACTGTCTGGTTGAAACGTGATTGAAGAGTCGCTCAGATTTCTCAAGAAAATGTGTAGCTGGTAATATTTCCCGTAATCATCCTTTTCTTCATGACAAGTAACACCAACTATCATATCATTCTTGTTCTGATACGCCCACAACTTCCCGTCGTTATATTCCGTCAAAACAGAATCATTCTTAGGAGTCATGAATGTCTGCGCCTTACAGACAGTTGAAAGTAACAACAAAATAGCTATACAAATAAGTCTCATACCGTAACTACTCATTTATTTCTTCCATAACTCGTCCAACAACTTCATGAAAAACCGTATATTCCCTGCTTTCCATATCATAAGAAGCTATAATTTTCGTAAGATCACCATTGAGAATATATAGTTGATTTCCCATGAGCACCTGCCCCGCATTGTTCTTGGCACGATAGCGATGTACAGCCTTATAGCCTATAAATCTGGGTTCTTGCCGCACTATCTTTCGTATGTTGTCAGCTGTTTTCATTATACGTTTTTGAATGGCATTTAGCTTTTCCATATATTCTTTATACTCAGCCTTACTCTCCTCATGCCTATTTCTGGAAAAAGCATCATATGGATTGCCCCATATTGCGATTGAGGATTTAGCGTGCTTGACTTTATTTTCATATTCCTGTGTCTTGTCATCCATTTCCAGCAGTTCTGATATTTGGTAATATAGCTCTGGAGAGTCAAAAGGAGCAAAAGCACTGTCCACTTTTGTTTCAACAGATTCATAACTATCTGGTATATACAGGTTCTTTACCATGTCTTCTTCTATCAAGGCTTCAGCCTTATCCGTTGGCGAATTACCGCAAGACACCAACAGAAATATCATCAACAAAATAGAGATGCAAACTTTTTTCATTTTCCATCCTCCAGCCAACAGCCCCTCTTGGCTTACCAATTAAACCACGAAGCGTGGAACTGCCATGCTACCACGTCTTAAGTCGGAGGTCGTAGGAAAACCTTTATTCATGATATGGTAATAGCAGCCCACGCTATAGCGTGAGAACCACTATGCCGTCTCTCTGAATAAGTCTTGAATTTCCTACGTTCCCGACTTCGAGATAAGCATAACGCTTCTTCTTTTTCTCACATGTCTTGGAAAGAGTTGCCTCAATCCAATTACAAAGATAGGGGATTTATGTGGTAATCTCCTATCTTCTAATTGTTTTTCTTCGTTTGCGGAGCGAATTTTAGAAACTTTTAACCCTTTTATTCCGTTGGCGTAGCACGCCTATAAGGCCATGGCAGCGAGGGCGTATGTCCATTTTAGTTGCGGGCTTTTTACGTGCTTCTCTCACTGAACAAAGATTGTGCTTTTCACAAAGATTTCTTGGATGGTTTCCAAATAAACTTATTTTGCTTGGGAAAATAACTTGATTTGCCTTTCAAAATAAGTTGTTTTCCCAAGCAAAACAACTTAAATCGCGACGCGAAACAACTTGTTTCGGAAGCCAAGCCCTACCCTTTCCATCAAGTCCATAAAAACAAATCAACTTGCTCCTCTGGAAGGAACAAGTTGATCGTATAGCTCTATCCCACCGCAGGGGGATTCCATGTCGCCGGAGGAAGAAAGCTGGCGGCCTCTTCCTAGATTCTCAAGTCTTTCAATATGGCCGACATCTTCTGCTTGGTGGCGATGCGCGTGGGCACGAGAGGCAGCCGGAGGTTGTTCTCTATGAAGCCCATCTCGTTGAGCAAAGCTTTCACGCCCGCGGGGTTGCCATCCACGAACAACAGGCTGTAAAGCTCGGTGAACATATGGTGTATCTTCCGGGCAGGCTCGTACTCGCCCTTGAACTCCAGCCTTATCATGCGGCTGAACTCCTTTGGCAGAGCGTTGCCTATCACGGAGATGACCCCGGCCGCCCCGCTGGCCACCATGGAGAAGGTGAGCGCGTCGTCACCGCTGATGACATCAAATCGGGCAGGCTTGTTCTTGATGATCTCGTCCACCTGTTCCAGGCTGCCGCTAGCCTCCTTGATGCCTACGATATTGGGAAAATCGTGAGCGATGCGGCAAGTGGTCTCTGCTTTCATGTTCACGCCAGTCCTTCCCGGCACGTTATACATCACCACGGGCAATGGGCTTGCTTGCGCAATAGCCTTAAAATGCTGGTAGAGACCTTCTTGGGATGGCTTGTTATAGTAAGGGCAGATGCTCAATATACCATCGATGCCTGACCAATCGGTGTTCCTTATCTCCTCCACCACAGCCGCGGTATTGTTGCCGCCGCAATACTTCAAAATGGGAATGCGCCCATGGTTCACCTCTTTGACCAGTTCCGTAATCTTGTCTTTTTCCTCTTTCGTCAAGCAAGGCACCTCGCTGGTAGTGGCCAAAATACATAAAAAGTCAGCTCCATTGCAGATTTGATACTCGATGAGCCTTTTCAATGACGCATAATCCACCGAGCCATCATTATTGAAAGGGGTAATCAAAGCTATACCTAAACCCCTGAAAATATTCTGTGTCATAAGTCTCTGTTACAAATTCTTGGCAAATATACGACAAAGTTGTCAGAATACAAAAGAAATTACGATATTTTTATTAATTTCGCGCCCACAATGACACGCTACTTGTTATTTATCAGCTACGATGGCACATCCTATCATGGATGGCAGATACAACCTAACGGCAACTCCGTGCAAGCCGAACTGCAACGCGCGCTCTCTTTATTCCTGAGAAAGAACATAGTGGTATATGGAGCTGGGCGTACAGACGCAGGAGTACACGCTCGGCGCATGGCGGTTCATTTCGACTGGAACGGCGAGCCGCTCCAATGCCAACAAACCATATACAGGCTCAACAGGATACTGCCCCGTGACATCTCCGCCATCAGCATGGTAGAGGTACCCAACGATTTGCATGCCCGTTTCAGCGCGGTGGCACGCACATACCATTATTATATACACACGCGCAAAGACCCTTTCCTGCGACATTATAGCTTGCAAGTAAACTATCCGCTGGATTTTCCACTGATGAACGAGGCGGCCAAGTTGTTTTTGACCCAAGACGACTTCGCCGCGTTTTGCAAAGCCGGTGCCGACAACAAGACGACACTCTGTCGGGTGAGCAAAGCCGAATGGGTAGATTGTGGCGACGGACGTTGGCGATTTGAGATTACCGCCAATCGTTTTCTGCGAAACATGGTAAGAGCCGTGGTAGGCACGCTTATGGAAGTGGGTCGTCATAAGATGTCAATAGAACAGATGCGTGAGGTATTGCGAAACGGCAGCCGTAGCGACGCGGGCGAGAGTATGCCCGCCCACGCTTTGTTCCTGGAAGATGTAACCTATGATTTGCCTGCTTCGCCAGAAGCGGGCAAAGAGAAATAGAAAAGAAAAATATGTGGTTAGCGTTAGCTTTTTTGTCCGCTTGTTTGCTGGGCTTTTATGACGTTTTCAAGAAACAGGCACTCTCGGGCAATGCCGTGTTACCGGTATTGTTTCTCAACACATTGTTCTCTTCACTCTTGTTTTTGCCATTCATCATCATGAGCCATAACTCTTCGTTGTTGGACGGCACCATATTCCATGTAGGTTCAGGTGGATGGGAATTGCATAAATATATCGTAGTGAAGGGCATCATCGTGCTCTCCAGTTGGGCTTTTGGCTATTATGGCATGAAATACCTGCCCATCACCATTGTGGGTCCTATCAACGCCACCCGCCCCGTGTTGGTGTTGGTAGGTGCGCTGTTCGTGTTTGGCGAGCGGCTCAATCTCTATCAGTGGATAGGTGTGCTGCTGGCCGTATTCAGCTTCCTGCTGTTGAGCAAGAGCGGAAAAAAGGAAGGCATAGACTTCAAGCATGACAAGTGGATATACTTCGTGGTGCTGGCCGCCATACTAGGTGCCATCAGCAGTCTTTATGACAAATACCTGATGGCCAGCCCGGCAGATGGAGGTATCGGATTAGACCGCATGATGGTGCAAAGTTGGTATAATATATACCAATGCGTCATGATGGGCATCATGCTGCTCATAGTTTGTTGGCCTGGTCGCAAGATATCTACGCCCTTCCGCTGGCGTTGGTCCATCATCTTTATATCCTTGTTTCTCAGCGCGGCCGATTTCGTCTACTTCTACGCGTTGAGCATTCCCGATGCCATGATTAGCATTGTGTCCATGGTGCGCCGTGGTTCCGTTATCGTGAGCTTCCTGTTTGGGGCTTTGTTCTTCCACGAGAAAAATCTACGAGCCAAGATACTCGACCTTGCCCTCGTGCTGTTGGGAATGGTCTTCCTGTACCTTGGCTCGAAATAGCAAGTCACGCCGTGGCTAAATCAAGGCCACGGTGAGTCCCGCCGCAACAATGCTCACCATGCTCATCAATTTGATGAGGATATTGAGCGATGGGCCTGAGGTATCTTTGAAGGGGTCGCCCACGGTGTCACCCACGACAGTGGCCTTATGACACTCTGAGCCTTTGCCGCCGTATTCACCGCTCTCCACCAACTTCTTGGCGTTATCCCAGGCTCCTCCGGAGTTGGCCATGAACACCGCCAACGTGAAACCCGTGGCAAGTCCTCCTACCAACAGTCCCATTACTCCCGCTACGCCTAATACCATTCCCACAATCACGGGAATGGCGATAGCTAGCAAAGAAGGAAATACCATCTCATGCTGGGCGCCACGGGTGCTTATCTCTACACAGCGCCCATAGTCTGGAGTAGCTTCACCCGTCAGAATACCCTTTATTTCCTTGAATTGGCGACGAACCTCATTGACCATTGATTGGGCGGCACGCCCTACGGCCCCCATGGTAAGTCCGCAGAAAAGGAAAGCCGCCATGGCACCGATGAAAACACCTACCAATACCTTGGGGTTCATCAAAGACACCTCAAAGAAATCCATGAAATCGAGAATATTCGCCGTACTTGGATTGAACAGATTGCCCGCCGCGTCAAGATATTGTCCTCCTTCCGCGATCGTCCTTTGCATAGCTATCTTGATTTCTTCTACATAGGATGCCAAAAGCGCTAAAGCTGTCAGGGCGGCGCTTCCAATGGCAAAGCCTTTGCCCGTAGCGGCAGTGGTGTTGCCTAATGAATCGAGTGCATCGGTGCGCTTACGTATATTTTCTCCCAGTCCGCTCATCTCCGCGTTGCCTCCTGCATTATCGGCGATAGGGCCATAAGCGTCGGTTGCCAGGGTAATACCCAACGTAGACAACATGCCTACTGAAGCGATGCTGATGCCATAAAGGCCATGGGAAATACTTTCGGCAGACATACTCAGGTCAAATCCATTGGCGCAGAGGTAACTCAACAGAATAGCCACGGAAATAGTAACTACCGGGATAGCCGTAGATATCATACCCGTGCCGATGCCTTTGATGATTACGGTAGCCGCGCCGGTTTCGGATGCATTGGCTATCAACTTGGTGGGACGATAATTTTGACTGGTATAATATTCTGTGGCCATACCAATGATAACGCCAGCGGCCAAGCCTGTGATAACAGAGAAGGATAAACCCAGCCAGTTGTCCATTCCCAGCCAATAAAGAATGGCAAAAGTGGCAACGGCAATCAAAGCGGCACTTACGTTGGTACCCCTACTTAGCGAACCCAGGAGTTGTTTCATGGAGGCTCCATCCTTGGTGCGAACCATAAAAATGCCTAGTAATGAAAGGAAGATACCCACAGCCGCTATCAGCATGGGAGCGATGACCGCTCTCAATTGCATGTCACTCTGCATGGAAAAAGCCACTGCCCCTAGAGCTGCCGTGGAAAGAATACTTCCGCAATAGCTCTCATAGAGATCCGCGCCCATACCGGCAACATCTCCGACGTTGTCACCTACGTTGTCCGCTATCGTGGCGGGGTTTCTCGGGTCATCCTCTGGTATATTTGCTTCAACCTTGCCTACCAAGTCGGCACCCACATCAGCGGCCTTGGTATAAATACCGCCTCCCACACGCGCGAAAAGCGCTTGCGTGGAAGCGCCCATTCCAAAAGTCAACATTGTTGTGGTAATGATACTAAGAGCATTGACATGGTCTGCGTAAAAATAGTTGAGTATCAAGAACCAGGCGGCGATATCAAGCAAACCAAGTCCTACGACCACCAGTCCCATTACCGCGCCACTACGGAAAGCTACTTTCAAGCCTGCGTCTAATCCTTTACGGGCAGCGTTGGCGGTACGGGCGGAAGCGTAGGTGGCTGTCTTCATGCCGAAGAAACCTGCCAGTCCGCTGAAAAAACCACCTGTGAGAAAAGCGAATGGCACCCATGGATTTTGCACTTCTAGCACATAAGCCATAAAAGCGAATACCAAGGCCAAGATGATGAAGATAATGGTCACCATCTTGTACTGTTGTTTAAGATAGGCCATGGCGCCAGTTCGCACATATTGGGCTATCTCTCTCATGCGGGGAGTTCCCTCGTCTTGCGCCATCATCTGCCTAAACAAGAACCACGCCGTGCTCAATGCGACTATCGAGGCAATGGGCACCAACCAGAAAGCGAAAGGAATTGTCATAATACGTCTATTGTTTAGTGAAAGTAGATGGGGCAAAGTTAGTCATTTTCGGTCAAACTTCGGTTGCCTAAAACACCTTAATTATGTCATAGATTGCTAATTGTGGTTAAAACTGAAATGCCCTCCACAGTTTTCCACAGGTTCGCCTTTATAAGCCAACAAGTTCACATAAAAGTGAATGTAAATGCTATATGCAAACTCAATACACAGAAAACATCATTTATCCACAAGGAACTCACCGTGCAATTTACCCAACAAGTAAAAAAAGGATTGGATGGGATAGAGTTAGAAAGGCAATCCAACGGCGAAATGAAATGAAAAATCACGGCTAAAGTCCGGATGGAAGATGGCATAATGCTCCTGTTGGGTAGTGTACGCAGGATTGATGGCCTTCATGCCCATGTCAAAACGCAATATGAAATAACTAAAGTTGAGGCGTAATCCCAAACCATAAGCCACGGCTATTTGCTTGTAGAAGGTATCGAAACGGAACTGGCCCCCTGGTTGTTCCTCGTATGCGCGCAACGTCCAGATATTACCTGCGTCCACGAACACGGCTCCATCAAATTTCCAAAACAAGGGCGCACGATACTCCAAACTAAAGTCCAGCTTTAAATCACCTGTCTGATTGATGAAGTCAATGCGTCCGTCTGTTCCACGGAAACTTCCCGGTCCGAGTTCTCTTACTCCCCACCCTCTCATAGAGTTGGCTCCACCCGTGAAATAACGCTTCTCGAAAGGCAGCACATCACTGTTTCCATAAGGATAGGCAATGCCCAAGGCACCATGAAACACCAATGCGTCACGTTCAGAGAAATGGAAATAATGGGTATAGTCCACGTCAAAGCGTGCGTATTGAGCATACGCTATGTTGAAAAGCGTCCGTTGTCCCTGGTCATTTTTAGAGAAATCAAAGACAGGAGAAAGAGCGCTTAACAAATTTCCTGAAGTCTCCGCGTTCAAACGCAATATGTTGATACCCGTGTTATAGGTGATTCCGAAGCCCAACTTCATGATGAAGAGGTCTTCATAATTATAGCGCAGGATGGCGTTACGATTGTCTACATCATCGAGATAGTCTTCCCTGAAAGTGGTGGATATCCAAGGCATGTACACATAATTAAGGTCAAGTAAGTCAAAACGATAGCTTAGGTGATGCTTAGGCTCGCTCCACCGATATCGCCATGCGGCGGTAAAGACACGGCGGTGAAACTCTGGCCGGTTTTGCATGTTCCAACTTAATGTGTACTCCGTATTGGCTGTTTGCCTACGACGAAAAGAACGAGAAAGAAAAGGTGCCAGAAAACGGGGGAACACCAATTTCGTCTCCACTGAATATTCCTGGTAATCCTGGTCTTGATATCCTTCCAATCCCGTAATTGCCTCAAAAGCGCCACGTAACTCCAAGCTAAACTGCTCACTGCCCTTAAAGAGATTGCGATTGGTGTAAGTCAACGAAGCGGCGGCACCCAAATCACCCGCCGTGTTGGTACCTTCTGGCTGAAAAGATATCATTGACGGTTTGTTGTTGGTAATCTGTATATGGCAATCCACCTGATTTGTGTCAGGAACTTCTTTCAATTGGATATTGGTATAACGCACAGCCTGCAACCTCCCGAAGTTGTTATAGGTGCGTTGCAAGTCAGCTTCACTATATAAATGACCAGGGCGCAATGCCGTCACATCCCTCAATACGCTTTCGCGCAAATGAAGTCCGGTGCTATCACCGCCAGCATAGGTAATGTCACGAATGGTATATTGCGGATGTTCCGTCAATTCCGCGTCTTTACTTGGCTGGTATTTTCTCAGATGAAGAGTTACCGCGATATCTTTTTGTCCGCGAATGGTATCAGCTGAATAATGGATATAGGCCTTGTGAAATCGCATATACCCTCGATTGTTAAGAAAATCCGTGATACGCACACGCTCTTGATCCAAGCTGCTCATCGTAAAGGGCATACCAGGACGCAGTCCCTGCGTGGTATCCATTTCCGCCCGCATTAATTGACGAATATTCTCGTCCTGTATGTCATACTTTACACTCCCTATATAATAAGGTGTACCTGGATGTAATGTATAGATGGCTGTCAGTTTCTTTCCCTTGATTCGAGTGTTCAAGTCTACCTTGGCGTTTAGATAGCCCATGTTCCGTAGCGCGGAGGTAAGTACCTCACAAGTCTGCTTGGCCTGCAAGGAGTCATAGATAACTGGTTTTTCCCCTAGCTTCTTGAGCGTGCGGTTAATCCACTTGGTGCTGTCCTTGCCCGAAAGAGAATAGGCGCCGAGTGGTATCTTGAGAAAAGAGAACCATGTGGAGTTGGCTTTCTGACGTATATAGGGCTCCAATTGGGAAGCGTCAAGGTCAGAATCATCCGACATGATTTTCACTTCCTCCAGCAAGTATTCCCGCTCCGGCACGAACTTGGTGGTGGAGCATGCCGCCAGGAGCATCAGGGAACCCAGTATAAGCAGCTTAAATAACTTCAATTCTTATTAAATTCAGCCGCGAAGGTAATAAAAATCCGTTAAACAGGCATGCGTCCACTTGAAAAATGTTATCTTTGCAAGCACAATGATAAGCAAAGCGAAAACCAAGCTGATACGCTCGCTGGACCAAAAAAAGTACCGCGAGATAGAAAACGCCTTTGTGGCTGAAGGTCCGAAAATTGTTGGAGACCTTTTGGAAACAAGGCACGCTAAACTATTGGTAGCTACCCAAGACTGGCTGGAAGGAAAATCATTCCCTGAGGAAACTGAAGTGGTGACGGCTACGGACGAGGAGTTGCGAAAGGTGAGTTTCCTGCGGCATCCCCAACAGGTATTGGGAGTTTTCCCTTTACCCCTTCCCAAAAGCGAAGACAGGCCAAATGGTAAATTGTCGCTGATGCTTGACAACGTGCAAGACCCTGGCAACCTTGGCACTATCATCAGGATAGCGGACTGGTTTGGCATAGAAACAATTTATTGTAGCCTGGATACCGCCGACGCTTACAATCCAAAAGTGGTGCAAGCCACCATGGGAAGCATTGCACGGGTAAACGTGATCTATAGGGAATTGACCACCATGCTGGACAACCTCCCGAAAGACTTCCCCGTTTATGGTACCCTACTTAATGGAGACAATATATACCAACAAACACTCTCAGAAGAAGGCATTATCGTGATGGGAAATGAGGGCAAAGGCATCTCTCCCATTATTGCCCAGCGGGTCACCCACAGGTTGCTCATTCCAAGTTACCCTCCCGGCAGGCCTACGGCAGAGAGCTTAAACGTGGCCATTGCCACAGCTATTACTTGTTCTGAATTTAGAAGAAATGGAAATAGAAGTTTATAAATATCGCAGCGTAAGACATTGTTTGCGTGATGCCTATACCGCAATCTCGGAAAACCTGAAGTCCGTGTTTCGCAAGACATGGTGGGTAGTGTCGCTGGGCGCAATCGCCCTTTCGTTCACCACTTACTTTTTCTTGCCCAATATGGCTTTACATGTATGGGGACTGGAAAACCAAATTGCCTCTTTTGTAGTGCAGTCATTGGTTTACTTGGCAACTATTGTCTTTGGCTTTTGGGTATTATGCGCCTTTTGGCATGTCATTAACGGAAGGCGTTGGCGAGAAAACTTGCCTCGCGTTATCGTGACGCAATTATTATCCGCCGCCATTGCGTGCCTGTTCAAGATAGCGTTTGATCTCCTGGCAAAATGGCTGCTCAGCGTTCCCGCAAGCCCTGCAGAACAACAGACGGGGGAAAGCGCAAGCATCACATGGCTGTTCGCCGTTATAGGATTGGGTATTGTCGCAGTCGTGACTTGCATTCCTCTCTGCTACACCTTTATCCGCTTCATGATGGGCAAGCATTGGCTTCCATTCGTGGGCTATGGCCGTGGCTTCCGCTATTGGGGCACCATCTTTGTCGCCATGTTGCTCATCTATCTTCTCGCGGGCATAGCGTTGGCGGCTGTTTCCCTGCCAGGCGTAATACTCGTGTCGGCGCAACTCTATTCGCAATTAGGCGCGCTAGGGGGAGACCCTTTGAATATTCCCGGTTATTTCACGCCCCTATTGATAGTTACGCTCACCCTCTTCTACTTTGTGGTAGGCTATATCTCGTTATGGGCGCAATTGGCATCGACATTTCTTTATGGTTCTATAGAAACCCAACAAGCAGAAAAAACCAAACATGACAGAGAAGAAAATCAAACTGCTATTTATTGATCGAGACGGGACACTGATAGAAGAACCCGCTGACGAGCAGATAGACAGCTTCGAGAAGTTGAAGTTTGTAAAAGGCGTGTTCAAAAATCTAGGCTTTATCAGTCAACATCTTGATTTCAAACTCGTAATGGTGAGCAACCAAGACGGTTTGGGCACTGACTCTTTTCCCGAAAAAACATTTTGGCCAGTGCATAATTTCATCCTTCAAACACTGGAGGGCGAAGGCATCACTTTCGACAAACAACATATAGACCGTCACTTCCCCGAAGATAATGCCCCAACCCGCAAACCTGGTACAGGCATGCTGACAGAATATATCGACAACTCCAAGTATGACTTAGCGGGAAGCTATGTAATAGGCGATAGGGACACGGATGCCCAATTGGCTCAAAACCTCGGTTGCCGTGCCTTGATATTGGGAAAAGACGGAATGGATTGGGAAAAGATAGCGGAGATACTCTTTGCGGGGGAAAGAAAAGCGGAAGTCACGCGAACCACCAAGGAAACCGATATACATGTGGAGGTAAACTTGGAAGGCACGGGCAAATGTGACATATCCACCGGATTGGGATTCTTTGACCACATGCTAGAGCAGATTGCCAAACATGGCATGATAGACTTAACCGTCCACACCAAGGGAGATCTCCACGTGGACGAGCATCACACTATCGAAGACACAGGCCTCGCCCTTGGCGAATGCCTGCTCAAGGCCTTGGGAGACAAGCGTGGTATTGAGCGTTATGGTTATTCCCTGCCCATGGATGACAGCCTTTGCCAAGTGGCATTAGACTTCGGCGGCAGACCTTGGCTGGTGTGGGACGCTGAATTTCACAGGGAAAAAGTGGGCGAAATGCCTACCGAGATGTTTCCGCATTTCTTCAAGAGCCTGAGCGACGCGGCCAAGATGAACCTTAACATAAAAGGTGAAGGCCAAAATGAGCATCACAAGATAGAGGGCATCTTCAAGGCGTTTGCGCGTTCACTGCGAATGGCCGTGCGAAGGGATATCTACCATTACGAGTTGCCCAGTTCTAAGGGGATGCTATAAAGGATTGCATGCAAATATCCACTATCTCTTCACCCATGAACGAAAGCGAGAAACATGCGGTTGGCATAACACACAAAACGAAAAATAGGACTTGTCTCTCGACAAATCCTATTTCCAATACTTACTAAAACTAAATTAACCACTAAAAAATCTTCAAAAGTTGTCATGTCGAAAGAGGGTCATGTCTACCACACTTTCATAAGGCAAAAGTAAGAAATTTCTGGCATACCACCAAATATATATAGTTAAAATATCCATAATCGCGAGAGACAACACCATAAATGGACAAGATATCTAGCGAAAAGAGAAGCAAAATCATGGCGGCTATCCATAGCAAGGATACCAAGCCTGAACTTATCGTAAGGCGTTACCTGCACGCTTGCGGCTTTCGTTATCGCTTACATCACAAACGATTGCCAGGCCATCCTGACATCGTATTGAGGAAATACCGCACATGCATATTCATCAACGGATGCTTCTGGCATGGGCACGATTGCCATAACTTCAGGCCTCCATTGACCCATACGGAGTTCTGGACTGAAAAAATAGCCCGCAACAAAGCGAGGGACAAAGCGCAACAGCAGGAACTGGCCAAGATGGGCTGGCATTGCGTCACCATCTGGGAATGCGAACTGGAGAAAGACAGACAAGAAGCAACTCTACGCTCACTGGAATATACACTCAACCACATCTACCTGAAAGACCACACCCAGTCTTATCCCAAGTGGGAAGAACGGGAATTCGATATTGCCGCGGAAGATTTGCACACATAATATCCAAAAAGCCAGTACTACTCCTTTTCAATATCAGTAGTACTGACTTTCATTTTCAGTACTACTGATATTGAAAAGGAGTAGTACTGCGTTTACTTCCTCTTAACGCGGTTTTCCAAAACAAGTTATTTTGGGGAGCAAAACAAGTTATTTCGCATCGGAAAATAACTTGTTTTGCTCCGCGATTTAAGTTGTTTTGCTCGGGAAAACAAGTTGTTTTCTTAAGTGTCCAGAACAGGCCACGCCATTCGTGGAAGTACCTTTGCTTTCCCTTTTGAATTCCAGAGTTTTACGGGACAGTAGAGATTTTGTGGGAGGATTATCATGAAGAAAAAGGCTTCAAAGAAGTCCAAAGATACTTAACCGCATGTATCTCGCCTCGCGGAGATGAGGTGCATACGGGCAGGCATGTAAAATCTATTGACTCTCGAACTCCACTACCCTGGCTATTCATGCAGAAAACAAAAAAGCCAGGTATTTAATTACCTGGCTTTTTGTAGTCGATAGGGGAATCGAACCCCTATGCCAAGATTGAGAATCTTGTATCCTAACCATTAGATGAATCGACCATTGTCGCGCATTCTCAAACAGCTTGCGGAAGGAGGGGGATTCGAACCCCCGGTACGAGAAATTCGTACGGCAGTTTAGCAAACTGCTGGTTTCAGCCACTCACCCATCCTTCCGGGTTCATTTCTGAATTACCAAGCATTGTTCTCAAATGCGGTGCAAAGGTAAGGCTTATTTTTCATTCCACCAAATTTTCCGGCAAATATTTTTCGAAGAAAGTGTATTTTCTTTTATTTCATGGCCTTTTTCCCCTGTTTTCAGGGCAATTGCAGCCACACTTTAGCTATTTCGCCAGGACTTCAACCGCTCCAACAAGTCATTTCGTAACTCGAAACCAGTCCACGTCTATCCACCCTCGATTGGACTTGCCTGCAGGTTCTTGCGCCACAAAGCCTATTTTAGCACCTATCCACTTGCCTTCACGCATTTGGAAAGTCTCACCTACTGACTTATATTTCTTGCCGTTGGTGCTATAGGAGAACTCCACTTCCCCATTATGCACACGCATACGCAAGTAAAGTTGCTCATAAATGGCAGGTTGGTAATCTATTTTGTCCGCGGAGGTAGGCTCCAAAGTGGCAAGCGTTTTCACTTCCTCCACATTTCCCTTGTCTGCGCCATGGCAGGTGACCTGCTGTAAGAGAAAAGAATTACCCTCCCTTTTCACCACCAAGGCACTATAATCCAGGCCCATCATGATGATGCCCCCCATCTGGCCTTGCTCCTTGGCGGCAAGCGTGAGTTTCGCCGTAGCGGTAAAGCTATCCGCCGGGGTCTTTTGCAACAACAAGTTGGGAGTATGCCAAATGGTTTTGTCTGTCTTATAAGTATATAGACGGAATACGCCAAAGGAAGTGGGCATGCCAAAAGACTGCTGATAGTTGCCATGCCACTGCCACTGAAGACCCAGTCGAGGGTCATTAAACTCATCGCTCTCCACGGGATTACAAGTGTCATGGTAGGCAGACTTCGGCATGCGGCAAGTAAGAAGCGGCTCTCCGCAATATCCCTTTGCGGGCAACTTGCCCATCACGGGCCAGTTGTCCCGCCATGTGACAGGCTGTAGATGTACCACCCTGCCATAAGCTCCTTTATCTTGGAAGTGCATAAACCAATCTTCGCCTTGAGAAGTATGTATCCAACCACCCTGATGAGGGCCGTTGACGGGCGTATCCCCCTGTTCCAATACCTTCTTACACTCATATGGGCCATAGGGAGAACGTGAACGCATGGCCAACTGAAATCCCGTAGCCACGCCTCCAGCAGGCATCATAATCCAATACCAGCCATCTCGCTTATAGAACTTAGGGCCTTCACATGTGCGATTTTCCGTGCCATTACCATCAAAAACTATCACAGGGGCACTGATCGCTTCCGTGCCGTCGGCATTGAGCTCCCTTACCGTTATGACGGAAGCGAACCTGCTGCGACTATTCGCCCAAGCGTTAACCAAATAGCAACGTCCATCTTCGTCCCACAAAGGGCACGTGTCTATCATTCCCTTACCCGCGATGACTTGAAGAGGTTCACTCCATGGCCCCGCGGGATTTTTCGCCTTTACCATATAGACTCCATAGTCGGGATCTCCCCAATAGATGTAAAACTCGCCATCATGATGGCGGATAGAAGGAGCCCATACACCCATGCCGTGAGCCGAAGCCGCAAACACAGAGTCCGGCTCCAATCTTTGCAAGGCATGACCTATCAATTGCCAATGCACCAAATCACGAGAATGGAGAATGGGCAAACCAGGCAAACAGTTAAAGGAACTCGCCGTAAGATAATAGTCATCGCCCACGGCGATTACGTCAGGATCACTGTAATCGGCATTGAGCACAGGATTCGTGAAAGTTCCATCTCCATTGTCTGGGTTCCACACCTGAGAGACATAATCCTTTTGGCCATAAGCATTCATGGCCAAGAGCGAGATAAAGCATAAAACAAGTAGTTTGTTCATAAGTTTGATTTATTATAGACTATTCTTTTTGTTCCAGCTCTATGCCCCCTTGCATGGTTTCTTTCACCCGCAGGTGGTAATGACTTCCGTCATAATGGACGGCCATCAGCCTAAAAGCAGCCTCATGGCCTGGCGAGAGCGAGAGAGCGACATGCCCCATAGTGCAACGCAAGTTCAGCTCCACGCAGGGGTTCACCCTCAACTCTCCCCCATCGGAATAAATCATCATATCCACCCCGAAAGGACCCTCATACACATTATATATATATAAGGATATTTCCCGGATGATGTTCTCCCTAAGCCGGGCAAGCTCTTTAGGAGAAACATATTGGGCTAGCACCCGCTCTTTTTGCGCTTCTGAGGCAAGAAGATTGCCCGTATACGCGCCTCGTTCTGTATGGAAGAGGGAAAGCCCACGGTAAACCACCCTGCCGTCTGGCAAGGCTTCAAACTCCATACCAAAATCCTTCACCTTCTTATAATATGGTTCTACCGCTATGCAGCCTTGCGACAAGATAACCTTCTCCGCCCATTTTCGCAGCGCGGAATCTTCCCATTCTGTAGCGGAAACATAACGAACACCACGGCCACTGCTGCTCCAAGGCGATTTCAAGACACATCTGCCGAAAAATTCCACTTGCTCGTTGAGCGTCCGCATGTTTGTGGCAATCCTGGTGCCTGTCTGCAAATGGTGAACAGCCCACTCACGTGAACTCATCTCGCGTATGGCTTTCATCCGTTCTTCAGACGGCAACAAGCCCTCCGCCACTCCTTCCTTCAGCAACTCGTGCCTAATAGCGGGATCCCATCCCCATGGCAAGACTTGGGTAATCTCGTGGGAGACTTCATGGAGCTGTGCCTTTGTGATAAAATTCGCCTCATGCCGCGGGCGATCTTTAATATGGCGATATCGCTCTTTCGCGCCTTCCACGTCATCTACCAAAACCAAATCCTCTTCCGTTGCCCATAAAGCAGGAAGAAATCCCAAGTCAGCACGCAACTGCCTGCCAGCGTGGGGAGAAGTGAAACCTGGCGAGAAAGACGCCAAGGCTATATCATGTTCAGGATTGAATACTCGTAGTCTCATCAGCGCGAAGTTACTCAAAAAATATGAGCCAAAAGAAAAGGCAAATTAGAATAATGCTAAATAATAATAAAATAGCAAGAAACTGCTAACTAGGGGTTGCAAATTAGAAAATTAGTCGTATCTTTGCAGTTAATTACAAATCAAACTAGACTAGAACAACATAATGGAAGAGGCATTCTTTCACACCCACTCATACCTCTTGGAGCATACCAACGCACCAGTACGACGTCCTTTGATGGACGAAATCGACTGGAACGACCGCTTAATTGGTATCAAGGGAACACGTGGCGTGGGCAAGACCACTTTCCTGCTACAATACGCGAAAGAGAAATTTGGTCCTAATGACAGAAAATGTCTCTATGCCAACATGAACAACTTCTACTTCCAGAGCAAAGGCATTGCGGAATTCGCTGGAGATTTCGTGAAAAATGGCGGTAGAGTGTTGCTGATAGACCAGGTATTTAAAGATCCCAACTGGAGCAAGGAGTTGAGAACATGCTATGACAAATATCCTGAGCTGAAGATAATATTCACGGGGTCTAGCGTAATGAGGCTGAAAGAGGAGAATCCTGAACTGAACGGCATCGTGAAGAGTTACAACCTGAGAGGTTTCTCTTTTAGGGAATTCATTAACTTGAAAACCGGCAATAATTTCCAGGCATACACGCTCGACGAGATACTCCAAGACCACGAGCATATTATCAAGACCATATTGCCAAAAGCCAGTCCCACGAGGTATTTCCAAGACTACCTGCATCATGGTTTCTATCCATTCTTCTTAGAAAACCGGAACTTTTCGGAAAACTTGCTCAAGACAATGAACATGATGACCGAGGTGGACATACTCTTAATCAAACAGATAGAATTAAAATACCTCACCAAGATAAAGAAGCTTTTCTATCAGTTAGCGGTGGGAGGCGCGAAGACTCCCAATATTAGCCAACTGGCTAACGATGTGGAAACCAGCAGGGCCACGGTGATGAACTACATCAAATACCTGGCTGACGCAAGGCTTATCAACATCATTTATCCTAAAGGACAAGAGTTTCCCAAAAAGCCATCAAAAGTGATGATGCACAATCCCAACCTGATGTACGCCATCTATCCCATCAAAGTGGTAAAGCAGGAACTGATGGAGACCTTTTTGGTGAATTGCCTATGGAAAGACCACGTGGTAAACCAAGGTAATAAAGAATTGTCCTACACGATAGACAATAAATTGAAGATACGTGTTTGTGACGCACAATCGCCCATTAAAAGCCGCTATACCCCCGACACCATCTATGCCCGATATAACACTGAAGTGGGAAAAGGAAACCAAATTCCCTTGTGGCTGATGGGATTCCTCTATTGAACAAAAGGTTAAGACTATAGAAAGACATTATACATAAACATTTTAATTCAATTTAAAAATGGCAAAAGAAAAAAAGTTTATCACTTGTGATGGTAATACCGCCGCTGCCCACGTAAGCTACATGTTTACTGAGGTTGCCGCAATTTATCCCATCACCCCATCGTCTCCGATGGCAGAACATGTTGATGAATGGGCTGCCAAAGGCCGCAAGAATCTCTTCGGACAGCCAGTGACCATCCAGGAAATGGAATCTGAGGGCGGTGCCGCAGGTGCCGTACATGGTTCATTGCAGGCAGGTGCACTGACCACCACGTTTACCGCATCCCAGGGCTTGCTGCTCATGATTCCCAACATGTACAAAATAGCTGGCGAATTACTGCCTTGTGTTTTCGATGTATCAGCCCGTACTTTGGCCTCTCATTCATTGTGTATCTTCGGTGATCACCAGGATGTCATGGCCTGCCGCCAAACAGGTTTCGCCATGTTCTGCTCAGGTTCCGTACAGGAAGTTATGGACTTAACCGCAGTTCCCCACTTGGCTACATTAAAGACCTCTGTGCCTTTTATCAACTTCTTCGATGGTTTCCGCACCTCTCACGAATACCACAAAATTGAGGTTATCGACGAGGAAGAGGTTGCCAAATTGATAGATCCTGAAGACATCAAACGCTTCCGTGACCGCGCTTTAAGCCCTGAGCGTCCCGTCACACGTGGTACCGCAGAGAATCCAGAGACGTTCTTCACCCATCGTGAAGCCTGCAACACCTATTACGATAATATTCCCGAGGTAGTGGAACATTATCTGGGCGAAATCTCAAAGATTACAGGCCGTGAGTATCACCTGTTCAACTATTATGGGGCAGAGGACGCCGAGAACGTTATCATCTTGATGGGTTCCGCCACCGAAGCTGCCCGCGAGGCTATCGACTACATGGTAAAGCAGGGCAAGAAGGTAGGTATGGTGGCCGTACACCTCTATCGTCCATTCTCTGTGGACTTCCTGAAGAAGGCACTCCCCGCTACCGTAAAGCGCATTGCCGTGCTCGACCGCACCAAGGAGCCTGGCGCTGAGGGAGAGCCTCTGTATCTTGACGTGAAGAGCGCCCTCTATGACGACGAGCGCAAGCCCCTCATCGTGGGCGGACGCTATGGCCTGGGCTCCTCTGACACCACGCCCGCCAAGATCGTGGCCGTGTTCAAGAACCTGGAATTGCCAGAGCCAAAGAACCACTTTACCGTAGGTATCGTAGATGATATTACCTTTACCTCCCTGCCCGAAGAGGAGGAAATCCCCATGGGTGGCGACGATTTGTTCGAGGCCAAGTTCTATGGACTGGGTGCAGATGGTACTGTAGGTGCCAACAAGAACTCTGTACAGATTATCGGTAACAATACCAACAAGTACTGCCAAGCATACTTCTCTTACGATTCCAAGAAGTCGGGTGGTTTCACCTGCTCTCACCTGCGCTTTGGCGATAGCCCCATCCACTCGGCTTACCAGGTGAACACGCCTAACTTCGTGGCATGCCACGTACAAGCTTACATGAATATGTATGACGTGACTCGTGGTCTGCGCAAGAACGGTACTTTCCTGCTCAACACCATTTTTGACGGAGAAGAGTTGGTGAAGTTCATTCCTAACAAGCTGAAGCGTTACTTCGCCAAGAACAATATCAAAGTATACTACATCAACGCCACCAAGATAGCACAGGAAATTGGCTTGGGTAATCGTACCAATACTATCCTGCAGTCCGCGTTCTTCCGCATCACGGAAGTAATCCCCTTGGACTTGGCCATCGAGCAGATGAAAGCCTTTATCGTGAAATCATACGCCAAGAAGGGCCAAGACGTAGTAGACAAGAACTATGCCGCTGTTGATCGTGGCGGTGAGTACAAGGAACTGGCTGTAGACCCCGCTTGGGCAGATTTGGCTGACGATGAATGCAAGGCTGACGACGCTCCCGCTTTCGTGAAGGAGCTGGTTCGCCCCATCAACGCACAAGCTGGAGACTTGCTGAAAGTATCCGATTTTGTAAAGCATAATACCGTAGATGGTACATGGGAGAACGGAACCGCCGCATTTGAGAAGCGTGGTGTAGAGGCGTTCGTACCTGTATGGAACGTAGAGAACTGTATACAGTGTAACAAGTGTGCCTATGTATGTCCTCACGCAGCCATCCGTCCTTTCGTATTAACAGACGAGGAGCTGAAGGGTATCCAAATTGAAACCCAAGAAATGAAGGCACCCAAAGCCATGGCAGGCATGCACTTCCGCGTGGAGACTTCCGTACTTGATTGTCTTGGCTGCGGCAACTGCGCAGACGTTTGTCCTGGCAAGAAAGGAGAGAAGGCTCTCACCATGGTGCCTTTCAATGTGGACGCTCCCGAAATGGTACAAGAAGCCAAGAATTGGGATTATCTGGTGAAGAACGTCACTTCCAAACAAGACTTGGTAGACATCAAGCAGAGCCCCAAGAACTCTCAGTTCGCCCAACCTCTGTTCGAGTTCTCCGGCGCATGCTCTGGTTGTGGTGAGACTCCTTACGTGAAGTTGATTTCCCAGCTGTTTGGTGATCGCCAGATGATTGCCAACGCCACAGGATGTTCTTCCATCTATTCAGCCTCCATCCCCTCTACTCCTTACACCAAGAACGCCAAGGGACAAGGCCCCGCTTTCGACAACTCCCTGTTCGAGGACTTCTGCGAGTTTGGCTTGGGTATGGCTTTGGGTAACAAGAAGATGAAAGAGCGCATCGTGAAGTTGCTCAACGACGCCAAGGCACAAGAAGGTGTTCCCGCTGAGTTTGTGGCAGCTGCAGACAAATGGATTGCCGCAAAGGACAATGCGGACGAGAGCAAGGTGGCAGCCGCTGAGTTGAAGCCTCTCATCGCCGCTGGAGCAGAGAAGGGTTGCCCCATCTGCGCTGAACTGAAGACGCTTGACCACTACCTGGTAAAACGCAGCCAGTGGATAATCGGTGGTGATGGTGCTTCTTATGATATCGGCTACGGAGGTCTCGACCATGTATTGGCTTCTGGCGAGGATGTAAACATCTTGGTTCTCGACACCGAGGTTTACTCCAACACTGGTGGTCAGTCTTCCAAGTCTACACCTCTTGGTGCCATCGCGCAGTTCGCCGCCCAGGGCAAACGTATTCGCAAGAAGGATCTGGGCTTGATGCAGACCACTTACGGCTATGTTTACGTAGCTCAGATTGCCATGGGTGCAGACAACGCACAGACTCTGAAGGCCATCCGCGAAGCAGAGGCTTATCCAGGTCCATCACTCATCATCGCTTACGCTCCCTGTATCAACCATGGTCTGAAGCGTAAAGGCGGCATGGGCAGGAGCCAAGCTGAGGAGGCGTTGGCTGTTGAATGCGGTTACTGGCATTTGTGGAGATACAATCCCCAGTTGGCCGACGAAGGAAAGAATCCCTTCACACTCGACTCCAAGGAGCCGCAATGGGATAAGTTCCGTGACTTCCTCTTGGGCGAGGTACGTTACCTCTCCGTGCAAAAGGCATTCCCCAATGAGGCAGACGAGCTGTTTACCCAGGCCGAGAAGATGGCCAAGCTGCGCTACCAGACCTATGTTCGCAAGAGCAAGGAAGACTGGAGCGAAACCATCTAACACTCCGTTAGCACTTATATATATAAAGGTGTGTCCCTCGCAGGACACACCTTTTTTGTTACCATCCGTCTATCATGAACATCAGCGTTAACCTCACGCTATGCGCCAGGAAGTCAAAATCTAACAAAACAAGCAGCGTTATCAAATATATTTCGTATATTCGCGAGTGCCAAAACTTATCAAAATGGAAAACATCATATCTGTCATTGTCATCACCTACAATCAGGAGCGTACCATAGGACGCACACTTGACAGCATACTCAACCAACGTTGCCACCTGCCGCTGGAAATAATCATAGGAGAAGATGCGTCAATTGACAACACGCGTAAGATTTGCGAAACTTATGCGGAGCGGTTCCCAAAGATGGTGAAGCTGATGGAAAAAGCGCCAAATAAAGGGATTGTGGACAACTACTTTGACTGTCTGTTAACCTGCAAAGGCAAATTTATAGCGGATTGTGCGGGAGACGACTACTGGACTGACCCTGAGAAGCTGGAAAAAGAAGTCTACATCCTGGAGCGTGAGCCCGACGTAACACTAGTGCACACCGCCTGGCAATACCTAGACGAGCAAACTGGCGAAACCCTTTCTGCCCCTCCCACTCTGTTCCCAGTACCCAGGACGGATGGCAAAAAGATGCTCGAAGCCATTATCACGCAAGTGGAACAACCCGTTATCCACTTATGCACGTCACTTTACAGGGCATCCACCATACTGGAAGCCTACAGGGAAGACACCCGTCTCTTCCGCGACAAGTCTTTTCAATGTGAGGACATGCAAGTGGCCTTTGCCATGGCACTACGCGGAAAGATAGCGTATTTACCAGCCATCACCCTTTCCTATACCATTGGGGGCACCTCCGCTTCCAACAGAAACAACCATCAAAAGCAATTCGAGTTTGTATTAGGCACCACAAGACTCAGTCACTACCTATGTGAGAAACACCAACTGCGGAGCGAGAACATCAACCGTTATTTCCAACGAAGGGTGTTCGCGCTCTTCATGCACGCCTTCCGGGCACACGACAGGCAACTGCGTGAGTTGACCAAACAATATGAAAGGAAATGGGAAGTGCCCCCTACCCTGTCCATACGATTGGCGAAAACAATCACGAGCAACACCCTCACATGGCGAATATTCCTAGTCATAAGGAAAATATTCGTGTGGCTCAAACAAAAAAGCAGTCGCTAATACATTCAGTATAGGGATACGATCAAGACTTAGGGGGCTGTTTTCAAAGTGGCGGCTTCCAGCACAGAAGCTATCCGTTGACCAACAGCCTTGGGAGAACACATTTCAGCAATCTTATGAGAAAGGCAGACAGACGCTCCCGAGTAGTGTCCCATCATGCGTAACATGGCATGGGCCAGCGAACCCGCATTGTCCACAGGAACAATATAACATGCTCCCGGTATCCGTTCACTACGAGGAATCACCTCTGTGGAAATCACGGGGATGCCCGTACTCATTGCCTCAAGCAACACTAGAGGCTGCGCTTCACTGCGAGTTGCCAACACCAGGCAGTCGCAGTCATAGAGCAATCGCCGCACACCCTCCCTGTTCAACTCACCATGGCTTACCACCCTGTCAGCGATAGCCAAGGACTTGATGACCCGCAAACAATCGTTTCCCGCCGTAAACCTACCCGCTATGTGCAGTTCGGCTTTATCATTTTCTTCGCAAAGTAACTCAAAAGCCCGAAAGAGCACGTCATATCCCTTCACGGGAATATAGTGCGCCACGCAACAGAAACGGAATCTCCTGCCTTCCAAGTCTGGACGGGGTTGGAAATGGAAAAAATCCGTATCAACGATATTGGAGATAGCCGTCCACCTATAATCCTTTCCGAAGTAAGGAGCAATATCATCCACCAATTCCTCTGCCACTGGTATCACGCGGTCTGCCTCTTTGTACGCTTCACGCAATAAGTCCGCCTGCCAAATTCCAGAGCGAGGCTCACCCAGCTCTTCCGCCAGCAACTGGGAAGACAAATGTTCGGTCACCACATAAGGTATGCCATATTCCCTATGCAATAGGCAAGCCGCATAGCCCGCCCATTTACAGCAATGGGCGTGGATGACATCGGGCATCCCGCCCTCAGCGATGTAAGCCGCAAAAAGTCGCATTACCCCGGCAATCCATCTTCGCATATTTATCTTGGGGCATCGGGGCAGCCCTCTCATCTCCGTGTTTACAATACTGACTCCATCCTCTTTCAAGTGTCTTGGCTTAGTTTTAGCCTGCAGCCATCCTCTTGGATAGACCGTTACGCCCAACTGCACATGAGCCAATATCGTGACTTCATGACCCAATGAAGCCAAAGCCTTCGCTTGTTCCATGCAGAACTCGCCACCATAAGGCGGAAAGAAAGACGGTATTTCAACTATTCTCATCGTGTTGAGGTTATTCCCCTCGCGAAGATACACATTTTATCCGATAGGCAATGCCTTCGGGGAAGCTTTTCCGTCTTTGCTCCCGTAAACAAATACGGAAATACAATCGTCCGAAAAACAAATCACCCTCGTGCCTTCTTATAAGACACAAGGGTGAAATATATTTCAAGAGAAATTGCCCAACCTACTTAATGAGGTCAACGCTGCGCTTCAAGAAGGCATCCAGGGCAGCACCCTTCAGCATGCCGTTCTGCAATAAGGCCAAGTCTATCAACTGATGTACCACTTGATTACCCTTGGCGTAATCACTCAACAAAGTACGCTTCTTCTCACGCTGTTCCTCCAAAGCCTTCTCCGCCTCGTGGGTCTGGTCTTTTTCCGCCTGGGTAATCTCTTCAGGCTTCTTGCTGGATTGTTCCTTGTTCAACTCGGTCAACTTGTCTTGGCAAGCCTTCAGCTGTTCCATGACAGGCTTCAACGACTCGCCCACGCTATTCTCGGTGTCAGCCAACACTTTCTTAATCAATGCGTGGTCACTATTGAGCACCAGAGTGTAACTGTCGGGCATTTGGGCATAAAAGCCCATACCAGGCTGGAATTGCCCCATGGCCTTCATGCGTCGCATATACTCGCTTTGGGTAATCACCGTGGGTTGATTGGTCTCGCCCAGTGCCGCCACCTCTACGTTAAACTCCACTTTCTCCAAAGCAGGCATCTGCGAGCGGAACACTTGTGCCAAATTGTCACTGCTGTCAGCTTCCATTCCCGTCTCTTTGCGGTCTTCCTTCACGATGAGGCGGTCTATGGTGTCAGCGTCAACTCTTGTGAAACGAGCCTTTTCCAACTTCTGCTCCAGCATGCTCACCATGGGCGTGTCCAACTGTCCGTCCATCAACAAGACGCTATAACCCTTGTTCTTGGCCGCCTCGATGTAGGTATACTGCTCCTCCACGTTGTTGGCGTAAAGGTAAACCAAGTTTCCGTCCTTGTCGGTCTGGTTGTCCTTGATGAGTGTCTTGTACTCTTCCATCGTGAAATGCTTACCCTCCGTGTCCTTCATGAGCGCGAAATCCTTCGCCCTGTCATAGAAGTCCTCCTGTGAAAGCATGCCATATTCAATGAAAAGGCGCAGGTTATCCCACTTCTCCTCATATTTCTTACGATCTTCCTTGAAGAGGGCGCTCAACCTGTCGGCCACCTTTTTGGTGATGTAAGTGCTAATCTTCTTCACGTTAGCGTCACTCTGCAAGTAGCTTCGGCTAACGTTCAGCGGAATGTCGGGGCTGTCTATCACGCCGTGCAACAGCGTAAGGAACTCGGGCACGATGCCTTCCACCTGGTCTGTGACAAACACCTGGTTGCAATAGAGCTGTATCTTGTTGCGCTGCAAGTCTATGTTGCTGTGGATGCGGGGGAAATACAAGATACCCGTAAGGTTGAAAGGATAGTCCACGTTCAGGTGTATCCAGAACAGCGGCTCGTCTTGCATGGGATAGAGCGTGCGGTAGAATTCCTTGTAGTCCTCATCCTTCAGCGTGCTGGGCGACTTGGTCCAAAGCGGTTCAACGCTGTTGATGATGTTGTCCTCATCGGTATCCACCTGCTTTCCGTCTTCCCATTTGGTCTTCTTGCCAAAGGCCACGGGCACGGCCATGAACTTGCAGTACTTGTTGAGCAGCTCCTGTATTTTCGCCTTTTGCAGGTACTCCTTGCAGTCATCGGATATGTGGAGCACGATGTCTGAGCCCCTGTCCTCCTTCTCAGCGTCTGATATCTCATATTCAGGAGACCCATCGCAAGTCCATTTCACGGCCTTGCTGCCCTCCTTGTAGCTACGGGTGATGATATCCACCTTGTCCGCCACCATGAAAGCGGAATAGAAACCCAGTCCGAAATGGCCAATGATGGCATTGGCGTTTTCCTTGTATTTATCCAGGAAGTCGTTCACGCCCGAGAAAGCTATCTGGTTGATATATTTCTCTATCTCCTCCTCTGTCATGCCGATACCCCGGTCGCTGATGGTGAGCGTCTTGGCTTCTTCGTCCAGCGATACACGCACGGTCAAGTCGCCCAGTTCTCCCTTGAAGTCTCCTTGCTGTGTCAGCGTCTTCAATTTCTGGGTAGCGTCCACGGCGTTGGACACCATTTCACGGAGGAAAATCTCATGGTCTGAATAGAGAAACTTTTTGATGACGGGGAAGATGTTCTCTGTAGTAACCCCGATGTTACCTTTTTGTGCCATAATAATATATAATGTATATTCTGTTCTCTGCCATGAAGAAATGCAAATAGCGTGCCAATCAGGAAACTTTCCAGGCGAAACTGGCAAGTCGGGAAGCGTGAAATCTTATCTTTTATATATATATTTGTTTCATTTGCGTATTTTTAGCATGACAATTCATGGCGTATCGTGATTTTTTCGTAATTTTGCCATACCAACCTTTAAATCACACGTCAATGAAATACAACACGTCTGACTACAACCTGTTGGCGGAATATTATGAAGCCCATTTCGACGAGCTGAGGCAATTTGTGGGCTCCCGCGTGAATTTCGCCTACGAGACGGAGGACATCGTGCAAAACGTCTTCCTCAGGTTGCTTAAATCCGACAAGATGATTACCCCCATCACCCTGCCATGCTTGGTATACACCGTGGCACGCAACTTGATATTCGATTACTGGAGGCATCACACCCGCTTGCAAGAGCATGAACACCAACTGCCAACCTGTTCACTTGACCCTGACACGATAGAGTCCATCTATTCCGCGCAGGAAATGAACGAGCTGCTGGAACGGGGCATAGCGCAACTATCAGACACCCAACAGCGCGTTTACCGACTCAATATCTACGAGGGAAAGAAAGTGAGCGACATTGCCTGCGAGTTGAGCATGAACTACAAAGGCGTGGAGCGCAACTTGGGTAACGCCCGCAAGCATATCAGGCACTATATGCGCCGCATGCTTGCCTAACTAACCCGAATGCCATTGCTTTGTCGCCAACTAACAACTAACCTGCCCGTTTACACCTTATTAATTATATACGCGCGCGTGAGAGAACCATCACGCCAAGCCTATTGCGCTATTAGCATGGGGAACTAGTGGGAGACCATCTTCAAACCCACTATCGAGCCTATCAATGTGGTAATGAAAAACAAACGGAGAAAAGAAGCTGGCTCATGGAAAAACACAATGCCCAGGATTACCGTGCCCACCGCGCCAATGCCCGTCCATACAGGATAGGCCGTACCGATAGGGATGGTTTGCACAGCCTTGGCCAGCAGCACCATGCTCAAAGCCAGGCAGAAAAGAAAACCCATGCCCCAAAGATACCACTCAAGGCCTGACACTTCCTTCATCTTCCCCAGGCAAAACGCGAAGCCAGACTCAAAGCATCCGGCGACAATGAGAATAATCCAACTCATGAAACTATATTGTTTTTGAAATTAACCATGCGAAACATAGGTGCAAAGATAACGCTTTTCTCCTTATTCCCCTTCCCGTTTGGCCAATTTATCATCCTGTTCCCCTATACACCGCATAAAAACCCTCCTCCATCCGCGTAAAAAGAAAGGGTTGCAAAACAACTTGTTTTGGAAAACCGGTAAACTTGAGGTCTGTAAAAATGTCGCGAGATAACAGGAGGATGGTTATCCACACAGAGATTCCAGTGACTCTTTTTACAGCCTAGCGGATTGACGTTTTACGCCCTGTATTGCCCCCGGCTTCTCGTTTCCATTGAAACCGCCTCCTCATTTCTATAGAATCCATGACCTTAGTTCTTTAGAAACGGGAAAACAGGATCAGTAGAGCCCAAATCAGTGAGTTTGGGATACAAATCTCTCTCCCGTTTCAGCGAGAACAATGCTTCCCACAAAGTTATTATCGTCTTGCGAATTTCCTCATATCGTAAAAATAAAAGGTGTCCTTGGGCATAAGGACACCTTTTGTATCGGCTAAAACACTGAATCGTGAAAAGCGAACAAGCAGCATTAGAACTTGAATGGTTTATGACTGTTGGGATAAATCACTCATTGTTCATAGTCTTTTTTCAGGCCCTCCAGTTCTTTTATGAATATGAACACCTGCACCCCGTCTTCACGACTAAAGTTGGTAAGCTGCTCTAACTGCTTCACGTAGCCAACGGAATTTTCACGGATGTTCTCAATGATCTCCGTGTTATTGTTCCCATCAGCTTTTTCAGAGGTGTGTATTATCAAGTCTTGCGTAATGTTTGAGCCATTGATAAAGCGCGATGCCTGAGCCATGGCCTTCACTGATGCCACCCGGTTGATTATGGCATCGCTCTTATATTTTGACCTGTCCAGCGCCAACACAGAAATAAGGTAAGCCTGGTCATAATCATCAACTACACGCACTCCCTCAAACGGAGCGTTATTGTACATACGCACCAAGAAATTAGTGAATGCCACCTTGTCGCTATTGTAGCTTTGGGCAAAAGTTCCTAGAGTTATACCCACGATGGCAACTACCGATAAAAATAATCTTTTAATCATTTTTTTCTTGTTTTGACAGGAAATAATATCCCTCCCACACCAAATAATATATTTTCTTTTGAATGCGGTTCGCAAGGTAAATCAGAACTCCCACAAGCAGTAAGAGAAATACAATCAAGACGCAAGGACAACCAGCTAATGTCTTCGCATAACAAGACCACGTTTCACAAAAACATATCATGATAGCATATATGCATAGCAATGGTATCATGTTGCGCAAGAATACAAACTGAGCTTCAAGCACGGGTATACTATTCAGGCAATTCTTTCCCATCAAAAAGTAATAGGCCCCATAATACTTTATCGTAATACTCGTTTTGTCTTCAAAATCGGCTTTTAATCCGAATTGACTCAACCAAGTTTTAAAGGCATCTAGCTGTTTCTTGATTCCTTCCTCGTTGTTCCGCAAGCCAAGCTTTCCGCAAATATACTCCATCAACTTATGATAGGCAATCCCGACGAGATAGCTCAATACTACTATTACGATCAAAGTGTAGATGCCATCACTTATATTTTGTGACGAATGGAAATACCCGCGTGAGAGGCAAGCCAGTAATAGTGAGATGAAAAATCCAGGCAAAAGAATCGCGAAGAAGTCATACATTGATAACTTTGAGGACAAATTCATAATCAATACATTTTTTCAACTTTAAAACTTGTATATTTCGAAATGTCTGATTTTGGCAGAGTAAAATAAATATCCCACTCCTTTACCCAATTTAAACAATTAACCCCATTCTCAAACCATATGTTACCCTCCGGGCCCCAAAAGGCAATATCACCATGTCCATCAGTTTCATAAATATCAAAAGCACTATCCGTTATGCCATTGTCGTACATATGCTCATCGCTATCCGATGACAATATTAAAAAGAAAGGTGAAAATAGTCCTTTATCACCAGGAAAAAGGCTATAATAATCACTATAATCATCAGATGTATATATAGATGCTATAGAAGATTTGCCATGGCTTTTAATTAATTGATACCCATCAAAATAGGAAGATACTCCCAAGTTGTCAACAACTTTGAAATCGGAATGCGCTTTCCAGATTGCCTGCTGTAATTCATTCATCATTCCTTTTAAATCATCAGCGGAGTTTCTAACGGCAACTCTGTATTCATAAAATGGGAAAGAAGAAATTAAACAATATGGAATATTTAATTTCCTATATTCTTCATATTCTTCGTCACTCAAACCCACATTCCACAAAGTCGATGTAACAAGATTTCGCAGTTTAGTCTTATTTTCATTAGGCTTTAATTGAACTTTCATCTTCATGAAGTAACAATTACTTGCGTTATTAATCCATTGCAGCAACGCATTATATCGCTCTTTATCAATAACTTTTGAATTTCCTTTCTTATATGATGAACACTCTTCAACGAACGCTTCGATATTGTAATATTGACGTACACCAATAAGCCTTAAGAGATCTTCTCCATTCGCCATCATCTTTGGATCTTCGATGGTTACGCTTCTGTCATAACAGAATGGTAGCAACGCCTTGATTTGAGTCACCAAATTTTGCAACACTTTTAACTCATTTTCCTTGTTCATCTCTTTCAAGCGCATGTTCATGCCGAATGTTGCGCCGGCAAACTCTGTCTGCGCACCTTTGCTCTGCGCATAACTTATCAGTTTAGAAACACTAACCGTGGCACTAAGTGTCACAAAGGTTTTACCACCGGGTATAGCACTACTTGTCAGTTCCCTATAGTTCTTTATATTACCACTTGCCACCGTGGCTATTTCGTCTTTTACCAACTCATCGTTTAACAAAGAAGTGTTGGCTGAGACAAAAACCCCATACGATTGCTCAATGGCACTTCGCAAGGCGTTCTTCACGGCCTCGTCTTTTGTCGCACCGTCTGCTGACACGGTTAATGTCACTTCATCAGAAGAGGCTTGTTGGGTCCTTGTATTACCATAGTAGGTCGCATTAGTTTCACTTTTTGGTTGTTCTTGCACTTTCTTAGTCTTCTTGGAAGACACGATACTCTTTATCAAGTCCCTTAACAATTGAGCATTAGATTGCATTGGCACAATAAGGCAACAACACAGAAACAAGATTTTAAACGTTCTCATGATAAATGTTTTTTATTGGTTATTTTATGGATGTTAAATACGACTACCACCAACCACGGATTATGTTATGTACAACGGTACGAGGCTGACCTTTTCCGAAAGCTACGCCGATATCGCGGCACGCTGCAACAACGCTGCGCTTGAAAGCCTGGTTGTCCTCATATTGCTTCATTTGGAATGCCCACTCACGTTTGGCATCAGCTTGCAGCTTGTTTTCCACCTGTTGGCGGAAAGCCTCGACCGAAGCATAGTTGCTTGCTTTAGGATTGATATTGCCTATAATGTCCGCCACCTGTCGCGCTCCAGAAGCGTCGGGGCTATTTAGCCACACACTTTTGGCCTTGGCTAGAAGAACAGATGCCTCGTTGTCAATCTTTTGCTGATAGATAGCCACGGCTGCATCCTGGCACTTCTTGTAGCCTTCGGCATAAACGTTTGGCACAGACATTAGGCGGAAAATGGCCTCGTCATACTTCTGCATAGACGCCAATGTTTGCGCGTCGCGTACAATTTTGTCGCAGTTGCTCTTGTAAAACTCTACAATCTTGGCCTTTGCTTCGGTCAACATATATTGCAAATCGCGCTGTTGTGGATTGACTTTCAAAAATGCCGCGATAAAAGCCTTTGTTTCTGTTGTTCCCATTCCCACAAGCGATATGGTGCAAGAAGAATAAATCTTGTTCTCGACAATATCGCCTACCATGAACGTAACATCCATCTTTTGGGACACACGAGGGGGTATGGTGGGCACCACGTCTTTTGACGTAATGTCAACCTTCGCCGTTAAGACAAAACGTTCAGCAAAGCCATTGTCCGCATAGCCGTTTGCGACAAGTGCTCTCGTCAGCTTGTTTTCCAGATTGTGACAAGCCTCCAGGGGTATGCCTTCGTCTAAGACTACGGCATTGATAGATATTCGCCCCTCGTCAATAGCGGCGCAGCTCATGCATGGCATCACAAGCGCCATGAATGTAAAAAACAATAATCTGTACATATCAGGAATACTATTTCTCGCCTAAAACAATAATAGCCTCACCTAGACCACGCATCATGACTTTCGACGTGATGTTGAACGGAGACTTTTCCAGGTATTTCCTCAACTCCGTAGCAAAAGCGCGAGCGTCCATCTCCCTGCCATTCTTACCGACCAAAGGTATGCGAACTTGCTCAAACTGCGCGAACGTCTCAGAAGCATCACTTAAATTAAAAGCCCCATTCATGGTATTTTTTTGCAACCAGTCTTGAATGCAGTCAGTCAGTTCGTTGCCATCATACTCGGTCTCCAAATCGTTTTCCCAATTATCCCAACATCTTACTGTCAGGACTATCTCCCGCCCATTTTTCTTTTGGTCATCATACCATGCATCCATCTGCTTGTCAAATGGTTTAATGTTTTCTTTCACAGCCTCTTCAAGCAACACGGGAATTGGAACATTTGACGATTCCGTCGTGCCAGTAGATGTCGCTATGCGCTTGTTCGTGTATGCGTCAAAAGCCTCAAGGGTGAACGAGGCCGAATGTTTACCACCGTCACGGTTGAGATTCCACCATATCTGTATAACGACATCGGCTTTCACCCTTCGTTTCAACACATCGAGAGGAGTCTCTAACAACGAAGCCCCAGAGGTCTTGCTTGCCGTGACATTATCCTCTGCCGTTCTTGTGTTGAGACCCTTTATAGCTTGCTCAGCATCCTTAAGGCTATACCCAAGCTCAGTCAATACACCGCCAACCTTGCTTATAACCTGTGGAAGTTCCGTGTCTTCCATAAACGCCTTTTGGTAATCGGGCACTTTAACTGTTGTTCCTTGATTAGAAAAGGGTGTCATGAAGTAACGTTGGTTACACCAGTTGTCACTTGGAAGAATCATGATAGTTGGCTTTTTCTGTGCGAAAGTGGTAACACACAGCAACAACGCAAACATCAACAATGTGATCTTTTTCATAATATCATAGTTTTTAGTTAGAAAATTAAATTAGTCTTTCTTCTTCTATGCACAAAACACACAAGACATAGAGACTGAAGAAACGACAAATCCACCCATCTCCTTGTCTTCTCTAAGTATAATTTCTTGACATGGTTGGCAATATAGGCCTTCATGTGATGCTCATTGACGGGTGACTTCCTTTTAGCCATAGTCAAAACATCGTCTCCCCAGCCCCTCGAAGACCTTTTGTTATTATGCGTTAAAGCGTGGAACTGCAATGCTACCACATTCTGATTTGGAGGTCGTAGAAAAACCTTTAGCACGGATATGGTAATAGCAGCCCACGCTATAGCGTGAGAACCACTATGCCTTCCTTGTGCTAAATTTGAAAGTTTCCTACGTTTCCAAATCACAAGATAAGCATAACGCTTCTTCTAATTTTCACATGTCTTGGCAAGAGTCGCCTCAAGCCAAATGCAAATATAGTAAATTTCCGTGATAACCAATGATTATTGGGTAAAAAAATACTTTTTTGTTTCAAATTCCCAAAATCTCCAAAGGTGCTCTTGGAGGATTGGTATCTTACGCCCCGTATTAGCCATGGTGTCCCCGTTTCTATCCTGGGATATGGATATTTCGGGATGACCTAACAGGACACCAGGAAAAACGATGCCTTATACTGATATAGGTAGACACATTTAGAACAAATTAAATGTGTATCCCAATGAGTAAAAAGTACAGGACCTACCCCGAAGAATTCAAGTTATCGGTCATCCGTGATTACTATTCCAGTGGAGTGAGCCGTTACGCATGCGCGAAGAAGCATGGGATAGTCTCTCTATTGTTAAGAAAATGGTTGTTGAAGTATGCGGGTGAGAAAAATAGTCATGGAACTGGTCCGTGAACGTGGCGTGAAGGTCACGTATGCGTGCCGTCTGTTTGGCCATTGCCGCCAGGCTTTCTACCAGTTGAAAGCCGGCCTGTCAATCGAGTTGGGGCACGAGAGGCTGATAATGGAGAACGAATGCGTCAACCAGAGGCTTTTCAACACGACGGAGGAGGCCCGGGACGTAATAGGCCGCTATATCCATTTCTACAATCACTTCCGGCCGCACATGAGCCTCGGCTACAAGGTGCCGGCCATCGCGCACCGGGAACGGGGCGGGCAGAAAAAGATGTGGAAAAGGAAAGAATACAAGGGACGAAGTGGCGAATACGCGGGAAATGATGTATCTTTCGCGGGTCTGGACGAAAGCCCGGGTCAAAGCCCATGAACCAGGTCCAGGTGTCCAACACCCATGCCTGTCTATCAAAACAGCACGGCTTTCGCTGACTGTGTGTTAAAACAGGATGTAAATTCATGAAGTGTCTATTGATTTAGTTTATAAACAAGAAAAACGTTTATCTCTACCAGGAAAAGACACGATGTTTATTGACTCCCAAAAGTATCCTTACTTACTTGGCCAACGCACCTATATTAAAATCGAAAGTTATCTAAGGTTACTTGGCAAATAAGTAAGGATACTTTTTAGGGGTTCCTGTAAGCCTTGACTATGGTTTATCTGCTTGCCCGGGCAAGACAGCCTCCCGTGCGTATATATTATAGGTATAAGAAGCACGGGGCATGCCATCATACGACACCGCGGAAAAAACTCCCGGCGGCCATTGTGCGGGAAACTCCGCAGGTAGCGGGCTCGTCACCCCTCCTTGAACGCTATCAAGCGTTTCACCTCCGGGTCGAAATAAAACGTCTGGGTATAGCTCTTCCCCTTGCCGTCAGCGGTAGGCTTAGTGTAGGTTACCCTGATGTAATAGAGCGTCTTGGGAATGTCTCCCTCGGCATAAGACACGTTGGGCTTGAAAAGCTTTACGGTTTTCATGTGTTCCCGCAAAGCCATCACCGTGGCCGGAGTTATCATCTTGGTGGAGTCCATGCGGGAGAAACGCGTGTCTGAACGGGCGTTATCCACCAAGTAAGTATCCAGGAAGTCCTCCACCATGCTCTTGGCATCGCCCTCCTTGCCGCAGGAGGCAAAGAGGAGCAACGCCAGCAGGGAGAACAGCAAGAACTTTAAGCGTGGAGTTTTCATGCGGGGATGTTCTTTAAGATTTCCAACAGATGACGCCATACCATGTCAACAGTAGGAATCAGCAACCGCTCGTCGGGAGAATGCACACCTCTCAGCGTGGGTCCCATGCTCACCATGTCCAAATCGGGATAGCGCTCGGAGAAAAGGCCGCACTCCAATCCAGCGTGAATACCAATAACTTTCGGCTCTTTGCCAAACAATTGGCGATATGTTTCCACGGTTATCCGCGTCAATTCGCTGTCCGCCCTCATCTTCCAGGCTGGATACCTGCCGTCTACAGACACCTTGGCTCCCGCCAACTGGAACGCTGCCTTCACGGTGTTAGTCATGTTATCCAAGTTGCTCATCACATTGCTTCGCTGGCTCATGGTCACCATCGCCGAGTCTTCGGCGGTGTGCACGCTGGCCACGTTGCTTGAGGTCTCCACCATCCAGGCCAATGCCTCGTCTTGGCAATAGCACATCGGGCCATTGTCCACGGCCTGCAAAGCCCTGATAAACGCCGTGCCCACCGACTGGGGCAATACGGTGCGGGCCTCCGCGCTGCCCATGTGGAAGTGGCAGTCAGGCTCCGTAACGTGGAACTCGTCTTCCACTTGCGCGGCGAAGACATTCCAGTCCGCCCTCACGTTTTCCTTTTCCTCGTTCTTCACGGCAAATATGACTTCTCCATCCCTGGGAATAGCGTTATGGAGCTTACCGCAATGGAAGTCGGCCAGGTATAGTTCGCCACCCAGCTTCTCGCTTTCCATATAGAGAAAGCGTGCCAAGAGCTTCACGGCATTGGCTCGCTTCTTGTCGATATCATCGCCAGAGTGGCCTCCCTTCAACTTATCCACGCTGGCGGAAAGGAAGAAATAACCGTCAGGCACCTGCTCACGGGTATAACGGAAAGTAGCCGTAGCGGTCTGGCCGCCAGCGCAGGAAACGAAAAACTGCCCTTCGTCCTCGCTGTCCAAGTTAATCAGCATCTTGCCCGTCATGAAACCGGCTTTCATGCCCTGCGCTCCCGTAAGACCAGTCTCCTCATCTCGGGTGAAAACACACTCCAATGGACCATGCTCCACGTCATCGCTGTCCAGTATAGCCAAGGCCAAAGCCATGCCAATGCCATCGTCCGCGCCTAGCGTGGTGCCCTTGGCTTTCATCCAATCACCCTCAATCACAGTCTGGATAGGGTCACGCTGGAAGTCAAAATCCAGACCTTTCACCTTCTCGCACACCATATCCATATGACTCTGCAGTATGACCGCCTGCCTGTCCTCCATGCCTTTAGTGGCGGCTTTGCGTATCAATACGTTGCCGGCATCGTCTACCACGGTCTCCAGGTTTCTCTCTTCGCCAAATCTTTTCAGGTATTCTATCACCTGTTCCTCATGTTTGCTAGGTCGGGGAATTTGATTGATTCTAGCAAACTGCTCGAACACTCGAGCTGGTTTTAATACGTTTTTATTCATTTATTTATGTTATTTTATTTTGTGCTTCTACCAAAAAATATTACCTTTGCGGCAAATTCGTGACCTAAGTCACCGCGAAATTAATCAATTATGCTAGAAGTCTTGCTATTAAGCGTGTTAATAATTGCTATCTCCGTGGCATTGCTCTCGGTGAAAGTGATATTGAAAAAGAACGGGAAGTTCTCCTCACAACACGTGCACGACAATCCTGGACTGCGCAAGAAGCGCATACACTGCGTGCTCGACCAAGACCGGGAAGCCCGCAAGGCAGGCAAGGCTTATTAATCTTGTATTATAAATAACACAAACCATAACACAAATGAAAAGAAAGTTTTTAAGCATCGCTCTCGTTGCCACGGGGATAGTAGCGTTCTCTTCTTGCAACAACGCGCAACCCAAAGTGGAAGAGAAAACAACCGCCGCAGCTCCGACAGAGTTGAAAATAGCCTACGTGGAGGTAGACTCCATCATGACCCAGTACCGCTTTGCCAAGGAGTATACAGAGATACTGGAAAAGAAAGGTCAGAACATCCAGTCTACGTTGAACCAAAAGGGACAAGCATTGCAAAACGCGGTGGCAAACTTCCAGCAGAAAGTGCAACAAAACGCTTATACCCGCGAGCAGGCGGAAGCCGTGCAGGCAGGCTTGCAAAAGCAGCAAAACGACCTGGCGGGACTGCAGCAGCGCTTGGGCAACGAGTTCAATGCTGAGCAAGAAAAATACAACAAGGCTTTGCACGATTCCATCGACCACTTCTTGGCAGTGTATAACAAGGACAAGAAGTACTCTATCATCTTGAGCAAGAGTGGAGACAACTTGCTCTACGCAGACAAGGCTTATGACATCACCGACGAAATCATCGCCGGACTGAACAAGGCTTACAAGGGAAAAGTGGATTCCAAGTCCAAAGACAACAAAAAAGAAGAGACTAAGAAATAAATGACCCGAGAAGAAAGATACGAGTTCATACTCGGTCACTTCAGGAACACGCTGCCAAACGTAACCACAGAGTTGCAGTTTGGCAGCGCTTTTCAATTACTGGTGGCCACATTGTTGAGCGCTCAGTGCACGGATAAACGTGTCAACCAAGTCACGCCTGCCCTTTTCGCCAAGTATCCTGACGCAGAGAGCATGGCAAAAGCCGAAGAGGAAGACATATTGGAATTTATCCGCTCCGTAAGTTATCCCAATAGCAAGGCAAAGCACTTAGTGGCGATGGCCAGGATGCTGGTAAGCGACTTCGGGAACGAGGTGCCTAGCGACATCAAGCAGCTCACCCTATTGCCAGGAGTAGGCAGGAAAACCGCCAACGTCATACAAGCGGTGTGGTTCGGAAAGGCTACCATGGCGGTGGACACTCATGTCTACCGGGTAAGCCATCGCATGGGATTGGTGCCCAAATCAGCCAATACGCCCCTGAAAGTGGAAAATTACCTGATGAAGCACATACCTGAAAAAGACATCCCCGATGCCCACCATTGGCTGTTGCTGCATGGCCGCTATATATGCAAAAGCATGAGCCCCATGTGTGACTCATGCCCTTTTAACGAGATCTGCCCTAAACTGATGGAGGGCAGCAAACTGGGTTAAGGGACGGCAATGTCTTGGTGGCTCGCCGTCCACCACTCCGTTTTCTCCTTTCCCTTGTTGGCCACGTTGTGTGTACTGATATCCGAGATGGTGATTCCACTATAGTCTTCCACCTTGATCAATTGATCTGTACCTCTCAATGCCGTATAAACATACTCCGTAGACTGCGTGGCCCTGACAGTAGCTTCTAATTGAGCCTCGAAACGCAAGCGTAGGGAATTGCTAATGTCCAAAGTCTTCACATACGAGCCTAAATCATAGAACAAGTTGGGCGAGAAACCATCCATCGCTTGCACCTCCGCTCTACTGCTTTCGTCAAAGACTGCCGTGGCGTTTACTTCGCTCATAACAGCCGCCAAGTTTTCCATCTGCCTGCAATCAATGGCGGACAGGGCACCGCAGGGGACTGTATATCCACTATAAAACTCATTGAAGCCACTGACAATGTTGGCGTAATTGGGGGTGCCGGAAGCCAAATAGGGCCAAAGACTATAGTAAGGCATACCCAAACTCATCACCTCGCTGGTGGAAGCCACCAAGAAGTTGGTGGCGTTGCGCAAGGCGTAGGCCGTCTCCACATTGGCCATATAGCAATCGTCAAAAAGCACATACTGCATCTTCAAGCCTGTGGACTCTATGGCTTCTGCCAGTTCTTCCACGTTCATGGCATACTTATTGTCCGCCACACTGCCGAAAAAACGGGTCATGGGAAGTCCCGCGGCAGGATTCATCTTGTTCTTTAGCTCCAAAGCCCTCGTAGGATAGTCTTCCCAATCTTCCTTATAAGTCCATCCGCAACCATGTCCTCCTATAATCATCGCATAGTTGAGAGCGGGAGCGTAAGTCACCACCTCGTTCAGCAAACCTGACAAGCCTGCAGTGGTAGCATAGTCTTGTCCCGCATAGTCATTGACTGGCACATGGGCAATGTCACCGTTTTGGTAGGTTATTTCATAAAGGGAAGATTGATTGGCAGAGTTGCTGATAAACACCAGTACCCTAGTTCCGTCAAGACCTTTATCACGTTTGATGGCCCTTTCTATGCTGTCCAGATTGACCTGAAAATAAGAATAGAGCCCCGAACTGGTCTCTGAGCCAGACCAAGGCATATACACGAAGAGCGTTTGCTTCGTATATTCATCGATATCGACAGCGTCATCCGAGCAACTGGCAGTGCCCATGAGCAGGGCACAGACCAGCGCGATAAAACAACTAATCCTTTTCACGACTATCATCAGTTCTTGCTCAACTCAGCAATAGTTTGCTTCAGCACGGCAATCTTCTCCAAAGAGTCGCTTTCCTTCTTGCGTTCCAAGGCAACCACGTTTTCGGGAGCGTGAGCCACGAACTTCTCGTTGGCCAATTTCTTTCGCACTCCCGCCAAGAAACCTTCCAGATGAGCCAATTGCGCTTGCGCTTTCTCTATCTCTGCCTTTACGTCGATGAGGTTGCCCAATGGTACGGCGTACTCATCTGTGCTCACCATGAAGGCGGAAGCCTCCGCGCTCTTCTCCTTCACCACTTCTATTTGGCTCAGGTTGGCCATCTTTTTCACCACGCAATCATAGTCAGCGAGATGATGCTCGCCTACGGCTTGCAACGTCAAGGCTTCCTTGGGCGAGATATTCTTTTGATTGCGAATGGTGCGCACGCCACCTATTACTTGCTTTACACGCTCAATATCGGCCAAGAGGGCGCGTTCCCCGTCGGATAATCCTTCCAACGCCAAGCATTCACGCATAATAGAAGCTCCCTGTTCACGCTCATAGAGATGTTGCCACAACTCCTCGGTGATGAAAGGCATAAAAGGATGCAGCATTTTCAACAAGGTATCGAAGAAACCAAGCGTAGCTTCATAAGTAGCGCGGTCAATTGGAGTGCCATAAGCAGGCTTGACCATCTCCAAATACCAACTGGAGAACTCATCCCAAAAGAGCCTGTACACTGTCATCAAAGCCTCTGAGATGCGATAACCCTTGAATTGCAGCTCCATCTCGGCGTTAACCTCTTTCAATTTGGCATTGAACCAATTCACCGCTATCTTGTTTACAGCAGGTTGGGTCATCTCATCGCTCACCTGCCATCCCTTTACCAAACGGAAGGCATTCCATATCTTGTTGTTGAAGTTACGTCCTTGCTCGCAAAGCGCCTCGTCAAAGAGGATGTCGTTGCCAGCGGGAGCGGAGAGCATCATGCCCATACGCACACCGTCTGCTCCATATTTGTCTATCAACATCAAAGGATCTGGAGAGTTTCCTAGGCTCTTGCTCATCTTGCGACCAAGCTTATCACGCACAATGCCCGTGAAGTAAACGTGCTTAAAAGGCATTTTTCCCTTATACTCATAGCCTGCCATAATCATGCGGGCTACCCAGAAGAAGATGATATCCGGACCGGTTACCAAGTCATTGGTAGGATAATAGTATTTGATATCTTCGTTGTCGGGATGGTTAATGCCATCAAACACGGAGATAGGCCATAGCCAGGAAGAGAACCAGGTATCAAGGCAGTCACTCTCCTGCACCAAATCGGCAGCGGTAAGGCCAGGAACTTTCTCCCGCGCCAAAGTCAACGCTTCCTCTGGAGTCTCCGCCACGACAAAATCTTGCTTGCCGTTGGCATCAAAATAATAAGCGGGTATGCGATGGCCCCACCACAATTGGCGGCTGATACACCAGTCCTTGATATTCTCCAGCCAGTGGCGATAAGTGTTCTTGTATTTCTTGGGGTAGAATTCTATCTCGTCATTCATCACGGGATCCAAAGCCAAGTCCGCGAAATGTTGCATCTTGAGGAACCACTGCGTACTCAACTTAGGCTCTATGGGCACCTTGGTGCGCTCGGAATAGCCCACCTTGTTGTCATAGTCTTCCACTTTCTCCATCAATCCAGCGGCTTCCAGGTCCTTGGCTATTTGTTTCCTCACGTCCATGCGGTCCATACCAATATATAAACCGGCGCATTCCGCGATGGTACCATTGTCATTGAAGATGTCAATGGTCTGCAATCCATGCTTCAGTCCTAATGCATGGTCATTGATGTCGTGAGCGGGCGTGACCTTCAGGCAACCCGTACCAAATTCGATTTCAACGTAGTCATCCTCTATCACAGGTATCTCGCGGTTGACCAAGGGCACGATGACATGCTTGCCTTTAAGCCAAGTGTTTTTCGGGTCATTGGGATTGATACACATGGCGGTATCACCCATGATGGTCTCAGGCCTTGTCGTGGCTACAACAGCATAGTAACCCTTGCCATCCTTATGCATCACGTTGCCTTCATCCACTTGTTGACAGTCTGCTTCTACCACCCTGTATTTCAAGTAGTAAAGCTTGGAATGCTCATCCTTGTATATAACCTCTTCATCAGACAAGGCCGTTTGGGCTTGCGGATCCCAGTTCACCATCCTTACGCCTCTATAGATAAGGCCTTTTCGATATAAGTCACAAAACACTTTAATGACTCCTTTGCTGCGAGGCTCATCCATCGTGAACGCCGTGCGCTCCCAATCGCAACTCGCTCCCAACCTGCGCAACTGCTTCAAGATAATGCCTCCATGCTCGCGGGTCCAGTCCCAGGCATGCTCCAAGAATTGTTCACGAGTAAGGTCGGTCTTCTTGATGCCTTGTTCCGCCAGTTTTCCCACCACCTTCGCCTCCGTGGCGATGGAAGCGTGGTCTGTGCCAGGCACCCAACAAGCGTTCTTTCCCTCCATGCGGGCACGCCTTACCAAAATGTCTTGCAGTGTATTGTTGAGCATATGACCCATATGAAGCACACCCGTCACGTTGGGTGGGGGTATCACGATAGTATAAGGCTCCCGTCCATCGGGCTTGGAGCTGAAAAGCTTGTTGTCTATCCAATACTGATACCACTTAGACTCCACGGCTTGTGGGTCATACTTTGTCGCTAATTCCATTGGTAATATATTCTTCTTATTATGTTATTTCTCTATAAAATCGCTGCAAATTTAGTAATTTTCCATGGAAAATAGTATCTTTGCACAGATAAATCAACTATAAATGCATACAAAAGAGGAAAAACTCGCGGCTTTTGGCAGGCTGCTCGACGTGCAAGAAAGATTGCGCAAGCAGTGCCCTTGGGACAGGAAGCAGACCTTTGAGAGCTTGCGTCCCAACACGATAGAGGAAGCGTTTGAGCTTTGCGACGCCTTGATGAAGAATGATTTCAAGAACATCAGCAAGGAATTGGGAGACGTGTTGGAGCACGTGGTGTTCTATGCCATATTGGGCAAGGAGCAGGAAGAATTCGACATAGCGGATGTCTGCAACCAGGAAGCCGACAAGCTGATGTTCCGCCACCCGTTCATTAACTGGAACGAGGAAGGGCAATGGAGCGTATCCAACCCGGAAATGACGATAAACGAGCAAGGGCAAGTAGTCTACCGCATGGCAGATACCACAGGCAATGACCCTGAGAGCAACAAACCTGACACGGCAAGCCAAGTGGAAAAAACGTGGGAACAAATCAAGCAGCAGGAGAAAGACGGAAACGCCAGCGTATTGGCGGGTGTCCCCCGTTCCCTGCCTTCCCTTATCAAGGCCTATCGCATACAAGACAAAGCGCGCAACGTCGGTTTCGATTGGCAAAAGAAGGAAGATGTCTGGGGGAAAGTGCGTGAGGAACTGGCTGAACTAGAAGCGGAATTACGCAAGGAAGACAAGGAAAACTCCACCAAGGAATTAGGCGACTTCCTTTTCTCTGTCATCAACGCCGCGAGGCTTTACCATCTCAATCCCGACAACGCGTTGGAGATGACCAACCAGAAATTCACACGGCGTTTCAACTACGTAGAGGAAAAAGCCAAGGAAAAAGGTAAATCGCTGAAAGATATGACCTTGCGGGAAATGGATGAACTTTGGAACGAGGCTAAAAAACAAGAAAACAATCTAAACCCATAAATGCACTATGAAGAAAATCTTATATTTAGCTCTTCCCCTCATGCTGCTCAGCATGCAGAGCTGTAAGCAAAACAAGTCTGCCAAGGTGATAGTGGCCAACGACAGTGTAGCGGAAACAGAAGTGACAGACTCTACCATTTATGGTGTATGTGGCCCTGGCACCGCCATGCACACGCTGGAGTTGATCACCGACGCAGGAGATACGCTCTCGCTAGGCATACATGACGAGACGGACATGGTCACCTCTCCCGTGAAAGGCGGCTTGATGAGCGGAGACCGCATGGCCGTAGTCACGCGGTTAGGGGAAGGCGGAGAGCTGGAAGCCGTGGAAGTAATCAATCTCACTTCGCTTTTGGGTCGCTGGGCCAGCATAGACAAGAACTTCGAGATAATGGAAGGCGGGGAACTGAAGAGTTACGCCAAGGCGGAGGCCAATCCTTGGACTTCCTGGAAGATAGTCAACGGAAAGCTCGTGTTCAACAAAGACACCTTCGACATCTACCAATTGGGAGCCGACAGCCTCTATTTAGAGAACGACAAGGGCATTTTCGCCTATAAACGCATAAAGTGAGTTGGAACCATTCAAGGTACACATATTAGGTTGCGGCAGCGCGGTGCCCACTAACCACCACCGCCCCTCATCCCAAGTAGTGGAAGTGAGGGGCAAGTTCTTTATGGTGGATTGCGGGGAGGGTACGCAACTTAACTTGCGCAACTGCCGGGTAAGTTTCTCCAAACTCCAGGCGGTGTTCATTTCCCACATGCATGGTGACCATTGCTTTGGATTGCTGGGCATGATATCCACTTTTGGCCTCACGGGGCGCACCACTCCACTCCACGTCTACGCCCCCGCTGATTACGCTACACTATTTGAGCGGCAAATGGACTATTTCTGCAAAAGGAGAGATTTCGAGGTGGTTTTCCATCCCGTAGACACTACGAGGCACATGGTGATATTTGAAGACAGAAGCCTTAGCGTGGAGTCGATACCCCTGGAGCACCGCCTGCCATGCTGCGGATACCTTTTCAGGGAACAGCCTTCCTTGCCCCACATCAGGCGGGACATGATAGATTTCTATCACATACCCATCTGCTACATCAACAACATCAAGAACGGAGCGGGCTGGGAAACGCCAGAAGGCGAGAAGGTGCCCCACGAGCGATTGGTAACACCCGCTGCCCCTCCTCGTTCATACGCCTATTGCAGTGACACCCGTTACATCCCTACCCTGCATGAGTTGCTCAAAGACGTGTCTACGCTTTACCACGAAAGTACCTACACTAGCCATGAGGCCGACAAAGCGGCTCTTTACTATCACAGCACGGGAGAGCAAGCCGCGCAAGTAGCCAAGGCCGCCAACGTGGGCAAGCTGTTGCTGGGTCATTATAGCGCACGCTACCACGAGGAAAACCAGCTGCTCAAAGAGGCAAAAAGCGTCTTCCCCAATGTCTATCTGACAGATGAGGGCATGGTTTTTGACGTATAACAGTTAAAATACCCTAAATATACACTACGTGAAACGCCATGAAAGTATATATCACGCTGATTTTTCCTAACTTTGCAAGTAACACATAAGCTAATGCGCATGAAGAGATTTCTACTCATTATAATAACATTTCTCGCCACGTCTATCGCTTTGCCCGTCTCCACTTGGGCGGAAAGTGACACGCAGGCCATTGAGCAGGGAAGCAAAGAGGTGGAAATTGCCTTGCGGGGCAATGTCTTGCGCATAGTGGGGGCCAATGGCATGGACGTGAAGATATACAACCTGGCGGGGGTATGCGTAATGGCTTTCAAGGTGGAGGGCAATGACCGCCATTATGACCTGAACCTGCGCAAGGGGTGTTATATAGTGAAAGTAGGAACCACCGCACGCAAAGTATTTGTCAAATAAGTGGCCAAGGATTCCGAGATACTTAGTCTGCTCAGTGACGGCGAAACCCAGAAGCAGGGTTTCGAGTTATTGGTGCGCACCTACAGTGAGCCTCTTTATTACAAGATAAGGCATATCGTGCTCTACCATGACGATGCCAACGACGTGTTGCAAAACGCTTTCATCAAGGTGTGGAACCATCTTTCCTCCTTTCGCGGACAATCCTCGCTCGCCACTTGGCTCTACCGTATCGCCATCAACGAAGCCCTTGACTTCATCCGCAAGCAAAAACAGACAGACGCATGCAGTTACGATGAGTTGGGCACAGTGGCCAACAGGTTGCTGGCCGATGAGTTTTTCGATGGAGACGAAGCGCAAGCTCTCCTGCAAGAAGCCATCGCGACGCTGCCCCCCGTGCAGCGGACGGTATTCAACCTGAGATATTATGACGAGATGCCTTACGCGGAAATGAGCAAGACACTGGAAACCAGCGAAGGAGCGTTGAAAGCCTCTTACCATCTTGCCGTGAAAAAAATAATGGAATATTTGCGTTCACGCGATTAAACCTTTCAAAACCATATACGTCAAAAAAGCAGAAAGGAATTGAGATATGAATATGAACAATGAGGAAAGAGAAATCCGGGAGCGGTTTGGCAAGCTAAACCATTTCACCGTACCCGAGGGCTACTTTGAGCGGTTCACCCAGCAAGTCATGGAGCGAGTGCTAGAGCAAGAAGCCAAGCGGGCTAGGGCTGTTCCCATGTGGCGCAAATACCGCGTTGCCATTGTGGCCGCGGCTTGCACGCTCTTCGCAGTCTTTGGCGTAGGGGCTTATCGCCAACTTAACTCCCCTGACAGCCAACCTGCCATGCCCCTGTCGATGGACAACAGCTATGCCAACAACAGCAGTTTCCTTTTCGACGAGATGGTAGACTATACCATGATAGACAGTGATATCATCTACGCTTCGTTGTCAGACTCTGATTACTAAAAGACATGAAACTGAATATTCCCCTGAAATATTTCTTGCTCATCGTGGCAATGTGCCTGCTCACCTCCGACGGCTTCTCGCAAAGGAGGGAGAGACACAGGAAGTTTGACCCTGTGCAATTCCAAAAAGAGCTGGAGCAGTATATCACCACAGCCGCTGGACTCACCCCAGCCGAGGCTGGTGCCTTCTTCCCCGTATACAGGGAGATGCAAAAGAAGCAGCGTGTGCTCTTTGAGCAGATGAGGCGCTATCGTGTCGTGGACACCACCAACGATTGCGCCTGCCGAAAAGCGTTAAAGAAACAAGACGAACTGGACATAGAATTGAAAACCATGCAGCGCGACTATCACGAGAGATTCATGCGAATCATATCGCCCAGCAAGGTTTTCAAGGCACTGAAAGCTGAGGACGATTTTCACAGGCAAGCACTCAGAAAAGCCGCAGGCAAGCCACGTCCAGAGCATAGGAAATGAGAAGCCGCCTTTTTGGCGGCTTTCTTCAAATGAAGAAACGTTAACTGTCGGGAGCATCTCATAGTATACCAGAGATGCTCCCGACAGTTTTTTGTTTAACGCAAGCCCGATGAAGCGTGATTTACGTAGCATGTTGTTGCCGCCTCGCGGAAATATTCCCAGTGGCACCCAATACTACTCCTATTGAAAGTCAATACTACTGACTCCCCAGTACCAGCCTATTGGTACTGGAGTTTCAGCAGGCTGGTACTGGAAAGGATACTATACTTCCGGCAGCATGGAGCTAGATATGCCACGACATCCCTATACCTTTCATCGAAGTCAACTTATTCAGGAAATGAAATCAACTTGTTTTGGACAGGAAAACAAGTTATTTCGCCAAGGAAAACAAGTTATTTCGCCAACCAAAACAAGTTATTTTTCCGAGCGAAACAAATTGAATAGCCATGAGAGCCCGTTTTCATCAAGAAAAAGGATGACATACCCCCTGGCCCCAGGCATTAATTACGGCGGTCATATAGCTGATAAAGCTTGTCAAACAGCCATATGGAGAATAGCAAGACTATCGCCCTCACGACATTGTACATAAGGTTTATCCCGTCTCCGAATATCCAGTCCAAGAGAGAGAAAACTGCGGTGGCCACAACCACGGACAAAACGCGTTTCCAAATCCACTTGATAATTGAGTGTTGTTTCATAGCTTAAAAAAAAGAAAAAACTCGACGCTTTTCCGCTTTTGGCCTTATGGTCTCAGAAGGAAACGCGTCGAGCTTTGGCTTATTTATAGAAAAGGGTGAGATATCGTCTCTAGAACTTGTACCCCAAAGTCAAGAGCAACTGGTGACGATAGTTAGACACCTTGGTGGCATCAGCGATATTGTCCAGGCTAGGGTCATTGTTGTCCACATAAGACATAAATGGATAGAAGTCTCCGTTAGTGGCGGAATACTGGTAAGCCAGGTCTACCGTGAAGTGCTTGCCTAGATATCCCGCTCCAAGCGTGAAACGATTGGTGGACTTCCAGTTGGTATAGTTCGTGGAAGTGGCATAGGCCACGCCTGGTGAAGGCAATGAACCATCACGGAAAGCGTCCTCATCGAATACCGCCGAGACGAAGTTGTAACCCGCGCGGATAGCGAACTGCGGCATGGGCTTCACTTCAAGGCCCAGTTTCAAGGTATGCACGCCCTTGAGAGAGTTCTCGGTATGGCGATTCATCACGTCATCGCTGGAAGAAGCATCATAATAATAATCCCCGTACCAGTCATCGTACCAGTAGCCGTCATCCTTGATACGGTTGTCTATCGTGCTATAGTCGGAATACTCGTAAGTGGCGCCCAAGGCCAGGAAGTTGCCAACAGTATGACCCAGACTGACACCAAACTTCCAGGGTGTATTGATCTTGAAGTCATAATAGAGGTCGTTCCAGCTCTCCGCCTCGTTGGTGTTGTCCGTCATATAGAGTCCATGCCCGGCGTCCATTTTCAAGTCATAGAAGATGGGGCTATTAACGTAGACACCAATGCGGAAGGGACTTTCCTCCACGGGACGGAAGATGGCACCCAATTTCAAGTCAAATCCCGTGCCGTCTATCTTCATGTATTCCAATCCCTCCGAGATGCCGCCACCTTCCAGGTCTTCTGTATAATAGCTGTCACTGCGGTAATTCACGTCGTGCACGCCAATGGTCAGTCCCAAATAGACACGTTCGTTGATGTTTCCGCTAATGTTGAAGTCGTATTCACCGATATAACCCTTTTGGTATTGGCCAAACATGTAAGCCGTTCCGTTCATGAAATCATATTGGTCCAAGTCTTCATCATAGGCCATCATGTTCGAATAGTTCGCGTCCACGGCGTTCCAGGCCAAGTTTTGCACATAGCTTGACTCATGCTTGAGATAGTCATACTTCATGGCCGTGAGCTTATTTTGCGAGGCGTTGTAAAGTCCGCCTACGGCATTGAGTATCTGGTTGAAGTTACGGCTCTTGTGATAATTGAAACCAAAATTCAGGTATGAGCGCCTGCCAACGCGATGGGAATAGACAAATCCCAATTGGTCAAAGCTCAACTTGGTCTTATCCCCGTCAAAGTCGGCATAGCTGCCATTGATGCTAAGGTGCGTATCCGCATCTGTCTGGGTGACAAGTCCCGCGGACATATTGATGACCGAGCGGCGGAAAAGGCCAATACCAGCGGGATTGGTGCTCATGGTCGAGATGTCCGCGCCTAAAGCCTCCATCGCGCCTCCCATACCGACATAGCGTGCGGTACCATTCAAGTCCGTGGTCACTAGATTGGCCGATTGATATGTCTCTTGTGCGGCGGCGGACATCGTAAACAATGCCAAGGCCGCCATGGATATAAATCTCATACGCATAGTTTTAAGATTTCATTAATTCAAATACTTTTAATCAGGATATATAGTGGTATGGAAAGTCATCGGCGACCTCCGCCAAAACCTCCGCCACCACCTCCAGAGCGTCCGCCGCCAAAGCCGCCTCCGCCGCCGAAGCCACCACTACGACCTCCGCCAAAGCCTCCACCCTGGAAAGAACCGGGATTGCTGAAACCCCTATTCATGTTGGTGTTGTTGTAGCGATTGTTATTGTTGTAACGGTTGTTGTATCGGTTGTTTTGCAAAGTAGACCTATTGTTGTTGCGGCGGCCAAAACTATTGCTTCCGAAACGATTAGTTCTATGGTTCGTGGTACCCGCGCTTACCCTGTTGCCACGGTTGGGAAATCCATAGCTACGCACTCCCCGGCCAAGGCCATTGCTGTGGTAAGCGTAAACGGGTCTATGCCAACCGCCACCATACCAAGGACGATGCCAGCCCCAATAGCCATAATACCATGGATTGTACCAACTGCCATACCAACCCCAATAGCCATAGTACCAAGGATCATACCATCCCCAATAACCATAATACCATGGGTCGTACCAATGCCAATAGATAGTGTTCCAATAATAAGGGCCAAAGCCATAATGACTATAGAACCAGGGATCATAGAAGCCATTCCAACGGCAGAAAAGCCTGGTATACTGGAAATCTTCTTGGCCAAAGCTGTCGTCTTCCACGTAAGTCTCGGCTATCTGTAATGAATCGGGATATACTCCCTTGCCTTCCGAGAACTCTATGATGTCATTGCCCAATGAGTCAGTGCCTATCTTCTGGTAATGTTGCCAGTAACGGCCTTGGCGATTGTATTCGTCTACGTCTCGATTGCTGCCGATATAATATGTATGAGGCTCCACCGCCATGGGCACAGACTCTATGGCGGGTTCCTCCACAGGTTCATCCTTGGGGGTGAAATACAGGTCGTCATCCTGCGCCATGCTCTTGGCGGGCAGCAAGGCTACCAAAAGCATCCCTATTATAATCCTACCTCTCATAGCGCTAATTGTTTTAAACATGATTGATTATGATACAAAGTTACAAGTAATTTCACTGCAAATATACGGAAAAACCCTATACCATGGTAGGTTTTTCCCTAATTTTTATATCTTCGCGACATAAATTTAACAAGAAGATGAAATATTTAATGGGTAGTTTCGGCATAGATTGCCCCGAAGAGCTGAAACAGGTATGCAAAGACTTGCTTGCGGACAGCCTGGCCGAAGCGGGCTTCGAGTCATTTGAGGAAACAGGACATGGATTGAACGGATACGTAAACGCCGACCTCTTCGATGAGGAGACCATGCGCGAGGCCATCAATCTTTTCCCAATCGAAGGGGCGAAGATAAGCGTGAAAATGGCGGAAGCCGAGGACAAGGACTGGAATGAGGCTTGGGAACAAAAGGGTTTTGACCCCATCGTGATAGATGACCAAGTGCTGATCTATGACGCGAAGCGCGGCGCACCCCATCCTGGCCTATCGGCAGACCACATAGAGATAGGCGTAGAGGCACGGCAGGCCTTTGGCACAGGCACACACGAGACCACCCGCCTGGTCATATCGGCCATGCTGGGCATGAACCTGAACCAAAAGCGAGTGCTGGACTGCGGTTGCGGCACGGGCATACTGGGCATCGCGGCCATGAAAATGGGCGCAAAAGAGGTTGTCGGCTACGACATTGACGAATGGAGCGTGGAGAACACACGTCACAACGCCGAGCTGAACCAAGTGGGAAATCTCAATGTCTACTTGGGGAACAGTGCCGTGCTCAATCATGTAAGTGGGCTGTTTGATCTCGTGATGGCCAATATCAACCGCAACATACTTTTGGCGGACATGCCCATATTCCGAGAGGTTATGGCTCCAGGTGCCACCATGATACTCAGCGGTTTCTATGAGAAAGACGTCCCTTTGCTAGTGGAAAAAGCCGAAAACCTGGGCTTAAGATTGTCCGACAAGCGTGTGGAAGCGGAATGGACATGCCTGATATTCCACTGCTAGCCCATGAAAGAGAATAGCCACTTACTAAAAGACCACTTCCGCGACAGTAATAAATCAAGACATATCAATGCGCAACCTTATCAAGCACATGATAGAGACAAAAACGCAACTAGTTCCGTGAGGTCACGAAACTAGTTGCGATGGCCAATGAAACTAGTTTCGTTGCCCAACGAGACTAGTTTCATCTTTATGCCAGCCTAAAAGCGGATTTTGCCGCCTATAAGGCTATCTATTAACGAAAAAAATTTTCTTGACAAAGGAGCGATTACCGTTGCCGCAGTATCGTGGCATGGTTAATGAAATCCGCCGTATAGTGTTCATTGCCTTTAGGGTGCTTATTGTCGTCAAAACGCCCCAAAGGTTCTAACCTTATCTTCTTCAACTGCTCTCCCGAAAGTGACTTCGTGATGTCATCCCTAGTGATGACTACGCAAGGCATCGCTTTCTCTACGGCCTTTTCATCAGACAAATCAAGCGGCTTGATTTGATGGCGGGCCGAATAAATCAGCTCTATGCGCAAATTTTCATCCGCTTTATGATAAAACGGCAAATCCAAATTGCTTATCTGGTGAATGCTATTCTTGTCGGGATTGTCAAACACGTTGGCGATAGGCCTAAGCAGAAAGCTGCATATCACGGCGAACAACGCGGCCACACCAAATATCAACTGCCCGGCGTCCCTGTTCATGGTTGCCCGTGCTATCCATAAACCTGCCAAGACAATAAGCAAGGTAATACCCACATAACTATCCAAGTGCATGGAGTCTCGCTGATAACCAAAAATGAACACCAACACGGGCAAGGTAAATGTGACCACACTCATGACCACGCCATTCAACAAGAACAACCGCTCTGCCTGGCGGTCCTTGTGGCAATAGTCCTTGAAATAGATAATCACGTAACCCATGGCCAGAGAGCATGGAGTCATCATGGGCAAGAGGTAACGCACGCGCTTCTCGGGTATCAAGGAAAGCAACACCAGGGCAACGAGCGTCCACGTGACGGCTATCAGGTAGCCCCTGCGCTCAGGCAGCCGCTTGTTCCAGAAAGGTACCATCAAGGCGGTGAGCATCAAGGTAGTCCAGGCTCCCGTCTCGCAGAAGAAGCGCCAATAATAATACCAAGGCCTGACAATGCGCGTACCCCAATAAGCATGCTGGGAGAGGAAAGCCATGACTTCCTCGTGACGATTGAGCAGCAAGTAGACATACCACCAGGCACTGACGACAAGACATATCACCACCATCGCAGCCAAAGGCTTCCACTTCTCACGCACGTCTAGCGGGCGGATAAAGATGAGGGCCGCGATGAGGGCGGGCAATAGCTGGGCGTAAAAGGCCACGGGACCCTTGCTGAGAAAGGAAAGGCCCATCATCAAGCCTGCCAACGGCAAGTAGAGCCACGGGCGTTGCCGCTCCTTGAAGTAATCATCGTAAAGGCCACGCATCAAGAAATAGATGGCGGCCATCATGAAGGCGTTGCAGTAGATATCCCAGGAGGCCGTGCGCCCCATCTGCACCACATTGTAACAAGTCATGAAGATAATGGTGGAATAGAGAGCGTAATCCTTGCGCTGTGACAGATAAAGTGCCACATAATAGAAAAACGTTATCCAAACCACCGCCATAACACCTGCGGCCATGCGCTGCGCCCCAAGGCTATCGGGCGAGATGTATTCTATAGTCGCGGCCACCCATGTGGGCAGGGGAGGTTTCTCCAATTGTAACACCCCATTCAGCGTGGGATAGAGCCAAGAACCATTGTCTATGATTTCCCTGGCAGTGATGATATTCCGCACCTCCATGATATCGGCAGGCAACGCGGTGTTGTAAATGAAGAATGTTGTGGTGCATAATATCGCCAACAACATAAAATCCCTAAACTTCATGACTTCGCTATTTTGAGCCTATCTGTTAAGGCGTGACATTCAAAAGGTCTTGTATGGCGGCCTGCATCTGCTGCCTCTCCATAGCTCCCACGGACATGCTTGGCTTGCCTTCCTTGGGAATGAAAAGCAATGAGGGGATAGAGGTAACGCCAAAAAGACCGGCAAGCTCAGGCTGCTGATCTATATCTACCTTGTAGAAATCCACCTCACCCGCAAAAGTGTTGGCTAAATCAGCGAAGATAGGCGCGGTCATCTTGCAGGGGCCACACCATGTAGCATAAAAATCAATTACGGCTGGCCGTTCGCCTAAGTAAACCCATTCATTGGGATGGGTCTCATAGTTTGCGATACGTTTCTTGAACTCTTCCGCCGTCAATTCCATAGGGGTAACCTTAGCGGTTGGCTTCGTTTGTTGGGAAACCTCTGGAGCTGATTTGGTCTCACTGCTCTTAGGCTGGCATCCTGTCAAAAGAAAGAATGCGGATAACACAATGAGAACCAGGCTATTCTTCTTCATACGCTCACCTTATCATTAACCATTCATAGACAGCAAGAACTCCTCGTTATTCCGAGTGCGTAACATGGCGTCATGCACCGTATTCATGGCTTCAATGGAGTTCATGTCACTGATATACTTGCGCAATATCCACATGCGATCCAACGTAATCTTGTCTTGCAGCAAATCATCGCGACGAGTACTGGAAGCAACCAGGTTGACCGCTGGGAATATGCGCTTGTTGCTCAGCGAGCGGTCAAGCTGCAATTCCATATTTCCCGTTCCCTTGAACTCCTCGAATATCACCTCGTCCATCTTGCTGCCTGTGTCTATCAAGGCCGTGGCGATAATAGTAAGCGAACCACCGCCCTCAATGTTTCGAGCCGCACCGAAGAAACGCTTGGGTTTTTGGAGTGCGTTCGCGTCAACACCTCCTGTCAAAACCTTGCCGCTCGCAGGGGCAACTGTATTGTATGCACGAGCTAAACGAGTGATAGAGTCAAGGAATATCACGACATCATGTCCACATTCCACCATGCGTTTCGCTTTCTCCAACACGATGCCCGCTATCTTCACATGCCGCTCCGCCGGCTCATCGAAGGTAGAAGCTATCACTTCCGCATTGACCGTGCGTGCCATATCGGTAACCTCTTCTGGACGCTCATCGATAAGAAGCATCATCAGATAAGCTTCTGGATGGTTGGCCGCTATGGCGTTGGCGATGTCTTTCATCAATATCGTTTTACCCGTCTTGGGTTGTGCCACGATGAGCGCACGTTGTCCTTTACCTATAGGAGAAAACAAATCTACCATGCGGGTACTGAGATTAGTGGTGGCAGGATCACCGCATAGCGTAAACTTCTCGTCTGGGAAAAGAGGCGTGAGGTGCTCGAAGGAAACACGATCACGTACTTCTGAGGGCTGCCTGCCATTAATCATGTCGATGGAGGTCAAGGGAAAATATTTCTCTCCCTCACGAGGAGGACGAACATGGCAACTCACCACGTCACCGGTCTTCAATCCATACTTCTTGACAATGTTTTGCGCCACATAGATATCATCGGGTGAAGAAAGATAGTTATAATCACTGGAACGCAAAAAGCCATAACCATCGGTCATAATTTCAAGCACGCCATTGGCTGTGATGATATCCTTAAAATCATAATTGCTGGCATTATTATGGGAGCTTTGCGTAGGTACGGACTGATAAGACGCCTGGGCAAAGGTGGTAGGACGGTCAAACATATCCATGGTGGGCAAAGCACCCTGGTCTTCTATAGGCAAATCGACCACTGTGATAAAATCCGTGCCATCGCCTGGATCCCCCTCCCAAATGGCACTAGTGCCAGAAGTCTCCTCCTGAGCTGCAGCGTCATTGTGGGCATTCATCTTGGCCTGCAAGCGTTCCATCAAGCCCACTTCCTCAGCCTCGTCATCACCTCCTGTGGCGAAAGCGGCCTCGGGTATAATCCCCTCTTGAGAGTCACCTAATGCTGGATGTTCCGTAGCCACATCTTCAGAGACGTCCTCTTCTTCCATTGGCAGACTCTCCTGTTCCATAGCTTGTCGCTCGGCTGCGGCTTTGGCGGCCGCGATAGCCTCCAATTCAGCTTTGCTCTTTCTGCCTCTGTGTTTTGGGAATGCGGCCAAAACGTCTGCAGGTGAGCTTATGGCTGTAGCCTCCGTGGCGGGAGTATCATTCACCTCTGTTGTCTCAACGGAGCTTTCACCACCAAGTTCCTTAAAAAGAGGCTGCTCGGCGTTTTGCTTTCCATGATTTTTCATGATATCATAGTTAGCCCCTTCAGCGCCCGAGACAGAATAAACATGGTCTTCTTTTTTGGTGATTCTTGTCCTTTTACGCTTGGCAGGCACATTGGGCATCTCAGCCTGTTTGTCTAATATGGCATAAACCACAGACTCCTTGTTATCCTCAGGGTTAAACTGTACATCCAATTCTTTAGCGATGTTCTCCAATTCCAAAGAATCCTTGGCTAATAATTCCTCTTTATTATACATGGTGTATGGATATAATTGTATATATGTATTAATTATGGTATACTAAAAGTTTATGCTGAAAGCGTTTCACGAACGGAAACACTTGAATTGAAATATTTTCGAGTGCAAAGATACGAAAAATTTCGTTACTGCCAAATTTTTTATGTATCTTTGTGCTCAAAATAAAGAAAATGGCCAGTCAAGTACCTTGCCTCGACGTACAAGAACTCACCAAACGATTTGGCGAGAGAGTGCTCTTCGAAAACATCTCTTTCTCTATCCACGAAGGGCAGAGAGTGGGACTCGTAGCCCGCAATGGCACGGGCAAAAGTACGCTCATGTCCATCTTAACGGGTAAAGAAGGTTACGAAAGCGGTAGCATTATTTATAAACGTGACTTGAAAGTAGGACTGCTGGAACAACAGCCTTCGTTCAATCCTGAGGATTCCGTCTTGGACGCTTGTTTCAACCATCAAGGGGAACCAGAACGGGTATTGAGAGCCAAACAGATCTTGACCCAACTGAAGATAAAAGACCTAGGGCAACCCATGGGTCAACTGAGCGGCGGCCAGCAAAAAAGAGTGGCACTGGCCAACGTCTTGATTACCGAACCGGATTTCCTGATGCTGGACGAACCTACCAACCACTTGGATTTGCAAATGATAGAATGGCTGGAGGGATATTTAAGCAGGGGCAACAAAACCATATTCATGATTACCCACGACCGCCACTTCTTGGACAAAGTCTGTGATACGATATTAGAGCTGGACGAGCGCAACATCTACACATACCATGGCAACTACGCTTATTACCTGGAAAAGCGTCAAGAGCGCATGGAAAACATGAAAGCAGAAATACAACACAGCAAGAACCTCTACCGGAAAGAACTGGAATGGATGCGCAGACAACCCCAAGCGCGCGGGCATAAGGCGAAATACAGAGAAGACGCCTTCTACGAACTGGAAAAAGTGGCCAAGCGCAGGATAGAGGAAAGACAAATGCGCCTGAAAGCGTCCAACGTGTACATAGGCAGTAAGATATTTGAGTGTCAATATGTGTCTAAGGCATGGGCTCCCGACAAGATAATGCTTAAAGACTTCTATTACAACTTCGCCCGCTTTGAGAAGATGGGTATCGTGGGAAACAATGGCACGGGAAAGTCCACTTTCATCAAGATGCTATTGGGGGAAGTGCGCCCTGACAGCGGGAAATTCGATATAGGCAATACCGTGAAGTTTGGTTACTTCTCGCAAGAAGGACTGAAATTCAGGGAAGACCAAAAAGTGATTGATGTCATCACGGATATCGCTGAATACATTGACCTGGGAAGCGGAAGGCACATGACTGCCTCCCAATTCCTGCAATATTTCCTCTTCTCGCCCGAGGAACAGCACAACTACGTATATAAACTAAGTGGCGGAGAGAAACGGAAGTTGTATCTATGTACCGTACTGATGCGCAATCCCAACTTTCTGGTACTTGACGAGCCAACAAATGACCTAGACATACAGACCCTACAAGTTTTGGAGGAATATCTGCAAGACTTTCCTGGTTGTGTCATCATAGTAAGTCATGACCGCTATTTCATGGACAAGGTGGTAGACCACCTATTGGTGTTCAAGGGGAATGGAGAGATACAAGACTTCCCTGGCAACTACACTCAATACAGGGAATGGAGCGCGCTGCAGCCCAAGGAATCCAATATCACCAACAAAGAAACGAGAAAGGAGAACCGCCCCTTGAGAAATGAGACCAAACGGAAAATGTCTTACAAGGAGAAGCGGGAGTTTGAGCAGTTGGAAAAGGATATAGAAGCTTTGGAAGCCGAGAAGAAAGAGATTGAAGAAGCCCTAAGCGGAGGAAAGCTAAGCGTGGACGACATCGTGGCTAACAGCAAACGATTGCCCATATTACAGGAAGAGCTGGACGAGAAATCCATGCGCTGGCTGGAACTTTCAGAGATTGGAAACTGAGTTTACACACATAAAACAATAAGAAATGGAAATAAAGACATCTGCTTTTACCCTTTCAGCTCCCCGTGAGAGCATGTGCCCAAAAGACAATAAGCCCGAGTATGCCTTTATCGGGAGAAGTAACGTGGGAAAATCGAGCCTCATCAACATGTTGTGTAATCACAAGGGATTGGCAAAGACATCCGCCACTCCAGGAAAGACCTTGCTCATCAACCACTTCATCATCAATAACGAATGGTATATCGTGGACTTGCCTGGCTATGGTTTTGCCAAACGGAGCAAGAAAGTGCAACAGGAGCTAGAACGCATGATAACAGGCTACATCCTGCAACGCAAACAGCTGGTGAATGTTTTCGTGTTGGTGGATATCCGTCATGAGCAGCAAAAGGTGGACCGAGAGTTCGTGGATTGGCTTGGCACAAGCCAAATACCTTTCTGCATCGTTTTCACCAAAGCGGATAAATTGAGCGCCGCAAAAGCGAAAGAGAACGCCAAGGCTTGGATGGACAAACTGCTTGACACCTGGGAGGAGCTACCACCCTACTTCATTACCAGCGCCGAGAAAAAGACAGGCAAAGAAGAGGTGCTCGATTACATAGGGCAAATTAACAAATCACTCAAGGAAGAAGAAAAACAATAGGCATGAAAGAGATCAGTTGGGGATTCATAGGATGTGGCGAAGTCACGGAGAAAAAGTCTGGGCCGGCTTTCAATGAAATTCCAGGCTCCCATATCGAGGCTGTCATGAGCCGTGACGAGAACCGCGCACGCTCGTATGCCGAAAGGCATCACGTCAGGAAATGGTATACCGACGCTCAAGAGTTGATAGACGACCCTGACGTGAATGCCATCTACGTGGCAACGCCTCCTTCCTCACACGCCACTTTTGCCATTATGGCCATGAAATCCGGAAAACCTGTGTATGTGGAGAAACCCCTCGCGGCTAGTTACAATGACTGTATCAGAATCAACCGCATCAGTGAACAAACAGGAGTGCCTTGCTTTGTGGCATATTACAGAAGAGAGCTTCCCTATTTCCAAAAGGTGAAGGAAATAGTTACCAGTGGCGTGATCGGCAATGTCGTGACGGTGCAAATAAGGTACTCTGTACCTCCGCGCACAGAAGACACCCAGAAAGAGAAGCTGCCGTGGAGAGTTAGGCCAGAGATAGCTGGCGGTGGATATTTCTATGACATGGCACCTCACCAACTGGATATACTGCAAGAGATATTTGGCGTGATAACGCGTGCCCATGGCTATCCCGCCAATCGTGCCCATCTCTATGAGGCGGAAGACTCGGTATCCGCCTGCTTCTATTTCGAGAACGGCGTAACGGGAAGCGGAAACTGGTGCTTTGTTGGACATGAGAGCGCAAAGGAAGACTGTATAGAGATTATCGGAGAGAAAGGCTCTGTTTTGTTCTCGGTGTTTGACTACAACCCCATCTTGCTGATAACAAGTGAGGGAAGGACTAGCATCACCGTGCAAAATCCCCGCTATGCCCAGTTGCCTATGATCAAAAAAGTGGTGGAGGACTTGCAAGGCGTAGGCACTTGCGAATGTACCAGCATATCCGCCACCCCCGTGAATTGGGTACTCGACCGCATTCTTTGGAAAAATTGACTGCCTATGAATAAGTGGCTGTTCTTCCTGTTTATGTATATCTGTCCCCTCGCTACCCAAGAGGCGATGGCGGAAGAACATGGGGACACCTTACAACAGAAAGAAATAGACGCTAATAGTCCCGTGATAGCCGACAGCGTAACGGACAGCAACATAGTGGAGAAGCCAAAGAGGGACTTCTTCCACAAAGTGGGCGACGTATTCACGAAATTCTTCAAAGAGTTCAACAACGTAGATACCAATTACATCGAGCCGCAACGTTATAACTATACCGTGATGTTGCAAAACACCAATACCTATGAGCAATACCGCCTATCGGGGAAGAACGGGGAAAGCGTGACCTTCGCCCCAGACATCACCTACAGGCTGGGGCCCTATGTGGGTTGGAGATGGGTGTTCCTGGGTTACACAATAGACCTGAAAAACATAGGTGGCAGCAACTCCTCGAAGAAGGAGTTTGACCTCAGCCTCTACAGCAGCCTGTTGGGCGTGGACTTCTTTTGGCGCAAAACGGGCAACGACTACAAGATAAGGAAGGTCAAATTGGGCGAGGACTTTGACACCTCACCCATGGACGGGCTGTCGTTTAGCGGCATAGAGTCTACCATCCGGGGCGTCAATCTCTATTATATTTTCAATCACCGCAAGTTCTCTTATCCCGCCGCCTATTCGCAGAGCACCGTGCAAAGACGCAGTGCAGGCTCGCCATTGGCGGGCATAGGATATACACGCCATTCCTTGAAAGTGGATTGGGACCAACTAGGCGCCCTCACGGAAGAAAGGCTTGGACCTGAAGCCGCTACGGCACTGCGAGAGAACCTAAACTTCGAGAAAGTGGAATACATCGACATCTCCATAAGCGGAGGCTATAGCTATAACTGGGTATTCGCCAAGAACTGGTTGATGAACGCCTCGCTCTCTGGAGCGTTAGGCTATAAACGCTCCAAGTCGGAGGCGCATGACGATGACTACCCCCTTAAAGACTTCAACTTGAAGAACTTCAACCTGGACGCCATAGGCAGGTTCGCCATCGTGTGGAACAACACGAAATGGTATGCGGGGCTTAGCGCCATCATGCACTCCTACAACTACAGCAAGCCGCAATTCTCCACCAACAACTTCTTCGGGAACATCAATCTCTATTTCGGTGTTAATATTGGCAGGAAGCGATGAACTTTTGCCCTTATACACACGTTTTTCCCACCCTGATATCAATAAACCTCAAAGTTCAGCTATATGTCAAGAATAGTCTTGCTCACCCTCCTCTACCTCATCACTTTACATTGCTGGGGGAAAGGAAATGTCACTTTCACCACAAAAGACAGCGCACGTATCGTGCGATTGCTCACCACGGCAAAAAAACTATCTCCAAGCCCTACGTCATGGACTTTATATTTCGCGAGACAATTTGTCGGAACTCCCTACGTAGGCGGCACACTTGACAGAGTGCGGGAAGAGAGGTTGGTAATCAACCTGCCGGAACTTGACTGCACCACATACGTGGAGCAAGTGTTGGCGTTAGCGAGATGCGCCGAACTTGGCAGCACGAGCTTCGGGGACTTCTGCGAGCAACTGCGCCATATACGTTATGTAGGTGGTGAGATAGCTTACGTGAAACGGCAACATTACTTCACGGGGTGGATAGAAGACAACGAGAATGAGCTAATTGTCAAGGAAATACAGCTACCTAATCCCCCGTTCACCGCGTCGATAACCGTAAACGTCAATTGGATGACCACTCACGTGAAAAACTACAAAATGCTATCGGCACATCCCGACTGGGTGAATGGCATCAGGAATATGGAGAAGGCGATATCCGGGAAGCAGTATCGCTATATACCAAAAGCAGCCGTCAACAATACCAAGCTCTTGAGGCAAACCATCCATGACGGGGACATCCTGGCGATAGTCACTGACAAGCAGGGCTTGGACATCAGCCACATAGGTTTTGCCGTCTGGCATGCTGACGGACTGCATTTGCTCAACGCCTCGAGCATCCACAAGCGGGTCATAGACGAACCCATGACGCTACGGCAATACTTGTGGAAGTCGCGGCGTCGGTTAGGAATACGGGTTATACGATGCCTTGGGCCATCATAGCCTTGGCCACCTTCAGGAAGCCGGCAACGTTGGCGCCCTTCACGTAGTTGATATAGCCATCGGGCTCGGTGCCATACTTCACGCAGTTGGCATGGATATCGTTCATGATATCATGCAACTTGGCATCCACTTCCTCCCTGCTCCAGTGCAGACGCTCTGAGTTCTGGCTCATCTCCAGGCCTGATACGGCCACGCCGCCAGCGTTGGAAGCCTTTCCTGGGCAGTAGAGTATCTTGGCGTCCTGGAACACCTTGATGGCCTCAGGAGTAGTAGGCATGTTGGCTCCCTCGGTAACAGCTATCACGCCATTGGCCACCATGGCTTTCGCGGCCTCCTCGTTGATTTCGTTTTGCGTCGCGCTGGGAGCAGCGATATCCGCCTTCTCGAACCAAGGCTTAGCGCCAGCCACGTACTTCACGCCATACTTCTCGGCGTATTCCTTGATGCGGCCACGCTCCACGTTCTTCAGCTCCTTGATATAAGCCAGCTTCTCCGCATCGATACCATCGGGATCATAGATGTAACCATCGCTATCGGAGCAAGTGACAGGCTTGGCACCCAACTCGATGAGTTTCTCTATAGTATATTGCGCCACGTTGCCAGAGCCAGAAACCAACACCACCTTGCCGGCGAGGTCGATATCACGGGTCTTCAACATGTTCTGCAAGAAGTATACGCTACCATATCCCGTGGCTTCGGGACGGATAAGCGAACCGCCGAACTCAATGCCCTTGCCCGTAAGTATGCCCTGGAACTGGTGAGTGAGCTTCTTGTACATGCCGAACATATAGCCTACCTCACGGCCACCTACTCCGATGTCACCCGCGGGAACGTCCTCGTCGGGACCAATGTGGCGATACAACTCTGTCATGAAAGCCTGGCAGAATCTCATCACCTCCGCGTTGCTCTTGCCACGGGGAGAGAAGTCGGAACCGCCTTTGGCTCCGCCCATGGGCAAAGTGGTCAGGGAGTTCTTGAAAGTCTGCTCAAATGCCAGGAACTTCAAGATGGAGAGGTTGACCGACTTATGGAAACGGATACCTCCCTTGTATGGACCGATGACGTTGTTATGCTGCACGCGATAGCCCATATTGGTCTGCACCTGTCCTTTATCGTCCACCCAAGTCACGCGGAACTGAATCAACCTGTCGGGAATGCAAAGACGCTCTATCAAGTTCGCTTTCTCAAATTCGGGATGCTTGTTATATTCATCCTCAATGGAATAAAGCACCTCACTAACGGCCTGGATATATTCCGGCTCGTTGGGGAATCTCCTCTGCAGGGTCTCCAAAACTTCTACTGCTTTCATAATCTTTTTACTTTATTGATGATAAAATTTCAAACTGTTTGCAAAGATAATGATTTTCTTTGTAATGACAAGAAAAAACGGGAATATTTTTACAAAAACATTATTTTTTATCGGAATTACTTGCAAAAAGTGGCATTTGTCAATGCATTTTCTTGTATTTCCCACGCAAGTTGCCTATGTTTCCAAGGCTTGCATGTAGCGTGAATCAAGCCATTGTTCTAATGTGAGTTCGACGAAAAGCTATAGAGATGCCGTGACATACATAGCTCCATGTTGCCGAAAGTACAGTATCCTTTCCAGTACCAGCTTACTGATACTGGAGTTTCAGTAGGCTGGTACTGGGAGAGCAGTACTACTGACTCTCAAAAAGAGTAGTATTGGGTGCCGCCAGGAATATTGCCGCGAGGCGGCGACAATATGCGCGCCACGTCTCTACATTTGGGGTATGCGCGAAACAAGTTATTTCGCTCTTCAAAACAAGTTGTTTTCCCAGGCGAAACAAGTTATTTTGATAAGCAAAACAAGTTGTTTTCCTTATCAAAACAACTTGTTTTACATCAAGGTATAAAACGCACGAAGGCGCGGTCGTCGAAAGAAACGTTTCCTGGCATAAGCCCCTTCGTGGCCTGGAACTCGTGGATATTGTCTGGGTCCACGGCCAAATGGCGATCCAACCTTGCCTCGCTCTCAGCCAAAGTGGGACAAAGAAAAGGATAACCATCCGTGGCCAACACCACTTCCCCACCCTCTACAGGTATCACCTTTACGCCTTGGCGGGGGATGGAGAAACCATCAATGACCGCATAACTGACATTTTGCCCCGCCATGGCTTCCAACAACAAAGGGACAATCCGCTCCCTGGCCTCACGCGGGGGAATGCCCTCCTTGATGTACTCCGCCCGCCGAGCCGCTATGGCACGCTCATAGGGTTTCTCATTGACATGAAGACACCCGTTCACGATGGCTTGGCAATCGCCCACCATCCACACCTGCCGACGGAAGTCACTATAAACGACCGCGCTGGCGGTCAGCCTTCGCTCCGGACGCATACGCATCAGCTCCTCATCCGCGCCTTCCTTTATATATATATAATGTATATGCCGGGTAATCGCCTCACAAAAATCATCGCAAGTGACTTCCCTCGGCATCCGGGAGATAAAGTCACGGATGATCATCATCGCCGCCCTTCCGTTTGAGGAAGAAGGGAAAAGGCGGAAATCGGTCTTGCTGGTGCTGCCGTCTATGACGGCCACGAAGTCATCGCTTATCGCGATTCCGTCTTCGCACAGTCGCGGTCCGTTCTTTCCCGAAACGGTCTCTTCGATGATTGTCATCGTCAAAATTGGGATTAAAACTCTTTTTCTTCTTGTTCTTGAAATAGGCGGCACCCACCCCAGGGTTGTCGTAACCGCTGCCCACTGGCTTCTCGTCATAGGCCGCCTTAGTCCGCGGCTTGCCATGCCCCCCTGGCGAATAGGCATTTCGCCCTTCTCCGTGAGAATGCCCATGTGGATAAAGTTTCCCTATCAAGTCGCTTCTCCCTATGCGCCTCAACTCCCGCTCTATGCCAGCGCGCTCCTCGGGCTTGTACCAAAAGAAGAATTGCCGCTGGCGCAGTTTCTCCTCGGGAGTCTTCGCGCTGTACACCTTCTCCATGGTGTAGGGGTCATAACCTGTATACCACATCTCGGTGCTGATGGTCATAGGTGTTGGGGTGAAGTCTTGCACTTGCTCCAGATGGAAATCCTGCCGCTTCGTGATGACGGCAAGCTCTGCCATGTCTTCTTCGTGGCACCCAGGGTGGCTGCTGATAAAATAAGGAATGATTTGTTGACGTAAGTTCTCTTCCTTGTTGATACGGTCGAAGATTCTCTTGAAACGCTCAAACTGCTCATAGGAAGGTTTCCTCATCATGCGAAGCACGGTGTCGCTCGTGTGTTCGGGAGCCACTTTCAACCTGCCGCTGACATGATTGCGAATAAGCTCCTTGGTATATTGACGGGCGGCGGCGTTTGACTTCTCGTCCTTGCTCTCGCGCAAAAGCAAGTCATAACGCACGCCACTGCCTATGAAACTCTTCTTCACGCCTGGCATAGCGTCCACGGCATGGTAAATCTCCAAGAGTTTACTGTGGTCGGTATCAAGATTTGGACATATCTTGGGATGCACGCATGAGGGTCGTTTGCATTGCTCGCAAGCCTTCTGGTTGCGTCCTCTCATGCCATACATATTGGCCGAGGGGCCTCCCAAGTCGCTCAAATATCCCTTGAAGCCGGGCATTTGTGTCACTTGCCCCACTTCCCGCAAGATGCTTTCCTTGCTCCGGCACACCACGAACTTGCCTTGGTGGGCGGAAATGGTACAGAAAGCGCATCCTCCGAAACAGCCCCTATGGATGTTGACAGAGAATTTTATCATCTCATAGGCGGGTATCACCTTGCCCCGATACTTGGGATGGGGCAAACGGGTATAGGGTAAGTCAAAAGAAGCGTCCAGTTCCTCTGTGGTCATCACGGGGAAAGGAGGATTGACCACAGTGTAACGTCCGTCCACCCGCTGCAAGAGCCGTTGGGCGCGCATCTTGTTTGACTCCTCCTCTATATGGCGATAATTCTCCGCTTCAGCCCGCTTGTCGGCCAGGCATTCCTCGTGGCTATGCAAAACGATATCTTCTTTCCCGATACCTCCAGGTATCTCGCTTTCCCCGCAGAGGTACACCGTTTGGGGAATATCCTTGATGTCATGGATGTCCTTGCCCGCCCGCAACTCCTCCGCCAAGCGAAGGATGGACTTCTCGCCCATGCCATAGAGTATCATGTCTGCCCCAGAGTCACAAAGTATGCACTTCCTCAACCTGTCTTGCCAATAATCGTAATGGGTAAGGCGACGCATGGAGGCCTCGATTCCCCCCAACACCACGGGCGCGTCAGGGTACAACCTTTTCAATATCTGGGTGTATACCACGGTCGGGTAGTCTGGCCGCATGTCGTGCCGACCATCAGGACTATACGCATCTTCACTGCGCAGCCGTCGATTGGCCGTATAGCGATTGACCATAGAGTCCATGCAGCCTGGCGCGATGCCAAAGAACAGGCGGGGTCTTCCCAGTTTCCTGAAGTCCCTGAAGTCTCCATGCCAGTCGGGCTGCGGTATGATGGCGACCTTATAGCCTGCCGCTTCAAGCGTCCTGCCTATCACGGCCGCCCCAAAAGCGGGGTGGTCTACATAAGCGTCGGCTGAAAAAAGAATGATATCCAGCTCATCCCACCCTCTCAACTCACATTCCTTTTTGGTCGTGGGCAGGAAATCTGTCAGTCTAGGTGTTTCCAATCAGTCAGTCAGTTACTATCAATGGGTCTACTTCTTCCGCTTCATTCTCTTGCTGTTTGGCCTGCCAGTCGGCATAGAGCATGGCCAGGTTATAAAGTCCCAGTGCCTTCATGTTGCTGTTGTAAATCACGTCCAGGCACAAATCCAGCAGTTGCTTGTCTTGCGTCGCGCTTGATTCCAGCAAAGAGCGCACGTTAAGCTTCAACTTCTCCAATACTTCCTCGGTGACAATGCCATTGCTGTCCACCAGGTTTCTCAGTAATTGATATTTCTTGATAGTCATCAAATGCGCCTCGGTCACCTCGATGGAGCGTGTACCCGACTGATTGGCTTGTATCTTATAATTCATGGCGATGTGGGTTTGGTTATTTAATCATTCATTATGTAGTTGAGTATTCCTCTCATGAGTAAATGCCGCGTATGCTCGTCTTTCACGCACTCAAACGGGAAAGCCATGGTGAAAACGCTGTAGTCTGTCCCCTTATATCCCACGGCCGCGCTGCCTCCCGCTTCATACCTCATGGCGCAGATGGCGCTTTCCACGGGTGAAAGAATCTCGGGGTGCAGCACGGCGTAATGTTGTTCATTGAGCTGGTTATGGAAATCAAACGTCATCCCCAAGCCGTTTACCACCCCACTGGCCTGTATGCTGTCTGTGGGCAATTCGTAGTTCACCTTCAATGTGTTGCGTAAAAAGTCTCGCTCTTGGGGCTGCACCATATCACTGCCAATATAGGCGCCACTCACCAACAAGGCTCCACCCCCTCGGGTATAGGCCATCAGCTTGCTCTGCATAGTGGTAGTGAAAGTCTTGTAGAACTCATGGGTATAACCATCATATCGTTCCAGTCCGCATATCAAATCCACGCAAGCGTAGCGATTGAGGTCAATCTTGCCCCCTATCACGGCTTCGCTACTGCAACTCACGATATTATAGGCCTGGCTGGCGTTGATGGCCTCAACGTGCGTAACCGTGTAATTGAAGTCGTTTCCCGCGATAAACTTGCCCGCCATCTCCGCGCCGCTATACCCCAAAGCAGCCGCGCCAGCTCTCCCTCGCGCCGAAGTGTCAAACACGATTTGCTTCCCGTTCCAGCCCGCAGTCCTGCCATAGGAGACCCCAGGGTCAATCTCTAGGTCAAAACCTTGTTTCCCAGCGTCGTCTATCACTTGGGGGGCGGCCAACCGGTGGAAATTGTTTACCACGAGGATGGTTTTCGTCGCCTCTGGCCGGTAGACCGCGGAAAGAACCTCACTGGGAAAACTCTCTCCGCCGGCATTGCATGCTGTTACGCGGAAATTGTATTGCACGCCTGGCTCCATGTTGACGATGGCCTTGTTGGAGGTAATATTGGTTCCGTTGTCAAATCCGCCCGTTCCGCTAGCTATATAAAGATTGTATGAAGTGGGCGTGGCGGTGGACTCGCAGGGGTCCTCTTGCGCCGACCAGCTGAGCACGGCCTGACCTTTCTCGTTGATGTCCACGGAGAAATTCACGGGGGGCAAAGGCTGTACCGTATAAGGAACTCCATGGTTAGTGCTCACGTAGCGCAACACGGTCTTGTAGATAGACCTGGCCAACGTAAAGCGAAACATGGGGTCTTGGGCCAGTTTCATGTCGGGGAAGTTCTGGTGAGAGAGGGTTTCCAGTATTGCCGAAGGAACCTCCGGCAAACGGGTCTCTGAGTAATTACGATCCCAAAGATAACGTTTATTCCATCGTCCATACTTGCGGGCGATATCATAGACTACGTTGTTCAACAAGGCCTTGGCGAAATCCGAGGAGGTCTTCCTGGATATTCCGCTGTTGAGCACGCCGTCATTGAAATCGGTCGTACTGATGGCCAACGAACCGATAAGGCTCCTTCCGTCACGCGCGAACCCCGCGTCGCTGTGGATAGCCAAAGACAATTCTATGGGCACACCCAGACCGTCCTTGGCGGGTACGTACACGCTTCCGCCCGCCAGCCAATTGGTCATCAAGGAACGGGTATTGATATCGTCGGCATAGTCATCCTTGCCCTCTTTCCCGCTATACACCTCATAAGGAGCACCTGCCCATTGGGCGTAATACCTGGCGCCCTCAAGGCATCGGGGCATGCCGCTCTTGGCTCCTCCCCGCTGTATATTGCCCATTCCTCCGCCAAAACGAACGGCATCACTGGTCACGACCCCCTTTTTTGAGGAATGATTGGTTACGACCACCCTATTGAAAGCATTGCAACCTTTGTCAAACTCAAAAGTACCCAGGTACACCCAAGTACCCCCTCCCATGCGTTGGTTGACCGTGAACTCAGTGGCTTGACCTTTATGATATACGATGTAGCGGGCATCGGGAACGCTCTTTGACACCGTTTGGTAGCTGACGTATACGGCATACTTTCCTTCCTCGGGAATGTTGGGCTGATAGCTAATCTCGCTGGCACGGTCCTTGCGGGTGGCCTTTGCCTGTCTCACGGTACCATTGCTGAAAGGAGCGTCGCCATCATTATAGGTTCCCTTGGTGGCGGCGAATCCTTTTATCTTGGTGCGTTTCCATCGCTTGCCGTTATCTGTCTCTGTATAGTAAGGGGCTTGTATGGCGTCATCGTTGTCGATGATGATTTCATGCCGTTGCCAATCTCTCTCTCGAGGCGTGAAAACAATGGCACCCGCGTTTTCCAACATGGGTATCAAGTAAGGCACCACGATAGTCTGGGTAAAAAGATCTTCCGTTGTGCAAAACAACGATGGTCTCTGCCATCGCCAATAGCCGCGGTCTTTATCATAATAACGGCCATGGGAAGCCCATACGGACAAATGACGGTTTTGCAATCCCCGAGTAATAAAGAAAGGCCTGGATACATTATACACCCAAGGGTCTTCCTTATATTCCATGTTCCCCCACGCACGAGTGTTTCCGTCCAAATATTGGGCGGCCACGGGCATGGAAACGAAAATGGCCAAGCAACTGGCCACGATATATATGAATAATTTCTTCACGTTAAATCTCTCCTATGGTGAACTTCTCGGGATGTTTCCCCTTGAAGTCTCTGTAATATCGTTTGATATCTCTCATGTCGGCATCCACGTCGCCAGAGGGAATAAGCGTCTTGGTGCATCGGATAAGTTTCTTTTGATAGTCCACGCCATAGAGCAGGATGGGAATGCCCGCCTTGAGGGCGATGAAGTAGAAACCCTTTTTCCAATCAGGATTCAACGAACGGGTGCCTTCTGGGGTGACGCACAACACGCATCGCTCTTCCTTCTTCAGGTAGTCAGCCAGGTTGTCGGTCATGCTGCTGTGTCTGTCCCTCCATACGGGAATGCCGCCTAGACGCTTAAACAAGACTCCTAAAGGCCAGAAGAACCACTCCCTTTTCATGAGAAAGCGGCTGCTGATGCCTTCGGCCTTGGCATAACATAGTCCCAATAGAAAATCCCAATTGCTGGTATGAGGAGCCAGGCATATCACGTATTTGGCGGGATGCCTCTCCGAAATTTCTTTCCGCCATCCCATTACATTATATAATAGCCAACCGCAAAAGCTTTGTATCATGCGTTCAGTTATATATTGATGCGTTAAGCGAGACCATGCACTTGGTCTATCAATTCATTGACGTGCTTCTTGAAATCTTGCAACAGCACTTTGTAGTATTGTTTTTGAGGCATGCCTGGCTCCGGATGCGATATGCGGGCCACATAGTCCTTGCGCAACAAGAGTATGGAAGTGAGCAAAGCCCTCAAGGTCTCCTGGTCGGGCTTCACCTCGTATAGCGACACGGCCATGCACTCGGCGAAGAGCTGCTCACATACGTTATTGATCATTTGCTTGAGTTCTCTTTTGTTTGCCATAATAGCGCCCCTTTCATTTAATGGTGTTATTTTTTGCATGTCAAAGATAGGCAAAATTTCCCTAAGCCACAAACTTATGCCCAAAATTATCTCATTTTTGGCTTCATTTTTTCATTATCTCAAAGAAAATGGCTAAATTTGCAGTGTTTTTGAATATTCATACATTTCTTATCAAACAAATAAATCTAATTATGGAAAAGAGTGCGTTGCAGATTGCAAGAGCTGCTTATCAGCCAAAGTTGCCTAAGGCACTTCAAGGTGCGGTGAAGGTAAAAGAGGGCGAGCCCACCCAGAGTGTTGACAACCAGGAAGAAATCAAGAAGTTGTTCCCCAACACCTATGGCATGCCCCTTGTGGAGTTTGTGCCAGGCGAGGTAGCCAACGAGAAGAAGATGAACGTTGGCGTGATTTTGAGTGGCGGGCAGGCTCCCGGTGGACACAATGTGATATGCGGTCTTTTCGATACCATCAAAAAACTGAACCCAGAGAACCGTCTTTATGGCTTCATTCTCGGCCCAGGCGGATTGGTAGACCACAACTATATGGAAATTACCGCTGATTTCATCGAGGACTACCGCAACACGGGTGGTTTCGACATGATCGGCTCTGGCCGTACCAAGCTGGAGAAGGTGGAGCAGTTTGAGAAAGGCATTGAGATACTCCGCCAGCTGGAGATTTCCGCGTTGGTTATCATTGGTGGCGACGACTCCAACACCAACGCCTGTGTCTTGGCGGAATACTATGCGGCCAAGAAGTACGGCGTACAGGTGATAGGTTGCCCCAAGACCATTGACGGCGACTTGAAAAACGACCAGATAGAAACTTCTTTTGGTTTCGATACCGCCACGAAGACCTACTCAGAGTTGATTGGCAACATTGAGCGCGACTGCAATTCTTCCCGCAAGTACTGGCACTTCATCAAGTTGATGGGACGTTCCGCTTCCCATATCGCCTTGGAATGCGCCCTGCAGACACAGCCCAATATCTGCTTGATTTCCGAGGAGGTACAGGCTAAAGACATGACCCTCAACCAAATCGTTGAGCAAATCGCCACCGCCGTGGCTCGCCGCGCCGAGGACGGCAACAACTATGGCGTTGTCCTGATACCAGAAGGACTCATCGAGTTTATCCCCGCCATTGGCCGACTGATACAAGAGCTGAACGACTTGCTGGCCGCCCACGGAGCGGAATACAAAGACCTCGACAAGGACGCACAGCGTGCGTACATCATGGAGCACCTCTCCGCCGAGAACGCCGCCACCTTCGAGACTTTGCCCGAGGAGGTAGCCCGTCAGCTTTCCCTTGACCGCGACCCCCACGGCAACGTACAGGTTTCCCTCATTGAGACCGAGAAGCTGCTCTCCGACATGGTCGCCAATCTGCTGGATAAGTGGAAGAAGGAAGGCAAGTACGTGGGCAAGTTCGCCACGCAGCACCACTTCTTTGGCTACGAGGGCCGTTGCGCCGCTCCCTCCAATTTCGACGCTGATTACTGCTACGCTTTGGGAAGCAGCGCCGCCCAATTAATCGCGAACGGCAAGACTGGCTATATGGCCATCGTGAAGAACACCACGGCCGGCACCGACAACTGGATGGCAGGTGGCGTGCCTATCACCATGATGATGAACATGGAGAAACGCGCGGGCGAGATGAAACCCGTTATCCGCAAGGCTCTCGTGGAGCTGGACGGCAAGCCCTTCAAGGCTTTCGCCGCGATGAGAGACAAGTGGGCACGCGAGACTTGCTTCGTGTACCCTGGTCCCATCCAGTATTGGGGTCCCGCCGAGGTATGCGACCAAACAACCAAGACCTTGCAGCTCGAACAAGAATAAACCATATCTCCAACAGGAATCGAAGGGCTTCACGGCCCTTCGATTTTTATGTTCCCTTCCATAGATGACCACACGGCAAAACAGGACCAAAAGGAGTTCTCGCTCCCGAAGAAACCATAAGCCCTCTCCATGGAGCAAGACTCCTTGGCTTCGCCGGCTCCCTCGCTGGGCATGGTGGATTGGCGGGTTGATCGTGGTGATACTCTATGTGTGGGCGTTCTATTATTTCTTCGTGGGTCCCACTGGCTTCCGTTGGCGTGCCCTCTATGGCGACACGAAATATCCAGAAGGCTTTGAGATACACGGCATCGATATATCCCATTACCAGGGCGAGATAGACTGGGAAGAACTGAGCAACGCCATGATAATGGATTACCCCTTGCGCTTTGTCATCGTTAAAAGCACCGAGGGTTCCACCCGCCTGGACAAGCGCTTCCGTGACAATTTCGCCAACGCCCGGGAGTACGGCTTTATCCGCGGAGCGTATCATTTTTGGAGCAACAAGTCGAGCGCACGCACGCAGGCTTACTATTTCCTGGACAAGGTACACCTGACCGAGGGTGACCTGCCCCCCATTCTCGACATAGAGCACAAACGCAAAGAGCAGAGCGTGGAGGATTTCCAGCAAGATGTGCTCACCTGGCTCCACATCGTGGAAGACAGATACCACGTGAAACCCATTATCTATACCTATCACAAATTCAAGGAGACTTACCTCAACGCCCCCGTGTTCGACGACTATCCCTATTGGATAGCCCACTACTACGTAGAGAAAGTGGAATACAAGGGCGCATGGAGGTTCTGGCAATACACCGACGCGGGCAAGTTGCCGGGCATCAAGGGCTACGTAGACCTCAACGTCTATAACGGAAGCTATTATGACCTGCGCAACTTCTGCATCCAGGGCAAGGAGGAGCGCGACTACTTCTTGTATGGAGAATGAAAAGTCTATCTTTCCGAAACAAGTTATTTTGCCCAGGAAAATAACTTGTTTTCCCTCGCGAAATAACTTAACGTCGTGAGTTCGACGAATTCCACTTTATGTGCGAGCCCTGTTATTGCCAAACTGTAGAGACGCATTCTTGCGTCTCAGCCAGCTGCCAAGTCTTCGCGATAGGCGATTTTATTCGGCAATCTTGCTTGCTGAGACGCAAGAATGCGTCTCTACAACTTTTCGTCGAACTCACGAACTTAAATCGCCATGCGAAACAAGTTAACATGAGTTCGACATTATATATGTCACGGCATCTCCACGGCTTCCCGCCACTTCGCTCACCAGTGATTTCATGGCTTTTTGAGATTTGTAACGTATAACTTTAGTTAAATAACTATATTTTTTAGTCAAATAATGTGGAAAAACTTGCTTATCACTAAAACTTTTAGTTACTTTGCGGCAGAGAAACTTGAAACAACAATAATAACCTAAAAGAAAAGTGATATGAAACCGCTTACCAACAAAGAAGAAGAAATCATGAACCATTATTGGAAGCATGGCGAGATGCAAATACGGGAGCTGCAAAACCTTTACGATGACCCAAAGCCTCACGTCAACACGCTATCCACACTGGTGCATATCCTGGAGGATAAGGGTTTCCTGGGGCACGAGGCTATCACCCAGCGTTGCTACAAGTACTTCCCCAAGCTCTCCCGCGATGATTATCGCCGGGGAACGCTCGGCAACGTGGTAAACAAGTTCTTTGGCCGTTCCTACATGAACGTGGTGTCCACACTGGTGAAAGACGAGAAAATCTCGCTCGACGACCTGCGGGAGCTTATCAAGCAAGTGGAAAGCAACCCGAAACAGTAACCCCTACCCCATTATCCTCTACCGCCTATGTCTATCTTCTTTATCTACTCACTGAAAGTGACCCTCTGCCTCACGGCGTTTTACTTGGTCTACAAGTTGTTGCTCAGCAGAGACACGTTTTTCGCCTATAATCGCTTCGTGCTGCTAGGCCTGTGCGCGCTGTCACTGTCACTGCCCTTGGCGCAGGTCTCCACGTCAAATCCCTCCCCTGTCGTGGCTGGCTTCGCCGTGGTGGAGACTATGGTGGTCAGCGCGGAAATCTACGAACCGACCTCCTTGGACTTCAGCGTCACCTCGCTATGCTTTGGGGTCTACCTCTTGGGTGTCCTGTTCTTCCTGGCACGTGAAATCTGGTCACTGTTCTCGCTGCGCCGATTGATAAGCGGAGGGCGCGTCGTGGAAAACGATGGCACCATGAAAGTGGTGGTGGTCAAAGACCATGTGTCACCATTCAGCTGGATGGGCAATGTCGTCATGAGCGAGAAAGATTACGCCGACAGCCCCGAGTACATCATCCGGCACGAGCGGGCGCACGTGGTCGCCCGGCACTCTTGGGACATCCTGGCATGCGACCTGCTGATAGTATTCCAGTGGTACAACCCCGCGGCGTGGCTGTTGAAGTCGGAGCTGCAGACTGTCCATGAGTACGAGGCTGACCGCAGCGTACTGGAATCGGGCGTCAACGCCACAGACTACCAAATGTTCTTGATTCGCAAAACAGCGGGAGAGAAACTCTTCTCCGCCGCCAACAACCTTAATCAATATTCACTCAAAAACCGTATTACTATGATGAAGAAATCGAAATCCAACAAGTGGAACCACTGCAAGGCACTTGCCGTGCTTCCCGTGGCCGCGACAGCGTTAGTAGCGTTCGCCACCCCCAAGGCCGAGACCCTGACCCAAGAGATCGCCCAGAAAAGCGACGCACTGGTGACAGCCATGAAGCAAGTGACCACGCAGGTGCCCGAGACCGCCACGAAAGCCCTTACTGCCACGGCCGAGGTGAAAGCTCCGAAGACCCCGCAGACCCCCACCACGCCGCAAGACAAGAAGGACGGCAAGGTGTATGACGTGGTGGAGGTGATGCCCCAGTTCCCCGGCGGCAACGCGGAGATGATGAAGTTCCTGAAAGAGAACATCCGCTACCCCAAGGAAGCTCACGAGAAGAACATACAAGGCAGGGTGATTGTACGTTTCATCGTCAACGAGGACGGACAAGTGTCCGACGCCAAGGTAGCGCGCTCCGTGGATCCGCTGCTCGACGCTGAGGCTCTGCGCGTGGTGAACAGCATGCCCAAATGGACACCTGGCAAGCAGGACGGCAAGGCCGTGAAGGTGAAATACCACCTGCCCCTATCCTTCCAGCTCAATGGTTCGTCTAAGGGAAAGGCGACAGGCGATTCCAGCGGACTCACGTTGGCCAGCCCCGTCAGCTCATCGAAAGCCTACGTGGTGGTGGACGGGAAGCATGTCACCGACATCAGCCACATCAAGCCCGATGACATAGAGTCCATCAACGTCTACAAGGGCAAGTCCGCCACAGACAAGTATGGAGAGAACGGCAAGAACGGCGTCATCGAGATCACGATGAAGAAGAAGTAACAACCCCCAGACATTCCCCCATTACACCCTAAGGAAGGAACATGGCCTCCCCTCCTTAGGGTATTTTCATGGGACGGCGGAAAAGCAGGGTCTTGTTCGCCATCATGGAGTCACGGCAATCTTGATCACGCCGTCTCTCTTTTGCTCGAAAAGCTCATAGGCCTCGGCTATCCTTGACAGCGGAAAGCAATGCGTGATGAGTGGAGTGGTGTCTATCTGTCCTTCCTCGATGAGCCGCAGTATCTCCTCGCAGTCGCATCCATCCACCCCACCCGTCTTGAAGGTGAGATTCTTGCCGTACATCTGGGGAAGCGGCAATGTCTGGGACTCATCATAAAGAGCCACAACCGTCACGACGGCATTGGGACGGGCACATTGCCATGCCAGCTGGAAGGTATCCTTGCCTCCCGCCACCTCCAACACCCTGTCCGCTCCCTGGTGGTCACTGTGGCGCAAGACGAAATCATGGCATTCCCCAGGGGCGGTCAGCAGCACGTCGGGGTAATGCTCATTGACAAAAGCCCTGCGCTCTTCCGACTGCTCACAGACGATGACACGCTTGGGATGCTTCAGCATGACGCAGAGCAAGGTACAAATACCCGTGGGTCCCGCCCCGATGATGAGCACGGTGTCTTCTTCCGAAATCTCGCTGATGCGTGCAGCCCAGAAGCCCGTGGCAAGGATATCCCCCACGAACAAAGCCTGTTCGTCGGTCACGCCATCGGGGATGCGGTTCAATCCCTGTTGGGCCAATGGCACGCGCACGTATTCCGCCTGTCCGCCGTCGATACGGCAACCCAAAGCCCATCCGCCATGCGGCGATGTGCAGTTGTTCACATAGCCATGCCGGCAGAAGTAACATTCCCCGCAGAAAGTCTCCACGTTCACGGTCACCCGGTCTCCTTCTCGGAAGCCCCTTACCTCGCTGCCCAGCTCTTCCACCACGCCCACCATCTCGTGGCCCACGGTGATGCCTGGCACGGCCCTGGGCACGCTGCCGTGCTTGATGTGCAAGTCACTGGTACAAATGCTGGACAATGTCACGCGGACTATAGCGTCCGTCGGCTCAAGAATCTCGGGTTTCGGCTTATCTATAAGCTCAAACCTGCCTTTATTTATATAGGTATACGCTTTCATCACCGCTGTAAACAAATGGATTTCCTTCAGATTGCAACCGTTTTCCGTTTGCAAAGATAATGTTTATTTGTGGCAATCCCGCCAATTATTTCCACAATCTGCAATCCGATATAACAGGTTACTATAATTTGTCGGACTCATGAATATATCTTCATGTTGCCGGAAGTACAATATCCTTTCCAGTACCAGCTAAGTGGTACTGCAGTTTCTGCTAGCTGGTACTGCAGTACCAATTAGCTGGTACTGGAGTTTCAGTTAGCTAGTACTGGGAAGATACTATAGCTTCCCGTAACATGGAGCTGTATATGCCACGGCATCTTTATAACTTTTCGTCGAAATCAACTTGTTTTGCTTAACAAAACAACTTATTTCCCGATGCATACTTAAACTACATCTGATTATCAATGAGTTACGCTTTAAACGGTTCAAGAGCGATATTTTCAGATAGTACACTTTCTTTCACATGGTCACTTTAACGTATTTAACTTTTGTTTACGGTTGGAGTAATGGTTACTTAGTTGCTGAATAGTGTAAAACGCATTGTAAATTATATATTTAGTACAATTTCAATAAAAATGACATGAAATTTTGTGAACGTCACGATGATGGATGTTGGACATCAAAACCTCGTCATGACGCTATTCCTTCTTTGATGAAAGTTTCATCACACTTTCTCCAAAAGAAAGTATTGAACATATTTTTCAAGACTTCATCAGGTGTGATTCCACCGCCAACAATTTCAGCAAGGAGAAAGAAATATTCACGGATAGACAGGTCTTCGGATCGCAGGAAAGACTCGCGTTAAGTTCATCCTGCATTCGATTGAGATTAATATGTAATTTAAAATTTTTCAGCAAAGAAAATGAAAGTGCTCACTTTCCTGTTATGGGAATGAAGTTTATAAATAAGTTTATCAATCCATATAACATATATGAGTCTATTAAACTTATAAACTCAAAGGTTTGTGCTGTTGTATGGTTGAATCAGTTAAGCAAGTTGAGTTTAAAATACATGTATATATACATGGGTAAATCTAAACTTTAAACTTGTAGAGTAAACCATGGTAGGATAGAAGTTCGCTTATGGACCGATTGGCTTTGCTCTTTTCTCCTTGCTGAAAATATCAACATAAGTTATCTTGTGGATTAGTCCTCGATGTAGATTATTTAGAATTAAAATATCTATCAAAACATCATAAAATAAAGAGAATTTATTATATTTGCATATTATATGATAGGTTGATATATGGTTAAGACAACGATGGGCACAAAGTTGCCAAGGAAATTAGAGCAGAAGATGCAGATAGTTGGTGAGCAGATTAAGCTGGCCAGACTTCGCAGGAATCTCAGTGTAGCTCAGGTAGCTGAACGTGCCACCTGTTCTCCTCTGACGGTTTCACGTATAGAGAAAGGCACACCGACTGTGGCAATAGGTATTTATCTAAGGGTGCTTTATGCACTTCAGCTGGATGATGATATTCTGCTGCTTGCAAAAGAAGATGCAATGGGAAAGGCCTTGCAGGATTTGAGTCTTAAGAAACGAGAAAGAGCATCCAAAAAAGAATAAGCGATGAAGAAACTTTATGTATTTGCCGATTTCGATTGGCTGAAAGAACCAAGGCTTGTTGGAGAGTTGAGTTACGAATCACTTCGTGGCTCAGACAGTTATGGATTTTGCTATAGCAATGAGTGGTTGAAGGATTATGGTAGTCTGTTTCTTAGTGATGATTTGAACAATTATCCTAGCCAGCAGTACACGACTCCAGACAAGGATATATTCGGCTGCTTTTCTGATGCTCTTCCAGACAGGTGGGGACAAACCTTGATAAATCGCAGGGAACAGATTCTGGCAAAGGAAGAAAAGAGACCGGTGCGTAGGCTTTCTTCGTTTGATTATCTGATAGGAATTGAAGACTTTTCTCGTATGGGAGGTTTCCGTTTCAAGGAATCTATGGATGGAGAGTACATAAATGCAAGTGAAACCTTGCGCATTCCCCCACTGACAGACATACGGGAGTTGATTGCAGCCAGTTCTGAAATAGAGAAAAGCGAAGAAGAGAACCAGCTTCCTGAAATGCGATGGGTTGCACAATTGGTGCAGCCTGGCTCTTCGCTTGGTGGAGCACGTCCCAAAGCAAGTGTGATGGATGAAAACAAGAATCTTTGTATAGCAAAGTTTCCATCTCGCAAGGATGATTATGACGCTGGTCTTTGGGAGCATTTCTCACATCTTCTGGCAAAGAACGCCGGGATTAATACGGCGGACACAAGAGTAATCTCCACAAGTGATAAATATCACACGTTGCTCTCCCGACGATTTGACAGGCGAGCAGATGGTAAACGCATACACTTTGCTTCAGCCATGACACTTTTGGGGTTGAATGATGGAGCTAATGCCAATACAGGTAATGGTTATTTGGATATTGTTGATTTTATCATTCAAAATTGTACCAATGTGGAAGATAATCTGAAAGAGCTGTATCGTAGGGTGGCATTCAACATTTGTATCGGTAACACAGATGATCATTTCCGTAATCATGGTTTCCTTCTGACTGTCAAGGGATGGACTCTGTCACCGGCATATGACATGAATCCTACCGTAAACGAATATCAGAGTCTGCTGATTAACAGCTATACCAATAAATCTGATCTGAAAGAATTGTTGGATTCTTGTGAGGAGTATATGCTTCCGAAAGAGACTGCTCAACAAATCATCGGTGAGGTTCTGAATGCAGTAAAGGAATGGCGAGCATTGGCCACACGACTGGGCCTTGCGAAAAGTGAGCAGGAACGTTTTGTGGCAGTTTTTGAGCGGATAAATACTATCTTATGATAGGATAAAGAAAAATTTGATAAAAAAAACAACAGATATGAATGATAAAGACAAACGGCAATTAGCAAGACTAAGAACATTGGAATTTAAGGAAAAAGAGCAAAAAAATAAAGATGATTTACAGGAAATCCAACAGATTGTGGATTCATGTGTTTTTCATTATACCAATGCGGGTACATTAGTAGGTATGCTTAAAAATGCCTCAATAGAAAATCCTTCTATGACGTTTTGGGCTTCGCATACGTCCTATATGAATGATCCAAAAGAAAAAGAATATGGTATTGAGAAAATGTGGGAAATATTACCAGAAGTTGAAAATGAACTGTCTATTCCTGTTGGACAGAGAATTACAGAACTTGATAGAGAAGATTTAGATCAGTTTATTTTAGAAAGAAATATCGAAGAAAATAGTCTGACAAATGTGTATTCCATATCGTTTTCTAAGTCCTTTGATTCTCTTCCAATGTGGAACATGTATGGCCAAAATGGAAATGGTATTTGTTTGGGTTTTGATTTAATGAAATTAAACGAATTCTTAATTTCTAAAAATATGGAACCACTAAAAGGACTTACATATGGAATAGGAGAAGAAATATCTAATATACAAAAGACAAATAAAGAGTTGATATGTTGGAAAGAATATATTAAATATGTTTATAAAACAAATCGAAGCTTTATTGAAAAACATATGGATATGAATTATAAGAGTCAAGAGTATACAAATATTAATATTGCCTTAGATAATTATATAGCGCTATTAGCTATAGTTCCAGGTAATGTAAAGATTCCTGCTTATAAATATGAAAATGAATATAGACTTTATTGTAGAGAATTAAATCATAAAGTTTGTTTTAGAGATCGCAATGGGTTATTAATACCCTATATAGAAATGGAATTGCCTTTAGATGCATTGAAATTAATAGAAATAGGACCTACTGCAGATAAGAATAGGCAAATGATGTCTGTTGCAAAATTACTGAAGGAGAAAGTCAAAGATTTTAAGGCACTGACTTTTTATTCTTCGGAAATACCTTATTGTCCTTAGTTGTCTTTGTCCCTCTGAGGAAAACATCTTCAATACGCTGTATTCACTAATGTAAGACTATAGGATATTAGCCCTGACCCTATAAGATCAGAGCTAATATTCATTGTTATATTGTAACAATTGTGTCTTTTCAGTTAATTCTGTGATTGGATCTCAACTTTTACATGCCACTTTTAATAAATCTATCATCTCGTTTTCATGTTTTTGACACTGAGTCTCAATCCAATCATTATTTGAGCATTTTTCTATAATTTCACCCATAATCCGCAGCTTCAGGCTACCATTTTTTATAAACTTACCATAGGACTTCAACTTTGGTTCTGGTGATAGATTGGAGAATTTAGAGTTTACATTTCGTGATATGATGCATAGGTTTCCAAATGTATCCTTATCATCCCATCTATGAAATGAATCTTTTGATGGATTTTGTGGATACCAATGTTCTACAGAATTACGGAATTCAAAAACAAATTTGTCATATTTAGTTTTATGCTTCTTCCATAACAAATAATCCAGGAAGTTAAATACAATATGTGGAGTTGTGACCCCAAGTTTATAGTTCTTACCGTCTAAAAAGTTTCTTTTAGTTGCTTGTGCAGCTATGGATTCTACTTTTGCTGGGAATTCAGGATTTTCATTGTTTGTATCAAAGAGCCATATCAAAAGTTCTGTTATCCAGTGCATTACCTTGGGCGATGTATACGACACACGTAGGGCCGATTGAATCATCATACATTCTTTGTTTCGAGGAGCATATGTTTTTTCCCATTCATTATCATATTTCAATTTTGTATTTGAATAGTATGCTTTCTTATTACTGCCTTGTCCGGATGTAAACAGTTCCTTAAGGCTCCATTGTCCTTCATTGTCTTCACCCGTAAACTCACGCTTAATGATATAGTTGTCAAAAAGATACCGGGCATTAAGAAGATGAATAATAAACATTTTAGAGAAGTCATCATTTTTTATAGACGCCCCATCTATCTTTCCATTCTTTATGACATAATCGAAATCAGCTATCAGCTTTTTATCATCAAGTAAATCACCTAAAGGTCTTTCTAATGATACATTATAAATTTCTACAAACACTCTCAGTGTATGAAGAAGGAAGTAGGGGAAGTTTATAATGCTTTCAAAACGTACATGGACATTTTCATCAAACAAACCGTCAATATTACTCACCTTAAAGTTACTATCGATAATTTCCCTTATATCAGGGATATTGTTTGAATCATCATTTTTCCCTATACATTTGCTATATTTCTCCCATTTATTGGCAGGCATATTATTCCATTCATTCCCGAAGATTTTCTGCCTGTCGGTTGGTGAGAAGTGCATTTGTGCATATCCCGTCATATCGCTGCATGCATTCCATATTCTTGAAAAGAAATCCCGTTCAGATGAATTATTAAGATACCCCATCAAGTTGGCTTTAAGAATATCATGCTGTTCCAATTGTTCGCCACGCGTGTTCATAATCTCAAAATATCGGTTCAGATCCGTATGTTCCGGAACTTCTATCCGATATAGTATTACCCGCTTTAGGCGTGAAACAAAATTATCGATATTAAAATCTTTTTCATTTTCGATTTTTTGACTAATTGCCTTTATTCCATTAATAATAGACTGTTCGAATCTTCCGTCATCATCAATTGTTCCTTCCAGAATTTTTTGTATGTTGGAAAGGGTAAAGTTTGAATTCGGGCGGCAGTCAAATGACAGATTGTAGCCTACATCATTAGTCAGGGCCCCTTTATAAGCTAAATAATGCAACAAGAGATACAGAGTCGTAAGACGCTGCTGTCCGTCAATGACTTCATAAGATTCTGACTTATATTTCACTTTGGAAACTATAAGCGAACCTATATAATAGTTATTTGATGAATCAAAATCATTAATATCATCTATCAGTTGCCCAATCTCTTTATCTTCCCAAGCATACGCACGCTGATAACGTGGAATCACATAATGAGCATCCGTATCAAATATGCTTTTCTCATCCAGTATTCTCAGTTCTTCTATCATATCAAATCGTGTATCCGTTTAGTTTGCAAAGTTTTTTATATAAATCGTTATAATTGTTACTGGCAGCCTGATTGTCCGCTCTCATTTTGAGCCTCATACCGGAGATTTCCGTATGCTTACGGGCATAGGATATCATTGATATTACAGGTATAGTATTACTGTAGTTACTGTTTTCTTTTGAACCGATAGCATACCGATTGATAGTGTCAAAACCCAAATGAATCATATCCACTCTAATCATCATTGCCCAGGTACACAGTTTCTTTACTGCCATTACATCAAAGTTATGAAAACGGTCATAGTAGCATAGAAGTGCACAGAAGAACAGGTTGCGTGCATGATTAATTCCTGTTGAGGATGACTTACGGAGCTTGTCGAGCTCCTCAACCGAATCAACATCCTTTCCTTCCGTGAGAATCAGTTTCACTTCGTTAAAATCTGGGTTCGTAATTATTTCCTCTTTGATATTATGCAACATCAGCATATAATGATCTACCATTTCAAAGAAGTCTCCACCGGAAATGAAAGGCTCTGTGAGCAGGAAGTATGGCATGGCTTTATTGGCTCTATGTGCATAAGTATATCCCGTACTTTCCTCAATGCCCTTATATATGTCAATCTTTGCAGCGGTGAAATTACCGCACTTCCTGCGTTTGGCCCAATTCCATAAGGGATATAGGTAAAGATCAAACAATTCCCGGATGGCTTTCGGATTCTTTGACTCCCATTTTATCACAGCATTCTGCATTTCATACTTGTCGTGGATTTCTCTAAGATGATAAGCTTTAAGCAGATCATGCGGATATAAAGCCCGGCCACGCGTATTCTGGGAATCAAAAAGCTGGAAAGCCTCACTTACATTGTCAACTATGATTACAACAACTTCCAGAATATTTTTCAAAGCATCTTCAAAAATATCCTTACCATCTTTGTCTACTGAGGAGAACCATTCGGATATTGTTCTATAGTTATCATGCAAATTCTTTTGCGTAACTTTATTGGAGAATTTTGTATCCAGTAATTTGCATGTGTATTCTGGTTGAAAATATAAATATAATAAGAGAAAAGAAAGAATACGTTGCTGACCATCGACAATTTCATACTCATTATTCTCGTTTTCATGAAGAATTACCGTACCTATCCGATATTTGAAGTTAGAATACTTTCTACTATCTTCTATGCTTTTTTGTATGTCAAGAATAAGATCGGTTATATTTTTGCCAGTCCATTTATACGGACGCTGATAATCTGGTATAATAAGATTTGCATCTAATAACTTATCTATAGACCATATCTGGGGAGTTCTTTTTATATAATTACGCCAGTTCGGGATAAGAAAAAAATCAAAAGAGCTCCAGTTGTGCCGTTCTTTC
>OLZB01000004.1_pt1 | contig 174067 bp, 152 predicted proteins | sample 1673421 | NCBI WGS metagenome assembly OLZB01 (sample SAMEA103958111, study PRJEB25191) | human gut metagenome | biome: human-associated habitat [ENVO:00009003]; feature: intestine environment [ENVO:2100002]; material: feces | place: Germany | collected 2013/2015
CGACCGTGACAGACTCGACCGCACCGAGGATCTCGAACATTCCCTCTTCATCGAACGCCGGAGAGAAGGTATCTATCGCAAGAAGAGAAATTGCGGAATACTCTCCGTTCGAAGAGGCTTCGGTTGCGATCTGCGTCCAGTCTGACGCCTCGTTGAACTCGTAGCCGACCAGTTCGTCTATGCTCGTGAGATTGAGACACAGCGTCTGATCCGCCTTTACCGCAGCCTCTTCCTCTCCGCTGTTCCTGTTCATGAACAGCATTGCGATCACTCCCCCGAGAAGTGCCAGGATGAGCACAAGAACGATCCCCGTGATGATCCATTTGACCTTGTCGCTTTTGACATGTTGATTCAGATTCTTCATTTTTGCACCTCACTTTTTTGTTTTATTCTCTTTGAGAATTCCGAAGTATGCCACTTTTCGTTTTTTTTCCTTACCACCTCGCTATCGCTACTCGCTTACTCTTCCAAGCAAATAGCCGAAGACGCTGCCACGGCTAATATCTGCACCTTCCGTCGGAAATCTTCGGCTGCTCGCTCACACACTTAAATCAGGCTTTATCGCATCACCCCCTTAAAACGAGAGAGGGAGCGACCAACGACATTGCCGCCAGCCGCTCCCGTGGTAAGGTCTGTCAGATTTTGAGCGGCTCGAACGACACCGCTTTGTTGCCGTATGGCGTGAACTCGAACTTCACCTTGACGGGAGTCAGATACGACACAAAATCGTAAAGTGCCTTCTCGCAAGGATATTCGAGGACAGACACATCGGCAAGTCCGTTTTCGTCGGTGCACTCCGAGCTTGACGCTATGACGGCGAGATACCTGTCAGGCTGTGCCGCCACCTTTTCGCCGCGGGAGTTCACCCACTCGTCACTCGCCGGCTTGAACACTTTCGAAAGCACTATGCCCTCTTCCACTACCATTCTCTTGATTGCATTTTTTGCTACTGCCATTTTTGTCTCCTTTGCAGGGGCTGCCTGCTTGTTTATTCACTGCGCATTCTTGCGCCGCGTTGCGCTATTGATTCCAACCACACACACAAACTTTCCTGTGTCCGGAACGACCGATATTGCACCGTCTCCCGATAGTCTTCGCCGTACACCGGCAGGTCTGTTCCCCACATGACCCGGTAACACTTCGCCGATGTTGCAAACACGCACACAAGTCCGATATGCGCAAACTGGTCTCGCCGCTGATACACCACAAAATCCCCTTTTGCAAACAGCACTTTGAAATAGTGCCTGAAATACTCCGTATGCGTGTGTATCGTCAGCGTCAGTTGTGTCGGCATGTGTCCTCTCTCATATCAGATATCTGATAATTGGATTTTATATCAGAAGTCTGATAATGTCAAGACAAAAAATAAGATATCTGATATCAATACACTATGGAAACCATCGCTGACCGAATTAAATTTTTACGCACTCTTGAAGGCGAAAATCAGCAACAACTTGCTACCGCAATAGGTGTTGCTCAAAGTGCAATATCACAATGGGAAAGCAGAACAAATGAACCGAAAGCTTCTTATATTGTCAAACTATGTGATCATTTTAATGTGTCAGCAGACTATCTGTTAGGAAGAGAAGATGTGACTTTTTCTAACAATAAAGATACGTTATTCTATTCTGACGGCGTTCACACTATAAAGCATCGGAGAAGTAAATTATGAAATGTCCGAAATGCAAAAACAGTAATTTTGCCTTATTTAACGAAAAACAGGAAATAACGCTTAAACGCTTTGACGACTTGGCAATGTCGCTTTTCCTTATTGGATTTATTCTGACGCTTGCGGCCGGCGTTCCGTTTCTTGTTTTCCTCACGGAGTCCGGCTTTAACATAGCTGCGTTCATATTTATGCTGATCGGATTGCTGTTGTTGCTACTTTTTGTTATAAAGTTGTTCTTCCCACAAAAACGAACGACCTACAAAGTAAAGGTTGTATGCAAAGACTGTGGTTATCAATTCTTCTTGACACAAGATAACATTAAAAACGTCAAACTCGAAACCTAATAACGGCACAAACCTCGCTAAAAGACAAGGTTTTTCTTTGATTTTTACACTGCCCTATTTGTCCATAGAAAAAAAAGTTCCACCGATTACTCGGTGGACTTTTTGACCTCGAAAAACGCAAGAGCTGTGTTTTGCGAATAGTTATAATAATTCTCTCCTCTGTGAAAATCCGAAAAAAACGGTCGGAATATGTTTGAAAAACGCCGAAATCGAGAGTACCGAAAAGGGTGAAAAAATTCCGAAACGGGTGACGGACGGGGGCGGAAATTTTGTTTTTCGTTCGGCAGGCGGTGCAGGCGTCGGGGTGGGCACTTTACTTTCGGGCAAAACGGCAGTATAATATCATTAATGGGCTTTGGAAATCGCATAAAGGAGCTTCGCGTGCTCAATGCTCTCACCCAAGCGCAGCTTGCGGAAAAGGTGGGGGTTGACCCGAGCGCGATTTCGTTGTGGGAAAACGATATAAACGAGCCGAAAGCGAGTTATATCGTACGTTTGGCGCTGACTTTTTCGGTTTCTGCCGACTATATTCTGGGCATAGAGGACGAAGCGGGAAGCAAACTTATGCATTGACTGCCCTTTTGGCGCGCTTTTCTTCTTATTTGGCGAAATTTGTGATGCTTAGCTCTTCGTATGCTCATTTTATGTGTATATGAGGCGTTTAACCCGATAGTTCGCCTGTCCGTCCGGTTTTTTGCCTGAATTGTGAAAATCCCGCGGTATCGCGGGATTTTGTTTTATTTTGGTTGGTTCCGATTCCGTTTGCGTCGCTTTGCAGTCGAATATGTGCGGCTTTGTTGCGACGGGAGCGGTGCCCTTTCCGAGCTCATTTCCTACATCCGAAGCAAATCCGAACGGGTTTTAGGTCAATTTTTCGTTCGGGCAGTTTCATAGATGCCGCGCCAGGTGTCGCGCATTTCTGCGGCGTCTTCCGCTTGTGTGCCCGCAGATTCCGAAAGTATGTGCGGGGTCAGACCGTATTTGACGATAATCTCCGCAAAAGGCTCGAATTCGGGTCCGTATACGTCGTCTGCGAAAGTGAGGTGGCGTATCTCCCCTTTTGCGCCGTACTGTATCTTGGAGAAATGCACCTGCATATTTTTAGTCTTCCGCTCTCCAAGCCCGTCAAAAAGTTTCTTCACTATCGTTTCGAAATCGGCCGCACCTTTCAAAATGCCGCCGTAAAGCGCGTTGATGTGTCCGAAATCCACGCACGGATAGACGTTCTCGCCCATTTTGCAAAGCTCGATAATCTCTTCCACCGTGCCTATCTGCGCCTGTTTGCCCATTGTTTCGGGACAGACGATGAGGTCCGCAAAGTCGGGCTCTTCCGCAATGCGTTCGAGTGTCCGGGCAAACTTGTATTTTGTGCGTGCAAACGCCTCCTCGCGCGTATCTTTGCCTTGCGCGCCTGCGTGGAACACGCACCGCTCTCCGCCGAAGCATTTCAGGATTTTGAGAGATGAAAGTATGTAATTCACGGAATTTTCCGCTTTTTCGGGTTCGGGCGAGGCAAAATTGATGAAATACGGCGCGTGAACGCTCATTTCCACTCCGAATTCGTCGCATTTTGCGCCTATTTCTTTTGCCGTGGCGGAAGATACGCGCACTCCGCGCCCGAAGGAATACTCGAACAAATCGAGCCCCCTCGCCGCTATCCACGCCGGCATATCCGCGGTGGACGTCAATCCCTCCGCCGCATAGCTTTCCGAGTGACCCGAAGGTCCGAAAAGCGGACGCAAACCCGAATATCTGCTTGTGCTCATTTGTGTTCCTCCGCGAAATAGTTCCTGATTTTCGACATATCCGTATCAAGCTGTGCCGCAAGTGCCGCCGCGGAAGAAAATTTTTCTATGTCGCGCAGACGCTTGTAGAAGGCAAGTTTGATTTCTTTGCCGTATATGTCGCCGCCGAAATCCAGAATGAAGGTTTCGACCGACGGGCGCTCGTCGCCGAAAGTCGGCTTTGCCCCGACGTTTGTGCCGCCGATGTAGGTTTTTCCGTCAAACGTGACGGAAGTGATGTAGACGCCGTCCGCAGGCGGCAGTCTGTCCTCGCCGAACGGGATGTTGGCGGTGGGGTAACCGAATGTGCTGCCCCTGCCGTGCGCGTGCCCTACTTTGCCCAGCATAAAATAAGGCTCCGTAAGATGTGCGTTTGCGTATGCGATGTCGCCGCGTTCGACGGCGTTTTTGATTTCTGTTGAGGAAATTTTGCCGTTTTCCGTGCCTTTGAGAGGCAGAATTGCGACGGGAATGCCCTTTCTGCCGAGGATGTCGGAAAGCATCGCGGCATTGCCCTTTGCCCCTGCGCCGAAAGTGTAATCCTCTCCCGCAACGACCGTGACGGGATTGAGCGAGGACGTGAGCGTGTTCAGAAAGTCCTCTGCCGCGGTTGTATAGAATTTTTCGTCGAAGACGGCGGCAACGACAACGTCGACGCCGAGGTCGGCAAGCGCTTCCGCGCGCTCCCGAAACGTGTAAAGCTGTTTCTTTTTGCCGAGAAAGACTCCCGGGTCATTGACAAACGTCAGCACGGCACACTCGGCGCCGAGCGCTGCCGCACGTGCTTTCGCCCTGCCGATGATTTCGGCGTGTCCTTTGTGCACGCAGTCGAAAAACCCGACGCAGAGTGTCACGGGGTTTTCGTATTTTTCGCCGTAATTCAGTATTTTCATAACCTGACTTTCAGCCTCAGTCCGTCTTTTGCGATGTGTCCGACGCCGAGCAATCCGCCGCCTTCGGCGTGTACTCTGCAATATTCTCCGCCGTGTACTTCTGCCGCTGTCGCCGGACGGACAGGCACGCCGTTGAGTATGCGTTCGGCATCTTGTCTGTTCAGGACGATTTCAGGCATATCGCAAAGTGCAAACTCTGCGGGCAATATGTACTTTTCGGGGTCGCGGCGGAAGGCGTCTACGTCAACCGCATCGTCAAGCGTAAAAACCCCCGAACGCGTGCGCGTGAGCTTGCTCATATAGGCGGTCGTGCCGAGAGCCTGCGCTATGTCGCGGGCAAGCGCGCGGATGTAAGTGCCGCCCCCGCATTCTATTCCGAAAGTGAAAACCACGTCGTTTCCGCCCGTGAGCACGATTGAATTCACCGTTACGCGTTTTGGCGCAAGCGGAGGTTCAATCCCTTGGCGCGCATATGCGTAGGCACGTTTGCCGTCGACGGATTTTGCGGAATATGCGGGCGGAATCTGTTCGATTTCTCCCGTAAAGCGAGGCAGTACGCTTTTTATTTCGTCCGCCGTCGGAATGCATCCGCCCTCCGACAGCAGTTTGCCGCCGCGGTCGAGAGTGTCGGTGGCTTTGCCGAAAGTGAACTCCGCCGTATATTGTTTGGTTTTGAACGCAAGCACGTCGAAAAGTCTTGTCGCCTTTCCGAGCGCGACGGGAAGCACGCCTTCCGCCAGCGGGTCGAGAGTGCCCATATGTCCCGTCTTCTGCTTTCCGCCTATAATCCGCGACAAAACGCCGCGCACAATGCATACGGCGTCGGAGGAAGTCATATCCGCGGGCTTTGCGAGATTGACAAAACCCGTGAGCGAATCGGGCGAAGAGCCTCTCATATCACATTCTGTCCCTTGCGGCTTTGAGAAGTTTGTCCACGACGTCTTCGTAATAGCCGTTCAGTCTGCACCCCGCCGCTCTGAGATGTCCTCCGCCGCCGAATGCGGAAGCGATGTCGCTGGCGTCGGCATAATCCTTCGTGCGGATGCTGACTTTGAAATTCTTGTCCTTGACTTCGGACACGGCAAAGGCGACTTCCACTCCGTCGACGTCTATCGCGGAAGAAATTATGCCTTCCGTATCCGAGGAAGAAGTGCCCGTTTCGTCGAAATCCTTTTTGAAAAAGGAAATGAGCGCGATTTTGCCGCCGTCGAAAAAGCGGCAGGAATTCAGCACCCGCGTTTTGAGGCGGAAAACCTCCTCCGAAAGTCTGCGGTGCACGCGGTAGATTATCTCGGAAGAGTTTATGTCGCGTTTCATAAGTTCGCAGGCAATCAGATGCGTGCGCCTTGTGGTGGACGGATACTGAAAACAGCCCGTATCGGCGACTATCCCCGCAAAAAGCAAAGCGGCGACGCCGTCGTCCACAAGCCCCATACCGTCCAGCAGCAGGAAAACAATTTCCGCGCACGCGGCGGCGTCGGCTTCCGTGTAGTCCGTTTCGGCAAAGTTTTCGTGGGATTTGTGGTGGTCGACCGCTGCCCTGCGCTTTGCGGAAAGAAAACACTTGCCCGCCCCTCCGAGCCGCGCGAGGTCGCTGCAATCCACGGCAAGCGCCGCTTCGTGCACGCGTTTGCCGGGCAGTTCGAACTTGTCCGCGCCCTCCATAAAACGGTATTTTTCGGGGATTTCGCAGTCGCATATCGGAGTGACGGTTTTCCCGAGTTTTCCGAGTGCGCGGCACAGAGAAAGAGCGCACGAGATAGTGTCGCCGTCGGGATTTGTGTGACAGAAGACGGCAATATCCTTTGCGCTCTTCAACATATCGGCTACGTTTTGCAGTTTTTCGTGCATATCACTCGTCCTCTTCGGGAGGAATGTCAAGTTTGGCGAGCAGACTGTCAATCTTCATTCCGTAATCCACGCTGGTGTCGGGCACGAAGTTCAGCTCCGGAAGCAGACGTATCTGAACGAGGTCTTTGAGCCTGTTGCGGATGAAAGTCCGTGAGCGGCGCACCGTTTCGAATGCGGCGCTCCTCTCCTCCTCCGAAGCCGCATAGACGGAGAGATAGACCTTTGCGTATTTGAGGTCGGGAGTGACGGAAACCTTCGTCACGCTCACTATGCCCGACCCCAGACGCGGGTCTTTGAGGTCGTGCGCGATGACTGCCGCAATCTGCTTTTGGAGTTCGGAGTTTACGCGCTCGATTTTAATCTTCATTTATCTGCTCCATAACGTACGCTTCGATGACGTCGCCGACCTTCACATCCTGATAGTTCAGCAGCATAATGCCGCAATCGAAGTTTTTCGCCATTTCCTTGACGTCTTCCTTGCCGTGGCGCAGCGAGGCTATCTCGCTGTTGGCTTCGACGGCACCGTTGCGCAGCAATCTCGCTTTCGCGCCGCGGACAATCTTGCCGTCCGTGACGTGGCAGCCCGCTATTATGCCGACGCCCGTAATCTTGAACAGCTCGCGCACTTCCGCACTGCCGAGCACGTTCTCGCGGAACTTGGGTTCAAGGAGACCTTTGACCGCCTTTTCGATGTCCTCGATGGCGTTGTAAATGATGTCGTAGAAGCGGATGTCGATGTGCTTCTGCGCGGCAAGCGCCTTCGCGTTTGCGTCTGGACGCACGTTGAAGCCGATGATTATCGCTTTTGCGGTGTCGGCAAGCGTCACGTCGCTTTCCTTTATCGCACCGACGGCGCCGTGGATGATGTCGATGTCGACTTCCTCGTTGCCGAGCTTGGAGAGGGACTGTTTGACCGCTTCCAGCGAGCCCTGAACGTCCGCCTTGATGATGAGTTTGACGGATTTGAGCTCTCCTTTCTTGATTTTGTCGAAGAGGTCGTTGAGGGAAACGGAGCCGGTATCCTCGCCGCTTGCGGCAAGTTTTAGTCTGCGCTCTTCGGCGAGTTCGCGTGCGAATTTTTCGTCCGCGACGACGTCGATGATGTCGCCCGCCTCCGGCACTTCGTCCCAGCCCGTGACGGACACGGGAGTGGACGGACCCGCCTTTTTGACCTTTCTGCCTTTGTCGTCAATCATCGCCCTGATTTTGCCCGTCGACGTGCCCGCGACGACGTTGTCGCCGATGTGCAGCGTGCCCGTCTGAACCAGAATGGTCGCAACTTTGCCCACGCCCTTGTCCAGACGCGCTTCGATGATGGTGCCGCGTGCGGGACGGTCGGGATTGGCTTTCAGCTCGCGTATCTCCGCCATAATGAGGATGTTTTCGAGCAGGCTCTCGACGCCTTCGCCCGTCTTTGCGGACACGCGCACCACGGGGGTGTCGCCGCCCCATTCTTCGGGAAGAAGGTCGTAATTGGTGAGCTGTTGCAGCACCTGGTCGGGATTTGCGCCCTGTTTGTCGATTTTGTTGATGGCGACGATGATGGGCACTTCCGCCTGTTTGGCGTGGTTGATTGCCTCTATCGTCTGCGGCATTATGCCGTCGTCGGCGGCAACCACCAGCACCGCGACGTCCGTGACCTGCGCGCCGCGTGCACGCATCGACGTGAACGCTTCGTGACCGGGGGTGTCGAGGAAGGTAATCGGCGACCCTTTCAGGGACACGGTATACGCGCCTATGTGCTGCGTTATGCCGCCCGCTTCGCCGCCTGCGACGTTTGCCTTGCGGATGTAGTCCAGAAGCGAAGTTTTGCCGTGGTCGACGTGCCCCATAATCGTGACGACGGGGGGACGCGGTTTGAGTTTGGTGACGTCTTCGTCGTCGATGACGAGTTTTGCGGAAAGGGTTTCTTCCAGCGTGATTTCGGGTTTGAGTTCCAGCGTGATGGGGTTGTGCTTCGTTATCTCGCCCACCACAAGCTCCGCCGTGGCGAAGTCGACGCTCTCGTTTATGGTCTTGATTATGCCGAGCAGGAACAGATTCTTGATGATTTCCGCCACGGGAATGCCCGTCTTTTCGCTGAGCACCTTAATCGGTACGGGGTCGGTGGTGATGACGGCGTGGTCGATGACGCTCGTCTGTCCGCCGCCCGACGACTTGGATTTGCTCTTGAAGACGCGCACTCTCGCATCGTCGTCGTCCAGCATAATTTTGTCGTCGACGATGTAGCCCTTTTTGAGCAGGGCGCGTTTGTTCATACTTCCGCGGTCGTCGAAACGCTGTCCGCCGCCCGAAGACTTGCTGCCGCCCTTGCCCTTCTGCGTGGAGGGTTTGCCCGTGGGCATCTGCGCCGCCTTTTGCAGATTTGCCGCCATATTGTCGCGGCGTACGGGAGCTCCGGGGGTGCGGGGACGTCCCGTCTGCGCGCCGCCCTGCTGGGGACGCGGCGACCTTCCGCCCGTATATCCGCCGTCAAAGACGCGGGTTTTGATTGTGCTGCTCTTGGGAGCGGGTGTGGGTGGAACGTATATCCTTCTCACTTCGCCGTTGGGGAGAATTTCTTCGCGCACGGCGGGATTTGAGGTGGGAAGTATCTTTCTTTCCTGTTTGGGTTCGAGCTTTGCCGCCGCCTTTTCCTCTTTCGGCTGCTCTTTGGCGGGCTCCGCCGCGACGGGAGCGGACTGCTCTTCTTTTTCGGCGGGAGCGGAAACGGGAGTTTCCTTTTTCTCCTCCTTTTCGGCGGGCTCTTGCGCGGGAAGGCTCTCTTCCTTTTCTTTCGCCGCGGGCTCTGCCGTCACCGCTTCGGGTTCGGAAACGGTGATTTCGGGGACAGGCGCTTCCGCCGCCGCAGCCTGCTGCGGCGCAGACGGCATTTCCTCTTCCGCTTTCGGAGCTTCTGCCTCCGCTTTTTCCTTTTCGGCGGCTTCCGCTCTCAATTCCTCCGCGCGGCGCGCTTCCTCTTCCGCTGCAAGCAGGGCTTCGCGGCGGGAACGCATTGCGGTCATAAGGGCGACTGCCTTGGCCTTTTCGGAGGCAATGGCGGTCTTCAACGCGGCAAATTTGCCCGTTTTGTATGCGCCGAGCTGTTTTACGGCGTCTTGCGTGGTTTCTTTTTTCGTTTCGCTCATAGCTACCTCATGAGGTTTATAATCGCTCCGGCGAGAGAGGCGTCGGTGACGGCGATTGCTTTTACGTTGTCGCGATGCGTCGCAAGCGGGAGTTCTTCCACTTCGAAGCACGGCGTCGATTTGCATTTTGCTTTGAGAGCCGACCTGAACTTTTCGGGTGCGTCCGCGTCGATGAGCACGACGAGCGGTTTGGCGCGCTTTTCCGTTATGCGGTCGGCGCCGTATATCACCGCGCCGCTGCGCTGCGCAAACCCGACGTAAGAGGCGATTTCAGAGGCTTTCATTCAGTTCTCCGTATATGCTTCCGTCCACCGCGCATCCGAAAGCGGCGTTCAGGGCTTTCTTTTTCGCAAGCAGAGTCACGCACTCCCGCGTCTTGTGCACCCACACTCCTCTGCCGTCCGCCTTGCCCGTGCGGTCGACGAAGATTTTTCCGTCGGCTGAGCGGCATACGCGGAGCATATCGGACTTGGGCGCGTGAGCGCGGCAGGCGGCGCATCTGCGCACGTTCGGAGCGTTACTCGGCATCGGCGTTCTCTTCCTCCGCTGCCGCTTCGGAAGTCATTATGCTGGAATAGGGTTTGACGTCTATCTTCCAGCCCGTGAGCTTCGCGGCAAGACGCGCGTTCTGTCCGTTTCTGCCGATGGCGAGGCTGAGTTTCTCGTCGGGGACGACGACTCTTGCGGTCTTGTCCTCTTCGTTGATGGACACCATAAGCACCTGCGCGGGGCTCAACGCTCTCGCGATATACTCTATCGCGTCCGAGCACCATTCTATGACGTCCACCTTTTCGCCGCCGAGTTCCGCGACGACCGCGTTGACTCTCACGCCCTTGTTTCCTATGCAGGAACCGACCGCGTCAACGTTGGGGTCTTCGGAATAGACGGAAAGTTTGGTGCGGAAACCGCCTTCGCGCACGATGTTCATTATCTTGACGAGCCCCGCCTTGATTTCGGGCACTTCGAGCTCGAACAACCTCTTTACAAACCCCGCGGAGCTTCTGGACACGACCACCTGCGGTCCGCTGCGCGTGTTGTCGCGTATCTTCTTGATGAAAACCTTGATGACGTCGCCGACATTGTATGTTTCGTTGGGAATCTGGTCGCTCTGACCGAGGACGCCTTCCATCTGCGAACCGCTGATTTCGACATAGACGGTCGCGCCTTCCTTGCGTCTGACGATGGCGTTCAGGATTTCGCCCTGACGTTCGGTCATTTCGTTGAGCACGAATTCTTTCTTCGCGTCGTTGAGGCGCTGCATAATGACCTGCTTCGCCGTCTGCGCCGCAATCCTCGAAAACTGCTTGGGAGTGATATCTTCGATGACCACGTCGCCGACTTTGTAAGTGGGCTTTATCTCGCGCGCTTCTTCGAGAGATATCTGCTCGTCCGGATTTTCCACCTCTTCCACGACCAGCCTGTGGGCGTAGACTTTGATGGACTGCTTCTCTTCGTTGAGCCTGACCGCAATCTGACGGCTTTCGCCGTACTCTTTCTTGTATGCGGAAGCGAGGCCCGATTCGAGGGAATCTATGAGCAGCTCTTTGGATATTTTCTTGTCGCGCTCCAAAAGGTCGAGCGCCTGAAAGAATTCTTTGTTGACCATCTTTTCCTCCTAAAACCCGATGTACGGTTGCACCTTGGTTTTGTTATTTCTGGGTAGTGTTTTTTCTTTTTGATATTTCCCTGCGGACTCAATCGTGAACGAATCCGCCGTATAGGCAGTAAGCGTGCCGCGGTATGTGCATTCGGGAGCAACGGCTTCGATTTCCGTCCCCATCGCGCGCCTGAAATCGTCGTCGGTGACGATAGGTCTGTCCAGCCCCGACGAAGACACGTTGAGGACGTAATCGGCGGGGAAAAGGTCCTCCGCGGCGTCCAGCGCGTCGGACACGGCGTTGTGCACCTTTTCGCAGTCGTCCAGCGTGACTTCGTCCTCGTGCCAAATGAACACCGTAAGGTTGAATTTGCCGTATTCCTTGGTGTAGCGTATCTCGACGATTTCGTAACCGTCCAGCGCGTTCACGGCGTCGCCGATGAGCTTTTCGATTTTCCCGCGCGCGTCCTCCGACAGCGCGGAGCGGGCGTCCTTTGCCATACACTCTCCTTCTAAAACAAAGAGTGAGCGGGAAGCTCACTCTCAGTAGAATCTACTTAAAGCATATATAAACTAACACATTACGAAAAGATATGCAAGCGTTTTTGCGTCCGATTCGCAAATTTTGTGCGATATGCGGCATTTTGCGTAAAACGGCGGAGCTACATCCTCTCCGCGATTATGCGAAGCACGTCCACCGTGGCGAAAACGTCCGCCATTGCGCGGTGCGCGTCTTCGTGCGCTATGCCGAAGGCGCGAGAGAGGGATTCCAGACCGAACTGTCTGGCTTCCGTTATGTAGCGGCGCGCGAGAATGAGCGTGTCTTCGACCTCGTTGTCGAAAACGTACCCCGCCTCGTCGGCAAACCTCGTGAGCAGCGGAAAGTCGTAGCCCGAAATATTGTGCCCGACGAGCACCGCGCCGCGCGTAAACTTGAAAAAGTCGGGCAGAACGTCGCGGAATGTGGGCATTCCAGCCACCATCCGGTCGGTGATGTGCGTCTTTTCCGCCACCGCTTCGGGAATGGGACAGCGCGGGTCGAGCAAAGAGGTGAAGGTTTCCGTAATCTTCCCTTCCGTAACTTTTGCCGCGCCTATTTCGATTGGCTCTATTGTTGCGATGTCCAGTCCCGTCGTTTCGAAGTCGAACACTACGAAAGTCTTTCCTTTGAAAAACTCGGCGACGGGTTTCTCTCCGGGTTCGTCGAAGAGCGTCTTTTTGACCGTTTCGGTAAAAGGCACGGGCTTCAATACGCTGTATTTTGCGGGCGCGGGCTTTGAAACGGCGGGTTTTATGGATGAAAAATCGATTTTTGCGCGGAAAAGCGCGTTTACCGCAAGGCTCAGCACTCCGTTATATGCGGAAAGAGAAACTTTGCCCGCGCAGACAACTTCGTCGCCGTCGGACAGCGCGTCGAACGCTTCCGCCTCTTCGGGACGCGGAAAAGCGACGCACTCCATACGCCCCGTCGTATCGTCCAGGAAAAAACGCACGAGCGGCAGTTCTTCCGGTCCGTTTTTCGGATTGTCCGGAGTGTACTTCTTGTTTTTGTAAGTGCGCTTGTTCACTCCCGAAACGCGGCCGCAGAGCACGGCGTTTTCGGCGGGGCTTTTGACGTCGCAGATGTATGCCGCCATTCTGTTGACGCCTGCGGTTTTTCCGCGCGCATAGATTTTGTCGCCGATTTCAGGCTCTATAAGCCTGAGTGACGGATTGCGCACCACCACCGTGTCAATCGCTTCCGTCTGCGTTTCGACGGGCGCCGCCTCCGTTTCGCGCAGAATGACTTCCGTTTCGGGGTTGAAGTTTTCGTCAAGGAAATTTTTCAGCTCGTCCGCAGTCCCCGCGGCTTCCAGCATTTTGCAAAGCGGGGTTTCGAAAGAAAGCGTGACCGTAATGTTGTCGGGACTAATCGCAAGGCGGACGCTGTCCTGCGTCATTTTGCGGAAGACCATCTGATTGCGCAGGTTGAAAAATTCCGCGATTTTGTTGCGCACCGTGTTTTCGTCCGCAAACGTGCGTATATACTCCGCGTGCACGCCTACGCCGCGGAATATCCCTTTCAGCGCTTCGAGCACCTTTTCTTTCATTTCGTCCGTGAAAGAACGCGCGTCGAAGGCGGAAATGAGAAATCGCACCGTAAGAGTCCCCGTTTCCTTTTCGTAAGTCGCGTTTTTGTATTTGAGCATCGGGAACGCGCCCTGCGTAGCCTTTGCGAATTCTTCCGTAAATTTGTTTTGCACCCTTTCCTCCGTTGCGTCCTGCGCAAAGCAGTCTTTGTTTTTAATGCAAACTACTCTTCAAAAGTGCGATTTTTAGAATACTCTGCGATGTAGTCGTCCACCATTGCCATAAAGTGCGGCATCAAGGTCTCGGTCGGGACGCGTTCGACGATTTTGCCGCCCAGAAGAATGACGGATTTTTCCTTTCCGCCCGCGACGGCAAGGTCGGCGTTCTCCCCTTCGCCTATTCCGTTGAGCGGACAGCCCATAACCGCGATTTTCAGAGGCAGTCTGACGTGCGCCGTCGCGCGTTCCACGGCGTCGGCGAGTTTCGCCACGTCGATTTCCGTCCTTGCGCAGGTCGGACAGGACACGACTTCGACGCAGTCGTTTTTCAGCCCCAGGGAACGAAGCAGGGTCTTCCCCGCCAGCACTTCTTCGACGGGCGGCGCGGAAAGCGATATCCTGACCGTATCGCCTATTCCCTCGTTAAGCAGCGCGCCTATGCCCAGAGCGGATTTGACGAGACCGCTTCTGAGCGTCCCCGCTTCCGTCACGCCCAGGTGCAGCGGATAGTCGCACGCGGCGGCGAGCTTTCTGTTGGCCTCTACCATTGTGCGCACGTCGGACGCCTTGATTGCAACGACTATGTCGCGCATTCCGCAGCGTTCGAAAGCGTTTGCGCACTCCAACGCGCTTTCCACAAGTGCGTCGGACTCCTTCATACCCTTGAACTTCGGGTCGAGCGACCCGCCGTTGACGCCGACGCGCACAGGCACGCCCGCATCGGACATCCTCCGCGCAAGTGCGCCGATTTCAGAAAAATCGCGCATATTGCCGGGGTTCATCCTGATTTTCTTTGCACCGCCGTCAAGTGCCAGATGCGCGAGTTTGTAGCTGTAATGCACGTCCGCAATCAGCGGCAACCCCGTTTTCTTGGCGATTTCGCCGAACGCCGCCGCCGACGCTTCGTCGGGGACGGCAATCCTTATGAGGTCGCAGCCCGCGTCCGTCAGTTCGTTTATCTGGCGTATGCAGGCGTCGACATCCGTTGTGCGGGTGTTGAGCATCGATTGTACGGTCACGGGAGAGGAACCGCCTATGGCGGTTTTGCCCACTTTGACCTGTCTGCTTTTGCGTCGTGTAGTCATAACATTTAGATTTTAACACAGCCGCGCCGAAAGGCAAGAGCCGCGCGGCAATTTTTCGGTCGGAGAAAGACGTGCCGACGATTTTTCGGTCGGTGCTATGTCCTGACGAGATGGAATATGTCGAGAAAGACCGCAAGCAGAATGAGCAGCACCAGCCCCACGGCGTGGATGACCGCTTCTACTTTCCGCGGGACGGGCTTTCGGAATATCATTTCAATCAGCGTAAATACCATACGCGAGCCGTCCAGCGCGGGTATCGGCAAAAGGTTCATCACCGCCAGGTTTGCCGAAATCACCGCCATAACGTAAAGGAACGCTCCGAACCCCGACGCGCTGACTTCCGCAATGGTGGTTATGACCGTAATCGTGCCGCCCGCGGCTTCCAGTCCCACCTGTCCCGTTATGAGCGCGCCGAGAGAGGCGAGGATTTTGAAGACTATGAAGAAGCAGAACCCGAACGAGCGTCCCAGCGAACGGAAAAAGCCGAGTTCCGCGTTTGTCACGCCGTAAACGACTCCGACGCCCGTTTTTTCGGGCGACTCCCCTTCGTCGAGATATTCGTCGCCGAGTTCGTAATTCCCTACCGTGACCGTGACCGTCATCGCCTTTCCGTCGCGCAGGATTTTGAAGCGCGTTCCCGTCGAAACGTCCTCGAACACGCTTGTGACGTCGTCGTTGGTCATTATGTTGATTTGCAGTCCGTCTTTTGCAAGCAGAACGTCGCCGGGACGCAGCACGTTTTCGACGCCGTTCACGTCGTAGGACGCAATGACCGTGGGCAGTACCTGCCCGTATGCGGTGAAATAGATTGTGATGATGAAAATCGCGCTGAGAAAATTGAAAAGCGCTCCCGCAAACAGAACTATCAGGCGTTTCCAGGGTTTTTGGCGGTTGAAGGCGCGTTCGTCCTCGACGCCGTCCTCGTCTTCGCCGTGAAAAGCGCAGAAGCCGCCGAGCGGAAACGGGCGGAGCGTGAAGAGCTCGCCCGTTTTTTTGTTGGTTTTCTTGATTATGGGCGGACCGAAACCTATGCCGAATTCGTCGATTTTAAATCCCAGCATTTTGCCCGCGAGATAGTGCCCGGACTCGTGCACGACTATCATTATCATCAGCGCGACGAGGGCGAGCAAGATATAGCCGATATAAGTGAAAACTTCACCTGCCGTGGCGGATATCAGCGAAAAGAACACGTCATTTTACTCCTACGGAATAAGTGTATTTGCGAGCCTCCGCGTCTATTCCGAAAATATCCTCCGGTGCCACATCCCCCGTTTTTTCGAATTTGTGCAGCACTTTGCCGAGCACTGCGGGTATGTCCGTAAACCTGACCGAACCCGCGAGGAAGGCGTCGACAAGCACTTCGTCGGCAGCCGACACCGCTATGCACGCGCCCGCGCCGGCGCGCGCCGCCCGTTCGGCGATTTCGAGGCAGGGATAGCGTTCGTAATCCGGCGCGCCGAATTCCAGCGTGCCGAGCTTTGCGAGGTCGAGTTCTGGCACCGCTCCCGCGGATTTCGACGGATAAAACAGCGCGGTTTCGATGGCGAGCGCCATATTCGGCACGCTGAGCAGCGCCTTTATGCTGCCGTCCGTGAATTCCGCCATACCGTGCACGATGCTTTCCCGGTGCATAACGACTTTGATTTTGTCCGCCTCCATCCCGAAAAGGTGCATCGCCTCTATGACTTCGAGTCCTTTGTTGAAGAGGGTCGCCGAATCTATCGTGACCTTTTTGCCCATATTCCATACGGGATGGTTGAGCGCGTCGCGTGCCGTGACCTTATATAGTTTTTCTTTCGGCCAGTCGCGCAGCGCTCCGCCGCTGGCGGTGAGAATAAGACTCCTGACGTATTTCGGGTCCGCTCCTTCAAGGCACTCCATTATCGCGGAATGTTCCGTGTCGAGAGGAAGAATTTTGCCGCCGTACTTCTTTTCCAGCGTTTTGAGATACTTACCCGCACAAACTATTGTTTCCTTGTTTGCAATCGCGAGTGTCCCTCCGCGTTTCAGGACGGCGACCGCCGCCCACAGCCCCGCAATGCCGCTGACTGCGGACACGGTGATGTCGGCGGGAAACTCCGCAAGTTCTTCCAGACTTCCCACGCATTTGGACGCGAATTTTTCGTCGTCGAGAAAATCGAAAAGCGTGCTTTGTATCTCTACTCCGCCCGCCGGATAATAGTAGTGCTTAGGGGAATATTTGTCTATCTGGTCGCGCAGCAGCTTCTCGTTGGTGTAGGCGGACAGCCCCACCACCTTAAAGCGGTCGGGATGGCGGTCGGCGACCGCGAGCACTTGTCTGCCCACCGAGCCCGTGCTGCCAAGCACGGTCAGTGTCTTCGGTTTTTTTTCGTTCATTTTATCTCCGTAAAGCGGCTTGCGCGCAGCGTACGCCGCATTCTGTCAGACGCCGTAAATTATCGTGAAGGCAACGAGCAGCACGACAATGCCCGCCATTATGCTGTCGAAGCGGTCCATAATGCCGCCGTGCCCCGGGAATATCGTCCCGAAATCCTTGATGCCGAGCGCGCGTTTGATTCTCGACGCGGCAAGGTCGCCGAGCTGCCCCGCGAGCGCCCCCACAAGTCCGATTGCGATGTATACGAGCGCGGATTTCCACGTAGCGTCCGTAAAGGGAACGTAGCCAGCCGCCGGCAGCAGCGCGAACTGTTCGAATATGAGGAAGAATATGACGGACACGAGCACGCCGCCGAGCAGTCCGCCCACAAATCCCGCCACGGTCTTTTTGGGGCTGATTGAGGGACAGAGTTTCTTTCCGCCTATCATACTGCCGAACCAGTACGCAAAAGTGTCCGCGCCCACGGGCAGGAATATGGCAAAAGGTATGGCGTACACCGCCGAGTAGCGTTGCACGAGCATCCACGCAAGCGAGATGAGCAGCCCCGGATACACCGTCACGAATATCGTGGCGAAGAGGTCCTTGGGAGTGTTGCGCTCGGGGTCGGCGAAAGTGAAGACGATGAGTGCCGTGAGCGCCGAAACGGCAAACACAATGAGTATCCCGAGAAAACCCTGTCCGAGGAAGTGCTCCATAAGGTACATCACGGGATAGCAAGTTATCAAAAAGAGCGCAAGCGGCAGACGGAACAGCTTGAAGCCGGAATGCTGCATACAGAAATACATCTCGCGCACTGCGCCGACAAGCAGTATCCATATGAACAGGTCAAGGAAAATGTTGCCGTGTTCGACGAAATAGCTCAGGGCGAAAAGCCCTATGAGCAAGGCAATGAGCAAAACTGCCGTAACCGTTCTTTTCAACATAACGCAAAGGGGCGTCGACCGCCCGTAAAGCCCGCGTTTTACGCGCCGAACTTGCGCGTGCGCCGTGCGAATTCGTCCAGCGCGCCGTCCGCATCCTCTTCCGTCATATCCGGCCAGAGTTTGTCCGAAAACAGCAGTTCGGAGTATGCGGCTTCGTAAAGCATAAACCCCGAAAGCCTCTTTTCTCCGCCGCTTCTGACGATGAGGTCGAGCGGCGGGAGCGTACTGCTCGAAAGCTCGCTTTCAAAGGTCTGCCGTGTGATTTCCCCGCGCCTTGCGGCTGCTGCCGCGGCACGCACGATGTCGTCGCGCCCGCCGTAACCCAGAGCGATGTTAAGGCGCATCCCCGTGTTTGCGGCAGTCCGTCTTTCGACTTCGGCTATACCGTCCGCCACCGCTTGGGGAAAACGGGAAAAATCACCCATATACGTCACTTTCATATTCCCGTCGTATGCGGCATTCCACCCTGTCACGACGGAAAGAATTGCCGCCGTCTCCGAGGACGGACGGGCAAAATTTTCGGAGGAATAGGCGTAGACGGTGACCGCCTCCACCCCTCTCTCCGCCAAACGCGCAATCACTTTCATCATGGCTTTCAGCCCCTCGGCGTAGCCCGCCTCGCGCGGAAGTCCGCGGAGCGCCGCCCACCTGCCGTTGCCGTCCATAATGAAACCTATATGACGCGGGACCATCAGACGGCAAGAATCTCCTGTTCCTTGTCCTTGGTCATCTTGTCGACGTCTTCGATTTCGGAAGAAAGCGCTTTGTCGACGTCCGCGGTGAAATCTTTGAGGTCGTCCTCGGTGATTTCGGAGTCCTTTTCGAGTTTTTTAAGCGCGTCTATCGCTTCGCGGCGCGCGTTGCGCAACACAACCTTCGTGCCTTCCGCGTTGTTTTTCAGTTCCTTGACGAGCGCCTTTCTGCGTTCCTCGGTGAGCTCCGGGAAGACGAGGCGGATGACGTTGCCGTCATTGTTGGGCGTGATGCCTATGTTTGCGGCAAGGATGGCTTTTTCCACGTTTTTGAGCGCGCTCTTGTCCCATACGGAGATGACGAGAAGGCGCGCTTCGGGCACGGTGATGTTCGCCATATTGTTGATGGGCGTGGGCGTGCCGTAATAATCCACCGTTATTTTGTCGAGTATATGCGGATTGGCGCGGCCTGCGCGGATGCTTTTGAGTTCGCTTGAAAAATTGTGCACGGTCTTGGCGTATTTCTCCTTCATTTCCTCGAAAATGAGGTCCACGGAGTCGATGCCGTATGCCATAAGTTGCCTCCTGATTACCGATTTTTATTTATTATATCAAACTCGCGCGCGTAAATCAACCCGAAAAGGAAAGAACGCGCCTTGCGCGCGTTCTTCACCTTGTATCCCCCGCCTGTCGGCGTCAAATTGTCGTCATTTTCCGATGTAGGTGCCGATTTTTTCGCCCGCTATCGCGCGTTTTATGCTGCCTTCCTCGTTCAGGCTGAACGCGATGATGGGGATTTCGTTGTCCATACACATTGTGATTGCGGTGGTATCCATTGCTTTCAGCCCCTTGGAGATGACCTGCATATAGGTCAGCGAATCGAACTTCACCGCTTCCGGATTGAGCTTCGGGTCGCTGTCGTACACTCCGTCGACGTTCTTTGCAAGCAACAGCGCGTTGGCGCCTATCTCCGCGGCGCGGAGAGCCGCGCCCGTGTCCGTGGAGAAATACGGATTGCCCGTGCCGCAGGCAAAAATGACAATCCTGCCTTTTTCGAGGTGGCGCAGCGCCTTGCGCAGAATGTACGGTTCGGCGACCTTTGTTATGGTGAGCGCGGTCTGAACTCTGACCTCCGCCCCCTTGCTTTCAATGCAGTCCTGCAACGCAAGCGCGTTGATGACCGTGGCAAGCATTCCCATATGGTCGGCGGTGGTGCGGTTCATCTCACTGTCCGCCTGTCTGCCCCGCCAGAAATTGCCTCCGCCTATCACTATGCCGACCTGCGCGCCGAGGTTTTTGACTTCGACTATCTGGTCGCACACCTTGGAGAGCTTGGCGTGGTCGATGCCCGCTCCGTTGGGACCCGCAAGCGCTTCGCCCGAAAGTTTTATAATGACACGGTTGTATTTCAGTTTGGACATATTATCACCTCGCGTATCAGCCCGTCGGCTTCGCGCAAAAAAAAGGAACGCTTGCGCGTTCCTCGAATGCGTTATTTGAGTCCGGCTTGTGCCATGACTTCGTCTGCGAAATTGTCTTCGCGCTTTTGCAGTCCTTCGCCCATCTGGTAACGCACGAAACGTCTGACCGTGATTTTCTCGCCGATGGAAGCGATTGCTTCGGTGACGAGCTGGCTGATGGTCTTGGAGCTGTCGCGGACGTAGACCTGTTCCATAAGGCAGACGTCTTTGTAGTACTTCTGAATTCTGCCGTCGACCATCTTGTGGATGATTGCGTCGGGCTTGGGATTGGGCTCGTTCTTCGCCTGGGCGATGAGGATTTCCCTTTCCTTTTCGAGCTCCGCGGCGGGAACTTCTTCCTTGGTGACGTAGGTGGGCGCCGCGGCGGCGATGTGCATCGCGATGTTGTGCACGAGTTCCTTGAACACGGGGCTCATTGCGACGAAGTCGGTTTCGCAGTTGACTTCGAGCAGGACGCCGATTTTGCCGTTCATATGAATGTAGCTGTCGACTATGCCCTGGGAAGCGATTCTGCCCTGCTTTTTGGCGGCGGAAGCGATGCCTTTTTCACGGAGATAGTCGATTGCCTTTTCCATATCGCCGTCCGTTTCGACAAGCGCTTTCTTGCAGTCCATCATGCCAACGCCGGTGCGCTGACGGAGTTCCATAACGTCTTTGCTGGTAAATGCCATAATATTCTCCTGTTCGGTCCGAAAATGCGTGCGCCGTCCGGCGCACGCACGGTAAAGATTATTCTTCGTCTTCGCTCTCTTTTTCGGCGATTGCCTTTTCGAGGGCTTCTTCGGGGGTGAGTGCGACTTCTTCCGCCGCGGTTTCGGAAGTCACTTCTTCCGCAGCTTCGGGAGCGGCCTCTTCCGCTGCCGCTTCTTCCGCCTTCTCTTCCGTCTTGCCGGAGTTGAAGGACTCGCCCTGACGCGCTTCGATGACGGCGTCCGCGATTATGGACGCGAACAGCTGTATGGCGCGGATTGCGTCGTCATTGCCGGGAATGACGTAGTCCACGAGGTCGGGGTCGCAGTTGGTGTCGACGACGGCGACGATGGGGATGTTCAGCTTGCGCGCTTCCCTCACCGCGTTTTCTTCGCGTTTGAGGTCGACCACGAACAGACATCCGGGCAGCGTGCGCATATTCTTGATGCCGCCGAGGTTCTGTTCCAGCTTATCGCGTTCGGCTTTGAGTTTGAGGACTTCTTTCTTGGGAAGAAGCTCGAACTCGCCGATGATTTCCATCTGGTTGATTTTGTTCAGTCTGTCGATACGCGTGCGGATGGTCTTGAAGTTGGTGAGCGTGCCGCCCAGCCATCTCTGGTTGATGTAGAACATATCGCAGCGTTCCGCTTCCTGCTTGATTGCTTCCTGCGCCTGCTTCTTCGTGCCGACGAAGAGGACGGATTTGCCTTCCGCCGCGACGCTCTTCACGAATTGGTAAGCGGCTTCCACATGGTCGACGGAGATTTGAAGGTCGATGATGTGAATGTCGTTTCTGGTGGCGTAGATGTACTTCGCCATCTTGGGGTTCCAGCGCTTGGTCTGGTGACCGAAGTGAACGCCCGCTTCCAGCAGGGCTTTCATTGTCGTAACTGCCATAAGGGCCTCCTTGATTTGTTTTTACCTCCCCCGGGTTCGTCGTCGCGGCTACCTTGCGGAACAACCGAAACTCCGCCGGGGTGTGCGGTGCATTTGGGATTATATTATATAAAAAGAGTTTTTGCAAGGAATTTCAAGCAAAAATTACGCCCTTTTCCGAGGAATTTCGGAATTGGGGCGGCGCAGCCCGTTATCCCCTGCAATGCGGTGAGGAAAGAGAGATTATTCCTCGCTTTCCTCCTCGTCGAGGGCCTCCACCTCTTTCATAAATTCGTCGAAGACCTTTTGCAAAAGAGCCTCGTCCTCTATCGCCACGAAAACGTCCCCGTCGTCGCCGTCGCGGACCTCGTAAATGAGCACTTCGTCTTCCTCGATGTCGGGAAGCTTCTCAACGGGCTTCATGACGACGAACCATTTGTCGTCAACGTCCAGCGTCGCAAGGTGATAAAAGTCTTCGTCGCAGTCGCGTTCCTCGTTGTAGAGGGTGATGATATCGTCATCTTCTTCCATATTGTTCTGGTCGTCGAAAAAGTCTGCCATGATAACTCCTTATGCGGCTTTCGCCGTTGTTTTTATCATACCCTTTTCAGCGTTTGCCGTCAAGGTAGGATTGCAAAATTATGGTCGCCGCCACCTTGTCGATGACTTTTTTGCGCTTGTCGCGCCGTACGTCGGCGTCAATCAGCATTCGCTCCGCGGAAACGGTGGTCAGACGCTCGTCGACGTATATCACGGGGAGCCCGCTCGTCCTTTCCAGCAGTTCGCCGAATTCCCTCGTGACCTGCGCCCTCGGCCCCTCCGTCCCGTCCATATTTTTGGGCAGTCCGACTACGAAAGCGTCCGCGTCCTCCTTTTGCGCGTACTGCGCAAAATAAAGCGCGTCCTCTTCCGCGCTCCCTTTGCGGACGTAGGTTTCGCGCGGGTTTGCGCAAATGCCCATGACGTCGCTCACCGCAACGCCTATTCTCACGTCGCCGACATCCAGCGCCACTTTCCGTTTCATCATATTTTCACCTCAGAAAATTGTCCTTTTTTCCGCCGAAAAACGACGTTCGCCGTTCCGTCGGCTTTGCCGCGGCGCGGTTTTCCCCTATGCGGTCGTAAAGGGGAACTCCTTTTTCGTAAAGGATGTAAAGCCCTGCGGCAGCGACTGCCGCCGCAACAACGGCTATCAGACACCAGTATATCGCTTTCACTCCCGCGCTGCCTATGTCGTCTTCCAGACCTGCGAGGAATATTCCCGCCACCATAAACAGTATCGCCGGCGCAATGCAAAGCAATACGGGTATCATCGTTGCCATATTCCCGCCGATGTTGCTGCGCATATCCGACTGCGATTTCCAGTGCACGTTGCCTTTTTTGATGTCGTAGTAGATGTGAATCGCGCTCGTCCCCGCGCAGAAAAGCAGCGTCGTCGCGGCTATTGCGACGGCCGCTCCGGGACCTATTCCGTACAGCGCCACCGCCAGCACGAGCATCACGACCAAAGCGACCGCCGCCGTAATCAGCGCAAAAAGCAGTTTTGCGGTCACGGACGCTTTCGGGGAAATCGGCAGAAATTTGGAGATAAAGAAGGACTCCCCCTCTCTCGAATACGCGCTCATTGCCACCATATTTGTGCCGCACAGGAAAATGAGGGCGTAAAGCAGGATTATCCCCGCCATCATCATCTCTCCCGATAGCTCGCTGCCCGACTGCTCGGCGTCGCCGCGTATGAAGAAGAACATCACCGCCATCACAATCGGCGCGAGGATAATGTTGGAAAACATTCCCATAGCCATAGACGGGTTGCGCATTATGGAAAGGAAATCGCGCTTCATCAGTGCGGGGATAAGACGGGTTTTGCGGAAAGCGGCTTTCCCTTTGCTCTCTTCGCGGTGAGCTTCCGTCTGCCGCACGGTAATTCTGCGGTAGAACAGCATCGCAAGCCCCACGGATAACAGCGCCAGCCCCGCCCATATGCCGACCGATATGCCGAAGTTTTTCGCCGCGTCGATTCCGAGACACATCGAAAGCAGCGCGCGGTTGGGATACATCACGTCGGAAAGCAAGGCAAGCCCGTCGAGGACTCCCTGCGAAATTCCCTCACCGTTTTGTCCGAAGCCCTCGGTGTTGACGAAAAACATAAACACCATATAGGCGACCATAAGCACGATGTAGAAAAACAGCGAAAAGAGCGTTTTCACCACGGAACGGCCTTTGAGATAAGTGCCTATCCACATCACGGGCATCGAAAACAGCACCACTATGAACAGCGGCAGCAGCGGCGCGGCAAGGATAATCACCGCAATGAGCGGGAAAAATCCGTAAAACATCGGATTTCCGAACGCGGCATACGTCACCGAAACGGTGAGCAGCGTCGGCAGCAGGAATACGGCGGCGGTTTTGAGCGCGCCGATGTACACAAGCAGCAGTTTCGCAAAAAAGACCGCGGTCGGCGACACGGGCAGCGAAGAAAGGAACGCTCCGTCCTCTGCCGAATACAGCGTGCCGAGCACGGACGGCATCATCATAAACAGGATGAAGAGCTGAACGGCGGAAAGTATCGCGTTCAGGAGCGTCATCGCCGAATAGCGCGTGGTAAGCTGCGCGGCGGCAAAACCCAGCATAACGCAGATGAGCACCACAAGCGGCAGCATAGAAAGTATCATCACCGTGGACTGCGGCAGTTTGCGCTTTCCGGTATTAACCTCTTTTTCCACGGCGTAACGGTTTCGGTACAGCACGCGGAATACAGTCAGAAAATCTTTCATTATTCCGCAAAGGCGTCTTCGCCGTGTCCGCTTGCGTCGGCGTCTTCGCCGTCCGTGATTTTGAGGAAGAGTTCTTCAAGAGATTCGTCGAGTCCGCGGGTTTTGAGCTCCGCCAGCGTGCAGTCGGCGACGAGTTTTCCGTCGTCGATTATGCCCACTCTGTCGCAGACTTTCTCCACCACGTCGAGGACGTGAGAACTGAAAAACACGCAGTTTCCTTTGTCGGCGTGCTCTCTCATCAGCTTTTTGAGATTGTACGACGACTTCGGGTCAAGCCCCGTCATGGGTTCGTCGAGTATCCACACCTTGGGTTCGTGAATGAGCGCTCCTATGATGTTGAGCTTCTGTTTCATTCCGTGGGAATAGGACTTAATCTGCCGTCCTATCGCTTCACGCAGGGCGAAAAGGTCGAGATATTTCTCCAATCTTTCCTGCCTTACGGAGGCGGGCACGTCGAAAACGTCGCACATAAAATTGACGAATTCCGTCCCCGTCAGCCCTTCGTACAGAACGTGGTCGTCGGAAACGTAGCCGATTTGCCGCTTTGCGGCAATGGGGTCGTCTTTGAGGTTGATGCCGCAGACGGTGACGCTGCCGCGCTCGAAGCCGACAATGCCCGTAATGCACTTGATTGTGGTGGATTTGCCTGCGCCGTTGGGACCGATAAAGCCGTATATTTCCCCTTCGCGGATTTCCAGCGAAAGCGAATCGACGGAGGGTTTGGGATTGCCCGTATAAGTTTTCGTCAAGTCGTGAATGATGAGCATATCAGAGGTTGCGGCGGCGGAGTGATGTGGTTTTGTCGTGCCGCCGAAAGAATTATATGCAAAATTCGCCGCAATGTAAAGGAAAACGCACCGCGTTGCGCGTACGAGAAAGGCGTCGCCGCACGGCGACCGCGGCCGCCCGTGCCCACGCAGGCGCCGGCGTGAACCACGGGCAAGGGTCAGGGCTCGCTCGGCTTGTCGGGCAGCGTCACGACGATTTCCAGCGGAATTTGACCGAGTTTCACCCCCGGCACCCCTTTCATCACGGTGCCGTTGACGGAAAGAGAGGGCTCGCCGCGCTCTATTTTCACCTTGTGCCGCACCCCGTTATGCCGCAGAACGCACTCGGCACTCATTATCTCACTCGGAAAATCGGGTGTTATCCGCAGTTCGTCCCCTTCTGCCGAAATGCCGAAATTTGCGCTGAAAGTTCTGCTTTTCGGCATAAAACTACTCTTGATTTTGGCGTTTTTCAGAATACTTTTCTCTCTACCGCTCTGCCCGAACAGCATTTGCATCAATGTCGGCGAAGACAGCGCTCGGGCAAGCAGAAGCAAATCCCCGTCGAATCTGGCAAACACGACGCTGCCCTGTCCGAAAGGTATTCTCTTCACTTTGAAAGGCGGCATTTTGCCGTAATCGCCGTAGTTTTCGAGCCGTACCGCATAGGCGTATTCGTCCAGATTTTCCGTCGTGCTGAGTTCTCCCAGTTTTTGAAGAAAAGCCGCTCTCGTTTCGGGAGGCGCGGAAGCAAAGGTGTCAAAGCGCGCAAGAATTCCGCACGGGTCGTAAAATGCCGAAAAATCGAAAATTGAGATATTGTCCAGCGAGTCGAATACGTTGTTCAGGCAGGCGCACAGGTCGTCCGTGAGCGCGAGATACCTCTCGTCGAAGTTTTCGGTGTCGTATCCCATCTCCCCCGCGCAGAATTTGGAGAATATTACGCTGCCTTTCAGCCGTTTGCATTCGGCCGAGCGCGAGCGCAGCCGCGGATGCTTTGCCGTGCGAAGCGCGGCGGCGCGTATGTCGTCGGTCACGGTGATGCGTTCGCACAAAAACGCCAGTTTTTTGCAGAGCGCGAAACGGAATGCCGTTTCCATTGCGTCGATTTCCTTGAACGTCAGCGTTCTGGCGGCATTGAACGCTTCCAGCATTTTCGCCGTCCTGTCTTCGCAGAATATATATCGCGAATGCGAAAGCGTCGCCTCCGCAATGATTACGCAGCGCGGAGTCCCGTTCACGGCGGGCAGGTCTTGCAGGACGGAAAAATCCGTTTTCGTCAGCTTTTTCAGTTCCTCTTTTCTGTCCGCGAGCGTCAGAAAGAGCCGTCGGAGCTCCGTGTCGGAACATTCCGCGTCCGTTCGCCTGAGGGCGCGCTTTATTTTGCGTTTGTACGAGGCGAAGCGTATCTCCTTTCCGCCGTCCGTCGGTGCGGGAAGAGAGCGCGCAAGCTCCTCTGCCAGCGCCGCAAACTCCTTTTCGTCGCACACGGAGCTGAACTCCTCTCTTTCCTTTTTGAGAGTCAGCAGAAAAATTATTATAAAAATCGCGGTCACTCCGCCCGCCACGGCGTATTCCATACCCGCGATTGTTGCCGTTTTCACGGAGATTTATTCTTGTGAACCGCGTGCGAGAATTCACTTGCGCGGATTGACGGTAGTTTTTTGCGTTGCATTTTGTATATGATGTAACAACACTTTGCCGATTGCGGAAGTCGCCGACGGAAAAGCGGTGCGCATAAAAAATCCCCGCAAAAAGGCTTGGTCTTTTTGCGGGGGCGTGCGAGCATAGTCTGTAAGCCGAGTTCTGTCTTGGGCGGCGATCTATCTTGACCGTACGTTGCCGTGCGGTTCCAGCGGACGGGAGCTTGCGGGCCGCATTTCACGCTCCTTTCTTGCACCGGGTGGGGTTTACATCGCGCCTCGTCGCCGATTTGCGGGTGAGCTCTTACCTCGCCTTTCCATCCTTACCCTTGCGGGCGGTTTTTTTCTGTTGCACTTTCCTTGAAGTCGCCTTCACAGGCAGTTAACCTGCACCCTTGCCCTGCGGTGCTCGGACTTTCCTCACGTTTCCGTGCCGCCGTCCGACTATCTCGCTCAATCATTTAATCACAAAAAAACCGCCCGCGCAAGGGATTTCGGCACCGCATTTGCAAAATTCGCACTCCCAACCGCCCTTTTCGGTCGTTATTCTTTCGGATTGCTTTATCCGCAAGGCGGCAAAGGGCGACGGGGCAAAACAAAACCGACGTGAAAACGCGTCGGTTTTGAAAGCCTACGGTCGATTGCCGCTTTATTTTGCCAAGGATTTTTTGTAATCCGCCGCCCACTTTTTCATTTCGAGCGCGTGCGGCACGGCGTGCGAAGAATAGTCGTTGCCGCCTATGAGTCTTGCAATCTCGTCCGTGTCGTCTTCAAGCAGCGTAAGATGCGTGAGAGTCTTGCCCTCTTCGACGGATTTGGCTATCAGGAAGTGGCTGTCCGCCATTGCGGCAAGACTCGGCATATGCGTGATTGCGATGACCTGTCTTGCGCGGGAGATGTTGCACATTTTCTCCGCAACGACCGCCGAAATGTGTCCCGAAATGCCCGTGTCGATTTCGTCGAAAACCATTGTGCCTATGCTGTCTATTCCCGCAACGATGTTTTTGAGCGCGAGCATAAAGCGCGACATTTCGCCGCCCGATATGATTTTGGCGAGAGGTTTGAGAGGTTCGCCCACGTTTGGCGAAATGAGGAATTCCACACGGTCGCCGCCGCTTTCTCCGACTGCGTCGGGCGCATAGTCGCAGTTTATCTGCACTTTGAAAGTCGTGCCGCCCATTCCGAGGTCGCCGAGTTCCTTGGTCATCGAGCGTTCGAACGCTTCCGCCGCGGTGCGGCGCAGCGCACCCAGTTTCTCCGCCGCCGCCGAAAGACTTTTGCCCGTGGAAGCGATTTCTTTTTCCAGCTCCGCCGTGCGTTCGGACGCGTTGGCGAGTTCGTCCGCCTCTTTTGCCGCTTTTTCGTAAAACGCGCGTACCGCGGCGTAACTCCCGCCGTATTTTCTCTGGATGTTTCTGACGAGTTCCAGCCTTTCCTCGACCTCGTCCGCGCTCTTTGCGTCGAAATCCAACTCCCGCATCATATCTCCGACCGTTTCGCTGATGTCCGCAATCTCGGTTTTCGCCGCGTCCAGCCTTTCGCAAAGCGGGTCGATGTTTTTATCGTATGCGGAGATGGAAGCAAGACTGCCTGCCGCCGCCTTGATGCTGCCGCTCACCGACGCACCGTCATAGCCGTCCAGAATGTTTCTCGCCGAGGAAAGCGCAGACAGCAGTTTTTCGGTGTTGCGGATGCGCTTGCGCTTATCGAGAAGCTCGTCTTCCTCTCCTTCCGCAATGTCCGCGCGCTCTATCTCTTCGAGCTGAAAACGCAGGATGTCGAGGCGTCTTTCGCGTTCGCTTTCGTCGCCGAAGCGCGCATATTCTTCTTTGAGCGCGCGGTATTTTCCGAAGAGTGCCGCGACCGTCTCTTTTGCGGACGCGATGTCCGCTCCGCCCATTCCGTCCAGCATCCCTTCGTGGTTCGAGGGTTTGACGAGCGACTGATGCTCGTGCTGTCCGTGGATGTCCACCAGCAGTTCCGTCAGCCCTTTCAGGACGGAAAGCGTGGTCAGTCTTCCGTTTATGCGGCATTCGTTTTTGCCGTCCGCGCTCATTTTTCTGCGAATGAGCAGAATTTCTTCCGCGTCTATGCCGACGCCTTCGAGATACTCCGCAACCTGCGGCCTAATATAATCGGAAAAGACCGCTTCCACGGTGGCGAAATCCGTCCCGTAACGTATGAGGGAACGGTCGGCCCTCTCGCCGAGCACGAAATTCAGCGCGTCGATAATCAAAGACTTGCCCGCGCCCGTTTCACCGCTCAGGATGTTGAGGTTTGCGCCGAGGGAAAGCTCCAATTTGTCTATGAGCGCGATGTTCTGCACCGTAACGGACGCAATCATGGACGCAGAATTTCCTCCAATTTTTCCGCTACGAGAGCCGCGTTTTCGATTTCGTCCACGGCCACGAAAATGGTGTTGTCCCCCGCTATGACGCCGAGAATGCAGTCCATATTCATACGGTCTATGGTTTCGGCAGCCGCGTTTGCGGACCCCGTTTCGGTCTTTATGACGACAAGGTTTTCCGCCGCGCGTATTGACAGCACGGTGTTGCGGAAGACGCTGATAAAGCGTTCCGCTTTCGTATCCTTGCGCGGCTGCGCGGTGTAGCGGTATCCTTTGCCGTCTGCCGCAGTCGTCTTGATAAGGTTCATATCGCGGATGTCGCGCGATACGGTCGCCTGCGTCACGGAAAACCCTTCCGCCGCAAGCCTTGTCACAAGTTCTTCCTGCGTATCCACGTCATATGCCGCAATTATGTCGAGTATCTTGCGCTGACGCGCTTCTCTGCTCACGATTCCGTCACCTCCGCCGATTGCGCCAGACCCCATCTGTTCATTTTGTCCAGCAGTTTTTCGTAAAATCCTCTGCCGCCCGCGTCGATGAAAGGTGCGCTGACGGCGGCTTTTTTTACTTTGACCACGGATTTCGCGCCGAGTTCCGCCGCGGCGGCGCCGTCGACCACAAGCAATGAGAGGTCGCCCGCGATTATGCGCAGCTCGATGAGTGCGTTTGCCCCGACGACGAGAGGACGGGAATGCAGGGTGTGGGGACACACCGCGTTGACGGTCAGCGCGTCGAGGTCGGGCGCAAGCACGGGACCACCTGCGGAAAGCGAATACGCAGTCGAACCCGTGGGGGTCGCGACTATCATACCGTCGCTTCTGTACGCGTCGGCAAACTGCCCGTCCACATAAAGTTCGACGCTGACGGGGCGTGTGGTTGCGCTTTTTACGACGATGTCGTTGAGAGCGAGAAATTTGCCCTTTTCCGTCGTGCACTCGAGGAGCATACGGTGCACTGCCTTTCCGTGCAGAAGAGCTTCCGCGATGTCGTCGGGCTTCGCTTCCGCGTCGAACTGCGTGAGGAAACCGAGATTTCCGCAGTTCACCCCGACGAGGGGAACATTCGCGCGTGCCGCGCGCACCGCGGCTTCCAGCATAGTGCCGTCGCCGCCGAAGGCAAGCAGCCTTTGGCAGTCTGCGGGCACGGCGTCATCGGCGGAAATCTCTTTCAGCGCGAAATCTCCGCGTGCGGAAAGCGCTGCGAGCACGGCGTTCCTGACAGGATGGCAAACGAGCGTTGATTTTGTAAAAACAGCGATTTTCATAATCCGAATTCCGTCTGCGTAAGATTATACATTGCCGCGGAATATAATTCAAGCGATTGATGCATAAAATATGCCATATTTTATATCAAAAGACAAATTATAATGTTTTGAGAGAATTTTATGCACAAAAACGGAGATTTATGAAGACTTGACGCATAAATATAAACTGCATAAAATGCCGCGGGCGGCGTTTCACTTGCGCAGATACAGCAGATATTCCGTGTTTTTGTCGGACGACGAAACTTTTGTCGGAGTGACGCCCAAGACTTCGAAGCCGCATTCCCGTGCGGCGGACTTCACGCTTTCGAGCGCCGAAAGTCTGTCCTTTTCCGAAAGTACTATTCCCTTTTTGCTCAACGCGCGTTTTCCCGCTTCGAACTGCGGTTTGACCAGCACCACGGCTTCGCCGCCCTTGCGGAGCACGCCGTAAAACACGGGCAGGACCAGTTTGAGCGAGATGAAGCTCAGGTCGGCGGAGAGAAAATCCTTGTCGCCGTAAGGCGGAAGTTCGCGTGCGTTTGCGCGGAGAAACGTGACGCGGGGGTCACCCGAGAGTTTTTCCGGAAGAGCGCACTCCCCCACATCGACCGCAAGCACGCTTTTTGCCCCGTGTCTGAGCAGGAAGTCGGTGAAACCGCCGTTCGAGCACCCTATATCGGCGCAGTCGAGCCCCGAAACCGCGAATCCGAACACGCGGTGCGCCTCTTCGATTTTGTACGCGCCCTGCGAGGCGTAGTCCTCGTCGGAAAGTATCTCGACTTTGTCGCTTTCCGCGACGTCGGCGGCAGGTTTGAGAATTTGTCTGCCGTTGACGGCGACCCTTCCTCGCAGAATGAGATTTTCCGCATACGTCCGCGAGCGCAGTCCGAATTCCGTTTGAAGAAATTTGTCAAGTCGCATCGGCGTCTGTGTCCGCATCGGATTTTTTGCGGGAGTCTGCTGTTCCTACCTCTTCCGCATCATATTGCCGTTCTGCGGGATTTGTGTCCGTTTTGCCTGCCGCGTTCTTCCGCTCCGCAATCACTTTGTCGGGCTTTGCGCTGGCTTTTGCGCTCTGCGCGCGCTTTGAAGAGCGGTCGGAGGGAGCGGCGCCGTTTGTGCTTTCCGCCTTTGCGGCGTTTTCGTATTTTTTGCGCTTTTCCGCCTGCTGTTTCTTTCTTCTGCGCTCTTCGGGATGGAACACCCCGACTATTCGCGCCACGAACATAACGAATTCCTTGGAATTGGAAATGGCGACGTTTTTGAGGAACGCCTTGCCGCCCACCATCACGGCGGAAATCAGAGCGGATACGCCGATGGACAGCCATTGCTGCCACGTTTCGTTGAGATTTACGGTTATTGCGATGACTATCGCCGCGCCGCAGGAACCGGAGATGATGCTGATGATGTCGCCCACGACGTCGTTGCAGACGCTGGAAACCTTTTCGTTGTTCTTGACAAGCCACATCGCGGTCTTTGCGCCGTAAACTTTTCTGGACGCCATCGAAACAATCGGGGTTATGTCGCACGAGGTCACCGCGACGCCTATGCCGTCAAACAGGATGCCCGCCATAACGATGAACAGAAGAAGTATGACCGTCACGACTATGTTGCCCGCAGAAGACGTGATTTCGGTGAGAAAACTGATGAAAGCCGAAAGCACGAGAGTGACGACCGTGATTTTAATCGCCCAGAGATTTCTTTTTTTTCTGTGTTTTTTGACGGGTTTTTTGCCTGATTGACCGTCGGAAACGGCGTCCGTTCCGACGTCGGTGGTTAATGCGGCGTCTGCCGCGTCCGTGCCGCGACCGTGAACGTCGTCGGCGGAAACTTTCTCGTCCAAATCAACTCCTGGCTGCCCTTTCGGGCGCGCTTTTTGCATAAATTTATTTTGCGGGCAGAGCCCGTTTTCGCCTTGCCGCGCCGCGGATGCGGCGCGCGGCGGATATTCCGTTTTGCTGGCAACAGCCTGAGTAAACCTTGCGCCATCAGGTTCGGTAGGCTTTCCCCCCGCAGAAACTCGTCGTCGCCGAACGAGACGTTTCCGATTACTCCGCGGGATGCAGGGTCTCCCTCTGCACAACCGAATCGCCACTTAGAGCACACTATAATCCCCAAGCTGCCTCGTCAGAACAGTCTAGAAGATTTCCTTGGCAATTTTCGTCCGCCCTTATCTTTTTTTGCAGACAACATTTCGAGAGGCGATCGCGCATCGACGTCGGCCGGACGCCTTTGCGCGTGGTTCCTCTGTCCCTGAAAATCCACTCAAAGCAGGCTACACTGCACACAGCGCGCGATGCACCGCATAGCAGGTTTCACCCCGGTCAGTAGGCGCTGCGCCCACCGATACGGGTCTCCGCGACAGTCGGGTCGAGTTTCGCATGCCGTTGCGAAGCGCCCGAAAGTCTTAACTCCCAGCAACAGCCCCGGTTTGGGCAACCAAAGCCATCACCAGAAACTTCATCGATATGCCCTTTGGCGATATTTTACCCCCGCCTTCGGGTCGGCGAAAACTGACTAGAATACTGCGCCAGCGATATTATATTATACAGATTAAAGGGAAAATGTCAACACGGATGCAAATTACGCCAAAGGCGTAAAATTTCCGCGGTTGAAAAATGCCGAAAATCCCGTTATACGTTCAGCTGTTCAGCGTGATGCGCACGACCCTTTCCGTGAAATCCGCATAAAGCCCGGGAGCGAATGCCGACGAAAAGTAATCCGAAACGCGCTTTTTGACGTCGTCGGGCAGAGATTTTGCCTTGTGAAGGACCGCGGGCGTGAGCGGAAGTCCGAGCGCGGGAGTCAATGTGGCGCCGCTCTGAATGGTGCCGAGGATATCACCCGCTCCGCGCATTTCGAAGTCCCGTTCGGCGACCTCCGCCCCGTCAGTGCACTCCGTGAGGGTTTTCAGGCGTTCGACGGCGCGTTCCGAAGAGTGGGAAAGATGCAGAAAACAGTAGGCGTGAGAGCCGTCCCTGCCCACTCTGCCGCGCAGCTGATGGAGGGACGCAAGCCCGAAACGGTCGGCGGCAAGCACGCACATCACACTCGCCGAAGTGTCCACTCCGACTTCCACCACGGACGTTGCCACCAGAAGGGAAAGTTTCCCCGCGGAAAAATCCGCCATTATCCTTTCCTTTTCCTCTCCGCTCAGTCTGCCGTGAAGGACGGCGTGCGGAACCGAACGGAAAATTTCGCCGTATTCCTTTTCGAAACCGTTCACGGAAAGCGTTTCGAAACCTTCGCTGTCGCGGATGCAGGGACAGACTATGAACGCCTGCCTGCCCTTTTCGCATTCCGAAGCGACGAAACGGAGCATATCGCCGAGTTTGCCGTCCGACACCATTTTGGTGGTGATGTCCGCAGCAGCCTCCGCTCTGCGCTCTACGCGCGAAACGTCGATATCGTCATAAAATGCGAGCGCAAGCGAACGCGGTATGGGGGTTGCGGTGAGAGTGAGCACGTCCTGGGCCCCTTTGTTTTGCAGTTCCGCCCTCTCGTTGACGCCGAATTTGTGCTGTTCGTCGATTACGGCAAGAGTCAAATCGGCATATTTTACTCTCTTTGAGAGTAAAGACTGCGTGCCGAAGACGACTTTTATGCTTCCGTCGGCAAGTCCCGCAAGTATGCCTGCGGCTTCTGAGGCGGGAACGGACGCCGTGAGAAGCTCGAAAGAGACGCCCAGTTTTTCGGCAATCGGACGGAATTTGCGCGCGTGCTGCTCCGCAAGTATCTCCGTCGGCGCCATCACCGCGCATTGGTGTCCCGCCTTTGCGGCGCACACGGCGGCGAAAAATGCGGTCAGCGTTTTGCCCGACCCGACGTCGCCGCTGATGATACGCGACATATTTTTCCCCGACGTAAGGTCGCCGTATATATCCCCGAAAGTCTGCTTTTGCGACGGGGTCGGCGTTACCGAAAGTGAAGAAACGAAGTTGAGTATTATATTATTCAGCAGATTATAGAATACTTTTCTGACCGAATTCCCTCTGTTTACTGTCTTTTTGTATATGGATATCGCGGTTGCGGCGTCAAATGCGGCAAGGGTGTTTATCCCCTCCTCCGCTTCCGCGGCGCGCTTCGGGAAGTGCGCGGAATCGAGCGCGGAAAGCACTTCCGCAGGCATTGCGGTCGCGTCGGCGGTCAGCGCGTCGAGCGCGGCGCGCACTAGTTTTTTGAAAGAGCTCTGCCCCAATATTCCTTTCAGGGGATATACGGTGAAGACGCCGTCCAGGTTTTTCGGCTTGTCCGCCTGCTCGAATACGGGATTGACGAGAGCCGCTTCGCCGGGCAGAGTTTTGCCGAGAAAGCGGTAGCGCTCTCCCTCTTTCAGCGCCGCGTGGTAATAAGGCTGGTTGAAAAAAGTGACTTTGAAACCGCCGCCCTTTTTGTCGGTGTTGTCGACGAGGCGCACCGTGAAACTTTTCGTGCCGCGCTTTGACGGCGTCGTTTTGCCTACGACGGTGCCTTCCAAGAGACAAAACTGCCCGGGCTCCGCATCTGCGGCTCGCACGGGCAGGTCAAGGTCAATGTATTTCGACGGCAGACGGAGAGCAAGCTCCGCAGGAGTCGTGATGCCGAGTTCCGCAAGTTTGGCGAGAGTCGCCCCGCCCACTCCTCTGACATCGCCGAGAGTCGTCATTCTGCCGAAAGAAGGTAATAGTAATGCGGCTGTCCGCCGTAATATGCGGCGATTTCGAGGTCGGGCCAGAGCTCTTCCAGCTTTTCGACGAGTCTTTCCGCGTCGGTTTCGGTGATGTCGGCACCGTAATATATCGTGAGCATCTCCGCCTCACCCGCAATCTTTTCGACGGTTGCGAGCGCCGCTTCGGAGATGGACGCGCTTTTTGCGACTATCTTCTTGTTGCAGATGCCGATTATGTCGCCCTCTTTGACAGAGAAGCCGTTCATTCGCGTCGAGCGCACAGCGTGGGTCACTTCGGCTGTACGAAGCTCCGAAAATGCCCCCGACATCGCCGTGTAATTCTCTTCCGGCGACGCGTCGGGAGAAAAGACTATCGCAGCCGCTATGCCTTCGGGCATACAGGTGGTGGGGATGACGTGCACGTTGACGTCGGCGAGTTCCTTTGCCTGCTGCGCCGCGAGAATTATGTTGGAGTTGTTGGGCAGCACGAACACGTCCTGCGCCCTGACGCCGTTTATTGCGTTCAGAATGTCGTAAACGCTGGGGTTCATCGTCTGACCGCCCTCAATCGTGACGTCGACGAGAAGGTCCTTGAAAATGTTTTTCATTCCTTCTCCCGCGCAGACGGCAATCATCGCGTAGGGTTTCAGCTCCTTTTTGCCCGCCTTTCCTTCCTTTGCCTCACGCTCGCCGACTATCTTGCGGTGCTGTTCCATCATATTCTCGATTTTTATGCTGTCCAGCTCGCCGAGTTTGAGCGCCGCTTTGAGAGCGAGGTCGGGATTGTTGGTGTGGACGTGCGTCTTGACGAGGTCCAAATCGCCTATGACAAGCACGCAGTCGCCGATGGTCATGAGATAGTCGCGGTATTTGTCGATGTCAGACTCCGTGACCGCGGTTTTGAGATGAGTGATGAAATATTCCGTGCAATACTGGAAGGTGATGTTTTCGTAATCGTTGTCCAGCGACACGAACTCCTTCGCACCGGAAGGACTGACCGCTTCGGGAGCGGTTTTTGCTGGGTCGATGACGGGGATTTCGGCACCCGTGAGCGCCGCATACATCCCTTCCATAATGGTGACGAGTCCGCGTCCGCCCGCGTCCACCACGCCCGCTTTTGCAAGGACGGGGAGCATTTCGGGGGTCTTTTGCAGAATCGTTTCGCCCGCGTTGATGACCTCGCGGAAGAATTCCTCGAACTCTGTATTTCGTTTTTTGGCAAGAGCGGCAGCGGTTTCCGCCATAACTCTGACCACGGTGAGGATTGTGCCTTCCTTGGGTTTTGTGACCGCGCTGTACGCAATCTCCGTGCCGCGTTTAAGCGCCGCGGCAAACGTCTTTTTGTCGAGGGAAACTTTTGCGTCGAGCGCGATGGCAAAGCCTTTGAGAATCTGCGAAAGTATGACGCCGCTGTTGCCGCGCGCGCCTTTGAGCGCGCCCTTTGAAAACGCCACGGCAAGTTCGCCGAGGTCGCCCGCGTCCACGGGCGCAATCTCGCGCATTGCCGCCGCCATCGTCAGCGACATATTCGTGCCCGTATCGCCGTCCGGCACGGGGAACACGTTCAGCTCGTCTATGACGGGGCGATTGATTTCCAAAGCCTTCGCGCCGCCCGCGAGCATATTTTTGTAGCTATATCCGTCTATGACATTCATTCCGTTCTACCCATCAGACCCTGATGCCGACGACATTGACGTGCACTTTTTTGACGCGCATACCGGTGAAAGTTTCGAGAGCGAACTTCACGGTGTCGGCAACAGCCTTCTTGACCGTTTCTATATTCACGCCAACCTTCAAAATGACAAAAACCTCGACATAGACGAGGTTGTCGACAGTCGCGACCTTGACGCCTTTACCCAGCTTGTTTTTGCCCCACAGGGTGGCGAAGTTGTCGCTGAAACGGCGGGACACCATTTCCACCACGCCGTAGCATTCCGAAGCGACCTGGCTTGCGACAGCCGCGACCGCTTCGTCGGAAATGGAAATTTTGCCGTATTTGTTGGTCGTGGTAAGTGACATATAACACCTATTGAGTGGATTTTACTATAAGTATATTTTTTTTGCAACCAAATGAATAATTTTGAGCTCAATCGGTTGCAAACGCCGCGGATATTTGATAATATATTCGCGTTATCCACGTAGGAGGTGTAGTATGTCCAGAGTTTGCAGCGTATGCGGAAAAGGCAGAATGAGCGGCAATCAGGTCAGCCACTCTAACAGAAAGACCAGACGCAGTTGGGCTCCGAACGTTCAGAAAGTCAAGGTCAAGACTTCCACAGGCGGAACCGAAGAAGTGTATGTGTGCACTCGTTGCCTGCGTTCCGGCAAGATAGACAGAGCGTAATCAAAGAGTTAATCCTAAGCACTCTGCCCGTCGTTTTCGGCGGGCTTTTTCTTGCTTCTTCTGAACAGTTTCAAAAACGATTTTATAAATCCGGGCGGATTGATACACACTATCTTCATAAATTCCCTCCACGTTGCTACATAGTATGAAAAAAGAACGGGGTGTGACACACTCCGTTCTCTTTTGCGGAAAATCCGTATAGGCTTTCAGATTTGCATTGCCCTGACCGCCGCGGCGGGGTCTTCGGCTTTGAACACCGCGCTGCCCGCGACAACGACCGTACCGCCCGCGTCCTTGCAGCGTTCGATGTTTGCGGGAGAGACGCCGCCGTCAATCTCGATTTCGTAGGAATAGACTTTTTCGCGCTTTATTTCCGCGCCGCGGCGCACCTTTTCGAGGCAGTCTTCTTTGAAACTCTGCCCGCCGAAGCCCGCCTGAACGGTCATAATCAGCAGCAGGTCGATTCTGTCGAGATACGGCTCGGCGACGGAGAACGGCTGGTCGGCATTGACCACAAGCCCGCATTTCACGCCCTTGGACTTGATTTCGTTCAGCGCGCCCTCCACGTCCTCGGACGCTTCGGGATGGAAAGTGACGAGGTCCGCACCCGCGTCGCAGAACTGCCCGACATACTTTTCGGGACGGGTTATCATAAGGTGCACGTCGAGGAACATATCCGTATATTTCCTCAGTGCTTTCACCATAGGCATTCCAAAAGTGATGTTGGGGACATAGACGCCGTCCATGACGTCGCAATGCACCCAATCCGCGCCCCATTTTTCGATGTTCTGCACAGCCTCTGCCATTTTGCCGAAATCGGCGGAGAGAATGGACGGTGCGACTTTAATCATATTTGTTTTTCCTCCTATCATCAAGCTCGTTGTAAATGAGCTTGTATCTTTCATATCTTCCTGCGCTCACACCGTCGCCGATGTGCGCTTTTACGGCGCAGTCCGGCTCGTCGATGTGTACGCAGGTGTTGAAGCGGCACTCCTTGCGGAAGCGCTCCATATCGTCGTAATAGAGCCTGAGCTCTTCGGGCGGCATATCCACGGCGTCCAGCATAGAGAAACCGCAGGTGTCCACCAGATAGGTCCCGCCGCCGAGAGGCAGTATCTCCGCGCGGCGCGTGGTGTGCCTGCCGCGTTTTATTTTCTTCGCCAGCTCCCCGACCTGCATCACGGGAGAAGCGAGGAGCGCGTTGATGACGGAGCTCTTGCCGACGGCGGACTGCCCTGCAAAACAAGCCGTTTTCCCTTGTATGAGCGTGGCAAGAGCGTCTATGCCCTCGCCCGTTTCCGCGCTGCAAACGACGCGTTCGCAAACATTATTATACTCCGCAAGTTCCGCCTTTTCAAGGTCGCATTTGTTCCACACCAGCACGGGAGTTATTCCCTCCGCAAGACAGTTGACGATGACCTTGTCTGCAAGCAGAAAGTCGGGTGCGGGCTCGGGAGCGAGCACGATGAGACAGACGTCCACGTTGGCGACGTACGGGCGCACGAGCGCGTTTGAGCGGGGATAGACCGTTTCGATGACGTAGGCGTCCCTGTCGCGCGCTATGCCCACGGAATCCCCGACGTATATCGCCCCGTCGGATTTCAGTTTCTTGCGCGCGAAACACATCTTTATGTCGTCGTCGGCGTCCACCCAGAATTTGGACGCGACCGCCTTTACAACCCGTCCCTTCGTCGTTTTCATACCGTGGTGAACTTCCTCCTCGCACCCTTTCCGCCGTCTGCGGGAGCCGTCGCTTCCTTTTCTTCTTCCAGCACCCTCCTGCGCAGCTGTCCGCACGCGCCTTCGACGTCCTCACCGAAACTGCGCCGCACCGTGGCGGACACGCCTGCGGCATTCAGTCGAAGCATAAATTCGTGCGCCGCCTGCGCGTCGGGGCGTTTGAGTTTTCCGTCCGTGGCGTTCAGGCGTATTATGTTGACGTGCGACGGAAACCCGCGCAGCAGCTCCGAAAGCCTTTTTACGCAGTCGTCGCCGTCGTTTTCGCCGCGGATGAGCGTATATTCGAAGATGACGCGCCGTCCCGTGCGCGAAAAGTAATATTTCGCCGCGTCCATAACGGCGGCTATGTTATATTTCCTGTTGACGGGCATAAGTCTGCTTCGCGTTTCGTCGAAAGGCGAATGCAGGCTGACGGATAAGGTCACTTTTTTGCCGCTGTCGGCAAATTTTCGGATTTTGTCCGCAAGCCCGGACGTCGAAAGGGATATGTTGCGTTCCGACACTCCGAGACCGTCGGGTGCGCTGACTTCGTCGAGAAAACGCATCACGTTGTCGTAATTGTCGAGAGGTTCGCCGCTGCCCATAAGCACGATGTTGGTGACTTCACGGTTCTTGACGCTGCCGCCCTCCGCCGCGTTGACGGCGACGACCTGTCCCAGGATTTCGGAAAAAGTCAGGTTGCGGACGAGCCCGTCCCTTCCCGACGCGCAGAAAGCGCAGTGCATCCTGCACCCTATCTGCGTGGACACGCAAAGCGTGTTGCCGTAGTCGTGCGGCATAAACACCCCTTCGACGAGGTCGCCGTCGGAAAGACGGAAAAGATACTTTTTGCTGCCGTCGCGCGAGGGATAGACTTTGAGTATCGTAACGGGATTGGACACGAACTTTTCGGACATTTCGGCGCGCAGGGCTTTTGAAAGAGAGGTCATCTCCCCTATGTTTTTGCCTTCGAAGCAGAAAGCGCGCACCTGCTTTGCCGTGTACGTCGGCGCAGACGGCAGAAGCGACGCGATTTCACCGCACGAAAGTCCGAGCAGAGCCGTTTTTTCCGCCGTCATTTTCTGAACCTCGCAATGAAAAATCCGTCCCATTCCCCGCGCGGCAGTATTCGGTAAGTGCCGTCGTTTTCGTAAGGCAGGGGCATTTTGTCGGGTGAAAGTCCGAGTGTCAGTGCATATTCGGCGTTTTCCTCGTTCTCTTCCGAAAAGAGCGTGCAGGTGGAATAGACCAGCACGCCGCCGGGTTTAAGATAGCGCGCCGCGTTTTGCAGAATCTTTTTCTGCACCGCGGAAAGTTTCTTTATCGCCTCTTCTCCGCGCTGCAAGAATACGTCGGGATGCTTTTTGTATGTGCCGAAGCAGCTGCACGGCACGTCCGCCAGAACGCAGTCGAATTTGTTTTCGTATGCGGGTTCGAACACCGTCGCGTCCCGCACTTCCGTCCTCACGTTGTCCGCGTGCATCCTTGCGGCGTACTTCTTGATGAGTTCCGCTCTGTGCGGATGCAGGTCGCAGGCGGTTATGCGGCTTTCGGGAGCGAGTTCCGAAGCGTAAACCGCCTTGCCGCCGGGAGCGGAACAGAGGTCGAGTATCTCCGCTTCTCCGTGAGGGGCAAGCGCCTGTACCGTCAGCACCGAGGACGGGGACTGATATGTGACTATGCCCTCCGCAAACAGCGACTTCACGAGCGGCGTCACCCGCGTGAGTATCCCTCCTACGGCGCTCGGCGCATATTCCTGCGCGTGGGCTTCGAGAAGTTTGATTACGCTCTCTCTCGACGACAGGCGCGCATTGACGCGCAGGTGCACGTCGTCGGTGCCCTTGTCTTCGAGCACGGCTTCCGTGAGGGAAGCGCCGTACTGAGCCGTCATCTTGTCAATGAACCATTGCGGTTTGGAATAATGCACGGAAAGGTATTCGGGGTCGCCCGGCACAGGCAGGGAAAACTTGCGTGCGGCGACTCTTTTCAGCACCGCGTTCACAAAACCCGCCACGCCGCCTTTGCCCATACTCTTTGCTGCCTCCACGCATTCGCTGACAATGGCGTAATCGGGCACGTTGTCTATGTAAAGCAAAGCGTACGCGCCGATTTTAAGCAGTATTTCTATCGCTTTTTTGGGAGATTTTTCGATAAGCTGCGCAAGAATGTAAGTAAGCTCCGTGTCGCGTTCAAGCACTCCGAACACGAGCCGCACGGAAAGCGCGCTCGCGTCTTCGCCGTCGAACACGCGGTCGGCGTACGTCCTGTCGGCGTAAATCTCCGTCAGCAGTTTGCAGGCGGCGAGGATATGCTCTTTCATTGCAGCACCGTTCCTTTCTCTATGCCGTGTCCCATAAGGTATGCCGTGTCGCTCATACGCGACTTTCCTTCGGGTTGCAGCGCCGCAAGTCTGACCGCGCCGTCGCCGCAGGCAACGACGAGCCCCTGTGCGGGCGACGCCGCAATGACTTCGCCGGGGGTGCCGTGCCCTTCGGCGCGTTCCGCCGCAAAGACCTTGACCCGCTTGCCTGCGAGTTCGAACCACGCCGACGGCCACGGCGTCATTCCGCGCACGAAACAATCCAGTTCTCTTGCGCCGCGGCGGAAATCAATCTTTCCGTCCGCTTTCGTAATCATTCCGCAGTGCGTGGCTTCCGCGGCGTTCTGCGGAGTGAAAACCGCGCTTCCGTCCGCGAGAGCGTCCACCGCTTCGCATATCGCCTCTCCGCCTAGTTTTGCGAGCCTGTCGAACAGTTCGCCCGCGGTTTCTTTTTCGCCGATTGGGACGCGTTTTTGAAGCAGTATGTCCCCCGCGTCCACTTCCTTTACGGTGCGCATTATTGTCACGCCCGTTTCACTTTCGCCGTTGAGCAATGCCCACTGTATGGGCGACGCTCCCCTGTATTTGGGCAAAAGAGAAGCGTGCACGTTGAGCACGCCGAGAGGAAACAGGGAAAGGAATTTTTCGGAGAGAATCTGCCCGAACGCCGCGGTCACTCCGAGGTCGGGCGCGAGCGCCGCAATCTCGCCGAGCCCGTCGCGGGAAACTTTTTCGTATTGCAGCACGGGAATGCCGAGCTCCGCCGCCTTGACTTTGAGGGGGGACTGACGAAGCGCGTATCCTCTGCCCACGGGCTTGTCGGGGCCCGTCACGGCCGCGACGACGTTGTGCTCCGCCGCAAGGGTTGAAAGCACTTCCGCAGAAAAGTCGGGAGTGCCCATAAACACGATTTTCAAATCTTTCATTCGTCTTGCAGGTCCGTGCATTTCGAGGTGTACAGCACTCCGTCGAGGTGGTCGATTTCGTGCTGAAAGGCGCGGGCGGTGAAGCCCTCGACTTTGTATTTCTTCTTTTTGCCGTAGCGGTCGAGCGCGTTGACGGTGATTTTGTCGGCGCGTGTGACCGTGCCGTATTTGCCTTTTACGGACAGGCACCCCTCAACCCCCGTCTGCTCTCCCGAAGCAGATTTGATTTCGGGATTGATGAGCTCGTAAAAGCCGTCCTCCGTGCTCACTATGCAGACGCGTTTGAGCACGGCGACCTGCGGCGCGGCAAGCCCTGCGCCGTCTGCGTCTTCCAGCGTTTCGCGCATATCGTCGAGCAAAGTGTGCAGCCTCTCGTCGAACACCTCGACGGGGCGGCACTTCTTGAAAAGTATGGGGTCCGGGGATTGAAGTATTATTCTTTTAGCCATAGTGTTATATCAGGCTCTGCGGATTGATTTCCGCAAAGCAGCTCCCTTTTGCCGGTTTGTTTTCCGCCGCAAGTCTGTACACTTCGGGCATCACGGCGTCGAATATTTCGGGTTGCAGCCGCATCAGCACCTGATAGCGCGAAAGCCCCTGCATACGCGTCACGGGCGACTTTGCCGCGCCTATGTACACAAACTTTCCCACGCGTCCTTCGACGGCGAGCAGCCCTCGGTAAATGTTCCTCGTGCAGTCCACAGCCGACTGCTCGTCCGCGGAAGCGACCAGCACTCTCACCACCTTCGTGAAAGGCGGGAATTTGGTGACCATCCGCGTGTTTATCTCCTTGCGCCAGAAGCCCTCGTAGTCGTACGTCCTGCCGAAGCGGAAGACGTAATGGCGCGGGGCGTAGGTTTGGAGTATCACCCTTCCCTTTTTGTCCGCCCTGCCCGCTCTGCCCGCCACCTGCGTGATGAGCTGGAATGTGCGCTCCGACGAGCGGTAATCGCTGAAATACAGCGCGGCGTCCGCTTCGAGTATGCCCACCAGCGTGACGTTGGGGAAGTCGTGCCCTTTTGCTATCATCTGCGTGCCGACGAGCACGTCCGCTCCGCCCGCGGCAAACTTGTCGAGTATGCGGAAATAGCTGTCCTTGCGCGTGGTGGTGTCGTTGTCCATACGCAGCGTGCGCACGCCGGGGAACAGGGCTTGAAGCTCCTCCACCACCTTTTCCGTGCCGACTTTGCCCTGTTTGATGTTGGTGCCGCCGCAAGAGGGACAGCGTGACAGTGCGTGATATTTCCTGCCGCAGCAATGGCACTTCAACACGTTTTCGCTCTTGTGATACGTCAGCGACACGTCGCAGTCCTCGCACTTTGCGACATAGCCGCATTCCTTGCACATTATGAAAGAGGCAAAGCCTCTGCGGTTGAGGAAAAGGATGACCTGTTCCTTTCTCGCGAGCGCCGCGCCTATCGCGTCGGCAAGCTGTGCGGAAAACAGCGAGCGGTTGCCGTAGCGGAATTCCTGCACCATATCCACGATTTCCATTTCGGGAAGCTGATAAGCGGAAATGCGTTTTTTCAGCGTAATCAGATTATATTTCCCTTCCGTGGCGTTGAGATAGCTCTCCATATCGGGAGTCGCAGACCCGAGCACGAGAGCGGCGCCTGCGGCTGCGGCGCGCATTTTCGCCACTTCCTTCGTGTCGTAACGCGGGTTGGACTCGCTGACATAGCTGGAATCGTGTTCCTCGTCAATGATTATGACGCCGATGTTTTCCAGAGGCGCGAAGACTGCGGAACGCGGTCCCACGGCGATTTTCGCCCTGCCGTCTTTCATCCTCTTCCATTCGTCGTAACGCTCTCCCGCGTTCAGACCCGAATGCATAAGCGCGACCGAGTCGCCGAAGCGCGCTCTGAAAAGTCCGAGTATCTGCGGAGTGAGCGCGATTTCGGGCACGAGCATTATCGCCGTTTTTCCCGCGGAGAGCATACGCTCGATGACCGCCATATACACTTCCGTCTTGCCGCTTCCCGTCACGCCGTGCAGCAGGAAAACGCCTTTCCCCGCGGAGATTTCGTCCACGGCGGACTGTTGGTCGGAGGTCAGGGTCACGGCTTTGCGCTCGCGCGTCAGCATTTTCAGCGGAGTGCGCGCTTCGTGCACGGCGCTCTCCGTCACGAAACCCTTGTCGCGCACGCCCTTCACCACTCCCGCGCCGAATTTTTCCGCAAGCACGGAAAGAAACTCGCCGTCGCGTTCGGAAAGATAGCGCACTATCTCTCTCTGTTTCGCCGCCCGCGCAAGCGCCGCGCAGACGTCTTCGACGTCAAGCCCGTCGGCGAGCGCAAGATAAATGCGTTTATACTCCGGGTCGCGCTCCTCACGCAGCTTTGCGGGGACGAACAGCCTGAGCACGTCTATGTGGCGCAGGTTGTACTTTTCCCGCATTGCGTTCATCAGCAAAAGCTGTTCCTCACTCACGGGAGTGTCGAGAAATCTGGCGGTTTTCAGCGACGCGAAGTCCGACTTTTCCTTTTTGCCGATGACGAATCCGACGGTATGTCTTCCCGCAAAATCCACCGCCACGCGGCTGCCCAAAGGCATATCTTCGCCTTCGTAATCGAAGGGACGGTCCACTTCCGCCGTCGAAATGTCGACTATGACTTCAAGCACCATAGCCGTTCAGCACCGCGTCGAGTATGACGTCGGCAAGCGCGCGTTTGGTCATCAGCCCGCACTCGCGCAATTCTCCGTTCCTGCCGACGAGGGTTGCAATGTTGGTGTCGCCGAAAAATCCCGCGCCCTCTTTCGTCACGTCGTTGGCAACGGCAAAATCCGCGTTTTTCGCCGCGACTTTTCCGCGCGCGTTTTTGACGAGGTCGTCCGTTTCGGCGGAGAATACGACCAGTTTGCGCTCTCCCTTTATCTCGCCGACCGCTTTTGCTATGTCGGGATTTTTGACGAATTCCACCGTGAGCGTGTCGCTCTTCAATTTGCTCCGGTAAGTCTGTTTCGGGCGGTAGTCCGCGGGTGCCGCCGCCATAATCACGACGTCGCTTGCCTGCACTTCGCGCATAACGGCGTCCATCATCTCGGCAGTCGAATGCACCCTGACGCTCTTCATAACGCCGCTCGGCACGGGGACGGACATATTGCCGTGCACAAGCACGACCTTCGCTCCGCGTTCCGCCGCCGCTTCCGCTATGGCGCATCCCATTTTGCCGCTGGAATGATTGGTTATGACGCGCACGCCGTCGATATACTCTTCCGTAGCCCCCGATGTCACGAGCACGGTCTTGTCCGCAAAATCGCGCACGGGACGGAGTATGTCCTCAATCACCGACACGATTTCGGCAGGTTCCGCCATTTTGCCCTTGCCCACGTCCCCGCAGGCAAGCCTGCCTTCCGCGGGGTCGATTACGCGCACGCCGCGCTCTTCGAGCAGGCGCAGATTCTGCTGCGTCGCGGGGTCGGTGTACATAGCGGTGTTCATTGCGGGCGCGACAATTCTGACCGCCTTGCAGGCGAGCCACGTCGTGGTGAGCATATCGTCCGCAATCCCCTGCGCGAATTTGGCAATGACGTTTGCCGTTGCGGGCGCAACGACGAAAACGTCCGCCTTTTTGGCAAGCGAAACGTGGTGCACGTCGTGCTCCTCCCTCTTTTGGAAGGTGTCGGTCACGACCTTGCTGTCGCTGAGCGTTTCGAATGTGAGAGGCGCGACAAACTCCGCGGCGTTGGCGGTCATTATGACGTCGACGCCCGCGCCGAGTTTTTTGAGGCGGGAAACAATCTCGCAGCTTTTGTAAGCGGCAATGCCGCCGCTCACGCCCAAAATGACGTTTTTGCCGTAAAGCATCAGTCGCGCACGATTTTTATCTTGCCTTCGTAAATCTCTTTGCAGGCAAGGGTCACGGGCTTTTCACCGCTCTTTTCGAGATACGCGCTGTCGCTGGTGAGCAGCTCGCGGGTGCGTTTGGACACCGCGCACGCAAGTGCGTAGCGGCATTCCGCTTTCTGGATGAGTTTGTCGATTGGGGGGTCAATCATCATATTTTCAGTCCTCCGTGGGGAATATATTCTGTGCGGCGGCGCGGTCGGTGCGCAGATGTTCGCTCTTGATGATTGCGACGATTTCGTCCGCGCAGGTCCGTGCGACCGTATTGGTGACCACATAGTCGTAAGACGGTATGTCCTTGCTTTCCGTTTCTATCTCGCGCAGTCTGCGTTCCAGACTTTCGGGGCTTTCGGAGCCTCTGCCGATGAGCCGCGCTTTCAGCGCTTCGAGGGAAGGCGGCTGCACGAATATCGTCACGCATTCGGGATAGAGTTTCTTTATGTTCTTCGCTCCGACGACGTTGAGTTCCAGCAAAATGTCCACTCCCGCCCGTATGGGACGGTCGATTTCGCTTTTCAGCGTGCCGTAATAGTTGGTGAACGTGCGGGTGTATTCCACGAACGCGCCCTCGGCAATCTTGCGCTCGAACTCTTCTTCCGTGAGGAAATAGTAGTTCACGCCGTTTTCCTCGCCGGCACGCGGAGCGCGGGTCGTGCAGGATATCGAAAACCTGAGCGTCGGAAGCTCGTCCAGCACCATCTGAATGACGGTGCCCTTGCCCACTCCGCTGAAACCCGATATAACTACGAGCAGTCCTTTGTTTTCCATTTTCACTCCACGTTCTGCGCCTGTTCGCGGATTTTTTCTATGTCGTTTTTGAGTGCGAGCACCTCTTCCGTAATGCGGAGGTCGTTGGCTTTCGAACCTATGGTGTTGGCTTCGCGGTTCATCTCCTGCACGAGGAAATCCAGCTTTCTGCCCACGGGTCCGTCCGCTTTCAGATAGCCGCGCATAGCCTTGATGTGCGCGCCCAGACGGCTGATTTCTTCGTCCACGGCGCACTTGTCGGCAAACAGGGCGACTTCCGTCGCGATGCGCGCCATATCGGGCACCGCGCTGCCCAGAGCTTCCGTGATGCGCGCCGTGAGCTTGTTCCTGTAATCCGTCACCACTTCGGGCGCGGTGGCTTCTATTTTTGCAAGCGACGCGCTCATCGAATCCAGCTTTACCGAGATGTCCGCGGCAAGCGCCGCTCCTTCGCGTTCACGCATAGCGACAAGCCCGTCGAGTGCCTCGCCGAGAGCGGCGAGCAGCAGCGCTTTCAGCTCTTCGTCGTCCGCTTCCGCGGCTTCCAGCGTCACGATGTCCGGGTTTTTCATAAGCGCGGTGGCGGTCACGTCGCAAGGCACTCCCGTGAGCGACGCCAGACCCGACGCCGTCGCGACGTACTTTGACGCAAGCTCCGCGTCGACGCGGTATTCCGCCGCCTTGCCCGCTTCCTCGCGGTAAGTCAGGAAGACGTCCGCGTGCCCTCTTGCGACGACCTTCGCCACCTCTTTTTTCGCGTCGTCTTCCGCAAAGAGAAAGCCTTTCGGCATTTTCATTCCCCAGTCGAAAAACTTGTGGTTCACCGTCTTTATCTCGACGGTCATCGTCCTGCCGTCCGAGGACGCCGTACCCTTGCCGTAACCGGTCATACTGCGCATACACGCACCCGCCTTATTAACGATTTTATCAAGTATATCACAATTTATCCCGCCCTGACAATAAAATTGCAAAATAAAAAGCGCGGACTCTCTCCGCGCTCCGCATTCCGTTTTCACGGTCCGTCAGTATTTCTCCGAGCGACGCTGCTTCCTCAGTTCCCTGCGCCTTGCGCCCGCCTTCCATTCTTCCAGCTCCGACTCCGTGACGGGACGCAGCCCGGGCACTTCCACGGGATTGTCCTTTTCGTCCAGCGCGACCAGAATGAGGTATGCCACGTTGATGAGCTTGCGCTCGCCGGAAAGTTCTTCGACGTACGTCCTTACGCACACTTCCATCGAGGTCTTGCCCGCATAAGTGATTTTGCCCGTCATGACAACGGTGTCGTTGACGCGCGCGGGGGCGCGGAATTCAAGCGTGTCCACGAACACCGTGGTCACGTTGCGTTCGGAATGTCTGCGCGCCACAACCGCGGCAAGCACGTCTATCCAGGACATCAGCACGCCGCCGAACAGCCTGTCGAAACCGTTTATGTCCGACTGCGTGACTATGTGAACCTGTTCCGTATAGGAATCGGACGGATGTTTGTATCTCCTCTCTTCCGCCATTTCAGTTCTCCTTTGCCGCTCCGTTCAGCATTGCGACAAACTCGTTTTCGTCAATGATTTTTATGCCGAGTTTCTTTGCCTTGTCGAGCTTGCTTCCCGCATCTTCGCCCGCAAGCACCATATCCACCGTTTTGGACACGGAGGACGCGACCTCGCCGCCGTTGTTTTCGATGAGCGCCGTCGCCTCGCCTCTCTTGTATGTGGGCAGCGACCCCGTGAGCACTATGCGCATACCGTCGAAAACCCCGCTCTTCTTTTCCGCTTCGCGCACGCTGACCCCCGAAGCGTAAAGGTCGGAAAGCAGTTTTTTGTTCCCTTCGTCCGCAAACCACGCAAGAATGTTGTCCGCAAGTATTCCGCCTATTCCGTCCACGGCAAGCAGAGCGTCCTTGTCCGCCTGTGCAAGCGCCTCGAAAGTGCCGAACTTCGCGCTGAGGTCCTTTGCGGTCTTTTTGCCTATGCCGTCTATGCCGAGCGCGAAAAGCAGCCTGTCCATCGTGGTGTCCTTCGCCGCCGCAACCGCGGACACAAGATTTTCCGCCTTCTTGTCGCCGAAGCGGTCAAGCCCCGCGATGTCCTCTTTTTTCAGCTGCATAAGCTGAACGGGGGAAGTGAGGTGCAGTTCGTTGTAAAACTGCTCCGCCGTCTTTTCCGAAAAGCCGTCTATGTCCATAGCGTCTTTGGATGCGAAATGGTCGAGGGCGGCGACTATCTGCGGAGCGCAATGCTCTCCCGTGCAGTAAATGAACGCACCCTCCTCTCTGACCGGCGCGCCGCAGGCGGGGCACACGGTGGGTTTTTCCACCTCTTTCGCCCCTTCGACTTCCTCCGCCACTCCCGTGATTTCGGGGATGACGTCGTTGCTGCGGCGGATGAAAACGCGGTCGCCTATGCGCACCTTCTTTTTGAGGATGTCGCCGTAATTGTTGAGGGTCGCCCTCTTCACGGTCACGCCGCCGATGTCGACGGGGTCCAGGACGGCAAGCGGGTTGAGTTTCGCACTTCTCGACACCTGCCATACTACGTCGCGGAGCACCGTGGTCATCTCGTCCGCCTTGAATTTGTAGGCGATTGCCCACTTCGGGAACTTTTCCGTATACCCTATCTCGTCGCGGAGCGCCGTGTCGTTCACCTTGAACACCACGCCGTCGATGAGAAAGTCCAGCGAATGCCTGAGCCCGTCCACCTTTTCCGCAAAAGCGAAGGCTTCATCCACCCCTTTCAGCACGGTAAAGTCGCTTTCCGTTTCAAATCCCTCTTCCGCAAGGAAGGCGTGCATCTCAGACTGCGAGGCGAAATGTTTGTCGCTGAAACCGATGTTGTACGCCATAAAAGACAGGTTGCGGTCCGCTGTCACGGCGGGGTCGAGGTTGCGTATCGCTCCCGCCGCTCCGTTGCGCGCGTTCTTTAACGGTTCGGAGCTTCTGCGGTTGTATTCTTCCAGTGCGCTGAGACGCATAATGCCTTCGCCCTGTATCTCTATCCTGCCCTTGTACGAAATGTTGCGCGGCACGCCGCTTATCGTTTTCACCTGTGCCGTGACCTCTTCGCCGACTGTGCCGTCGCCGCGCGTCGCCGCTTTTACGAGCGCTCCGTTTTCGTAAAGTATGTTGAGCGTCAGCCCGTCGAACTTGTATTCCGCCGTAAGCTCGGGTTCCTTTCCCGCCGCCTTTATCACTCTGTCGTACCAGTCGGCAAGCTCTTCGCGCGTCTTGCATTTGTCCAGGCTGTAAAGACGGAGAAGATGCTTTGACTGTGCGAACTTCTTCTGCGGAGCGCCGCCCACTCTGTGGGTCGGAGAGTTTTTGAGAGAATAACCCTCGCTCTCTTCGAGCGCGCGGAGTTCGTCGTAAAGCGCGTCGTATTCCGCGTCCGAAATTTCGGGCTCGTCCTGCTCGTAATAGAGGGCGGCGTACTTGTTGAGCTTTTCCACCAGCTTTTTCATTCTGTCGTAAGGTTTCATTCTCACTCCTTGACGATTTTGAGGCTGTTCACCGCGATTGCGAGAGCGAAGCGTTTGACGCCCAGTCCCTTGAACGCGATTGCGGCGGTCTTATCCTCCCCTTCTCCGACGGTGGAAATGATTATTCCCCTGCCGAATTTCGCGTGTTCGACGATGACGTCTTTTGTGAACGCGTCGAAATCGGCAGTCCCGCTTTTTGCCGCGGTGTGAGCGGCGGGAGCGGTGCGCGCGGGCGCCTTTCGGGAAAGGTTCGCAAGACGGTCGAGCGCGGGTGCGGCTTTCTTTTCGTAGAAAGCGCCGCCCACCCGTATCGACGGTTTTTCGCCGCGCATTTCGGTGATAAACCTGCTTTTCGGATTATAAACCGTTTCGCCGAAGCGGAAACGCGAGCGTGACGAAACGACGTATAGCCGCTGTTTCGCGCGGGTTATGGCGACGTACATCAGCCGCCTTTCTTCCTCCACGTCGCCGTTGTTTATCGCCGCCGACGACGGGAAAACGCCCTCTTCGAGTCCGATTATGAACACGTTGTCGAACTCCAATCCCTTGACGGCGTGTATCGTGGCGACGGTGACGTAATTTTCGTCGTCCATTCCGTCGGAGTCCGACACCAGCGACACGGACTGCATAAAGTCCGCCACAGTCGCTTCGGGATTGTCCTCGATGAAATTGCTCACCGCGCCGACCAGCCCTTCTATGTTTTCGTAGCGGTTGCGCTCTTCGGGGTCGTCGCTGTATTTGAGCGCGGCTTCCAGCCCGCTGCGCGAAATGACGTATTTCATAAAGTCGACGGGCGGCATTCCGTTCACGGCGCGCTCGATATCAAAGGCGATTTCCGTGAATTTGGAGAGTTTTTTCTCCGTGCCCGCCGACAGCAGTCCGCCCTTTTTCAGCACGCCGTAAAAGGAAAGTCCCGACTGCGCCGAAACCTGCGAAAGTTCGTTCACCGCCGACTGCCCTATTCCGCGCTTCGGATAGTTCACAATGCGCAGGAAACTGTCGTTGTCGTCCGGGTTGAGCGCAAGGCGCACATATCCCAGCGCGTCCTTGATTTCCTTGCGTTCGAAGAAACGGAAGCCGCCGAAAACCTTGTACGGAATGCCGTGCAGGGTGAAATCCTCTTCGAAAAGCCGCGTGAGCGAGTTGGCGCGCACGAGCACCGCCATATCGCGGTAGTTTTCTCCCCTTTCCACGAGGGAATTTATCATACGGCTGACATAAGACGCTTCGTCGCGGTCGCCGTATGCCTCGTAGTATTCCACTTCCGAGCCGCCACCTACCGAGCTCCACAGAGTCTTTGCGTTGCGCGCGGAATTGTTCTTTATGACGTTGTTCGCGGCGTCGAGGATGGCTTTGGTGCTGCGGTAATTGCGTTCGAGCTTGTACACCTTCGCACCCGGGAAATCCTTCGGGAAATCGAGTATGTTTCTGATTTCCGCCCCGCGCCAGCTGTATATGCTCTGGTCCTCGTCGCCGACCACAAACAGATTGCCCCACTTTTCGGCAAGCATACGGACGAGTCTGTATTGCAGCTTGTTCGTATCCTGAAATTCGTCCACGTTGATGTAGCGGAACCTGTTCTGCCAGCGTTCGAGCACGTCGGGACACTTTTCGAAGAGTTCTACCGTCCTCAACAACAGGTCGTCGAAATCCATTGCGTTGCACGCTTTGAGTTCGCGTTCGTACGCGGCATAGACGAGAGTGACTTCTCTCGCGTCCGTGACGTAGTCCTTTATCTCTTCGTAATAAGCGTCGGGCGCGAGCGCCGCCGTCTTCGCCTGCGAGATACGGTTGAGATATATCCCCTTTTTCTTCGGGTCCGCTCCGTGCACGTTCTCGCACACGCGCTTGACCACCCGCTCGCTTTCGAGGTCGGTGTAAATGGTGAAATTGTCGCCGTATCCGAGTTTGTCAGCATCCATACGCAGCATACGGGCGCACATAGAGTGAAAAGTGCTTGTCCACACGCCCGCATATGTGCCGAGTTCGCGCTCTATGCGCTCCTTCATTTCGTTGGCGGCTTTGTTGGTGAAAGTTATGGCAAGGATATTGTAAGGGTCGACACCGGCGTCCACAAGCGCGCAGATGCGCGCGGTGAGCACACGCGTCTTGCCGCTGCCCGCTCCCGCAATGACTAGAATTGCCCCTTCCGTATCGTGTACGGCAAGCAGCTGCTGTTCGTTCAGTCCGAAATCACGCATAAAAGAATGATAACACAAGCGGGTGGAAAACACAATCCAAACGGGCGTGCGAATGACGAAAAGGGCTTTGCCGACCGACGAAAAGATTATGAAACGCCGCCTCATAGCCGCGTACGGCGCGCCGTCGCGGGGCGTGCGCGCGACGTTAACGATAATTTTTTGAAATTGTTTTTTAATGTGCCGTTGATATTTGCGGAAGAATATGATACTATAATTTCGATTTGTCTTCGGAGGATGAATTATGGCGGATTATTTGGATAATTACGCGGATATCGTATTTTTGGACAGCGAGCTCGAAGATGACGACGACAACGCCCCCGTCGGGGAATTGATTGAAGTCGTTGACGGCAAAGTGCGCATTGCGGAAAAGAAAGAGCCCGCTCCGCAGACGGCGGAAAGCGCTCCCGAAGAGAAGGAGGAAGCCCCCTCTCCCGCAGCGCCCGACGAAACTCCCGTCGTGCAGCAGCTCCCGGTTTTCCCCGCGGCCGCGGCAGAAGAACAACCCGAAGCGAAAGACGGCGAATGCACCGCGCAAGAAAATGCGGACGCCGCGGACGAGCTTCCCGCTCCCGACCCCGTTTATCTCTACCCTTACGGCATAACGCCCGCGGACAATTCCGCCGCGGAGGAAGTCCCCTCGGCGGCAAACGGCGAAAAAATTTCCTCCCCCGCCGAAGAAGCGGAGGAAACGGCGGAACCCGCCGCCGAAGCCGCGCCTGTCGCGGAGGAAGTTCCCGCCGCGCCTGCGGAAAACTATGACGTGACCGAAAGCGTTCCCGTCGCCGCAGAGCCAGTGCGTGAAGAAGCCGCAGAAAAAGAGACTCCCTCAAAGAAGGCAAAGCCCGTTTCTCATCTCATCATACAGTCCGCCGCCGACGACGGCAACGTATGGGGCAATGCGGTAATCAAACCCGCTAAAAAGGCGGAAAAGAAGCCTGAAAAGGCGGAAGAATCCGCTGCCGCCGACACCGTAAATGCGGAAAAAGCAGAAGCACCCGCCGCGGTAAAGAAAAAGGGTGCCGCAAGCGCAAACAAGAGCACAGAAACTGCCAAGGAGGAAAATAAAGTGGCTAAAACCAAAGCAGCGTCCGAAGACGCCAAGAAAGACACCAAGAAAGCCGCCGCAAAACCGGCTGCCAAGAAGGAAACCGCTCCGAAAGCGGAAGCGAAACCCGCCGCGAAGAAAGAAACCGCGGCAAAGAGCGACGCTGCAAAGACTGCGGCAAAGAAAGCGGACGCAAAAGCCGCTCCTGCGGCGAAGACCGCCGCGGCGAAACCCGCAAAAGAAGAAACCAAAAAGCCCGAAACGCGCGAGCAGGTCATCGAGGAAGGCGACGCAAGCACTGCGCACGGAAAGTTCGTTATCAAAAAGACGGACAAAGGCAATTTCGTCTACAAACTCTACTCTTCCAATTACAGAGTCGTCGCAATCGGCGCGGGGCTTTACACTTCCATCGCGTCCTGCAAGACGGGCATAAACAGCGTGCGCAACAATGCCGCCACCGCTCCCATCGAGGACCAGACTCTCCAGAAGTGGGAAGAGCTCAAATTCCCCAAGTGGCAGATTTATACCGACAAGCAGGGTGAAATCCGTCTGCGTCTGCTCGCCTCCAACGGCAACATCGTCGCCACCACCAACGACGGCTATCTGTCCAAGGAAGCGGCAAAGAAAGGCATAGCGGCAATCGCCCGCGCGGCAAAGGGTTCGGAGATAGTCCGCAACGACGACCTCTGGTGAGCCTTTCGCCCGATATCCGACCGCAAAAGCGGCGCAGGCTCCCCTGCGCCGAAGCACAAAAGATAGTCCTGCTGCACTGCGTGACAACCGCAGCGCGGGCGACGCACAAAAGCATACCGTGAGCACTGTATCTTACGAATGTGCACAAAAGACGAAAAGAGTGGCAAAAGCCGCTCTTTCCTTTTGCCGTCGTCTTAGCGCAGGCATTCCCACAGGCTCTTTTACATCGGCGGCGCTTGGCGCGTTTTTCGGCTACCCCGACACGAAAGCAAAAGACGGACGTCCGGATGACATCCGTCTTTTGCCGAATCCAGGAAGAGATGAAACAGGCTTTCGTACAGATTCTTCAAAAAAGGAGGGTATTATGAAGCTGTTGGCTGATAGTCTGATTTTGCTTTTTCGCGCACATATACCCGTGCGGCGTCCTTTGCCATATACGGCGGATATATTCCGATTCTGCCGAAAAGACGGCGCGTCGGCTTTTGCAGGATGTCGAGCATAGGACCGTGTATCACGAATGCGATTGCCGTGCCCTCGCGTATGGTCCACGGCAGGTCGGCTATGGGGGTGATTATCGCTATAAGCACCACGAACAGCACGTCGAACGCCATCCTGACCTTGCCCATCGAAAACGGCGTGCGGTCCGCTATGCAGACGCAGAAGCCTTCCATAGGCACTCTTATGAGATAGGACTCGATTATGGTTATCAGTCCCACCGCCTTGCACACGATTGCCGCGGCAAGCACGAATATCTTCGCGACATACGAGTCGAGAGTCACGCCGTCGAACACCCATCGGGTGAATATCGCGGTGAAGAATCCGCTCCCGAACACGAACACCAGCTGAAAGAGTTCCGTGAGTCGGAAGCTCCTGCGCTCGATAAGGATTTGACCGAGCAGAAACACCCCCGACATTGCGGCATATATTATGCTGACATCCACACCCGACACATACGATATCGTCAGCCCGAAGGCGTCGTACGCGCCTATCCCTATGTCGGGTATCATACTGAGCGCCACTCCGAAGTGGGTTATGGCGACGCCCGCTACGAGAAGAACGAATTTTTTGACGAGCAGAACCATTCGTCCTCCTCCGCACGTCATTTAAGACGCGCGTACAGTTTCTTGAATTCGCAGAATTTCTTCTCGTATGCGGCGTATCTGTCCTTCGCGGGCATAAACACGTCCGTGTCGCCGATTAGCTCGTCACAGGCGGCAGTAAGAGACGGATACGCTCCGCACCCCACCATTGCGAGAATGACGGCCCCCAGCCCCGCACCGTCCGAAGTGTTGATGCGTCTGAGTTCAAGCCCCAGAATGTCGGAGAGAATCTGCATCCACTTGTCCGAGCGCGACCCTCCGCCTATGACCCTTGCGTACCCTGCCGACGCTCCCATCGACTTTATGTTTTCGTAGCAGTCTTTCAGACCGAAGCAAATGCCTTCGAGCACGCTTTTTGTCATATCCGAGCGTTTATGCGACAGATTCAGTCCGTAAAACGCTCCTTTTGCGTTGGGGTCGTTTATGGGGCTGCGCTCGCCCATCAGATAAGGCAGAAAGAGAAGGTCGTCGGTCTTGCATACGTCGACTTCGTCGAGAAGCTTCCCTATGGTGCTGCCGACTATTTCCTCCGCCCACCATTTCATCGCACCCGCCGACGTGAGCATACACCCCATAAAGTGGAACCTCCCGTTTGCGTGACGGAAGACGTGCATACCGCCGTTGGTGCTCGCGGCAAATTCCGCACAGGGAGCGAACACGACGCCGCTGGTGCCGAGAGAGACGAACATACTGCCCTCTTTCACCGTGCCCGTGCCGACAGCGCCGACCGCCTGGTCGCCGCCGCCGATTATAACCTTCGCCGAGGTGCTCATTCCGCTTTCGGCGGCAAATGCGGGCGAAACGGTGCCGATTACGTCGGTGGATTCGAAAATCGCGGGAAGCTGTGCTTCGCTGATGCCGATGAGGTCGAGCATAGGCGCGCTCCACCTGCGGTTTTTCACGTCGAAATAAAGCGTACCGCTGTCATCGGATACGTCGCTCCCGAAAACTCCGCTGATTTTGTAGGCGATGTAATCCTTCGGCAGCATTATTTTCGCTATCTTTGCGAAGTTGTCCGGTTCGTGCTTTTTCAGCCACATCAGTTTGGGCGCCGTAAAGCCCGTGAACGCCACGTTGCCCGTCCATTCGAGCAGTTTTTCTCTGCCTACTTCTTCGTTGAGATAAGCGCACTCCTCAGTCGTGCGGTTGTCGTTCCAGAGTATCGCGGGACGGATGACGTTGTCATCTGCGTCGAGCACGACAAGTCCGTGCATCTGTCCGCAGAAAGAAATGCCTTCGACTGCGCTCATATCCTGCCGCTCGCCGAGCTTGCGGACGCAGTCTAGAACCGCAGCATACCACTCTTCGGGCTTCTGTTCCGACCAGCCCTCTTCCGGAAGATAAAGCGGATAGTCGGCAGACGCGCTGTCGATTATTTTGCCGCCCGCGTCCGCGAGGACGAGTTTGACGGATGAAGTTCCGAGGTCCACTCCGAGATACATAGTGCGCTCCGTACGGTCCCGCGGACGTCATGTCCGCGAAACCGCTGTCTTAATGTTTGTTGTTGTCGGACAATTCTCAGCCGAACATTATTTCGTTGAGAACCGCTTCGAGATATTCCTGTCTGCCGCTTTCGACCTTGATTTCGCCGAGCCCCATCGCATAGTCGTAGAGCTCCTGCAAATCCGTCTTGCCTTCGACAATCTTCTTTCCGATGCCGGAATTGTAGCTGGCGTATCTTTCCTCGACGAAACGGTCTATTCTGCCGTCCTCGATGACCTTGACCGCAAGGCGCAGACCGAGCGCGAACGCGTCCATACCCGCGATATACGCGAGAAGGATGTCCTCGAATGTGTTGGACTGACGGCGGGTTTTCGCATCGAAGTTGAGTCCGCCCGTGGTGAAGCCGCCCGCTTTGATGACTTCGTACATACAAAGCATAGTCTCGTAGATGTTTGTCGGGAACTGGTCCGTGTCCCAGCCGAGCAGATAGTCGCCCTGGTTTGCGTCGATGGAGCCGAATCCGCCGTTGACGCTGGCAACGCGCAGTTCGTGCTGGAAAGTATGTCCCGCAAGAGTGGCGTGGTTGGCTTCGATGTTGAGCTTGAAATCCCCTTCCAGCCCGTACGTACGGATGAAGTTCATACAGGTCGCCGCATCGAAATCGTACTGATGCTTGGTGGGTTCCTTCGGCTTCGGTTCGAGGTAGAAAGTGCCCTTGAAACCTTTTGCACGGGCGTAATCGCGCGCCATACGCATAAAGCGGCCGAGATTGTCGAGTTCGAGCGCCATATCCGTATTGAGCAAAGTGTCGTAGCCTTCTCTGCCGCCCCAGAAAACGTAGCCGTCAGCGCCGAGTTTTATCGCCGCGTCAATGCCCGCTTTGACCTTTGCCGCGGACACCGCGTAAACGTCCGCGTTGGGGCTTGTCGCCGCGCCCGCCATAAACTTCTTGTCACCGAAGTTGTTGGCGGTGTTCCACAACAGTTTTTTCCCGTGCTTCTTCTGCAAAACGGCGATGTAATCCACCATCTCGCCGAAATATTTCATACTCTCGGCGACCGTCTTGCCTTCGGGGGCGATATCAACGTCGTGGAAACAATAGTAGTCGAGCTGCAACTTGTCCATGAGCTCGAATGCGAAATCCGCCTTTTTGCGGTACATCGCGAGAGGGTCGGCGGCAAGGCCGAAACTCTTGTCTATCGTGCCGGAGCCGAACATATCCACGCCTTCGGCGTCGATTGTGTGCCAGTAGCTCATCGCGAATTTGAGATGTTCGCGCATTGGCTTGCCCATAATCACTTCGTCCGGGTTGTAAAACTTGAACGCAAACGGGTCTTTCGACTTCGGGCTGTATTCCACTTTTTTGATTTCGTCATACTTTTTCATAGCTTACCTCTCTTATAGGATGGGATTTACCCTGATTACCCTTTTATCCCGCCAAACAAACCTGCGTTTTCGGCTATACGAACCCGACGCACGCGTGCGCGCCCGACGTCCGTATTGAGATTTCTTCGGGGGGATGCCGCCCGAAAGGGCGGCGTTGTCAGTCTTCGGGAGTTTCCTCCGTATGCTCTTCCGCTTTGTCGACCGAGGAGTCGTCTTTCACGGCTTCCGCGGCGTCTTCCGGCGACGCGTGTCCATCAAGGACATCCTCGACCGCGCGCTCGGCGGCTTCCTCGGCTTCGGTGACCGCGTCGTCCGAGGCGTCGAGAGTGACACTTTCGCTTCCTTCGACTTCAGCCGCAAGTTGCTTCTTTGTTTTGCCGAATGCGAACCATTTGCCGCAGATTTCCTTGACCTGATCGGTGAATTTGACGCCACGGAGCATAGGTCCCACGACTTGGAGGAAAACAGCCGCAAGAAGAATCGCGCCTTTAATCGCGTCGTTAATGAGACCTCCAAGACCAAGCGCGACGATAATCTTGTCGATGACGGTATAGCTCATCGCACCGAAGAGCACGCCGATAATCTTGCCTTTGCCGCCCGCCATAGAGATGCCGCCGATGACGACTGCCGCAATGGCATACATTTCATAGTTTTTGGCGGTTGCAGCCGCGTCCACATTGCCACTCATTGCGAGGGTGAGGAATGCCGCAAAACCAACGAGGGTGCCGGTGAGGGCGTAGACGGACACTCTGATCCAGTCAACATTGACACCAGCGAGGAATGCGGCCTTCTCGTTACTGCCGATGGCGTAGACTTGTCTGCCGTACTTTGTACGATTGGCAACGAAGACGAAGATGATGGTAACAACAATAAGGAGTATGCCCGTGATGGGAATAGTCGCCACAAATCCATTGCCGAAGTCGAAGAACTCCTGATAGTTGCTCAATTCGCGGTTGAGTGCCGAAATGGAGCCGTTCACGTTGGACGCGCCGTCATTGACAAAGAACTGCGAGATGGAGCGGAAGGCAAGCATTGTCGCCAAAGTGACGATAAATGCAGGCATTTTCGCTTTACCGATGAGCAGACCGTTGAAGAGACCGAGTCCTGTCCCGAACAGAACTGCAACAATAAATGTGGCAAATATGCTGTTGGTGGAGTTAAACACCTCGATGGACATGACCGCCGTCAAAACGAGCATTGACCCGACAGAGAGGTCTATGCCTCCCGTGATGATGACAAGTCCCATGCCGATGGCAATAAGCCCTATTGCGGAGGAGTGGCGCAGGATGTTCATCACGCCGTTCCAAGTGGTGGCGCCGGAAGTAACAATAAGCCAGACAATAAAGACGGCTATGAAGATGAAGACGAAGCTATAACCGTTCCATGCCTTGCCCGCGAACTTCTTGACGTCCGTGCCCGTGATTTTTCTCCTTTCCGTGATGGCGACGGCACAATCGTCGCCGACGGTTTCGTGTCTTTTGTTAAAGATATTTTTCACGTTTTCAAAAGGATTCTTGAACTCTTTCTTAGCCATTGACTGCTTCCTCCTGGATTGCATTGGTCGCGTGCAGCATAACCGTTTCTTCGTTGATGTCGCCTCTTTCGAGGACTTTCTTTATCGTGCCGTGATAGAAAACTATACAACGGTCTGCCACTTTCTGAACTTCGGGAATTTCCAGCGTGTTCACCAGAATGGTTTTTCCTTCTTCCGCAAGTTTCAGGATGAGTTTGTAAATTTCCGCTTTCGCACCGACGTCTATGCCCTGCGTCGGATTGTCAAGCAAGAGTATGTCCGCATCGGTATTCAGCCAGCGCGCCAAAATGACTTTCTGCTGATTGCCGCCCGAGAGCGAAGTGATGAGGTCATTGTAGCTGTTCGCCTTGATGGAAAGCTGCTCCTTGCGCTCGTTGTAGCGCTTTATCTCTCTTTTTTTGATGATGACGGGCTGTTTCATCGAAATGGTGTGTTCGGCAATGTATCCGTTTTCCAGCAAGGACATATCGGGAATGACGGAATTTTCTTTTCGGTTTGCAGCCACCATAGCGACTCTGTGTTTCATCGCCTTGTGTATAGTGCCGACATGGATTTCTTTGCCTTCTATGAAAATTTTCCCGGATGTTGCGGGAACGGCGCCGAAAATTGCCTGCATCGCTTCGCTGACGCCCGCGCCTTTCAGCCCCGTCATACCGACGACCTCGCCGCGGCGCACAGCGAAATTCACGTCGTGGAATCCTTCTCCCGAAAGATTTTCCACCCGCAGCATTTCTTCGCCGAGTTCTCGCGTGCTGTATACGTCCGCCGCGCTATAAGAACTGCCGACCATAAGTCTGGTCACGCTCTCCGGGTCGGTGTCTGCGATGTTGCCCGTGCCAACCATTTCACCGTTGCGAAGCACGGTATAACGGTCCGCGATGGTGAAAATTTCGTTCATCTTGTGGGAAATGAAGATGAATGAAACGCCTTCCTCTTTTTTCAATCTGTTGACGATGGAGAAAAGATGTTCTATCTGTTCGTTGCTGAGTGCGGTGGTCGGTTCGTCGAGAATGATGAGTTTTGCATTCACGAAGAGTGCCTTCGCAATTTCAAGCAACTGTTTTTTTGCCGTATCGAATGTGGAGACGAGTTCCGTCGGCTCGATGTCTACGCCGAGGCGTTCGAAAAGCTCGCGGGACTGCTTTATCATTGCGCGCTTGTTGAGGACGCCGAATTTGGCTATCTCCTTGCGCATAAAAATGTTTTCGTACACTTTGAGGTCGTTGAAGACGTTGATTTCCTGGTGAACGAAAGCTATGCCCGCGTTTTCCGACTTCTGCACCGTAGTGTTGACGAGAGGTTTGCCGTCAAAGACGACTTCCCCGCCGTCGCGCGTGTAGACGCCGGCAAGAATGTTCATAAGCGTGGACTTTCCCGCGCCGTTTTCGCCGAGGAGAGCGTGCACCTCTCCCTGCTCCACGGAAAAATCCACTTTGTCGAGCACCGTGACGCCGAAAAACGCCTTTTCGATGCCCTTCATTTCAAGAATGTTGCTCATAACTCCCTCTTTACTTCTTCTTGGATTCGTCTGGTTGTCTTTGGGGGGGAAGCCCCCGCGGAAGCAATCGTTTGCTCCCGCGGAGGGATAGTGATGATAATCTTACTTATCGTCATTCGGCTTATTTGAAGCCCTTGAACTGATCAACGTTAGTCTCATCGACGACATCGACCTCAACGACGATTGTATCGTTTGCGACAGAACCGTTGTCAAGATACTCGACCATAAGATCAAGCGCGGTCGCGATCATCTCGGGAGGATAAGTCACGTCGAAGAAATCTTTCAACTTGCCGTAGCTGTCCTGATAGGTTTCGCCACGGAGGACGGCATACGCCTCGTCGAGTCCGGAGGAGGAAGCGAGCACTACTTCGCCGTTGCCGAAGAAAGTGTTCTTCTGGGCGTCGGTCAAACCGCTCTCATTCAACACTTCGAAGATACCCATAGCGAGCTCGGAGTCGTGCGTGAAGATGAAGTCATAATCACCGAAATCGGTGTTGCCTTCCACAAAGCTTATGAAAGAAGTCTTTGCATTCGCACGAGACCAGTCGGTGCTGGGAAGCACCTCAACGTTGGCAGAATCGATCGTGATGTTCAGCCCCTCAGCTGCAAGTGCGGCAAAGAAACCTTCGTTTCTGGTGGTGGGGACGGTGGAATTGTCGCCGGGGATGATGAGAATCTTGCTGTCATTGTTAAGACCTTGATCGATGAAGCGTTCGCCGGTTTTATAACCGATCTGATAGTTGTCGCCCTTGACGGTTGCGACGGCGTCATCGGTGACACTATCGATGATTCTGTCCACCATAATAAAGGGGATACCGGAAGAGGCAAGGATTTCCATCGAGCTCTCGACAGCGTTGCTGTAAGGCAGGATGACGACGGCTTTGTAGTTCTTGTTCGCCGCGATGTCTTCGATCTGGGATCTCTGGTCCGCATCGCCGGTCGCGGTGATGACTCTCGCGGAATAAGTGCCCTCAGCATTGATTTCCGCCGCCCATGCGTTTGCGTTGCTCAAAATAGCGCCCGTCCAGCCGTGGTCCGCACTGGGAACGAGAATCGCGATGTCCGCGCCGCTGCCGGTGTTGTCGCAAGCTGCGAGCGTGACCGCCATCGTGACTGCAAGCGCTGCAATAATGACGAGTGCCATTATCTTTTTGATAGCTCTGCTTTTCATAATTTTGCTCCTTTTCTTTTTTTATTAATTAATCTCGCGATTAATTTCGTGGTTGAATTGCGCGTGTACGCCCGCGCCTGCGTTTTAACGATTAGTCGATGCTGACCCACGCGCCGTCCGATTTTGCGCTGTCGATGACCGCGTGCACGAATTTTACGCCGCTCACGCCGTCCGCAACCTTCGGGAAATCGAGGTCCGCGTCAGTGAGGGCTTCGCCTGCTTTCTTTTTCGCTATCGCGTTCAGAATGTTGCGGTAGGTGTTGGCGAAAGCGACATAGTATCCTTCGGGATGCCCGGACGGTATTCTCGCAGCGGCGTGCGCCGCTTCGTGGATGTAGGAATTGCGTTTGGAGAGTATCTGCGTCGCTTGTCCTCTGGGGGTGTATTTCACATAATCGGGGAAATGCTGTTCCCATTCCAGCGAACCTTCGCTGCCGTAGATGCGGACGACGAGTCCGTTCATCCTGCCTGCCGCAATCTGCGAGCACCAATACTGCCCTTTCACGCCGTTTTCGTATTCGACGATGATGTTGGCGTTGAGGTCGAGCGCGTGGCCGTAATTGTCGGTGACCGCCATAAGGCGTTTGATTTTGAGCCCGGTCAGGTAGTGCACCATATTTTCCGCGTGCGTGCCTATGTCGCCCACGCAGTTCGAGATGCCGGAGAATTTGGGGTCGGTGCGCCACACGGAGAGGTTTTTCGCCTGTCCCTGCTTTTCGGGAGAGAGCTCGTCGATGAGCCAATCCTGCGCATATTCTGCGATGACGGTCGCAATCTTGCCGATTTTGCCGTTCGCAATCATCTCCTTCATCACCTTGGGCATAACATAACCCGTGTAGGCATAGGTGACGGCGAAGATAAGGTTCTTTTCCGCGGCGAGTTTTTCGAGCTCTTCCGCCTCTTCGACCGCAAAGCACAACGGCTTTTCGCACACGACGTTGATGCCCGCAAGCAGGAACTCTTTTGCCACTTCGTAATGCAGGAAGTTGGGGGTGCAGATGGACACGAAGTCTATCTTGTCCGCACGCTTTGCTTCCGCCGCGGCCATTTCTTTGTAATCTTTATAGGTGCGCTCCGCCGCAACGCCGTACGCCTTTGCGGTGTCCGCGTTTTCGGACTCTACGTTGGAGAAGCATCCCGCAACGAGTTCCGCCCTCGTGTCGAACGCCAGCGCCTTGCGGTGAACTTCGCCGATAAACGCGTATATGGAGCCGCCTACCATTCCGTATTTGATTTCCTTTGCCATAATTTTCCTCCGTCGGAAATTTCCGTTTAACTTGCCTGACTTACTTGTTGGCTATCGCGTCGTCGAACTTCACGTCGGACGCCTTGAAATCTATCTTCTTCACGAATTCGCACGCCTCTTTGCCGCCCATCAGCCTGTCCATTCCGCTGTCTTCCCACTCGACGGAAAGAGGACCTTCGTAGCCGTAGGCGTTCAGCACGCGGATTATCTCTTCGAAATTCACGTCGCCGTGTCCCAGCGAGCGGAAATTCCAGCCGCGGCGCAGGTCGCCGAAATCGATGTGTGAGCCGAGGAGCCCGCTTCTGCCGTCGAGTCTGACGGCGGCGTCTTTCATATGCACGTGATAAACCCTGCCCTTTTCCATAAAGTCTCTGAGGAAAAGATGAGGCGTCACGCCCTGCCACAGCAGATGGCTGGGGTCGAAATTGAGACCGAATGTTTCTCTGTAATTGAATTTTTCAAGCAGTTTGACAGTGGAATAATAGTCGAAAGCGATTTCGCCCGGATGGACTTCCAGCGCGAATTTCACTCCGTATTTATCGAATTCGTCGAGGATGGGCGTCCAGAGCGCGACTATCTCGTCGTAGCCGTCTTCCACCATCTTCTCCGTGGTCTGCGGGAATGAATAAAGATACTTCCAGATTGGCGAACCCGTGAAGCCGGTGATGACCTTCACTCCCATTTTTGCCGCGACGGCAGGAGCTTTTTTCATCGCCGCAATTGCCCACGCACGGATTTCTTCGGGCTTGTCGGCAAGCGCCGCAGGCGCGAAATTGTTCAGACGGGGGTCGGGAGCGTCACCGACGCACTGCCCTATGATGTGCGTGGCAAGCGCCTTGCACACAAGGCCGTATTTTTTCAGCGTTGCGAGGATATATTCGACATATTTGTCGTCTTCGTACGCGCGGTCAAGGTCGAAATTGCCCCAAGTGGCGATTTCGAGCCCGTCGTAACCCATTTCTTTTGCCGATTTACAAAGCTCTTCGAAAGGCAGGTCCGCCCATTGACAAGTCGTCAAAGTAACAAGTCTTTTGCCCATACTCAATTTTCCTCCTGATTCATATGCCGCGCGGACCGAAAACTCCGCAAAGACGGCGATTTGTCGGTGTGCTCGTGCACACAACAGATTGCAGAAAGACTCCGAGTAGGCGGATATGTAATTTTTTCACTGTCTGCAAATCACGTTGTGCCCGTACACACTAATAGTCTAGCATATATCGCCGCTTTGTCAATATGTAATTTTTGTTGATTAGGCGACATAAAAGGGATTTTTGTCGGATTTCGTCGAACATATAATTTATTTATAAATTATATCCTACTCGCGGAAATCTTCGGAAATTGTAAAAAAAATTGTATTTTCCGCCCTGTTTTTTTAATTTTTCCCTCGCGGATTAGCTTAAAAACCGACGAAAAAACCGACTTTCGGTCGGTCTTGTCGGGGTGCGGACGAAATTAACGAAAAAAGCCGTCGGCGGCTTATTTCAGCATACTCGGCAGCAGCACCAGGTTTTTGGTGAAATTGTGCTTGTGCGCGGGGAGCTTTTTGGAATAAAGATAGTGCGCGATGACGTCTATCGTCAGTCTCCCCTGCTCGTAAGGTTGCTGCGTGACCGACGCCGCTACAAGCCCGCTTTTCATCCCCTCGACCACCGCGGAGGTTTCGTCCACCGTCAGTACGCCTATACGCCTGCCGCTCTCACGCACCGCGTCCAAACCGCCCGCTATGCCGCCTGCGCTGAAATATATGAGATTGGGCGCTTCTTCCGAAGAAAGTATTTCTTTCACTATGGAATAAGAAAGTTCGTCGTCGTCGTTGTTTTCGGAGATGACAATATTGCAGTTTCTGCGCGCGAGCCTCTCAGAGAAACACTCCACGCGCTGACGGTGACCGAGAGTGTTGAGCGAGCCCGTAATCACGGACACTTTGCCGCCGTTCGGGAGCATCAGCGCGGCAAGGTCGCCGCACATATTGCCGCTCTCCACATAATTGCAGCCGACGTAGGCGAATTTTTTGTCAAGGCGCAGGTCGTTGTTGAAAGTGACGATGGGCATTGTCAGGGAATTGAGTTTGGAGATGACGCGCTCGGTATTTATCGGAGTCAGCGCAAGCACGTTCGCCCCGCGGGCGGCAACTTCCTCTATCGCTTCAATCTGCTCCTCTTCGTTGTAGCCGCGTATTTCCTTGTAAAACATTTCCAGACCGTAATTTTCCCACTTCTTGCGGCTGTCCTCAAAGCCCTGGCGCACGCGGCTGAAAAACGGGTTGCCGATGGAATTTATGACGACGCCCACGACATACTTCTTCTGCGACATAGAGAGCGCCCGCGCCGAGCCGTTCACTTCGTATTCGCTCGACTCGATGATTTCCCTGATTTTCTTTTCAAGCTCCTTGTTGACTTTCCCGCGCCCGTTGAGCACACGGTCGACCGTTCCGCGCGAAGTTCCGGCAAGTTTGGCGATTTCGGCAATAGTCATTTCTGTATCCCCACGGGGGAAGACCCCCTTCGATTTCAATTTCGATTTTATACATATTGCATTCCGTTGTCAACAGCAAAACAAGCGGCGATATGCGCCCTGAAACTATTTTCGACCGAAAAGCGGGGTTTTATGACCGTTTTGCGCGGCAAAACCGCAGTTATTGCCGTCGGAGGAAAAATTTCGCCGTGCCGATTGCGTTGACACATTGCCTTGCGGTCATTTATAATTTTATTGCCGCACGCGCGGGGAGGAGATATATGTCAACCGAAACACAGGGTTTGACCGACGGAGGGAACGCCCCGTCGGATGCGGCTGTAAAACGCCCGCAGGTGCGGATATGCTGCCCGCGGCCGCAGGTAAAAGGGAACGCAACGTCGTCCTGGACATTCTGCGCATCGTCGCGATACTTTTTATCGTTTTCCATCATTTTGTCATCAACAACGTCACAGCATACACCGCCGACGGCACGGGCGTCACGTTCAGTTCTCTGGACACGGGCGTCGTTGTGCCGCAGTTCATTCCGATGTTTTTGGGCTCGGAATTCATCGACTGCATTCTCATCGTAGGCGTCAACCTCTTCTTCCTTTTGTCGGGGTTCTTTTCAATCAGGCTCAAACCCGCAAAAATCGTACAACTGCTGCTCAAAACTTACGTCTATTTCACCCTCGGCGAACTCATAGCCTTTGCCGCAGGCGTCACCTCTTACGGAAGCGCGGCAGACGCGGCGATAGGCTGTCTTACCGCTCCCGCGAAATATTGGTTCGTGCTCGTCTACTGCGCGCTCTGCATAATCGCGCCGCTTCTCAATAAATTCGCGGAAAAGCTCGACGGAAAAAGCATTGCTCTGTTCGTCGCCGCAAGCGTCGTTTTCTGTTGTTTTATAGGCTTTGTATCCGACTTCTGGTTCCCGTACATAGGGACGAACGACGGCTACTCCCTGCTCTGGGCGGGCGTAGTATATATGTACGGCAGGCTCATATCCCTGCGCGGGTTCGGAACGAAACGCAAACCCGCCTTCTGGTTCGGCGTGTTTGCCGTCGCCGTGCTACTGAATTACACCGTTGTCGCACTGCTCACCGCGGTTGCGCGTGAAGGCGCGTGGGCGTGGCATATGTACGGCTACAACAACCCTCTCGTCGCTCTTGCGTCCGTGGCGTTCTTTATGGCATTCCGCACAATGCGTCCCGTTGCTTCCGACGGCCGCGCCGCAAAAGCGGTTTCCGCCGTGGCGGGACACACTCTCGGCGTCTACCTCATTCATTGCAACAATCCGATAGTGTCGCCCTACCGCGCTTTTCTCCTCTCTCTGACCGCAAATACGCTCTGGGCGCAGTATCTTCTTCTCATCCCGAACGTCCTGATTATCTTCGTCGGTGCGGTGTTGATTGATATGCTGTTCGACAAAGCCACTCACCGTCTGTTCGCCGTTCTGTCGCGCGCGGCGGAGCGCTTCGTCATTTTCCTGTACAACTTGCTCTCGCAGATATTCCGCCGCTTGTTCGGCTCTCCCGACGGCGCAACGCAATGAGCCTGCATTTTAACTTGTCGGGACGCGGCAAAATTCCGCATTTTCGCCGCGGAAAACACTTGTCAAAAGAGGTGCGATAATATATAATCGTTTCGTTGGGTTTCCGCCGGGAGTTTTCCCTTAGGTTCGACAGTTGGATTGAGCGGTCTTGTGTTCCGCCTCATCCAACTGCCACCCACTTTGAACTGAATAAAGTCCTTCCGCGTCGGCGGAACGGCACACGGAGGAGTCGCCTAGTTTGGTCGAGGGCGCACGACTGGAAATCGTGTAACCGTCAAAAGCGGTTCGAGGGTTCGAATCCCTCCTCCTCCGCCAGTAAGAACCTAAATCGAACCCTCGGTTCGGTTTAGGTTTTTGATATTACACCTTTCTACGACACAAACTGAGAGGTTGAACAACATGGAAAATCCAAAATTGCTTTTTCTCTATAATTCTTATTTGCAGTCATTTGCGTGTGGATTTGGAACACTGTACCATGTGTACCAACGAGATTATAGCCTCGACTGTTTTTTTCTATGGCTAATATCTTTGCAGATTATTTGGAGCTTTACTTCAAATATATGTTGATTGCAAGCGATGGATTCCCCGAAAACAATTCTATTCGAAGTTTCAACCTTGATACTCATGATTTTCAAATATTGATGAGTGAGGATTGCATCCATTATTTAGATTTTCTGAATTTAGACCATGATAAAATCAACACACTGGAAGAAAAAATAAATGCCCTGTTCGATTTGCTCGGCACAAAAGAATTGTCCTACATCTTCAGGTACCCTTGCGACAAAAACAACAATATATATCTATCACAAATGGGTAAAAAGCATAAAATGAAATGCCTTGCATCCATGCATGAAATTTTGTTGTTATCGGTGGATTTACTGAAGCAGTATCATGCAAAGTTGATTCTGTATTTGGACACGCAATACGATGAAGCTTTAAAAACATTGGAGCGTTGGGAAAAGATAGCTTAACTGGTCTTTCAACACATACTATGTCAGTGTTCTAAATGCGCTTCCCGTTGTAATATTACTACGCATCCGATTTGCGTTACTTTTTGCCGCAATTAGAGTCTAACTCAAGTCCATGGTTCAAACTTATACTCAAACAGCCGTCGCAATTTGCAACGGCTGTTTTATATTCGCTAAAGGAGGTGACCCGTGGTACCATTCGGGAGCCAACTTATTTATGCTTGACAACTCCTAAAGTAATTGTCATAAGAGCCTTAAATAAGACTTTCATAAACATCACCTCCTTTACAAGTCGAAACCGATGAGGCGCCTTTAAGTTCCGACCTATGAATCATACTGCTCATTACGTTTTGTGTCAATCCTAAATGCGCGGCTTTGGTAGAAACACCACCAAGCACTGCGCAATTAAACCCCGGCATTTATATACATGACGATTGTAAATTGCCTGTCGAACCAAAATGTCGTTCTATCATAAAAAGAAAAGCCCCGCTCATCGTCGGGACTTGTTTTTAGTGGCGTGTTGTAAATTATTTCCATTCGGTCGTCGTATAAGATGATCTCTTTGACGAACAGATCGATCAACATTCGCGGCTCGGATTCCAAAGCCTGTTTGTAGAATTTGCGTATCTCATCGGCTGTCAGTTTGAAAGAGTTTTGGGCGCGCTCGATACACAACGCTTTTTCCAGATCCTGTTGTTTTGCTTCAAGCTCACGCAAGCGTTTCATTGCCGAAGCGGCAGTGCCTCCGTTTTCTATCGCGGCCATTATGTTGTCTATTGACATCGCCACGCGCTTTTGTTCTTTCTTTATGCGCTTCTCTTCGCCGTCATCCGCAAATTGTTTCTCCTGCAACTCCAAAAGTGCATGGACTATCTTGTCGACACATTCTTTCGAGGAAAGTGCTTCCGCAATGCTGTCCGTCACCAATATTTCGAGGGTCTCCTTTTTCACTTGCGACTTCCTACATCCGTTGCCGTTCTTTTTCCCTAAACATTTGTAATATCTCACGACCTGACCGTTCTTTGCCGTTCCGCATTCGGCGCTGATTGGCTTTCCGCAATATCCGCAACTTATTTTGTGCCGAAGCAAATAAACGGTCGATGTGCTTCGTTTGCCGTAACGATTCTTTTCGATTTTCAATCGCACCTTTTCATAAGTCTTCTTGTCTACTATTGCAGGATAAATGTTCTCGAATATCTCGTCGCCATGGCGATATATACCGGCATACTTCTCGTTCCGCAAAATGTTGTAAACGGTGTTCTTTGCAAACGGCTTCCCTCGGTTGGTAATTCCTCGTCCGTTTAAAGCGGCGATGATATCTTTCACATAGACGCCTGCAGAATACTGACTGAAAATGTAACGCACGATCTCGGCCTTATCTTCCTCTACAACAAGTTTTTTATTCTCCACTTTATAGCCGTAAATGACCACGCCACCCGTAAAGTTGCCTTTTCTGCGCGATTCGTTCATCCCGCGTTTGACTTTTTGCGACAATTCCGCACTGTAATACTCCGCATAGCCTTCCAGCATACTTTCAAGGATGATCGCCTCCGGGCTGTCGGGGATATATTCTGTAGCGGAAATAACACGGACGCCGTTGTCTTTCAGGGCTTTCTTGTGTATCGCCGTTTCGTACTTGTTCCGTGAGAACCTGTCGAATTTGTAGACGAGCACATAACCGAAAGTCTTTTTCGCGCTGTCCCTGATCATGCGTTGAAAATCGGGGCGGTTATCGTTCGTCCCCGTCATCGCACGGTCTATGTAGGTGTCAATCACTACTATATTATTCTTTGCGGCATACTCTTCACAAACTCTGAGCTGCCCTTCGATAGACTGCTCGGTCTGACTGTCCGAGCTGTATCGGGCATAAATGACTGCTGTTTTCAATTTGATCTACCTCCTGATATGTTTTTCTGTCTTTCGACGGGAGCGGGACAAACGGGAAAGAGGTGGGAGTAATTTCGTTTGGTGTCCTCATGTTTGCCGTCAAGGGACGCGAAGCGGTGCACTTCACCCTTGACGGCAACCCCTTTCCCGTTTACGCTCTCCGTGAGAAAGACGAAGTTCAGTTGCATTTCGGCATTTTCTCGATGACTTCGGGACTTACCTTGCCTATCAGGCAGCCGTCTTCCCAGCATCCGAAATCGTCCGATAGCAACAGCTTTTTGTCCTCCTGTCCTATCCTGCAAAGGACGTCTTCCTCCATGATGTCGGATTTGAAATAAGTCGGGATGTTCCGCGAGTAGACGAGCTTCTCGCCGCTCTTTTCTATATACTTCATAAGATACCTCGCAGCATCCGTTGCCTCCCGTTTCGCGTCCAGTTTGTTGAAATCGTTTCGCCCGAACTTATCGTTAAAGTATGTATTTTGCATTATCATCTGCTGTTTGTGTTCATTAAAGCTGTAATCCGTCCTCGCTTCCAATGCGCCGGGCATACCGTTTTCCGGGATGAAAAAGATGCCGTGGAAATGCAGTCTGTTCCTTTCTCCGCCGCGTTCCCACACGCCGATATATCTCCATCCTTTGCGGTGCACCATGCGCTTCAGGACCTCACTAATCCCCTTCCTGAAACTTTCCTCCGTATGCTTTGCATCCGAGTAGGTGAAAGTGCAGAAATAGTTCCACGGGTTCAGGTTGATCTTCCGCGCCAGCCTTGTCTTGCGGACGATCTTGTTCCTCGTGATCCGTTCCATATTCTCGCGGACGAATGCTTCCGCTTCCGCGCCGAAGTCCTTTTCAAATTCCTTGGTCAGGATATCTATCTTCTCGGCTTTTCCCTTGCCGTCGTTTTCTTTGTAAATTCTCTCAAACCGTTCCTTGGGAGTGAGAGCCTCCCTTGCCGTTTCTTTCTCGGTCTTGTCCGTTCGTGTCTGCAATTCCTTGCCCGTGCAGACCGTCCTTTCCGGGCTTTTCTTCCGCCTGTGCGGAGATGATGTTTGCGGGATCGCTATAAAATGGCTTCCGTCGTTGTATACTTTTGCGCTTCTGTACGGCATAGCTACCTCCTTTGAACGGAGAGTTCCGTCCCTTGCTCTTCGGAAAGCGTGCGCATCCTTGCGAGCAACGCGGCAAAGAATGTGTCTTTTTCACCGCTGCTCATCGCCGATATGTCCGGCTTTCCCACTGTCACCACCGTGATGCTTTCGTCCTTCAATAGGCATTACCTCCTTTTTGTTTTTTCTTCGTTATATCCTTCAATGTCGCAAGCCTTTTTGCGACTTTGAAAAATTTTCCGGAGAAATTTTGCCTTGAGTCTAAATACCAAATAGGAAGCCTATTTTCCTATTAGAAGATTTTCTTCGTATTTTTTTGAAGGAACGAAAAAGGCGTTTGTAAAGCTCGCGACAAAGATCCCTTCACTTAAAAGCCACGGGAAATGCAAATATGGACCCCGAAAACACAAAAAATAAGGCAGCCGTTCAGGGCTGCCTTGTGAAAGTTGATAATGTGTGTCTGTCATAAAATGCCGACTATGGCAAGACATTTTGTCTGCGCGCTCTTTCTTCTGCGCCATATCGTGGACAGATTCACGGACAGCAGCTTCGCTTGCTCCGTAAAACTTATCCCTGCCACATAACACTCGATGGTCTCTTTCTCGCCTTTCGTAAGACGGAGTTTTGCCATAAGTTCGTCATGCTTGGAGTAATCGGCTTTCTCCCGTTCAAATTCCGTAAACGGCTCTCTGTTTCTCGGCAGAGCGTCCATGCTCTCCGTGTACCGTTTCACCTTCCACAGCTCATATATCTTGTGGCACAGCGTTTTATTGCACAGCCACCGTACGGTGTATTGCTCGCCGCCTTTGACGTCGTTTACGGTCATGCCCATATAGCCGCATAAAAACATCGCCGCCTCTTGCGCTAGGTCATAGCTTTCGGTGAGGACATATCCTTCCACATCTTTGTTGGCTATGTCACGGGCGAGATCCGCGTACATCCCGTGCAGCATCTTGTGTCTGCACATATACTTCAACGCGCCAAGCGCTAGCAATTCGCCTATGCGCACGATGTTGTCCGGCGAGATCTTTTCTTCCAAAACTTCGTAAACCTTTCTTTTGTTTTCCATCGTCTGCACCTCCGAAATATGTTGCCTTTCGGCAGGCAAACGGGAGCATAGGACGGTGGGAGAAGTAGGCGTAGAAGGAGAGCCGTCAAAAGTCAACGGGAAAAGAAAATCCTTGCATTACCGTCCAGAGGTTAGAACATTTCGGCAAGGATTTCCGTCCGTTTACTTTTGAGAGGACTATGCGACAATGCGCCCACGAAAGGCACATTGCGGAGGCGTTATGTCAGGAACAAACAAAACATTTTTGGAGCAATTCTGCACGGCAGAACGCGGTTCGTATCACCCCTGTATGACATGAGTAAAAAACGGAACCGAAAGCGAGCTGTTGCCACGCAGGACAAAGAGAATCGCCTAAATGAAAAATGCAAAAGGCGGTTTGAAGGGAAACCACGAGAGAGCGAAAAAGCGGACGGTCGCCCGAGCGGTTCAGCGGGCGACTCCGCTTCGCTCTCGTTTTCCGCCCGCCTTGCCGGTTTAACGGCGTGTGCTTGTCTGCGGCGCGGCGCAGCCGAGCCGCACTTGTCTATGACAAGCACACGCCGTGGTGCCAAAATTACTTATACTGACCAACTATATGTCGTATTTTACATTTCCTTTGTCAAGAACCAGCTCGCATGCTGTATCGTTAAGCGCTTTCCACAATACGTCTTGCATGAAGCAAGTGGACATCATGATCCCTGCGTACACACCTGCCTGCTCAATTACTTCTTGCAAGTTTGTCTCATTTAGTTCATCCTCTTTTGGAGCTTGATCATTTTCTTTTGCATAATTCTTCCACTCTTCCGTGTTAACAAATGCTTTTTTTCTCTCTTCAAAGGGCAATGACATTGGAACTTTTTTGCATAATCTATATTTACATATCTCCCACTCCTTAATGACTCTTCTGTTGGAATTTGAACCCTCTATTTGATAAGCCTTCTGTAGCCACACAAGAAATTCCGGGTCAACCAACTCAGGTTGACGCTGCAACAACTCCGCTTGCTGTTGCCTGCTTTTCTCCATATTGTCACGGACAACTTTGCAAGATTGGTTTGTATATTTTAGTAAATACGGACTTTCATCCTCATGCAAAACGCCGCTTATATCCTGCTTGTTGATTACATCAAGCACATGCCTGCCAGATGGCAGTTTTATGGAAAATATTTTTGAACCAAAAGACATGTCGATACTACGGTACTCAAAATATTTGGTTTTAAATTCTATATTTCTATTATAAATATTGAGTAGATATAGTGCTGCAAGTGCCTGCAATAATGCTTTTATATTTCCTAAATGTAAATTGTTATATCGATCATGTTTCACCGCCTGATAGCATCTTGCCCAATATGTTTTAGACCGCTTATCAGCATTTTTTAACGGCTTTAAGACGCGATTTTCATCTTCACTAAAATTAAAATTTGATGCCGAAATAATGACAGTTTTCTTGCCTGTGTTCCACTTTTTATTGAGCAACCTGATGCAATCGCTGTCGAAATAAACATCGTTCGCTCCGCGCGATTTTACACCACCATTATCAAAATAAAGTTCTTTTGAAATCGCTTCAATTTCAACACAACACCGAACAAGAAGATCAGCTATGTGAGACGAATATGTTGACAACTGACTGTCGATCAAAACAATTTTGTTTGCCCTGTTTTTTTATCAACCACCGTTTGGTTATCGGCAAACTCGACGTATTTTGAAAGAGTAAGCACCTCATTTTCTAAATTTAGATATACTTGCCAATAAAGATCTGATTTGTTCATATGTTACTCCGTATGCATGATTTTCCGGGAAGAGATTGTATTTCTATCATACCATTTATACAGGATATTTCAAGATGACCTTCTCTAACTAATTAAATATTTATTTATGCTCTCACAAAAAACGCACCATATTTAGTGCGGTTTTAGCTTTCGCGGAGACTCTTGTAGATTTCGGAGGCGAAAATGCCGAGCACTTCTTTCTTGATCTCGTCGTTGTTGAGGAGCAGTGAGAAGAAATCCTGATTCTGCGAAAGACCTTCTATGAGGGCGTCGTCGATGCCGTCGAAGTAAGCAAACTCGAAATCTTTTTCGGTGTTGTTTTTTGCGCTCGTGCGCAGCTTATCGGACTTGAGCATGAGGTCGCGGATCTGGAGCATAGCTTTGATGGCGACATCGTTGTCATAGCTTTTTCCTGTGCGGCTGTTGATCTCGGCGATTATGACGGAGAGCCTCTCTTGCTTATCCTCGGGAAGGACGATGGCGGAAGCGGTGGGCAAATTGACAACGGGTTGCGAACTCATTTTTTCTTTGCCATGTTCCGCCTCTTTCTTCTGAACGAAATTGACGGCTTTGATCTTCCCGTCGAGGTCGAAACCGCCGCCCGGCATGCTGATGTCAAGATAGGAAAGCAAATAGCTCACAAACACAAACTTTTTGTGCAGTTCCACATCCTCGAAACACGACACTTGAATGAGGAATTGATAAAACCTTACAAAATGCCGCATGACGGATGCGATCTCGATTTGTTTGAAATTGTCGTAATCGTCCATGCGCTTTTTGACGCGGCCGAAATAGAAATTGAGCTTCTGCTTGGCTTTGGAATCGATGGGCGGACGGCAAAGAATATTCGCCGCAGCTTCGACATCGGCAGGATCGAGCACGAAATAGCCATCCAACCGCGCTTCGAGATCGTATACGGCGGAAGGCGTGACGGAATTGGCAAGCAGCGTTGTGGTGTAATACGGTCTGAACGCACTCACGATCTCGTCATAGTTGTTGACGAAGTCCAGCACAAATGTCTTTTTGTCGAAAGGCGGACAAATGCGATTGAGGCGCGACAACGTCTGCACGGCATTGACTCCGCGAAGCTTTTTGAGGATGTACATCGCGCAGAGCTTCGGCTGATCGAACCCGGTTTGATATTTGTTGGCGACGAGAAGGACCTTATATTCATCGCTGTCGAACTCGCGCGGCAGTCTGCTTTCCGGAAAACCGTTGATGGAACTTTCGGTGAACTCTTCCGTCTCCCCGTCGAGTTTGACCTTCCCCGAGAACGCGACCAGCGACTTGATGTCCGAGTAGCCCTTCTTGGCGATGTATTCTTGAAATGCGCGGTGGTATTTGACCGCACTCGCGCGCGATTTGGTGACGACCATCGCCTTTGCCCTGCCGCCCAGCTCTTTCATGACGGTGGTGCGGAAGTGCTCTATTATGACTTCGATACGCTGCGCGATATTGGTTTCGTGCAGCTCCACAAACCTTGCGATCTGCCTCTTTGCTTCCGCGGTTTTGCAACGCGGATCGTCCGCGATCTCCTTGTTGATCTGATAGTAGGTCTTGTATTCCGTGAAATTTTGAAGCACATCGAGGATGAACCCCTCCTCGATCGCCTGCTTCATGGAATAGAGATGGAAAGCCTCCTTCTGTCCTTTTGCGTTCATCTTGCCGAACAGCTCCAAAGTGGTGGGTTTCGGCGTAGCGGTGAACGCAAATACGGAAACATTCGCCTGTTTGCCGTGCCGCGAGATCTCATCCGCGATGATGTCTTCGACATCGGGAGCCGCCTCTTCGTCTATCTCGGCCTCACCTCCGCCCAGCGTGAGCGACACCGCCGCCATATCCTTGCCGGCAGTGGATGAATGCGCCTCGTCGATGATGACGGCAAATTTCTTGTCTTTCAACCCTCTCACCGCGCCGACGATGTAAGGGAACTTCTGGATGGTGGTGGCGATGATCTTGGTGTTGCCTTTAAGCGCGGCGGCGAGATCGGCGGAAGAACACTTCTCGTCCATGACACGGATCAGCCCTGCCTTGTGTTCCATGCCGAGAATGGCGGCTTGCAACTGCCTGTCCACCACCACTCTGTCCGTGACGATGACTACATTGTCAAATACGACATTGTCGTTGTCATCGTGGAAAGACGCAAGCCTGTGCGCAAGCCACGCAATGGAATTAGTCTTGCCGGAGCCTGCGCTGTGCTGAATGAGATAGTTCTGCGTGGTGTGATTGACGCGCACATCGGCGAGCAGTTTGCGGATGACATCGAGCTGATGATAGCGCGGGAATATGACATTCTCTTTCTCGCGCTCTTTGCCCGTGACCTCATCGCGCTCCGGGTGCCGCTCTATGAACACGAAGCGGGTGATAAGCTCCGTCAGCGTATCCTTGGAGAGGATGTCCTCCCACATATAACTCACGCTGTATTTGTCCTCGAAAACGGGGTTGCCCTTGCCGGTTTCCACGCCGCTCCCTTTGCCCATGTTGAAGGGAAGGAAATAAGTGCCTTTCCCGGCAAGGCGCGTGGTCATATACACCTCGTTGAGATCCATTGCAAAGTTGACAAGACACCCCGCCTTGAAACGGAAAAGCCGCGCATTCGGGTCGCGCGCTTCGCGGTATTGAAGTATGGCGTCTTGATAGGACTGCCCTGCAAAGTTGCACTTCAACTCGAAGGACATGAGCGCAAGCCCGTTGATGAACACCACGAGGTCCACCCTCTCGTCATCCGTCGCCCACACTTCTTCCATGACGGAGAAAATGTTTTCCTCATAGAGCGCGACAAGCTCGCGGTTCAACCCGGACGCAGGCTTCCTGAAAAAGAGATTCAGCTTGTAGTTTGCGATTTCCACCCCGTGCTTCAACGCATCGATGAGGCTGCCGCGGTTTTTTGTCAGCTCGGTGTTGATGGCAGCGACCACGGTGTCCTCCGTCTTGTCCCGAAACACCTTGCGGAGCGACGCCATAGTCTCGGGTTGCGTCTCGTCCAAAAACTTGAAGAGCATCTCACGATCCATGGCGAACTTGGCGTCAAAGCAAAAATTCTTCCGCTCCACATATCCGTGCTCGCTCACCAACCTCTCGATTATGTACCTTTGATATTCCTTCTCCGACAAAATGTTGTTCATTGTTTTGTCTCCTTGAAAAGTAGATCGGAGCATCGCTCCAAAGCTTTGTTATCAAACATTGTTCCGTGCAATTTACCTACCATTATTTTCTTTTGTTCCATTAGGTTTGCCTGGATCACCACACGAAACTCGTTTTCGCCGCTATATTTTGCATCTTTTTCCAATATGTTATTTTTTTGTGGGGATACCGAATATTTGACAAGACCACAGCTAACATCAGGAATAGCTTGCCTCAATTTTGATAAGAACTCACCACATTCGACTGCTACAATATACCTACCAAACTTCTGTATTTCACGGAAGATTGTCGGCTTATTCTCAGTATCTTCTGCAACATATGTCATTGAATAAATCAAATAATCGACGATATATTGCATCGTTATTTCGACATCGCCCCGTGTATCATCAATATTATGATCTTTTTTAAATCGAGCGTAGTCTAAAACATATCGTTTCCCACCGGCAGGCGATCTGAATTCTATTTTCGTCACATGACTTGGAATGTTCGCCGCAAACTTTGCTTCATGCGAACCTTCCGATTTGTCACAACGGACGTCATCTCCCTCTAATTTGCGAAAATAATTTAAATGACGAAAGAGCAACTCGCCTTTTTCGCAAAAGGCATCCGCGTATTCTTTTTTATCAAATGTCTTGATAAAATACTCCTTCATCACACGACCTCCTTTTTGCCGGTGACATACTCGAAGATGACGGACTTCTTGTATTCTTCAAGAGTGGCAAGCTGATTTTGTTTTTCGGCGATGAGTGCATCCACCTTTGCCAACATCTCGTCTATTTTAGCCACAATTTGCTCCTGTTCTGCAAGTGGCGGAATGAGATAAAATAATTCGGCAAGTTTATTCCACCTTAAATCGCAAGAGCGCACTCTTATGCCCGTTGATAAAGCCAAAAAAACATCCCTATAAGCCAAACTCCGCAAATAGAACATCACATACCGCTTATTTTGCCGGGTGTCCAACACATTTAATACGGGCGATGCTTTGCCTCTGCAATCCGAAATGCCTATTGCGCCGGCAAACCCATCCATTCCGTGCACGACCAAATCACCTTCATCAATTCCTTGATAGCCAATTTCTTTATCTGCCATAGTAAACCCATCTTCTCGGCGATTACCTCTCAAAGTTACTTGACCATCACGGAAACATGTAATAACTTCATCGTCAATGCGAACGGGTTTTTGCAAATATTGTAATACATACTTACCTTTGCGTAAATCCCACGCCTGTGGGATTTCTCCTATCCACTCAATGCCGCTGTTTTTCATGGGGACGGAAGCGTCAAGTCCCTTTGTGACCGCCTCGGTGATGACCGAACGCTTGTATTCCTCCAAAGTGGCGATCTGCTCCTTGATCTCCCCTGCAAGCGCATCCACCTCCGCACACTTCGCATCCAAAAACCCCGCGATCCTCTCCTGCTCCGCAAGCGGCGGCACGGGAATAACGGTGTTGCCGAATTGTTCAAACGAAATATTCTTGCCATCACGCAAACTCATTGCATATGAGTTGATGACAGAAATAAAGCCTTTGTCCTTAAACAGATATTTATAATACCCTCCGCTAATTTTGACCGTCGGATAGAACACTTGATAAGCGGGCGAAATGACACCTTCGTTCATTGAGTATTCAAACCCGCCTTGGAAGCTCCTTAGGCTGATACAATAATCGCCCTTATGTATCGTTTTAAGAGCTTTCAAATTGATGTTTTCATTCAATTTTACTGCGCTCATTCCGGACAGCCTTTCATATTCGTCTTGTGGGATCACTCCATAATTTTGCGTAGGTGAAAGCAACTGCAATTTTACATTGTTGCCTCTTTCATTTCTTTGCGCAAAAAGATACTTCCCTTTGCGCACATCCCACGCCTGTGGGATTTCTCCTATCCACTCGATGCCGCTGTCCTTCATCTGCCGCATATGCACCTCTACGCAACCGTATTGTCAGTGCGCCCCTCACGCCTATCACGGTTTAGAATGTTATCTTGCAAGTCACAGAGATAGGCGACGGCAGGATTGCCGGGGAATGCTTGCCTATATTTCTCCGTATCCAAAATTTTCTCGCCGATTTTAACAAAATCGCGATATTTGATCAAACCTTCAACATCTTCTTTTCGGATGTGGCTGTACAATTCGATCATCTCCGCCTTTCTGTCTTCTCGTTGCGTTTCGCTTGTTTTGTCTATTTCGAGAAGTTCCGACATATCCTTGCATTTTGTCAGCCTGTAATTGCGCTTTATTGCACCGTCATTGTCATCAATGATGTTTTGCAAATAACTCCTAACATCTTTATTGTAATTCGGATCACGCTGTCGCAAATTTAACCTTACCCATTTATTTATCATCAGCTTCAAAAAATAAAGAGACATTGCCTCACAAATGCTTTCCTCTATCCAAGAAGCCTTGTGTGCTTGAGATTGATTGTTGCAGAATATAAAACAATGCGTAAGCTCATGCGACAACTGGTACATTAAATTACACCAGAATTTATAGCTGTTTATATTAAGTTCTATCATGTGGCGCTCGTCAAAACCGTTTGACGCACGCAAAGAAGATGATTCGTAATACGGACAATTCCTTGTCTTCACAATTTTAATGTCGCAATATTTTCCATTGTACGGCAAACCAAGCTGCTGATAGTGATCGACAACAAGATTGCATATCTCATATGCGTCACGCCACCCGTCGGTCTTATCTATTTTGAAAAAATCACGATACCTCATCGTTCATTCCTCCGAAAACAGCGTCTTGACGCGCGCGGTCACACTCTCTTCCAGGGCGAGGAATTTTTGTTCAAGCTCCTCCGAAGGGGTGGGTTTGCGGTATTTGTAGAAGTAGCGAGTGAAAGGGATCTCCGCCCCGACTTTGATGATGGGCTTTTTGGCGGAGAGATTTTCCTCAAAGAAGGCTTGCGCATCCGAGATGTGCGGCAGCACCTCGCGGTGCATGTAGTCCTCTATGGTGTCATCCCAACGCACGATCTCGGCGTCCTTGGTTTCCTTGTCCCAAATGATGTCGCCTTTTCTGTCGCGCTGGATCTCCGCCCCTTTGTCCATGACGGAAAGCCCGTCGGCGATCTTCTCCAGCCACTTCTTTTCCACACCCGGCAACACTGCGGCAAGGCGTTTCATGAAAGGCGCGGGCGAGAGAGAGACCTCTTCCGACACATTGGAGTGCAAGGCGGCGAGGATGCTGTCATAGAGGGGCTTTGCTGCATAGAACTTTTCGAGCCGCGCTCTGTCTTTGTCCGACAGCGCGACGCCCTGATTTTCAAAGTCCAGCACCTTTGCCTCGTCATACATCGAGGAGAGCGAGCCTTTCGCCAACATCTGCTCTATGCGCTCTTCCGTGATGGCGTAATTGCGCTGCAACGGCTGATAAACCGTATATTCTCGATAGATAAACTCCGTGTTGGGGAAAATCTTGCAATATTCGTTCTCCGCCATATCGGCATAGAGATGGGTGATCTTCTTTCTGTCATCGGGAGTGATCTCGTTGCGCTTGTTGCCCATTGCTTTGCGCAACTTGTGGCAGAATTTCTCTGCATTGATGAGTTGCACCTTCCCTCGGCGTTCCGCGCGCTTATTCTTGGACAGCACCCACACATAGGTCTGTATGCCGGTGTTGTAGAAAAGATCTGTCGGCAAAGCGATGATCGCCTCGATTAGGTCGCTCTCCAACAGCCAACGGCGGATCTGGCTCTCTCCCGAGCCGGTGTCACCGTTGAAGAGCGGCGAGCCGTTCTCGATGATGGCTGCCCTGCCGTTCTTTTCGTCCATCTTGTCCACGGCGGATTGCAAAAAGATCATCTGCGAGTCACCGCCACTCGGAAGCCCGTGCCCCCACCTGCCCGATTCGCCTTTGGCATACTCTTCGAGCACTGCCCGTTCCTGACCTTCTTTGGCATCTTTTCCGGACCACGGAGTGCCGAAAGGAGGATTCTCCAAAACAAAGCGCATTTTGATGTCTTCAAAGCAATCCTTCTTGAAGGTGTCTACATGCATGAAGTGCTCCGCGCTCTGCCCTTTGATGAGCATCTCGGCAAGCCCTACCGCATAGGACGGCCCCATCAGTTCCTGACCGAAGAGCCGCACGTCCGCTGTGGGGTTGTAGTGCTTGATGTAGTTGTATGCCGTGGAGAGCATTCCGCCCGTGCCGCATGCCTGGTCGCACACCGTGATGACCTTGCCGTCGTCAAAGATGTCGTCGCACCCTTCCGCCATCAGCACCTCCACCAGCAGCTTGATCACGTCCCTCCCTGTGTAGAATTGTCCTGCATCCACGTTTTGATAGAAGCGTCCGATCAGGTTCTCGAAGATGTAGCCCATCTTGATGCTGTCGAATGTTTCGACGGCAAGGTCCAGCTCCGAAAACGCCTTCACCACCGTGTAAAGGCAGCCATCCTTCTCCATCTTGTCGATGTGCTTGTCGATTTCCAGCTCATTAAGGATCTCGCGCACGTTGCCCGAAAACCCGTTGATGTAAGACTTGAAATTCGCCGCGATGTTGTCCGGATCGTTGCAAAGCTCCGCAAGGTCATAGCCGCTCGTGCAATAAAACTCATGCCCCGCGATTTTGCACATTGCCTTGTACGGGTAGTTGGGGTCGGCTTTCGCCTTCGCAACAACCGCCGCTTTCGTCTTTTTCAGCGCGCACTCGAACCGACGGATGATCGTCATCGGAATGATCACATCACCGTATTTGTCCGGCATGTAAGAGCCGCGCAATTTGTTGGCGATGGACCATATGAAATTTGCCTCTTGAGTTATGTTGACGGGATTGTCGTCCCACATCGTGTCGATCATCTTTTGCGTCATTTATTTTCGCCCTTCGTTCTTTGAATATATTTTTGTTTATTATATCACACCTTGTGTCCCGTTTCCAGCCCTTATGAGCGGTCCTAGGACACGGATGTCATCTCTTTTAATTCGGATATGGCATAGAGCGGCAGGTTGAGGAGGCTGCCTTCCTCGCGGTAGTCCGCCATGGAGGAGCGCACGGATATGCGCGGCGAGTATTTTTCGTTGTAATATTTGAGGCTTTTCGCCATCAGATTGGTTTCCGCTTTGACCTCCACCGGGATGACGTCCTCGCCGTCATCGACAAGGAAATCCACCTCCGCGGAACTGCGCTCGTTGGTGTAGTAATACACCCCGATGCCCTTCTTAGTCGCAAGCTCCTGCATGACGTATTGTTCGGTGAGTGCACCTTTGAATTCCTTGAACACTTCGCCGCCTTCGAGCAGCGTCTTTTGCCTCAACCCCGTCATGCACGAAAGCAAGCCGACATCCAGCAAAAACAGCTTGAACGCCTTCATGTCAGCATAGGCTTTGAGCGGCAGCCCCGGCGAAGTCACGCGGTAGACCTGATGCACAAGCCCACAGTCCGCGAGCCACATGATCGCGGTCTCGAAATCCTTTGCGCGCGCACCCTCACGGATCAGCCCGTAGATAAACTTCCTGTTCTCCTTTGCGAGCTGGGACGGGATATTGTTCCACACCATGCGGATCTTCGGCACGATGTTGTTGGGTGCGTGTTTAGAGAAATCCTGCTCGTACGCATTCAAAATGCGTTGCTGTATCTCGCGGACCTCGTTGAAATCGGAGTTTTCGGCAAACGCCGCCACTACTTCCGGCATTCCGCCGATGTAATAGTACTGCTTCAACGCCTCGATGTAAGTCTGCTTGAAACTTGTGACCAGCCCGAAATCGTGCGCTTCGAGCGCGCGGACGAACCTCTCCTTCCCCGTCGCCAGCAGGAATTCCTTGAAAGACAGCGGATACAGCTTCATGAACTCCACTTTCCCGACGGGAAATGATGTCCCCTCATGCAACGCGATACCGAGCAGGGAGCCTGCGCAAACGATGTGATACTCCGGAGCGTCCTCGCAAAAATATTTGAGCGCGGAAAGCGCGCGCGGAACTTCCTGCACCTCATCGAAAATGAGCAAAGTTTTTTCCGCGTTTATCTTTTTGCCGACATACAGCTCAAGCCCCGTGATGATGCGCTCGACGGCAAGATCCCCTGCAAACAGTTCGCGCATCTGCGAATTGCTGTCAAAGTTGATGTAGGCAATATCCTCGAACTCCGTCGCCCCGAACTCCTTCATCAGCCAGGTCTTGCCCACCTGCCTCGCGCCTTCCAGGATCATCGGCTTGCGGTTTTTTCTGCTCTTCCACTTCTTCAACTCTTCTATGGCATAACGATACATACCACGCCTCCCACAACAGCTATTTCACCTTATTTGTTCCAATGCCGTACTACCGTCGGGATCTTTACTTGCTCCGTCCAAAAACGATCAAACAGATCTCCGACATTCGCATCTCACACCACGATCCTACCACACAAACACAAAAATTACAACGAATTTATGTCAACATCAAACACTTTTTACGACGAATATTTTCTTTCCGCCGCTTATATTGTCTTCTCCGCCCATTTTTCCGCAATTAAAATATAACCGTCACGCCCTAAAAATTCGATTTAGGCTCCCACTTCTCCGCCACAGCAGAAAAATGCGAACCCACGGGTTGGGTCGCATTTTTTTGTTGCGGCGGAGGGATTCGGAACCTGAGGCTGACGCGGTCCGCCGTCCTGCGCGACTTTGCACGCAGACCTATTGACGGCTCCCCGCTATTCCGTCGCGCTATGCGCTCCTTACGAATCCCTCATCTGCCGCTCCCAAGCAGTCAAAGCCCCGACAACATATTGAAACAGCCGCTTTATCCTGTTCGTGCATTAAGCGGACATCCCTCCTCCGTCGGAAAATTTTATCAAACAGGCATTTCATTCAATTTATGCAAAAAATAACGCCGCACATAAAGTGCGGCGTCGGGTTAAGGCTCAAAAGGCTGCCCCGTTTGGGTCAGTCGTCGGCGGGGACTTCGATTTGCTTGATGTTCAGTTCGTTCCCTCTCAGCAAAAAGGTGTTTCCGCTGCCGCAGTAGGGACAGGTCTTTCCGTATTTCACCGTCGGATAATCGCGCAGGCAGTCTTCGCAATGTGTGACCGCGGGCACGGTTTCGATGATTATTTCGGCGTTTTTGAGCACGGTCTCCTTTTTCACCGCCCAATTCCAGCAATCTTCGAAAAGGTAAGGCACAACGGAGGAAACCTCGCCGATTTCCACCGTAACGGAACGCACTCGGGAAACCCCGTTTTCCGCGGCGACCTTATTCACCTCTTTTATGCAATGGAATACTACTCCGAGCTCGTGCATCAGTCCTTTTCTTTGTTTGCGGCGTCGGCGGCGAGTTTTGCCTCATATGCCTTTTTGCGCGCGGCGACGAATTCCTTGTCCTCTTTGCTGTTTTTGGCGAAGACTAGTTTTGCGGCGCGCTTTGCCATATTGGGCAGTATTTTGCCGAATTTCGCTTCCGAAGTCACCATTTCGCTGGCTTCGGGATGGTCGCGGTGAAGAGTTATGGCGTCGAATTTGCACCTTGTCGTGCAAAGTCCGCATCCGATGCAGCGGTTGTCGTCCACGACCACCGTGCCGCATCCGAGACAACGTGCGGTTTCCGTCCTGACCTGCTCTTCCGTGAGCGTGCCGTGAACGTCACGGAAAGATTTTTCCTTTCCGTCGGCGGCGATTTGCCTTGACGAGTTGTCATAGTTTTCCACCCTGATGTCGTCCGTGTCGAACTGCACGAAACGTCTGGGGTCGCGCCCTATGGTCATATGTCCGTTCTGGACGAAACGGTGCAGACTTTCCGCCGCTTCGTGTCCCTGCGCGATGGCATCGATGGCGAATTTCGGCCCCGTGAGCACGTCACCGCCCGTGAAGATGTCCGCCTGCGAGGTCTGATAAGTAAATCCGTCCGCGACAGGACCGTTGCCGCGTCCGAGCTCGACTGCGCTTCCGTCAAGCAGATTGCCCCACTCGACGGTCTGCCCTATCGCGAAAATAACACGGTCGGCAGGCACGGTGACGGTGTCGGTTTCGTCGTACAAGGGAGAGAATCTGCCCTTTTCGTCAAAGACGCGCGTGCATTTTTTGAAAACGACGGCAGTCGCCTTTCCGTCTTCTGAGACGACTTCGAGCGGACCCCATCCGCAGTTTACGGACACTCCGTCTTCCTTCGCCTCTCTGATTTCCTCGTCGCTCGCGGGCATTTCGTCCGCGCTTTCCAGACAGAACATCGACACGCTTGCCGCCCCGTTTCGCGCCGACACACGCGCCGCGTCCACAGCGACGTTGCCGCCGCCGACGACAACGACTTTCCCCGAAAAGGCCTCGCCGCCCGTATTGGCGCGGTGCAGATAATCCACCGCGGTGGTCACGCCTTCCGCTTCCTGACCGGGGATGCCGGGCAGCTTCCCGCCCTGACATCCGATTGCGATGTAAAACGCTTTGTATCCTTCGCCACGGAGCTGCGGGATGGTGACGTCCTTTCCGACTTCGACGCCGAGTTTTATCTCCACGCCCATTTCGCGCATTATGTCGATTTCGGCTTCGATTACGTCCTTTTCGAGCTTATAAGACGGCACGCCGTAGGTCAGCATACCGCCTGCGCGCTCGTTCTTTTCGAACACGGTCGGATAATATCCCATCTGCGCAAGATAATATGCGCACGACAACCCTGCGGGACCTCCGCCGATGACGGCTATTTTTTCCTTCCAGCGTCCGCGGTTGGAGGCGACCACTATGTCGGGCACATAGCGGTGTTCCGCTTTGAGGTCCTGCTCTGCGATGAACTTCTTCACCGCGTCGATGGAAACCGCCGCGTCTATCGTCCCGCGCGTGCAGACGTCTTCGCAGCGTCTGTTGCATATGCGGCCGCAGACTGCGGGGAACGGATTTTCTTTCTTTATTATCGCAAGAGCCTCGCGGTATTTTCCTTGGCTTGCCTTTTTGAGATATGCCTGCACGGCAATGTGGGCGGGACACGCCGTTTTGCACGGGGATGTGCCCGAATCGTGGGTGTTGATACGGTTTTTATCTCTGTAATCCTCGTCCCACATATGCTTGCCCCATCTGATGGTATCGGGCAAGGGCTGTTTGGGATATTTCACTTCGCTGCCGTCCGCCTTGCACAGCTTCTGACCGAGTTTGAGCGCGCCCGCGGGGCAATATTCGACGCACGCGCCGCACGCCACGCATTTCTGCCTGTCGACGTGAGCGCGGTACGCGGACGCGGACATATTCGGAGTGTTGAACAGCTGACTCGTGCGCAGCGCGTTGCATATCTTCACGTTGCAGTTGCATATGGCGAAAATCTTGTCCTCGCCGTCGATATTCGTCACCTGATGCACAAATCCGTTTGCCTCGGCGCGTTTCAGTATCTCCATCGCCTGGTCGTAGGTTATGTCGTAACCTCTGCCCGTTTCACGGCAGTAGTCCGCCATATCGCCCACCGCTATGCACCAGTCGCGGAAGTCGTCCGCGCAGCCTTCGTCGAGCTTCTTGCGGCCGTAACGGCAGGAGCATATGGACGCGCCGATGTGTCCTTCGTAGCGTTTGAGCCAGTAAGATATGTGCTCGATGTCCATCGTCGTGTTTTCGGTTTCGATGGCCTTTTCGACGGGTATGACGTGCATGCCTATCCCCGCGCCTCCGGGAGGCACCATCGGGGTGATGTGTTCGAGCGGGAGAAACGTCATACGTTCGAAGAACATCGCAAGCTCGGGATGTTTGTCCATAAGCTGCGTGTTCATATTCGTATATTCCGCAGAGCCCGGCACAAAGAGAGGCACCCAGTACAGCCTGTCCTTACGCTCGCGCGACACCCCGGGCAGCGGGCCGTCCTTCGTGTACTTGTCGCCGTAATCGTATTCCAACATTCCGATGAAAGCGAGTTTGTCGATTACGGAATCGCAGTCGGGAGTCCCTTCGCCGTACATTCTTCTGATTTCGGCATACGTGTATTTTTTGCGGACTTTCATCTGCAAAAGAAGGTCGAGCGACCTCTCTTTTTCTTCGGGAGTCAGCTCGTCCTCGAAAATGCAGGCAAATCCCCAGTATTCGGGGTCCTCCGCAGTCACGCCTTTGATTTTTGCGGGAAGCCTGTCCGTCACCTTGCGCACGAATTTCAGAAGTTTCGGGTCCGGATTCTTGTCGTGCATATGGGCGGGTATGTATTTTTTACTCATTTCGGGCATTTCGGGTTACCTCCCCTTTGAACTTTTACTTGTTGTCTGAGCCAGTCGGCGAACAGATGCATTCCTTCCCCCGTCTTTGCGCTGACGGAGATGATTTCCGCGTGCGGGTTGAGCGCGTGTATGCGCTCTTTGCATTTTTCCGCGTCGAAATCGAAATGGGGCGCGACGTCGATTTTGTTTATTATCACCAAATCGCAGACGGAGAACATCAAAGGATATTTCAACGGCTTGTCGTCGCCCTCCGGCACGGACAGTATCATACAGTTTTTGGTCGCTCCCGTATCGAATTCCGCGGGACAAACCAGATTGCCCACGTTTTCCAGCACGGCGACATCGACCCGCGCAAGGTCCAGCGCTCCGAGCCCCTGTCTCGTCATATGCGCGTCCAGGTGACACATGCCGCCGGTGTGAAGCTGGACGGACTGCACTCCCGTGGCACTCAGAATTTTCTTTGCGTCCACGTCCGAGTCGATGTCCGCCTCCATAACGGCGATGTTGAGTTCGTCTTTCAGGATGTTGATGACTTTAATCAAAGTGCTTGTCTTGCCGCTGCCGGGCGAAGACATAAGATTGAGCAGAAACACGCCTTTTTCGGCAAGTTCGGCGCGCAAAAGGTCGGCATCTCTGTTGTTGTCGTCAAAAATGCCGCGTTTGACTTCGATAACCCTTATTTCGTCCATTATATTTCTCTCCGTATAAATTATAACGGAATAGATGTTAACTGTCAATACACATGTCAAAAACGGCATTCGGAAGCGGGACGGATGCGGCGGCCTTGAATCCGCCCGCGCCGAGGTCGCAGACGCCTGCAAAACGCGAATGCGGACCCGAACGGTCCGCATTCGCGCATAAGGAGAAAATGTATATGAGAAAGCAGATTGTCACTCCGTTTCAAGGAAATTGGCAATGAGTTCTCTCGCAAAAAGATGTCCGAGTTTCACTTCCGACGCGGAGTCGAAGTGGTAAATATCGGGCGCACCCGCCGGTTCGCCGTTATATCTCAACCCTTCCGCAATTGTATCGATATAGATATGATTTTCGTCCTCGGAAGCGAGTTTTGCCTTGGCGGCGTTGATGACCCTGTACTGCGTCCACGCGGAGCAGTCCGATATGCCCGCGTCGATAAACCCTATTTCGGCGTCGGCGGGCTTGTAGTAAGACAAATCGTAGCGCAGGTCCGCAACAAAATTGCGTTCGAGCTCCTCATAGGCGTTATAGCTGTTTGAGTTGGAATCGTCCTCTCCCTGCATCCAGCATACGGCTTTGATTTCGGGATACAGGTCCATTTCTTCGAGCTTTGCGCACTGTCCGAGGATATAGTCCACGGCGGACAGATAGAGCGAACCCGTGTTTTTGCTGGACGGCGAGCGCCAGTTGCTCGTCAGCGAAGTGGCGCCGTAAGCGTACTTGATGATGTATACGGGCTTTTCGGGGTCGAGTTCCGCGATTTTTTCCGCAATTCCGATTTCAGGTCCGAACTGATTGACCGAGTGCCCCTGTCCGAGTTTTACGGGGACGAATTCGCCGTTGCTTGTGTTTTCCGCAATCGTACAGGCATAGCTGATAAAGACGTTGTCATAGCCTTCCGCATATTCGCCCGCTTTCTCCTCGCCGACGGTTCTCGGGAGATACTGACTCCAGGTATGCCCTTCCGCATTGCTCTGTCCGAGCAGGACGACGACCTGTACCTCGTTGGAATAGACGGGCGTGTCCGGAGTCTGCTGCGAATTCTGCCCGCCCGTATCGCTGCACGCACTGAATACTGCCGCTATGACGGCTGCCGTTGCGACTGTAAGCATAAAACTAATCAACCTTCTGATTTTTTTCATAGACAATCACCTTTCCGTTTTCGATTTCTATGTCGTAAATCGCCGCGCGCTCCATACCGCAGCGGCAATTGTTTTCGTGATAAACAATTCTGTATCTGCCGTCGAAGTCCCTGAACACCATAGCGTGCCCGCTGTCTTTATGCGGCAGGCGGAGCAATTCGTGTCTGTATTTGCCGCCGAGCATACCGTTCAGCGGATAGACGACGCCTACGGCGTAACCGTCCGCGTCAGCCGCGTCCCAGCTTGACCAAAGCATAAACTCCACTCCGTTAATATTGCACACAAAGGGTGCGTCGACGACGTAAATCGGCTTCGGGGACTTGTTCCACGCAGGGTTTTTCGCCCAACCGGACTCGCTTGCCCTGAACAGCACTTCGGCGTCGCCCGTCGGCTCGGCAAGGTCGTCGGAGAGCCGCACGCAGCACATTTCGCCGTCGTCGGTCTGAAGCCATTCGTGCGAAAAAATGGCATACGGTTTTCCGTCCTCGATGTAGAGGGTTGCGTCCAGCGCATACCAATTGTCGGGCGCAAGCGGTTTGCTGTGCACCCTGAACGGACCTGTCAGACTGTCGGATATGAGTATCTGCGACGTGCGCACCCGCCCTTTCGCGCTGAACGTCCCGAATAGGTAGTATTTGCCGCGGTAGCCGTGCACTTCGGGCGCCCAGAAATCGTCCGTCGCCCAGAAGTCCGCGCCCGCTTCGAATACGGGAACGGGGTCGGACCAGTTTTGCAAATCCTCCGAAACGTAAACGCAGAAGCCGCGTTTTAGTGGAGAGGGAGATGACGAATACATATAATACTTCCCCGTCCCCGCGTCTGCGACTATATACGGGTCGCGGATGTGTATGTCCTGCAATCTCATTCCACTTCCTCCAAGGTGACGAGACGCGACTCGAATTCGCCGAGCACGTCGGACAGATTGACGCCGACTTTCATGTAATAATCCCCGCTGTACACCTTATTGTCCAGGCTGTTGACGTAATTTGCCCAGGGGTTCAATCCGCGCAGCCTGACGAACCTCCGCGCACGCGGCTTTTTCAGCAGATTTACGAAAAGGAAGAGCGCCTTTGACTTCTGCTTGTCTACCATATCGATTGCAAACGCCTTGCCGTCGAAAGGAGATATCAGCCTGTACAAATCGCCGTCCAGAACAACGTCGTCGTGGAACTTTTTGTAGATTGCGGTCACAGCGTTCACTTCCGCCACTTCCCCCGCACTCATTTTGCGCGGGTCGAGCTCGAAGCCGTAGGACCCGAAGAGTGCGATTTCCGCCTTTGTGCGGTAGCAGGTGACGGGATTGTCGTTGATATGCGCCCCCATCACGCAAGGCGGATACGCGAACGATGTGCCGTACTGTATAAACAGCCTTTGGACGGGGTCGTTTTCGTCGCTGGTCCATATTTCGGGGAAATAAAACAGCGTACCCAGGTCAAACCTGCCTCCCCCGCTCGCGCATCCCTGGAAATGGATATCCGGAAAACGCTTCGTCAGCATATCGGCAAGTCGGTAATAGCCGAGAGTGTTGCGGTGATAAAACTCATCCTGATGTGCCGGGTCAAGGCTCGGAGAAAAATAGTCCTCCAACGTGCGGTTGTGGTCCCATTTCACATAATCGATTTCGTATTTTCCCAGCACTTCTTCAAGCTGTGCGTAGACCGCGTCCACGACTTCGGGATTGGCAAAATCCAGCATCACCTGGTGTCTGGAAAGCCACGGGTCGGAAGCGACGTCCACCGCAGCGTATTCGGGATGGGCGCGCAGCAGGTCGGAGTCGAAATTCGCCATCTCCGGTTCTATCCATATCCCGAATTTCATTCCGTTTTTGCGGCACTCCTCCGCCACCCTTGCAATGTCTATCTTCTTTTCGTTCACGTGCCAGTCGCCGAGCGAACGGAAATCGTCGTCACGCTTTCCGAACCATCCGTCGTCAAGCACGAACAGTTCGACCCCGGTTTTCTTTGCCGCCGCGATGAGAGCAAGCGTCTTTTCCGTGTCGAAGTCCATATAGCAGCCTTCCCACGAATTGAGAAGCACGGAACGGTATGCCGCGGGATTGTTGTCTTTTATGATATTGCGGCGGATGAGGTCGTGCATCTGACGGCTTATGCCCTCGAAGCCGCGTCCGCTGTACATTATCAGCCCTTCCGGAAAGCGGAAGCTTTCGCCCGCCTTCACTTCGTACCCGAAATGCGTGTCGTCTATGCCCATAGTCAGACGCGTGACGCCGACTTTGCTTACGTTTGCTTCGCTTTTGAAAGAACCGGAATAAAGGAAGGATACGGCATACACTTCGCCGTTCGTTTCGGTCGCCTCTTTGTCTGCAAGCATGACGAACGGATTGTGCTCGTGCGAACTTCTGCCCGAAGACGCCGCAACGACTTTCGTCCCCTCCGTGAGCGCCTCTCTGCGGAACTGCCGCTCGAAAAGCCACTCGCCGGGAAAATGAATTATGTCGTAGTCCGCCCGCGGAAAATCCTGGGTTACGCTCATGGCACGTTCCAGCCGAAGCGCCTTTTCCGTCTTGTTGACGAATTCGGTGTTGCGGATGACTGCGTTGTATTCGGGCATGACGGAAAGGGAAAGCACCGCCTCGACGTCTTTTGTGAAATCGCGCATTATGATTTCCAGAGTTTCCGCTTCGTTTTCGCTGTCACGCACGAAAGGCATCTCCTCAGACGAGGATTTTCCGCGGTATATGCGGTGCGAAACGTAACGGAAATCCAGCTTGTTGTTGCGCGCGCCGTTTATGTCCGCAGCCGACGGACGCACGTCTGCCGCACGGCTGGACGGAAACACCATCGGTGACGCGTTAAGATAAAGGTCCCGATACTCCTTTTCCTTTCCGTCCGTATGACAGTAATAATGCGAAAACCAATCGTGTCCGCCGATAGGATTAATCTGCTCGACGTCAATGTCCTCCACATACGCGCCGAAATACGGATTGAGAAGCATTCCGCTGGGGTGTATCTGCACGTAGTAAGAGAAGCGCCCGTTGGTCAAATGGAACAAATTTCTCCCTGCCAAAAATACAACTGACATATAATCCTTTTACCCTTCCCTGATTTCGGGGAGGAAAGGTTCCTCCCCGAAACTCGTGTTTTAATGTGTTGTTTTGATAAATAAACCGCTTGTTATGCAATCACAAGATTGCTGATTGTGCAATCGAGTCCGTCACTCATAAAGCTGAGGTATGACCTGCCCGTATAACCGTCATTGTTCCAGTTCCATGTACCTTCGAACAGAACATTGCCTTCGGAATCCTCGACTTTGAGAGAATTGTCCTGTCCCGTGGGCGTCATAAAACGAACGACCGTAATACGATAAGTTTCGCCGACCTCCAACCTTGCGGCAGAACCGTCAACCGAATATTCCTTTCTGTCGCCTGCGGGCATATCGCCGTTGGAATTCCATCCTGCCCAACCTGCAACCGTCTGACCTATTAACAGCGACCTTGCCTCCGCAAACGTTTCGTCATATCTGTTCATCGTTACAGAAAGCACGGCGCCGGGTTCTATCGGATACTCGTCGATAGTCAAATCGAAGGTGATTGTGGCGTCCTCGTCGGCAGGCAGCAACACTTTCGCGCCGATGCTCTTTGCCGCGTGGTCTTTGGGATTTGCAGGCGCCGAACCGTCGGCTGCGCCCGTAAACTTGATTGTGCCGTCATCGCCGATGACTACTTTGTCGGAAGTTGCATAGAAATCGGAATCGTCCGCTTCCGCAAGATACGCTTCGACGCCTTCCTGCCCGTAAGTCACTGCCATCGCGCTGAATTCCGCGGTGCAGCTGCCGAGGTTGAGCACGGGAAGAGTGTTCACGTCGGTAAACCCGTCGATTCCGTTTTCGTAGTAATAGAGTTCGTCGTTGATGAACGCATAGAATTCGTTGCCTGCTCGCACGGTGGTCAGCTTGACGTTTGCGAAATCGATTGCGCCGAGATTATGCTGATTCCAGACCTGTGAGCGGTCGGTGACATTGCCCCATTCCACGTTGCCCTCAGCGTCGATGACCATTGTGACGGTCTTGCGCGCGTTGAAATCGGGCCCCGGAGAGAGCATCAGGCCGTAATACTTCTCGCCGTTGTAGTGAGAAATTCCGATTCTGGACCAGGTATCGGTACCGGCAGGCTCGGTCAAAACAACGGTTGCGCTTGCAACGTAATACTGCGAGGCCTCGCCGTTGAACACGGCAAACGAATTCTGGTTGCCGCTAATCACCGCATCGTCCTGATAAAGCCCGCTCATATCGAACTTGTCAGCATTGATTGCGGTGTTGATGACGGTGTCTTTGACCGTGACGGTGATGCTGTCGGTGGCATTGCCGCAGGCAGCGGTTATGACTGCGGTGCCCGCGCCGACGCCTGTCACAAGCCCGTTTTCGGAGACCGTAGCGACCGCCGTGTCGGAAGACGCCCAAACCACTTCGGTGGATTCGGGGGTCTTGTTCGCCGAAAGTTGCAGCGTCTGCCCTTCGTACACTTCCGTGACGCTCTTGTCCGCGATTGACACCGTCACCGACGGAGTGTCATTGTCGCAGGCAGCAAATACGAGCATCGACAGCATCGCGACCAGGACAAGCACTGCCACTAATGCCTTTTTTCTCATAAAGTACCTCCTCAAATATGCTTTATATTTACAGATTTGACCTAATCTGCAAATTCGTGATTTGTCCGGACGCATATTCGCCCGCAAGCCACAGAGTGTACGCGCCTGTGTACCTGCTTGTCATTTCCGCCCACTGGTTGTTCAGTTTGTCGAACACGACTTCGTTGCCGTCGATGTACATCCTGAACGTCGCAATGTTGTCTTCGATGGTCCTGGTGACCTTGATGTGATGTGAACCGCCGGGGTTTTCGACGGGCGCGGTGCTTTCCAGCCAGTAGTACGGAGCGGAGGGGCTGTCAAATGTCACCTGGTAATTCCAGCTGTACATACCGGCAATTCCCTGTGCCCCATCCTGATTCGCGGATGTGCCGAAAATAAACGTTTCGACGGTATCAGCGGATTCGTAGCGTGAGAGATTGAGTGAAAGTCCCGTGAAAGCGGCGTTGTGTGCGGGATTGCAGGACATATTGTTGATGTCGAACTCCACCTCGAAGTCACCCACGAGCATAGCGGTGTCGCCTATGCTCTTTGCTTTGTTGTCCTTGCATTGCACATTGTTGGTTCTGAACGTATATGTGCCGTCCGTGATGTCGACTATTTCACTGTTGGAAGCATACAGAAGCTGCGTGAAAACCGGTTGTTCGAGCATCGTATCGATTGCGGCGTCGTCTGTCACAACGGAATATCCGGTGACTTCCGCACACACGTCTACTGCCACGAAAATCGGCATTGTAGCTATGCCGTCATAGACGGTGCTCTTGTCAACGTACATCAGCACGTCATTCACGAGATAGTAATAAGTGTTTTCGTCGCGAAGCAGACCGAATTTGACTTTTCCGTTCTCCCAGTCGACATTGTCCAACCCGTTTTCGCCCCAAATCTGGGAGCGGGTGGTGAGTGCGGGCCACGTTTCGTTGGGCAGGTCCTTGACGATGAATTTGTTGTAGGTGTTGCCCTGTCCTTCCACTCTCGGCGAGAACATTCCGTATCTGGTGGAAGTGTCGCTGAGTCCGCTGCCTATGCCGACTCCTTGCCAGGCCCACGCGGTAACCTGTTCCGTTATTTCAAAGTAACCTTCCACATAGTATCTGGTGTCGCTGACGTTGGAGAGATACAGCGAATGATAACCCGCCTGGCTTTCGTCGATGGAAATCGTCACGTGCGGATTTTCGTCGTCTGCCTGCGTCGAAATGTCCCAATACGGAGAGCCGAGGTCATTGCGGAAGAAACCTCTCTTCACCCGGAAAATGACGTTGTCGCTGACCGTCGCGTCCATTGCGGACGTGGCGGTGATGCCCACTTCGCCTTCCTCGATGAAAGTGACGAGGCCGTTTTCGTCGACGGTCGCAACGTCTTCGTTGTCGGACGTCCAGTTGACGATTGCATATGCCTCATCCGGGGTCACCGTCGCATTGAGCTGCAAAGTCTGCCCTGCCCACTGCACGGCGTCCACGCTGTCGATGGTGATACTCGTAGGTGTCACGGCCTGTTCGACGGTGATATCAATCGTCGCCCGGCACAGCGGCTCGATAACAAGCGAAACCGTAATGGTGACTTCGCCCGCTTTGAGACCCGTGACCACTCCTCTGTCACTCACCGTGGCTATGCTTTCGTCGCTCGACGAATAAGTCACGTCCTTGTTGGTTGTCCCGGTGACGGAGGAGCGCAGCTGAACGGTTGAACCCGCTCTGATGGTCGTGCTCCCGATTGCCGTAATTCTGATTTCGTAAGGCCCGTCGTATGCCGGAGTACCCGGGGTCTGCTGATTGCCGTCGTCGCAGGCAGCCAGCACCATACTGAGGCACAACAAAACCGCCATTACGACAATAACTAACGATTTTCTTTTGTTGCCCATAAGTTATCCTCCTTGATTTATCGGATTGCGAGTCCGCTCTCGACGTCGAAAACGTGCATTTTGTCGACATCGATAACAACTTTCTTTTCTTCGTCTGCGGTGATGCCCATCTGCGAGGTTTTCACCTGAAAATCCGCGCCGAACAAGTCGAAGTGGATGATGTTTTCACTGCCGAGGAGTTCCACCAACGTGGTTCTGCCTTCGAATTCCGGAGAGTGATTCCCCGCGGGCGCGCCGTCCGCAAGGTAGACGTGTTCGGGACGGATGCCCACTTTCACCGCTCCGCCGTCCGCAGCGGATTTGTAATGCTCTTTGATGCGTTCGAGTTCGGCAATCAGCTCTTCTTTCGCCTTTTCTTTTTCCGCAAGCACATCCGCCTTTTTCCTGAACAGGTTTTTCAGGCCCGCAAAATATGCGGGAAGCGACTTCTTTTTCTTTTCCTCGACGGTTTTCTTCTCTTCTTTGCGGTAGATTTGCGCGGCGCGCATTTTCGCCATCGTTTCGTCGGAAATCTCGTCCACGTGGTCGATGTTGTGCTGTATGTCCGCAATCATCTTCTCGTTGAACGCCCTGTATTTCTCCGCAAAGTCGTCTGAGGGCTTGATGACGACGCCGTTGCTCAGCACGACGGAGCCGTCACGGTATTCCGCATCCAGGATGTTCATTGCGGGACTGCCTATAAACGTGGCGACAAACAGATTGTTGGGATGGTCGTATACGTCTATGGCTTTGCCGACCTGTTGTATGAACCCTTTGTTCATAACGACGATGATGTTCGCCATCGTCATCGCTTCCGTCTGGTCGTGTGTGACGTAAATGGTCGTTGCGCCCACTTCCTTATGGATGCGGATGATTTCCGACCTCATCTGAACGCGCAGCTTGGCGTCGAGGTTGGAAAGCGGTTCGTCCATAAGGAATATGTCCGTATCCCTAACTATCGCGCGTCCCAGCGCGACTCTCTGCATCTGTCCGCCCGACAGTTCTTTGGGTTTTCTGTCCAGAAGTTCTCCCAGGTCGAGTATCTCGGCCGCCTTATAGACCCTTTCCCGTATCTCGTCTTTCGGAAGTTTGCGTATCTTCAAACCGAAGGCGATGTTGTCGTAAACCGTCATCTGCGGATACAAAGCATAGCTTTGGAAGACCATTGCTATGTTGCGGTCCTTGCTTTGCAGAAAATTGCTGTACGTCTTGTTGATGTACAATGCGCCGCCGGATATGTCTTCCAGCCCCGCTATCATACGCAAAGTGGTGCTCTTTCCGCATCCGCTCGGCCCGACCAGCGCGACAAAGTCGTGCTTGTCCACTTTCAGGTTGAAGTCATAAACCGCGTGCACGCCGTTCGGATAAACTTTGTTCACGTTTTGAAGTTCGACAAAGGATGTCAGACTCTCGTCGACGAGCCTGTTGTTGTTTTCCTTCAAATAATGTCTGGCTTCCTTTTTCGTTATCAGATTCTCGCTCATAACATTTCCTCAGCGTTTTATGCCCGTATTCGCCACGCCTTCGATAATCTTGCTCTGCGCGACCAAATACACTATAAAGATGGGTATCATCGCAATGACTGCGCTTGCCAGAGCAAGGGTCATCGACTCGTACGCTTCGCTCTGGTCGGAAATCACTTTCAGACCGTATGCGAGCGTCCAGGTGCTGCGCGGCGCGCTGCCCACTATGAGCTGCGCCCACTGCACGTCGTTCCACGCGCTCATAAAGCCGAACAGCCCCTGCACGAACAGGGCGGATTTCCCGAGCGGCAGCACGATTTTGAGAAAAATTTTCATATTACTCGCGCCGTCAATCCTTGCGTTTTCCACCAAATCCTTCGGTATGCCTATGAAGAACTGCCGAATTAAAAACACCCCGTAAACTCCGCCCAGCGACGGCAGAATCAGCCCCGCCAGGGATTTGTAGGCGTTGAGCAGGTTCATATTGATGAGCTGCGGCGTCGTGGACACTATGCCGGGAATGGTCATCGTGCATATCAGGAAGTAGAATATCTTGTTGGCGTACTTGAAATCGAGAAAGACGAATGCGTACGCGGCAAGCGCGGCTATGACCAGATAAAGCAAAGTGCCGCCGATGGCCACAATCAGCGAATTGAACAGCCAGTTCCATATCGGATACCACTCGTTGGGCGTCGTGCTGTTGTATTCCGCTTTGGAAAACAGCTCCTTGTAGCCGTCGAAGGTGAAAGCGTCCCAGTTGGAGGGGAAGAACTTTTCGGGATTCGCGAGCACGTCGCCGCTAGTCCTGAAAGAGCCCGCCACGCCCCAGACAAGAGGTATTATCATGAGAACGGATATAGCGGCGAGCAATATGAAAGAAACGCTTTTACTGACTTTCTTTCCACTGTCTAAACCCTTCAGCATGCTTCCTACCTCCTTTTCTGTCTTTTGTGACTATGAGCTGCACCACCGCAATGACGATGATTATCAGCCCCAGACATATGCCCATTGCGGCGGCATAGCCGAACGCCCTGGGGTTTGACCCGGCAAGCAAGTCCTGTATCCTGTAAACCGCCGATTTCATCGAGTTAAGGTCGGGATTGTTGCTGCCGAGGATGAAAATCTGCCCGTAGATGTTCATATATCCGATTATGGTTGTGAACAGCGTCAGGAACAGCTGGGGTTTGATGCCCGGCAAAGTGACGTGCAGAAATTTCTGCCACGCGTTGCATCCGTCGATTTTTGCCGCTTCGTAGAGCGTCTTGTCCACGTTTTCCAACCCCGCGGACATAATGATGAAATTGCCTCCGATGCCGCACCAGATGCAAAGAAACGCAATCATGAACCAGCAGGCGGTCACACTGCCGAACCAATCTATCGAAAGCCCGAATACGTTGTTCACCCAGCCGTAGTGCGAGTCGAACATACGCATAAGAATCAGACCCGTCGCGGTCAGGGGGAATATCCCCGGGACATAAATCATTGCTCTGAACAATTTATATCCCGGGGGTTTGAGATTGGTGAGCAGGGCCAGCCCCAGGGGTATCAGCATAGACAGCGGCACTATGCAGGCGCAGAACTTGATTGTCGTCCACACCGCCGACCAGAAATCCCTCGCAATGGAGTTGCTTCCGAACAGCACGGTGAAGTTTTCGAGCGTTCCCACATCGTCGGGCAAAAAGGACGTCGGCGTGAACTCGGAAAACGCCATCACGATGCCGAAGATTAGCGGGAAGACGAAGAACATCGCAAAACAGACTGCGTACGGGCCGAGAAAAGTGCCTACCGACAAGGACTTCCTCGCCAGGCTCTTATGCATTTCCCGCGTCTGAGCGTATTGTTTGATTTCGACCAGCTTCCGCATAACCTATCCTCCGAAGGAAAATCAGCTGTACAACTGGATATAGTCGACACAATCTCTGTACTGCGTGTTCAATATGGATGTGATGCTCTGATTTCTGTAAGAATTGGCGATTGCCTGCTGCGCCGCGGTCTTGAAATACGTGTCCACGTAGGAATAGTATTTCGTGGGAGGCACGACGACGTAATCGGCGGGAGTTCCCCAATACTGTATATAAGCCACGTAAGCGGGGTCGCTGAGATACTCGGAGGACTGGGAAACGGAAATGACGGCGGGCAGATGTCCGCGCTTTGCCCACTCAATGCCCGAATAATTCGCCATATACTCCATAAAGACGGTTGCGGCGGCAGCTTTCGTGTAGCTGGTAACCGTACTCATAAGGGTTATTGCGTGTCCTTCTCCCTTAATCAGCGAAGCATACTCCGCGTCGGAATCCTTCGCGAACATCCCGGAAAGCGAGCAAGTCGCTATATTGGACGAGCCGCCGTCCGCTGCCAGCATCTGGTCGAAGGTCTGCAATTCTCTCTGCCACGCCCAGGGACCTTGGAGCTTGAAGATGCACCTGCCGCTGTTGAAGGGGGCGTCGCCGACGTCGTAGGAAGAGCCGTAATCCTCGCTGAGCGCATACCGGTTTGTGGAAGATTCGCCGGGGAAAATCCAGTCGCGGAGCACTTGGAGTCCGTCGGCGGTTTCCTGACTGTTCCACGCGGGCATACCTTCCGCGTCGACTATCGAGCCGCCGTTCTGCACTGCGGCGGTGTAATCCACGAATTCGTGCACCCACATATCGCCGTAGGAAATCGGGAATGCGGTGTAAGGCTCCGCAGTGGAAGCAAGGCGCCATTCCGTCGCGCTGTAACCTTCGGAGTTCTCGCCTCTTATCCAAAGCTGGTTGTTTGCGGCAAGCTCCGCCGCCCTGTCGGCGACCTCGCAAAGTTCCTCGTAGTTGGTGGGAATGGGCAGACCGTTCTTTTCGAGAATGTCCTTCCTGATGCAGATTATCGCGGAATGAACGTCGACCGGCACACCGTATGCCGTTCCGTCAATCGTCACGCTTTCGAGAAGAGAGGGTACAAAATCACTCTTATCGAATGACGCTCCGCTCTTGTCGAAGAAGAAGTCCACTTCCTGCAACCAGCCCCTCTCGTTGTACTCGGTCACTCTCGACCCGTGATTGAACAGAATGTCGGGGGCGTTTTCCCTGTCAAACTGCATCGTGTTGCTGAGAAGCGTTTCCAGGTCATAGCGGGAATAATGCTCCACCGTAACGTGAATCATTCCTTCGTACATACTGTTGAACCCCGCTACAATCTGGTCCTGCGTGTTGGCGTCGTCGCCCGTTGTAACGCTCCACATTTTGAGATTGATGTTGTCATAGACCACGTTGCCGTTTTCGTCCCATACGATGTCGCCGTCCCCTTCGAGAACGGGGGCACCCGTATTGTTATCGCAGCCCGCCAGCGCGGCTACGGCGACGGCTATGACCAAAACAAGCAATAACCATCTCTTTTTCTTCATAAATTTCCTCCTTGTGTTTTAAAACTTCACTATGGTCGGACCGGTCTTTTCTTCGCCGATAGAGGCCTTTCTGCCCTCCACATAAGGCATACCGTTCTCATCCCACAGCAGTTTGTCCATAAATACTATCCTTTCGCTCGGACGTTCGCCGTACACGTCGTATCCGTGATAGAACAGCCAGTAGTCGCCCGCGAAATCCTGCACGACGGTGTTGTGCCCGACGCCGACGACCGTGTCGCTGGGCGAAATGACTTCCTCTCCGTACGGCGCTTCGTCGAGAGGTATCCCGTCGTGTGTGGTGAATTTGTCAAGGAAATTGTCGGCGACGCCCGCCCTCACCTTGTAGGTCGAATCGGTAGAAGCCAGACAGGTTCCCTGCGAACCGAAGAAATAAAGTTTGCCGTTGTGGCGGATGATGTAGCTGCCTTCGTAGTTGATGTCCACGTTCATCCCGCCGCCGTTTGTGTTGTCGTCGATGAGGTAATAGATGTGGTCCTTCACCTGGTCGCCGTAGAACAGTTCCGTGCCGTCATCCGTCAGCAGGGTCGCGGCGATGCCGAAGAAGCTGCCCCACACCATATAGAGTTGTTCTCCGTCATAGAACGGGAACGGGTCTATGCCGTTGCGCACGCCCGTCATCTCCTGGTCGAGCAGTTTGCCGTAATGCGTCCAGGGGCCGTAAGGCGTAGGGGAAGTCGCGACGCCTATGCCGGGGTTTTCGTCCCCCCAGAGCGACAGAGAATAGTAATAGTTGTATTGGTCGCCGACTTTGATGATTGCGGGAGCCCAGACGCCCGCATTGGGGTCGTGCCAGTCGAGGGCGTTGGGATGTCCGTCGAAGACGCTGCCCACCCAGGTCCAGTCGACCAGATTCGTGCTGCGGAATATCGGACCTCTGTCATACTGCATTCCCTTGTCACCCATTTCGCAATAGGTATTGGTGCAGTACATATAGAAATAGCCGCTCTCGTCATCCCTGTATATGTCGGGGTCGGCGACGGTCACCTGATACTCCGAGCCGTCCTGCTTGTAAAAGCGCAGCGGATTTGAATACGTTTCGTTGGTATACTCTCTGTCCGCGGGCGGGTCGGGCGTCGGACCGTCCCCGTCCGGGGAAGTCGTATTATTGCACCCGAGCGTGAAAACCGCCGCAAGCACGAGCAGCATTGCCGTTGCTATGACCAAAATGCTTTTTCTCATAAGTTCCTCCGAGCCGTTTTCTTATGCCGTCATTGTTCCAGACTGTCGATATAAGGTCCGGGAAGCTCCGTCCCGTTGCTTGCCTTGTTGCCTTCCACGTACGGCATCCCCGTTTCCGCATCCCACAGCAGCCTGTCCATATAGATGACTCTCGCTTCTCCCGCCGCCGTGGTATCGTAGCCGTGATATACCATCCAGTACTCTCCCGCGTCGTCCTGAATGACAACGCAGTGCCCCGTTCCCATAGCTCCGCTGAGGGAAGGCGTGACCACCGGGTCGCCGCGGTTGGGGCCGAACATATCCCTGCCCTGCGAGTCGAGATACGGACCCGTCAGCGACCGAGAGCGCGCGACAACCACGTGATAGGTGGACTGTTTGCCGCTGAGGGCGGAACCCGTGGAAAGGAAGAGATAATACCATCCGTCCTTTTTCATAATGAAGCTGCCCTCGTAGTTGTCGTTGTTGAACACTTCGAAACCGGCGAGCGCCACCTTGCTTTCCTTCTGAGATTCCAGCCCGCCCATAAGTCCGAGTCCGTCCTCGGTAAGTTCGATGAGCGTAATCAGTCCGCCGTAGGAACCGAACACCATATAAAGCCTGTCATCGTCATAAAAAACGTGGGGGTCTATGGAATTGGTCACCCCGATTTCCTCGCTGTCAAAAAGTTTGCCGTAATGAGTCCAGGGGCCGTAAGGCGTGGGCGCCGTCGCAACTCCGATGCCGGGATTTTCGTCACCGCCGACGGACAGCGAATAATAGAAGTTCCAGGTGTCACCCACTTTGCAGACCGTGGGAGCCCAGACGCCCGCGCCCGAAGTGCCCCAATCGGGAACGTAATTTTCGAACACGTCGCCTACATACTCCCAGCTGTGCATATCGTCGGATTTCCATATCGGGCCGCGCTTAAAAGCGAGTTCCGGCGTATAGACGTCCGTCTGCGTGCAATATAGATAGAATGTTCCGTCATCGTCGCGCACAACGTAAGGGTCCGCCTGATATGTTTTTCTCCTCTCTCCTTCCACTATCGGGGAAATCGGATTGGAGTAAGGATTATTTTGGGAAAGAACGGGTTCGTTAGGCGTGTCCGACGGCGTCGACGGTTTATCGCAGGCAACGAAAACCGAAACCGACGCTATGAACAGCAAAACCAGAAGCAGCAGTAAAGCTAATTTTCTCATAACAGTTCCCCCTGAACCTTTTTTTCATCGTATCAATTACTCTCCTCCGTTTCAATACGAATTCCGCCATTTTGTTTTCTTTTCCATAGGCTGACAATAAAAAAGAAAAACAAAATTTCGTATAATTGACAAGGGTATTTTTTGATGCTAGATTGAAAATATGAACGCAGCCAATCAAATCAACTCGGAGTTTTCTCCGCGGCTGAAAGATGCGGGAGAATCTTATCTCACTCTTAAAAACTGGTATTCGGAAGTGTTCGACTCCAACTTCACGATGGATTTCCACGCGCACCCGCAGTTTGAAATTATGTATTGCGAAAACGGGCAGTTCGACTTTATCTACAAAAAGGACAAGTGCTCCGATGTAACGGAAACCGTCACTGTAGGCAACAATTGTTTTATTCTCATCAACACGGGATACTATCACCAGCTTGCCAACATCTACGATTCGACAAAGATACTGAACCTGGAATTCCTGCCCACCAAAACCCGTTCGCTGGAAGACACCAAGGCTTCTCAGTTGCTGAAAAGGTTCATTGTGCCGCTGAAAGACCTCTACGCTTTCTCAAAACAGCTGGAAAACATTTTTTCGGCTGACCAGGACTACTATATCTTCGTCGACAACAGCAACGTGCTGGGAATAATACGTGAAATCATAAGGAAAACGGAAGAAAGCAACGCCGACGAGCGCGCTCTGAACATCGCTCTGCTTACGAACAAACTTTTCCTTGACATAGCGCACTGCTCTTCGCCGATAGGCTACAAAAAGACGGGCATAATCTACGTCGACTCCGCAATGACATACATCAATTCCAATTTCCTCAAAAAAATCTCTGTCAAGGAAATTGCGGCGGCGGTCGGAGTTTCCGACGTTTATCTGCAAAAGATGTTCAGGGAGCAGTACGGAAAAACCATACACCGCATAATCACCGAAAAACGCATCGTTCAGGCAAAATATCTGCTTTCGCAAAGCGATGCGGATATGAACACCATAGCCGCAAGCTGCGGTTTCGGCAGCTACGAACATATGGCGTACGCGTTCAAGCGCGTAGAGGGATGCTCTCCTTCCAATTACCGTCAGAAATCTTCCTCCAAGACGGTCAGGTTCTTCTCTCCGCAGGGAGAAATCAAACTGTTCACTCGCAAACCGAAAAACAGGTCCCGCTCCTGAACGCTGCGTCGGCGAAATTTTCTTTCCGCCGCTTGACAACATCCGCACTTCTGCTATAATGGCGTTGCTGCCACCGGGTAGCGTGATGCACAAGGCATCCGTAGATACATCGTTAGGTCTCAGAAGATGTATCGGCGGGTGTTATTTTTTTGGAGAAGATATGGAAAAGCTGAAAAAGGCCGCAAAATACTTCACTCCCTTCGAAATTGCGCTGTGGGTCTGTTCCGTAGTGCTAATCGGCGTATCCTTCGGCATTTTCGACGGTGAAAACCGGCTCACCCTCGCCGCATCGCTGGTCGGCGCGACTTCTCTCATCTTCACGGCAAAGGGCAACGCGATAGGTCAGATACTCATCATTGTGTTCAGCGTGCTGTACGGCATAATATCCTACACATTCGCCTATTACGGCGAGATGATAACTTATCTCGGAATGACCGCCCCGATTGCGATACTTGCCGTGATTGCGTGGCTTCGCAATCCCTTCGGCGGAAAAAAGTCGGAAGTGAAAGTCAACAGGCTCTCTCTGCGCGAACACGTCTTTATGTGGGTGCTTGCCGCCGTCGTGACCACAGCGTTTTACTTCATCCTGGAAGCCTTCGACACAGCAAATCTCATTCCCAGCACGATATCCGTGACGACGAGTTTCGTCGCGGCATATCTCACGTTCAGGCGCAGCCCCCTTTACGCGCTCGCCTATGCGGCGAACGATATAGTGTTAATCGTGCTTTGGGTGCTGGCGTCCCTGGAAGACATAAGCTACATATCCGTGACGGTATGTTTCGTCACTTTCCTCGTCAACGACATTTACGGCTTCGTCAGCTGGAACCGTATGCGCAAGCGTCAGGCAGCGGTGCAGAACGGCGCGCCCGACGAAGCTACGCAAGCCGAAACTTCTACCGAAAACGACGAAAAGGCGGCATAAACCCGCCTTTCCGTCATAATAAACACTTTATTTCGTCAGACTTTTTGTTCCGCGCCTCTATCAGGCAAGAAGTTCGTCCGCAAGCCGTGCGCAGAGTTCGCGGATATTGTCGGGCACGGCGGAACGGCAGGTTATCACCGTGTCGGCGAACGTGATGTTCTTCTGTTCTTCCAGCATCGCGCGCATAAGTTTTCCCGACATAGGCGCCCAGGAACCGTTCTCTATTATGCCGACCTTTCTGTTCTGAAAATTCTTCGCTTTGAGGTGGCGGATGAAGTCGTCCATAACGGGGAAAATGCCGCCGTCGAGAGTCGTCGCGGCAAAGACGGTCTTGTCATAGCGGAACGCGTCTTCGACGGCTTCCGCCATATCGCTGCGTGCCAGGTCCGTGACAACCGTTTTTTCTCCCCTGCTTTCGAGTTCCTCGGCAAGCGCCAGCGCGGCTTCTCTGGTGTTGCCGTAAACTCCCGCATACGCGATAAACGTGCCTTTGCTCTCCGCCTTATAGCTGCTCCAAGTGTCGTAAAGCCCGAGGTAATAGGAAAGATTTTCCGTGAGCACGGGACCGTGCAGCGGGCATATCGCCTTGATGTCGAAAGCGGCGAGTTTTTTGAGCAGAGCCTGCACCTGCACGCCGTATTTGCCGACTATGTTGAAATAATACCTGCGCGCTTCGCACGCCCAGTCGTCGGTTTCGTTTTGCAGCGCGCCGAACTTTCCGAAAGCGTCCGCCGCAAAGAGCACCTTTTCGGACTTTTCGTAGCTGACCGTCACTTCCGGCCAATGCACCATTGGCGCGGACACGAAAGTGAGCTCATGCGTGCCGAGCGAGAGCGTGTCGCCCTCTTTTACCGTGAGTTTCACGGGAAGTTCGCAGCCGTAAAAGTTGCGGAACATCTCGAACATCTTCGTGTTGCCCACGACGCAGGCGGAAGGATATTTTGCGGCAAAGGCGGCAATGCCCGCGGAGTGGTCGGGTTCCATATGCGAAATGACCAGATAATCGGGAGTTCTGCCTTGCAGCGCATCTTCGAGCTTGCCGAGCCATTCTGCGATTTTCGACTTGTCCACCGCGTCCATAACGGCGATTTTCTCGTCGGTTATGACGTAAGAGTTATAGGACATACCTTCCGGCACGACATACTGACCCTCGAAAAGGTCGAGGTCGAGGTCGTCCACGCCGACATAAGTAATTCCCTTAAAGTTTTTCATATTATATCTCCGTAAAGTTTAATCGTATGTTTTCACCACGCGTTGACGACATACTCGCAGAAGGCGTACATATCCTTTATTTCGAGTCTGGTGCCGTCGTCGAGCACGGCATAGCCGTTCCACAGCCCGTGCACCTGATGCGTCTTCATACCCAGCTGACCGAACAACACGACGCCGCTTTTGTTGTCGTAGAACGGGGTCATCGTCACGTCGAACCTGCCGTCGTCGGACACGAAATGCCACGGCTTCATCCAGCCGTTGTCGTCGCCGGGAAACTTCTCGACGTCCACCGCTCCGATTTTGTGCGCTTTTCCGTCGAAGAACAGACAGGTTTCCGTCGCGTTGGACTCGTCCCCGATTTTCCACGTTATCTCGAAGCCGAAGCGTTTGCCGTCGATATACGTCGCTCCGTTGCCCCAATACCAGACGTTTTTGTGAGGCCATACGCCTCTGCCCCAGTCCAGCACCGCAAACGTGTCCGCACGGTCGAAGACGAACTCCTTCTTTCCCCACACGACTTTTCCCTCGCACGGCATACAGTTCTGCTTCGTTGTCAGGAAAAACCTGTCCGGTTTGCCCGCAAAGGGAGTGACGATGGTGATGTTTTCGTCATCCTTGCCGTAGTACATATCGAAGCGCATCCTGAACTTCTTGCCCTGCGCTATGCCGCCGAACAGCAGTTTTCTCTTTTCCTCGCAGGTGTCGAATTCCAGATACACGCCGTTTTTGTCGTAGCGGAAGTAGTTGGGGGTGTCCGACACTTCCGGCAGCAGATAACGGTTGCGCGTGCCGAGCGAGAGAGAAGCGCAGGTAAGTTTCCGACCGTTGCGCATATCTATGAGCGAAGCGGTCGCCGCCGACGCAATCGTGATGTTGAAGAAGTTGATTTGCACCATTAAAGTGCCGTTTGAGATTTGATAAAAATCCCACTCCTTCAATCTGCCGCGCGGTCCGACCAGCTTGCGGTCGTATTCGAAAAGATTCCTGCGCGCCCATCCCGCCACTGCGAGTGTGCCGTCCTCGTTCAAGAGAGCCGTGCGCTCCGTGATTTCCTTTTGCATAAGTTTCCTCCCCTATCGTGATTGCGCCGCCGTCTTACAGCCCCGGCTTGCGCAGATTGTAGCCCTCTTTCTGCCAGAGCTTGAACTGCATATTGAGCTGGTCGATGAACTCTTTGTTGGAAGAAGTCTTGACAAGCATATTCAGGAGACTTTCCGTGGCCTCGGCGCTGTCGCCGACCGCAAGCATCTTGCGCACTCCCCAGGTGCCGGCGAGCTCGCTCGGAGTGAGCAGAAGCTCCTCTTTTCTGGTGCCGCTCTTCGCAAGGTCGATGGCGGGGAATATCCTGCGCTCGCTGAGTTTGCGGTCGAGGTGTATCTCCATATTGCCCGTGCCCTTGAATTCCTCGAAAATGACTTCGTCCATACGGCTGCCCGTTTCTATGAGCGCGGTGGCGATTATGGTGAGCGAACCGCCGTGTTCGATGTTGCGCGCCGAGCCGAAAAAGCGTTTCGGACTGTGCAGCGCGCCGGGGTCGACGCCGCCGGACAGCGTTCTGCCCGTGGGCGGTATGGTGGTGTTGTAAGCGCGCGCAAGACGTGTCAGGCTGTCCATCAGTATGACGACGTCCTTGCCCATTTCGACAAGCCTTTTTGCCCTGTCGAGCAGCATTTCCGCAGTCTTGGTGTGGTGCTCCGGCATTTCGTCGAATGTGGAATAGACCACTTCGCCGTTGACCGACCTCTGCATATCCGTGACTTCTTCGGGGCGCTCGTCGATGAGGAGCACGAAGAGCACGATGTCGGGATAATTCTCCGCGATGGAGCCTGCAATCATTTTAAGCAAGGTGGTTTTGCCCGCTTTCGGCGGAGATACGATGATGCCGCGCTGCCCTTTTCCTATCGGCGCGACGAGGTCGATGCAGCGCGTCGCATAATCGCGCGGACGTGAAGGTATCTCCATACGCAGGCGCTCGTCGGGATAGATGGGGACGAGGTCGTCGAAATTGGGACGTTTGCCCACTTCCGCGACATCCACGCCGTTGATGCTCACGACGTTCACGACCGCCGCGGGTTTGCCGTCCTGAATTATCTTGCAGGCGGCGCGCACTTTGTCGCCGCGGCGCAGTCCGTACTGCTTTATCTTTGCCGCGTGCACATACGCGTCCATCTCGTTGCATTCGCAGTTTTTGACGCGCAGAAAACCGTATCCGTCGGGGTTTATCTCCAAAAAGCCTTCCCTCATCTGGTCGGGTTCTTCGCGTCTGCGTTCCTCGTGAAAGCCAACCGCTTTGCCCGTTTCGCGCGGTTTTTGCACGTCGCGCTTAACATAGCGGTTCTCACGCGGTTTGTCGAATGCCGTGCCCTTTGCGGGAGCGTCCGCCTTTTCCTCTTCCTCGCGCGGGATTTCCGTCTGTTTTTTGGGACGTCCGCGGCGGGGCGCTTCGGGGGGCGCCATCTCGCCGGAAGAGATTTTGAGTATGAGGTCGATAAGTTCCGCTTTATTCTTTTTCGTAGGTGAAGAAATGCCCACCTCTTTCGCAATGTCCCTTATTGCGAAAATGCTGGTAGCTTCAAGCATTTCCTTGGTGTAAACTGCCATGATGCCTCCTGTGGTTTCTTTCCGCAGAGGCGCGCCCTGCGGAAAGAAGGATATTATTTTACCGCTTTTGTGAAACCCGGGACAAAGTCCCGGAGGAATTACTCGGAAAACCTTTCCAAAACGTAAACTTTCGTGGTCTCGCCGTCAAAATCCGCGCGGTCGAATTCCACCGTATCCGACTCGATATAAACAATGTCTTCGTCTTCGAACAAATCGAGGAACTCGTTGAGCCTGGATATGTCCATCGAGCAGTCGCGCGTCTTGTAGTGCATCGGGATGACGACGTCGGGCATAATGCGGTCCACGAATTCCTTCGCCTGCTCCGCATCGATTGTATAAGTGCCGCCGACGGGTATCATAAGCACGTTGACGGGGGCGATGCTGTCCACGAGCATCGCGTTGCACTCCTCGCCGATATCTCCCATATGGCAGATGTCAACGCCGTCCATACGGAACTTGAAGACGAGGTTTTCACCCCTTGCCGCGCCGTTTTTCGAGTCGTGGAAAGTGCGGCGTGCCAGGATGTGAACGCCGCTTATGTCGTACGCCCCCGCAGCGGAAATGACTTCGGGGTCGCCGAGCACGGCGGGAAGATTGTTGTGGTCGTTGTGACCGTGACTCACCGTGACGATGTCCGCGGTGACTCTCGGCATCTTATAGCCGATGTATGAGTGGTAAGGGTCGGTGACAACCGTCGTTCCCGTGCTTTCTTCCAGCTTGAACGCGGAGTGACCCAGCCATGTGATTTTCACTTTTTCCTCCTGTTATTGCTCATTGTTTATGGAGGCGACGAGCTGTCTTATCTTCTCGAACGGGTCGAGCAGATTGGACACCGCCTCGTTGAGGTTGCCTGCGGCGATTATGTAGGCGAGATACTTCGACATATCCGCCTCCACGAACCATTCGCACTGTTTGAGTTCCGGAATGCGGTAGCAGAGGTTGGTGCTGATGACGGCGTCGAAGAGCCCTTCCTCGTATGCGCGGTTGAACTTGTCCACGCCCTCCGTGAACAGCGAGAAAGTCGCGGTAAGGAAGACGCGCTGCGCTCCCTTCTCCTTGATTTCCTTCGCGAGCTTTATCATACTGTCGCCCGTGGCAATCATATCGTCCGCCACAAAGACGTTCATCCCCATAACGGGACTGCCTATGTATTCGTGCGCAATGATGGGATTTCTGCCGTTCACGACGCTCGCATAGTCGCGGCGTTTGTAGAACATACCGAGGTCCAGCCCCAGCACGGACGCATAGTAGACGTTTCTGCCTATCGCGCCCTCGTCGGGAGATATGCACATCAGGCTGTTCTTGTCCAGCTTGACGTCGGGGAAACGCTTGTGCAGGGCTTTCAGCACCTGATAGGTCGGGAAATAGTTGTCAAAGCCCATCATAGGCACGGAATTCTGCACCCTCGGGTCGTGCGCGTCGAAAGTGATGATGTCGCTCACTCCCATATCGTAAAGCTCGTGCAGCATCAGCGCGCAGTCCAGCGACTCGCGTCCCGCCCTGCGGTGCTGTCTGCCCTCGTACAGCATCGGCATCACGACGGTTATCCTTTCGGGCTTGCAGTTCGCGGCGCAGATGATGCGTTTGAGGTCCGCGAAATGCTCGTCGGGAGTCATCGGGATTTGCTTTCCGAAGAAATTGTAGGTGACACCGTGGTTGGCGACGTCGCATATGACGAAAAGGTCCTTGCCCCTCAGCGTTTCCATCACCATCCCCTTGCCCTCGCCGTTCGTGAAACGCGGACAGGCGGAGTCTATGATGAAAGTGTCCTTTTTCAGCGTACCGTCCACATCCACGGATTTGTACCATTCCACAAGGTTGCGGTCGATGAGTTCGGTAAGTTCGCGTGCGCCGGGAGTTGCGATGAGTGCGAGAGGTCCTTTGGGTCTGGACGTGCTCAGCGAAAATTTGGATGTCATTTGCTTCCTCCGGAATTTATGAAAACAGTATAACAAACTTGCGTGCGGATTTCAATTGTTTTAATGAGAATATAATCATAGTTTGTCGTTTGCGCGTCGCGGAGAGCGAAAACCGTCCTCAAATCAGCTCCGCAAGCACTGAGTTCATCACCGCAAGTCCGTGCCTTGTGAGGCGCACTCTCCCGTTTTCGCGGGTCAGAAAACTTTCCACGCGCGAAGTGTCCCGCCCCGCAAGCAGTTCTTCGCGTATTCCCTCGCGAGTGCGAAGTCCCAGCATAATTTCCTCTGCGCGCATCTCGCTTTCGGAAAGCACGCTCATCTCGACGCGCGGCACGTCGTCGAAGGTTTCCACGCAGTTTACGCCGCCGATATAAGCATTGACGTCTTTGGGGGAAGCGAAACGTATCTCCGCGGAAAGCGGACTTCCGTCCGCCGCGCTTTTCACCAGCGAATGCGCTCCGGCGCCCAGCCCGATATACTCTTCGCGCGTCCAATATCCGCAGTTGTGGCGGCACTCCGCGCCGCGGCGCGCAAAATTGGACACCTCGTATCTTTCCAGACCGTGCTCCGCCAGCGTGTCCACCGCGATTTCGAGATATTCCGCGGTTTCGTCGTCGTCGGGCAGCCACACTTTCCCCTCTTCCGCGTCCCGCGCCAGAGGCGTCCCCTCTTCCAGCGTCAGCTCGTACACCGAAACGTGCGGGACAAGCCCGCCCGCCTCGTCGAGTTCGGATTTCACTATGCTCGCCGTGTCGTACGGAAGCCCGATGATAAAATCAAGCGAAATGTTGTCGAAATATTTTTTCGCACGCGCCACCGCTTCACGCGCGCCGTCAGCCGTGTGTATCCTTCCCGTGCGGCGCAGGTTGTCGTCGGAAAAACTCTGCACCCCCATACTCAGCCTGTTGACTCCCGCGGCGGCAAAAGCGGCAAGCCTGTCCTCCGTCGCGCTGTCGGGATTGACCTCCGCGCTGACTTCGCCGGGAGAATAGCCGCGGAAACTCTTTGCGATGTGGGCAAACAGATTCTCAATCCGACGCGGAGAAAGCAGCGACGGCGTACCGCCTCCGAGATAAACGGTGTCTATGCGGGCGTTCGGAAAGCGTTCCCCCGCAAAGCTGATTTCCCTTTTTAATGCGGTTAGATAGCTGAAAACAAGCGCTTCGTCGCATCCCGCATAGGAAGTGAAATCGCAGTAGGCGCATTTTGAAGCGCAAAAGGGAAAGTGGATGTAAAGCAGCATTTTCCTACTTGTCGTCCCCCACTTTGAGAATGCTGACGAAAGCCTCGCTCGGCACCTCGACGGAACCTACGCGGCGCATACGTTTCTTGCCCTCTTTCTGCTTTTCGAGCAGCTTTTTCTTGCGGGTTATGTCGCCGCCGTAACACTTTGCGAGGACGTCCTTGCGGAGCGCCTTGACGGTTTCACGCGCGATAATTTTCCCGCCTATCGCGGCTTGTATGGGTATCTCGAAAAGCTGGCGAGGGATTGCGTCTTTGAGTTTTTCCGCAATGCCCCTGCCGCGCGCATACGCCTTGTCCTTGTGAACGATGAGGGAGAGCGCGTCGCACATATCGCCGTTGATGAGCATATCCAGCCGCACCAGGTCGCTCTTTTCGTAGCCGTCGGGCTCGTAATCCAGCGACGCATATCCGCGAGTGCGCGATTTCAGGCTGTCGAAAAAGTCGTAAATGATTTCGTTGAGAGGCAGACGGTAGGTCATCTGCACGCGCGAAGTGTCCACATAAGTCATATCGATGAACACTCCCCTCTTTTCCTGGCAAAGTTCCATAATCTGCCCGACGTATTCGGGCGGAGTGTATATGGTCGCCTTGACGATGGGCTCCTCGATGAAGTCAATCTCACCCGCGGGCGGCAGATTGGTCGGATTGTCGATGATGAGTTTTTCGCCGCTTGTTTTCGTGACGTGATAAGAAACCCCCGGCGCCGTGGTGATGAGGTCGAGGTCGAATTCCCTTTCCAACCTTTCCTCGATTATCTCCATATGCAGCAGACCGAGAAAACCGCACCTGAACCCGAAGCCAAGCGCCTTGGAATTCTCCGCTTCGAATGTCAGCGAAGCGTCGTTGAGCTGCAATTTCAAAAGCGCCTCTTTGAGGTCGTTGTAACGGGCGCCGTCCGCGGGGTAAACCCCCGTAAAAACCATAGGCGTGACCTTTTTGTACCCTTTCAGCGGAGCCGCCGCGGGACGGTCGGCAAATGTTATCGTATCGCCGACGGCGGTGTCTGCGACATTCTTTATGCTTGCGGCGATATAACCGACTTCGCCGGCAGAAAGCGAGGTTACTGGACGCATTCCGGGCGAATAAACCCCTACTTCGACCACTTCGAATGTTTTGCCCGAAGCGAACATTCTGATTTTGTCGCCCGCTTTTACGGTGCCGTCGACTATGCGTACCATTGAGATTGCGCCGCGGTAATTGTCGTAATAGCTGTCAAAGATGAGCGCTTTGAGAGGCGCGTCGGGGTCGCCCTTAGGAGGCGGCAGTTTCTCCACAATCTGCGCAAGCACGTCGTCTATGCCAATACCCTCTTTCGCGGAGATGAGCGGACATCCCGCGGTGTCAAGTCCGATGATGTCCTCGATTTCTTTTTTCACGCCGTCGACGTCTGCCGAAGCGAGGTCGATTTTGTTGATTACGGGCAGGATTTCGAGGTCGTTGTCAAGCGCGAGATAGACGTTGGAGAGTGTCTGCGCTTCCACTCCCTGCGTCGCGTCCACGACAAGCAGCGCGCCCTCGCACGCCGCAAGCGACCGCGACACTTCGTATGTGAAATCGACGTGCCCGGGAGTGTCGATGAGGTTGAACGTGTATTCCTCTCCCTTGTAATTGTAAAAAAGACGGCAGGTCTGCAATTTGATTGTGATTCCGCGTTCCTTTTCAATGTCCATATTGTCCAGCAGCTGGTCGGACATCTCGCGCGAGGACACCGTGCCGGTGCGCTCAATCAACCTGTCCGCAAGTGTGCTTTTGCCGTGGTCGATATGCGCGATTATGGAGAAATTGCGGATGTGGGAAAGGCTCAATTCTTCCTCTCTTTTCCCGCCGGCGGGAGCGGAAATTTGCGATTATGTGTTGACATTATTATAATGTAAACCTAGAATTATATCAACAGATTAACCTCACATTCGGAGAAATCGGATTATGAATTTCGACTGGCTTCTGACCACTCCCGTGGCGCACCGCGGGCTGCACGACGACAAACTTCCCGAAAACAGTATGCCCGCTTTCGAAGCGGCGATTCGGCACGGTTTTACCATTGAGATTGACGTCCACCTCTCTTCCGACGGACATCTAGTGGTTTTCCACGACGACAACCTCAAACGCGTCTGCGGCGTGGACAAAAAGGTCGCCCGCTGCACATTGGCGGAGCTTAAAACAATGCGCCTGAAAGGCACGGACAACACCATCCCCACGTTTGACGAGTTTCTGCAACTCGTGGACGGCAAGGTGGGAATACTCTGCGAAATCAAAGGACTCAATCCCTACGACAACCGCATTGCCGCCGCGGTGTGCGAACGCGTGAAGACCTACAAAGGCGAAATTGCCCTGCAATCCTTCAATTACGGCGCGGTGCGCTACTGCCGCCGTCACAGCGACCGCCCGTCGGGACAGCTGTGCACCTGGCGCAATTTTTCCGCGACGAAGCGCTCCCACCTCACGGATTTTATGGGCAAGCTCTGGATAAACAGGCTTTCAAAGCCCCATTTCATCGCCTATGACATACGCGACCTTGCCGACAACCGCTACATAGAAAAAGCGCGGAAAAGCGTCCCCGTCATCACCTGGACCGTGAACAGCGCCGAAAAGCTGGCTATCGCCGAAAAATGCGCCGACAACATTATCTTCGAAGACATCTGCGCGCTTGTCGAAGAAAAATACGTTTCTCCCTGCGCCGCGGCCGACGCGGAGAAATAGCGTTCGGTCTTCGGCGGCAATCCGCTCCGCCGCACCGATATAATTTCCGCAGCAAAAAACTCCCCTTGTCGGGGAGTTTTCGTTTAATTCACCCGGCTGTCTTGCAGGGGCTTACTTGTTCTGCTCCTGCCACGCCGCGGCTTTTGCCTTGCTCACCGACACGAGTTTCTCACTCTTGTACGGGGACTGTTCGCCGCCGTTGGTGTAAAGGAAACAATTTCCGTCTGCCGCCGCGTACAGCGTTTCTTCATAGCCTGCGGGGTCGCCGAACGCGCCGCTCGTCATCTTCCCGACCACGGTCATTTCCGCGGTGTCGTAAACTTTGCCTCTGACTGTCTTTTTCATATCTGCCTCCTAATTGTCGTTTAAGCGTTTTATCGCAAGGCGAATGTTAACACATTGCGCCGAAAAACGCAAACGTTATGAAGCTCCGGCGGCGCTTCCGTCATTCTTTGCCGCAAAAGGACAAAAACCGCGCTCACTTCCCGCGGGCGGAAAGCACGAGTTCGGCAAAAGTTTCGAACGAGTCGTCCTTTCTGCCGCCGGCGTTCGGCAGCAGATTGAAATAACAATTCGGGATTTCGCGCATACGCAGATTTTTGGCAATGCAGAGCGTGCAGCCCTTGTCGTGATTCTGCGGATGCAGCGGACATTTTGTTTTGTCGCAGGTGCAGAACGCACCGTTTCTTTCTTCTGTCATTTCTCTCCCCTTTGCGCTTTCCGCACCTATATAAGCGTTTTCGTACGATGCTCTGCGCTCTTTTCAGAGTTTCGGCGATGAGTTTCCGATTCGGCTTTCGCGATTCCGAAACGCGGCGACTTCCGTCACGCCGTCCGTAAAAAATCCCCGCCCTTGCGGACGGGGAGATTTTTACGTTTGCGTCAGTCCTTTTTGAAGACGTCGCCGATGGAGCGGAAGCCGTCTTTCAGCGCGACGCCGAGAGGTTTGTTGAGAGGTTTGATGTCCACAACCTTACCCGTATTCGTGATGTTGTACACGACATAGCTGTAATAGAGTGACAGCAGAACGGTGAACACGCTGAACACGATGAAGTCCGCACCCGTCCTTTCGAAGTCCACCAACATACCGTCGGACACAATCGTCGCATAGCCGGAGTTCTTGATGATGAGCCCCACGCAGAGGAAGGACAGCACCGCATACCCTGCCATTATGCCGTACATTCTCTTTTCGCCCGACACCATCGTGTAGATGAGTCCGAGCGCGATGGACATAAAGAGATAGGTGTAAGTGACTTTGAGGGTGAACACCGCCACCATTGCGAGCGTGTAGGACGCCAGCAGAATGACTTCCTGACGGTTGCGCTTCTTGACGTACAGCGAGCAGATATATACCACCAGCACGAGGATGAACACGAGGTTGAGTATGGACGCGGTGTCGTTGAAGCCCTGCTGATTGAGGGTCGCCATACCGTAGAAACCGAACGCGTTGTCGACGAAAATCTGGTTGTTAATCATCTGGTTCGCAATCATACGCATACCGTAGAACGCATTCTCGCCGAGATGATTTATCGCAACGGGCAGCGTCAGCAGATAGACCGCCGCAAAAGCTCCCACAAGACCGAAGACTATGGTCGCGCGGGTCTTGCCGAAGGATTTCAGCGTGGAATCCGCACGGTAGTACATATAACCCATATAGGTCACGGCGATGGGCGCGAGCGCGAGAGCGCGGATGTCGAGGATGACCGCAAGAGCCATAACTCCGTACATCGCAAGATACTTCTTCTCAACCAGAAGCAGAACCGCCGCGACCATAAGCGCGACAAGCAGGGACACGAACGTGTTGGTCATGCCGCTCATCACGATGGTGACGGGAAGCAGCGCATAGACTGCGGCAAAGATGATTGCAAGCCTGTCGCCCGCATACTTTCTGCCGTAGAAATAAATCATTGCGATTACCGCCATATCGGCAAGCACGCCGACCATACGGATGAGCACCGAAACTCCGTCCGCGGTCAGGTTCTGCCCCATTGCGCCGATTATGGCAAGGATATACATCGCGCCGGGCGACATCGTCGCCACGTCCACGTTGCTCCACGAAGACGCATTTGCGTAAATGTTGCCGACGCCGTGCTGCGCAAGCCATCTGGCGAGGTCCACCGTCGCGTCCATCTCACCGCCGAAACCGTACATCGACAGCAGGAACACAAGGCGGACGATGAAGGTGCCGAGCATCAGCATCGCCGCGATAAACCAGCAGTTCGTCCACCACTTGGCAGACACGGCGGATTTCGCTCCGCTCTTGCCCTTCTTCCCGCCCTTTGACGCGTAAGGCGCCGCGGGAGCCGAGCCGCCGGAAGTGCCGTCGAAGTTGACGAACACGTCGCTGCGTGCGTAATTCTTTCTGATGAGCACATACGCGCAGACGACCACCGCAACGCAGAACAGCGTGAGGAAGGTCACGAACAGCGTGCCGGAAAGGTCACGGTTGTAGCGCGCAATCTGCGACATCCTGAAATCGTGCACGGTGGTGCCTGAGGGCACGGAGGAAGAGTCGACGCGCATCATCGACACGTTGTCGAAGAGCACTCTGCCCACGCATTCCGCATCCTCTGCACCGAGAGAAAGCGCGATGGTGAGATAGTCGGTGTTGACGGGACGCACATAGAAAGTGAGCGTGACCCATCCGTCCGTCGTTTCTTCCTGTTGCACGAAATAGTAGTCGGGATTTTCGAGGAAAGTGACGTAAGCGCCTTTGTATTCGTCGTCATTGCCCGCGGAAAGCGAAGTCACGCGCATATCCACGCTGACGAGATAGACGGCGTTTCTGTCCACGGCGATTTCCTGGGAAAGATACACCCAGCCGCTTTTGCCGCCGGTGTCGAGATAAATGTAACCCGAACCGTGCTCTTCCCGGTCGGCTTCGGGCGAGGGCTGTCTGCCGTAAGGCGAATCCACTCCGTCATCCCACGAGCCGCCCAGCGTCCAGTCCTCTATGACAACGTCGCGGTCGGAATTGTAGCTGTAACTTTCGAAGTCGCCGTTCGTCACAAGCTCGACGTCCACGGCGGTGCGTCCGGAATCGCACGCCGAAAGCACAAATAGTGCCAGTACGAGTACCAGCACTATCACGCATATCGAAACAATTCTTTTCTTCATCGTTTTCCCTGTTATCTGATTTCTTTGAGTTTCGCCGCTTTGCCGGTGCGTTCACGCAGATAATAGAGTTTCGCGCGGCGGACCTTGCCGTGGCGGACCACTTCGATGTGGTCAATCTTGGGGGAATGCATGGGGAAAGTTCTCTCGACGCCCACGCCGTAAGTCACGCGACGGACGGTGAAAGTTTCGCGGATGCCGCCGTTCTTCTTCGCGATGACGGTGCCTTCGTAGGATTGAAGCCTTTCGCGGTTGCCCTCGATGACTTTGACGAAGACCTTGACCTGGTCGCCGATTGCGATTTCGGGCAAATCCGTTCTCATGCCCTCTTTTTCGATGGTGTCGATAATGTTCATTGTTGACTGTCCTCCTTTATACTAAGCGTTCTTAACGGTATTCCCGCAAGCGGAACGCCCGAGTCACGCGTGTTATAATATCATATATTAAGTTTAATCACAAGCAAAAAACGCGCGCTGAATCAATTTAATTTGCGATTTTTGCGCATTTTCCGCGGGGTTTTTCATCCTTCGGCGTCAAATGCGCCGCGAATGACCGTTACGGCGCCGTCACGCACTTCGACCGCGTCGAAACGCACGTTCACGCCGAAAAGGGAATGCGCCTGCACATATGCCTTTGCCGCGCGGACGTAACGCCGCCGCTGCTCGCGGGTGATATGCTCCGCGGGCGAGGCAAACTCCGACGAGGAAGCCTTCACCTCGGCAAATACGAGGTCGCCACCCTCCGCGGCAATGATGTCCACCTCCACTCCCGCGCACTTTTCGTTGCGCGCAAGAATGCGGTAGCCGTCCTTTTCCAGCCTGCGCGCCGCGAGTTCTTCCGCAATATACCCTGCCGCACGCCTGTTCATCGCTTTTCTTCGCCGACGAAGTTTTTGATGAAAGTGCGGCGGTGTATCTCCGTCGGACCGAGAGTGCGCAGCGCTGCGATATGCTCCGCCGTGCCGTAACCCGCATTGCGCGCAAAGCCGTATCCCGGATATTTCCCGTCCATCTCCGCCATAAACGCGTCGCGTTCCACCTTTGCGATTATGGAAGCCGCGGCGATGGAATAGCTGAGCGCGTCGCCGTGCACTATGCCCACCGTGCGGACGGGGATGTCGAGTTTCAGCGCGTCCACAATCACAACGTCGGGTGTGACGGACAGCGCCGCAACGGCATCCGCCATACACGCTTTGGTCGCGGCAAGAATGTTCATCTCGTCTATGCGGCGGTTGTCGTAGGACACGACGGAATAAGCGACGGCGCGGCGTCTGATTTCTTCCGCCAGCCGCTCGCGCTTTTTCTTTGCCACCTTTTTGCTGTCGTTGACGCCTTCGATGAGGTCGTCGAGAGGCATAATGACGGCGGCGCAGGTGACGGGACCTGCAAGCGGGCCTCTGCCCACTTCGTCCACTCCGCATATGTATCTGCACCCCTGCGCCATAAGTTCGTTTTCATAGCGCATAAGTTCGCTTGCGTGCACCATTAATATGTTTATCCTCTCTTTTTCAGCATTAAACCCTGCATTTTGGGTTTTTCGAGCATAATCTTTCCGAGGCGTCCTTTTCTGAAATCGTCGAGGATGCACCTCGCCGTCCTGTCGTAATCCGGCTCGCCGCCCTTGGTCTTGAAACCGCGCGCAAGCGCAATCGCGTCGAAAACGGCAAGCGGGTCGTCGGGCACTTCGGCAAGCCCGTACCTCGACGCAAGCTGCGTGCCGTACTCCCCTTTGATTTCGTCAATGAAGGAATAGACCAGCTCGCCGAGGTCGAGGACTTCGTCACGGATGCTGCCGATGTAAGCCAGATGCCGCGCGACGCTCTCTTCCTCGAATTTGCCCCACAGCGTCCCCGGCGTATCCAGAAAATCCACGCCGCCTATGCTCATCCATTGTTTGCCGCGCGTCACCCCCGGACGGTTGCCCGTCACGGCGCCCGCACGTTTGCACATCGCGTTTATGACCGTGGATTTTCCCGAGTTCGGCACTCCTACGACCATTGCACGGACTGAAACTTTAGCTCCGCGCTCTCCGAAGCGGTCAATCTTGTCGGAGGTCGCCTTTTTCAGGCCCGCGACAATATCGGAGCAATCCCCCGAAGTCCCCACCGCCTTGACGAAAGGTTTGTTTTCGGCGGCAAACTTCGCGCACCACGGTTCTAGGTCGCGCGCTTCGACAAGGTCGCACTTGTTGAAAACGTAAAGGACGCGTTTGCCCGCTATAAGTTTGTCGAAAAGCGGATTGTTCGAACTGTAAACGGCGCGGGAGTCGATGACGTAAATGAGCGCGTCGACAAGACGGAGGTTTTCCTCCATCATCCGTATCGCTTTGGTCATATGTCCCGGAAACCATTGAATGTTCATCTTTCCGCAGGGCTTGTGCCCTCTCCTCTCCGAAAACGGCAAACGTCGCGCAGGACGCACGACACTCTTCTGCAAGAACGGCGCATACGCGCGCCTTTGCGCAAAATCAGTCGTTAAGCAGGTCGGGACGGCGTTCGCGTGTGATTTCGAGCGCCTTTTCCGCACGCCACTTCGCCACTTCCGCGTGATTTCCCGACACCAGCACGTCGGGGACGGAAAGCCCCCTGTAAACCTGCGGACGGGTGTACTGCGGATATTCCAGAAGCCCCGCCGAAAAACTTTCCTCCACCGTGCTTTCCGCGCTTCCCAGCACACCGTCGAGATAGCGCGCGACGGCGTTCATCACCACAAGAGCGGGCAGCTCTCCGCCCGTAAGGACGTAATCGCCTATCGAAATCTCGCGGTCAACGGCAAGCTCTATCGCGCGTTCGTCCACGCCCTCGTATCCTCCGCAGAGGAACAGCAGCTCGTCAAAAGAGGCAAGCTCTTTTGCCATACTCTGCTTAAACGGCTCTCCCTTCGGGGACATATAAATGCGCAATGCCCTGTGTTCGGGGTCCGCCGCTTCCGTGGCGCGCACAATTGGGTCGGGCGTCATAACCATACCCGCTCCGCCTCCGTACGGATAGTCGTCGGTCTTGTGGTGCTTGTCCTGTGAATAGTCGCGGATGTTGACCACGTTCACGGAAAATTTGCCGTCCTTGACCGCTCTGCCCATAATGCCGAGGCCGAGAATGTCGAAATATTCGGGGAATATGGTCAGCACGTGGAACTTCATCAGTCGTACACCGCCGTCCTTTGCAGCATTATCCCGTCCAGAGTTATGACTCCGTTTTCGGCGTCGATGTCGCGCACGACTTCTTTGAGCGCGGGGAAGCTCATTCTTCCGTCCGCGGTTTTGACGACGTACACGTCCGCCGAGCCGTATTGCAGCACGTCGACCAGCTCGCCCAGCCTGTCGCCGCCCGCATATACGTCCGCGCCGAGAAGGTCGGCGATGTAGTATCTGCCTTCGGGAGGCGGAGGAAGCTCGGCACGCAGCGCGCGCACTTCCTTTCCTCTCAGACTTTCGGCATCTTCGGGCGTGTCGATGCCTGCGAATTTTGCGTAGAGAAAAGCGCCCTCTGCCGAGAGAGACTCGATTTCCCTTTTCACGCCGCCTACCGTCAGCGTCTTCAAATGCAGAAGCCGCGAGGTGTTGTCGGAATAGGCTTCAATCTTCACCACTCCCTTTATCCCTCTCGGCCTCAGCACTCTGCCTATTGTGAGTTCGGTTTTCATTCGCGCTCTTCGATGACAACGCTGTAACGCACGGAAGACTTCGCGGACGCGGCTTTGACGAGAGTGCGGATTGCCTTTGCAATCTTGCCCTGCTTGCCGATAATCTTGCCGATGTCCTTCTTCGCGGCGATGACGACGATTTCCGCCTCGTCGCCGTTTTCGCGCATCTCGATGGAATAATCCCCTTCGGGCACGAGTTTGCCGATGAGATATTCTACAAGTTCAAGCATATCGCACCTTACAGAATGCCGTGTTCCTTGAAAAGGTTGCGGACGGTATCGGTGGGCTGTGCGCCGTTGGCGAGCCACTTCTTCGCAAGGTCTGCGTCGATTTTCACGACCTTCGGGTCGCTGACGGGGTCGTAAATGCCGATTTGCTCGATGTACTGTCCGTCACGCGCTTTTCTGGAATCCGTTGCGACGATGCGGTAGAAAGGTGCTTTCTTTGCGCCCATTCTGGTGAGTCTGAGTTTAACCATTTTCTTTCTCCTTTCCCGATTGCTCGGTGTGTATATAAATAATGTTGTTTCGCATTTGCGGCGCTCAGCGCCGTCCCCCTCCGCGCCCGTCGGGACCTTTCCCTTCCGCAACAAGGCTGGGGTCCCCGCAAAGAAATCTGCGATTTTTTTGTGGGGCTTCATTCGGGGTCCCCGTCAAGAAATCTCTGATTTTTCGGTGGGGTTTCATTCGGGTTCCCCGCAAAAAGGACGCAGTCGTTTTTGTGGGGTTTATTGGGGTCCCCGCCGAGAAATCTCCGATTTTTCGGTGGGGTTTCATTTGGGGTCCCCGTCAAGAAATCTTTGATTTTTTGATGGGGTTTCATTTGGGTTCCCCGTCAAAACAGCACGGCTGTTTTCACGGGGCTTAAAACAGTCCCTTCATACCTTTCATCCCTCGCAGTCCTTTCATACCGCCCTTTTGCATACGCGCCATCATTTCGCGGGTGAGCTCGAACTGTTTGAGCATCTGGTTGACTTCCTGTATGGATGTGCCGCTGCCCTGCGCAATGCGCTTTCTGCGGCTGCCTTTGATGATTTCGGGATTGCGGCGTTCCTTCGGCGTCATTGACTGGATGATGACTTTCGCTTTCACCAGCTTGCTTTCGTCCAGGTCCTCCGCCCTGACTTTGCCCGCCATACCGGGAAGCATCTTCATCATATCGCCGATGCCGCCCATTTTTTTCACGCTTTCTAGCTGTTCGAGATAATCTTCCAGCGTAAAGGAACGCTCTTTCAGCTTCTTTTGCAGGCTCTCCGCCTGTTCTTTGGAAAACGCCTGCTCCGCCTTTTCGATGAGGGTGAGCACGTCGCCCATGCCGAGGATGCGGCTCGCCATACGGTCGGGATGGAAAGGTTCGAGGTCTTCCATCTTCTCGCCCGTGCCGCTGAACTTGATGGGCTTGCCCGTCACCGCCTTTATGGAGAGCGCCGCGCCGCCGCGTGTGTCGCCGTCGAGCTTCGTCATAATGACGCCCGTGACGTCGAGAGTCTTGTTGAAGGTGTCCGCGACGGTGACCGCGTCCTGTCCCGTCATACTGTCTACGACGAGCAGTATCTCGGCGGGGTTCACCGCCGCTTTGACGTCGACCAGCTCTTTCATCAGGGTTTCGTCGATGTGCAGTCTGCCGGCGGTGTCTATGATGACGGTATCGAAACCGTTTTTGAGCGCGTAAGCGACGCCCTCTTTTGCGATTTTGACGGGACTGATTTGCCCCATATCGAACACTTCCGTGCCCGCCTTCTTTCCGACTATGCCGAGCTGCTGTATGGCGGCGGGTCTGTATACGTCCGCGGCGACGAGCAGCACTTTCTTGCCCTGTTTTTTGAGATAAAGCGCGAGCTTGCCGCACATCGTGGTCTTGCCTGCGCCCTGCAATCCGCACATCATATACACCGTGGGCGGACGGTCGGACACCGCAAGTTTCTGATGTTTGCTGCCCATAAGGGCGACAAGTTCGTCATTGACTATCTTGATAATCTGCTGCGCGGGCGTGAGAGATTTGAGAATGTCCTCGCCGAGCGCCTTTTCGCTCACCGCGGCGACGAAATCCTTCACCACGCCGAAGTTGACGTCCGCCTCCAACAACGCGACGCGGATTTCTCTCATCGCCTGTTTGATTTCCAGCTCCGTCAGCTTGCCCTTGTTGCGCAGCTTGGAAAAGATGTGGTTCATCTTGTCCGAAAGACTTTCGAAGACAGACATTTATTCCTCCAACAAACTTCCTGCACGGGAGAGCGACGCGGCACAATCCGCCGTCCTGCCCTCTCCGAGTGCTCTTTCCGCCTCTTCGATGAGAGAGGCGACCTTGCGTTCGCGCGCCACGAGCCCGAGCTTCTCTTCGAACTCCGCCAGCGCGCGTTCGCCGCGTTTTATGCCGTCCAGCACCGCCTGACGGGACACCGAGAACATTTCGGCAAGTTCGCCGAGGGAAATATCCTCGTCGTAATGCAGACGAATGAGTTCGTTCTGCTTCCCCGTGATGAGCGCGCCGTAATACGCGCGCAAAGTGCTTATCTCGAACCTGTCCATAACGGTGTAAAGGCACTCACCTTTGTAAAGGTGCAAACCTTGACACAATCATACAACGCAAAAAGAAAACCGTCAAGCGTTTTGCCCGCGGTTTTCTGTCAGGGTTATATTTTCGCGAAAAATTGTTTTTACCGTGTTACCGTGCGGCTGCGCACCCGCGCACATTGCGCGCGTCAGATGAGCGCGTCCACGAAGTCCTTTGCGTCAAATGGGATGAGGTCGTCGATTTTCTCGCCCACGCCGACGTAGAGCACGGGAAGTTCGAGCTCCACGGAGATGGCGATGACGACGCCGCCCTTTGCCGTCCCGTCGAGTTTGGTGAGCACAATGCCGTCGATGTCGATTGCTTCGGAGAATATTTCCGCCTGCGCCACCCCGTTCTGTCCCGTCGTGGCGTCGAGCACGAGATATTTTCTGAAATCCGCCCCCGGAAGTTCGCGGTCCACGACGCGGCATATCTTTTTCAGCTCTTCCATCAGGTTCTTCTTGTTGTGCAGCCTGCCCGCGGTGTCCACGAGGATGACGTCCGTGCTCTTCGCCTTTGCGGAAGCGACGGCGTCATACACCACTGCGGCGGGGTCCGCCCCTTCGTTGTGACGGATGACGCGCACGCCCGCACGCTCACCCCACACTTCGAGCTGTTCGCTCGCGGCGGCGCGGAAAGTGTCCGCGGCGGCGATGACGACGCTCTTACCCTGCTCGCGGAACATATGCGCGAGTTTTCCTATCGCGGTGGTCTTGCCCACTCCGTTCACGCCCGAAAGCAGTATCACCAGCGGATATTCGTACTCTTCGACGTCGTAATCGATGTTGTCGACGAGTATCTCTTTCAGAATGTCCTTTGCGTCTTCGGGAGCCTTTATCTTCTCCTCAAAAACCCTGTCTTTCAGTTCCTCTATGACCGTTTCGGAGGCAGTTATGCCGACGTCGCCCGCAAGCAGCGCCTCTTCGAGCGACTCATAGAACCCGTCGTCAAGCGCCCGCGCCGAAAATGCGTAAAAAAGTTTTTTCGAAATGCTGTCCTTGGTCTTTTTTATGCCTTCCGCGATTTTTTTGAAAAATCCCATATCTTCTCCTTATCTGTTCTCGCTGGCGTGTTTCTGCGCCTCTTCGAAGGAAATGGAAACGATTTTCGTCACGCCCTTTTCCTCCATCGTCACGCCGAATATGGTGTCCGCATGGCGCATTGTGGGCTTGCGGTGGGTGATGACGATGAACTGCGTTTCCGTCGAGAATTTTTTGAGAAACTCGGCAAAGAGGTTGGCATTCGCGTCGTCGAGCGCCGCCTCTATCTCGTCCAGCACGCAGAAAGGCATTGGTTTGAGTTTGAGTATGGCGAAAAGTATCGCGATTGCGGTCAGAGCCTGTTCGCCGCCGCTGAGCAGGGTCAGGTTCTGCAACTTCTTTCCGGGGGGCTGCGCGAATATATCGATGCCTGCTTCCAGCGGGTCGTCGGTTTCTCTGGTGTCCAGCCTGAGGTCGCCTTTGCCGCCGTTGAAAAGCTGGACGAACACTTCGCTGAAATTCGCCTTTATGCTCTCGAACGCGGTCATAAACTTGGACCTCATCTCCTCGGTGAGCTCGGCGATGATTTTCATTATGTCGTCGTAAGCCGCCTTGATGTCGTCGCGCTGGGTGACCTGCTCCTCCCTGCGCTGTTCGGCGTCGGCAAGGTCCTGCACGGCAAGCGGGTTGACCTCGCCTAGCTTCGCTATCGCCTTTTTGAGGTCGCTTATGACCGTCTTCGCGCCGTGGTGCTCGAAATCCTCCGTTTTGAACGGAAGCGCGGATGAATATGTCAGATTGTACTCTTCAAGTATGTGTTCCTGCAAATAGCGGTTCTCGTCGTCTACGCGCTCCAACATATTTTCGTCGCGGATTTTCTTCTCCGCGAGCGAAGTCTTTTCCTCGCCGATACGCGTTCTGTCGCCGTCGAGCTCGACTATGCGGTCGGACAGTTTCTTCTTCATATCGCTGAGTCCGCTTATCTCTTTTTCCAGCTCGCCTATGCGCTTTGCGTCCTCTTCGGAGAACTTGGTCTTGGAGGGTGCGGTGCGTATCCTGTCCAGCTCGGACTGCGCGGATTTGACCTGCGCAATGAGGTCGAGCTTTTCTTCCTGCAAACTCTCTTCCTCGCGGCGCAGACGGAAAAGGTCGGTGTCGAAACCGTCCAGAGCATTCTGCTGCTCGGCAAGCCTGACGCGCAGGTTCATCACTTCCGTGCTCAGCGTTTCGCGTTCGCTCTTCTGCTCCGTGCTCTGGGACTTGGACGCTTCGAGCAGCACTCCGTACTCTTCCTGCTGTTTCTTGACGTCCTGTTCCAGCTCGTCTATGTGCACGAGGTCGCCGTCCAGAGCCTTGATGACCGCGACGACTTTTTCGAGTTCCTGCGCGTCGGCGGCAATCTCCTCTTTCAGCGCGACCACTACGTCGGCGCATTGTCTTGCCTTGTCTTCGTTGAGCGATGTCTCGATGCTCACTTCGGATATGCGCGCGGAAATGCCCGCGAGTTTCTCCTCCGCTTCCGCTATCTCTGCTGTCCTTTCTTCGCGCTGCGCGTTCAGGCGGGCGATGTTCGACCGTATGCGTTCGAGATTGTTCCTCGCCTGCTCTATCTGCTTCTCCTGCGAAAGCAGACCGGAATTCTGCGTGCGTCGCGAGCCGCCCGTGATTTCGCCCCCTCTCGCGTAAATTTCGCCGTCCAGCGTGACGATTTTGAACCCTTGGTTATACTTTCTGTAAAGCCTTTCCGCGGTGTTCATTCCGTCCACGACTACGGTTGTGCCGAGAAGCGTCTGAACAAAAGGCAGGAATTTCGCGTCGCATTCCACAAGCTCCGACGCTATGCCGAAACATCCCTGCTCGTTGAGTGCGGGCAGATATTCCCGCGCGAGGGTGCGCGGACGGCACGCAGTGAGCGGACGGAATGTCACTCTGCCGTAGCTCTTCTGTTTGAGATAAGTAATGAGCGCGGCGGCGTCGCGTTCGCTTTCGACGAGCACATTCTGCAAAGACGCGCCGAGGGCGTATTCTATTGCTGACTCGTAGCCTTCCGGCACGCTGATGACTTCGGCAAGCACGCCCATAATGCGACTTTTCAGCGCGGGGTCGCTCTTCGCGTCGCGCATAAGACGTTTGACCGCCTCCTGAAAGCCCTGATAGTCTTCTTTTATGGATGTGAGCAGTTTCAGCTGACCTTCCGCAAGTCCGAGCTTCGAGTTCAGCGTCATAACGTCGCTTTCCAGCCCTTTGATTGCCTCGGACGCTTCGAGTTTTGCGGAGAGAGTTTCGTTGTTCGCCGTGGCGAGGGCGCGCATTTCTTCCTTGCCGCTCTTCACTTTGGAGTCGTAAATGGAAAGATTGGTTTCCTCTTCGTCCAGCCGCGCCTTCTTCTCCGACAGCAGCGCGCGGAGATTTTTGGCGCGCTCCTCGTTTATCGCCTTTTCCGCGACCATTGCGGAGAGATTGCCTTTGAGTTCGCCGAGTTTTTGCAGCGCGGCAACATAGGCGAGATTGCGGCTTTCGAGGTCGCTCTCCCTGCCTTCCAGGCTCTGGGACACGAATTCGAGCTGCTTGCTCTTGCTCTCGTATTCCTTGGATGTCGCCATATAAGCGGCAAGCCCGTCCTCCTTTCCCCGTTCGCTCTTTTCGATGAGCCCCGCGGACACGACAAGCTGTGCGTCAACGGAATGCAGTTCCGCATTCAGGCGGTTGATGTCCGCCTGCAAATGCGTGATTTTCTCCTTGATGACGTTCTCCTGCCCCTGCATCCTTTCGGCGTCGACTTTGAGCGCAAGCAATTCCGCGTTGTACTCTTCGTAAAGACGGTCTATGCCCCCCTGCTCGCGCAGGCATTTCTCATAGTCGTTGACGCAGGCGACGAACTCCGCTTCCTTTGCGGCAAGTTCCTTTGCCGCGGCCTCGATGCGGTCGTAGATTTTCTGCTTTATCTTCTGATTGTTTTCATAATTGTATATGTAAAGGTTGACTTCCTGCATTTTGAGCTGCTCGCGCAGTTCCGCATACTTTTTGGCGGTCTCCGCCTGCTTGCGCAGGGGGACAAGCTGACGCTCTATCTCCGCGATGACTTCGTTTGCGGTGTGCAGGTTGACGGAAGTGCGTTCGAGGTCGCGCTCCGCCTCTTTGCGTTGGGCGCGGAATTTGGATATCCCTGCCGCCTCTTCGAAAATCTTCCTTCTTTCGTCGGGCTTTGCGGACACAATCTCCGTGACCCTGCCCTGACCGATAATGCTGTAACCTTCCTTGCCTACGCCCGTGTCGTGGAAAAGCCCTATTATATCTCTCATACGGCAGCGGGTGCGGTTGATGTAATACTCGCTTGCGCCGCTGCGGTCGAGCTTGCGGGTTATCATCACCTCGTCGAAAGGCAGAGAGGGGAAAAGTTTTTTGTCGGAATTGTCAAAGACAAGCGAAACTTCGCAGTAAGACATCTTTCCGCGGTTTTCCGTGCCGCCGAAAATGACGTCCTGCATACTCTTGCCGCGCAGCTGCTTTGCGCTCTGCTCGCCGAGTGTCCAGCGTATGGCGTCGGCGACATTTGATTTGCCGCAGCCGTTCGGTCCTATAATGGCGGTGACGCCCTGCTGGAAAGGTATCTCCACCTTGTCCGCAAATGACTTGAAGCCGCGCAGTTCGATTTTTTCGAGTTTCATTGAATTCCCGTTAAAACAAATTTTTAATATTATACCATACACGCGCGGCGGGCACAAGCGGAAAAGAAAATGTTTCACAAAATCCGCGAAACATCAAACTCTTGTGAAACATACCCCGAAATCAAAGAAAAATCCGCTTTGCAAGCGGATTTCGAGAGATAGCCGAGCCGTGAAACATTGGGTGGGAGAACGGTTTATTTCTTGTTTTTTTCAGAAATTCCGACGAGAGCCTCTTCCGCGGCGCGCTGTTCCGCCTCACGTTTGCTGCCGCCACTTCCCGTGCCGCATTTCTTTCCTCCGACCGTGACGGAACACACGAACACGGGAGCGTGGGGTGCGCCTTCCCTCGCCTCCTCGGCATAGCTTATTTTCAGCCCTTTGCGCATAGCGTACTCGTTCAGTCTGGACTTCGCGTCCGCACGTCCCACGGCTGTCTTTGCGTCCGCTATGTCGTCGGCAAGTTCACGCAAAACGAATTTTTCGGCGGCTTTCAGCCCTCCGTCCAGATAAATCGCGGCGGTGACGGCTTCGAAAAGGTCGCATTTGATTGAGTCGTGCTCCGCTATGCGGGTCTTGCGCTCGCTCTCTCCCGTGATGAGATTGTGAGATATTCCGAGCGCGGTGACCGCCCGCGCAAGCGGTTTCTCGCTGACTATGCAGGCGCGCATTTTCGTCAGCCTGCCCTCGTCCGCACCGGGATAGAGCTTGTAAAGTCTGCGCGACACAATGAACCCCAGCACGCTGTCGCCCAGAAATTCGAGGTTCTGATAGTCCCCCGAGGAACGGTGTGCCGAAGAATGCGTAAAAGCGCGCTCCAAAAGCGCGCCGTTGCGGAATGTATATCCTATCTTTTCCTCAATCTCCCGTCTGTTCATCGGAAGCCTGCACCGAGGCGCGGATTTTTTCCACCACGCCGGATTTTGCGAGTTTGCGCGCCTGCAAAATGCTTGCGCACACGGATTTGCGCTTGGACGCGCCGTGCGCCTTTACCACGACTTTGTTCACGCCGAGGAAGCACGCTCCGCCCTGACTGTTGTAGTCCATTTTGGTCTTGACCTCTTTGAGGACGGGTTTGAGCAGCAGCGCGCCGAGTTTTGCGCGCAGCCCGCCCTTTTTCACTCCGTCCATCAAAATGGAGAATATCGCGCCCGCGGTCCCTTCGGCGGATTTCAGGGCTATGTTGCCGTTGAACCCGTCCGCAACCACGACGTCGAAATCGCCGGACAGCAGGTCGCGCGCTTCGCAGTTGCCCTTGAAATCGATATAAGGCGAATTTTTGAGCAGCTCGAACGCCTCTCTGTTGAGTTCGTTGCCCTTCTTGTCCTCCGCACCGTTGCTGAGCAGTCCCACGACCGGCTTCACCGCGTCCGTGACCGCGCAGGAAAACGCGCTTGCCATTATCGCAAAGTGCAGCAGATTGAGGGGCTTGCAGTCCACGTTTGCGCCGCAGTCGCACAAAATGACGGGCTTGCCTTTGAGCGTCGGCAAAGCGGGAGCGAGCGCGGGACGCGAAACTCCCTTTATCCTGCCGAGTTTCATATAGGCGCCGACCAGCACCGCGCCCGTGGCACCCGCGGACACGAAACCGAGGGCGTCCGGGTCGGACGCAAGCAGTTCCAGCCCTTTGACTATGGAGCTGTCCTTCTTCGTCTTCACGGCGGCGGTGGGAGAATCGTCGTTGGTGATGACCTCCGGCGCGTGCACGACTTCGAGCCTCGTCACGTCGTAAGTCTGCCCTTCGAGCAATTCGTTTATGCGCGGCTTGTCGCCGACAAGCACGACGTGCAGACTCTTTTTCGCCTGCAACGCGTCAAGCGCACCGAACACAACCTCTTTCGGTGCGTAATCTCCGCCGAATGCGTCAACGATGATTTTCATCGCGTTCTCCCTTGCGGCGCCACTCCGCAGAACGTGCCGCGCCGCGCTCACAACATACAAAAAAAGAGAGCGACCGAGCCGCTCTCCGATGAGTCAGGTTACTTCTCTTCTTTGGGGGCAACGACTTCTTTGCCCTTGTAATAGCCGCACTTGGGGCACACGGTGTGGCTCTTGATGAGCTCGTGGCACTGGGGGCACTCGACAAGTCCGGGTGCGGAAAGTTTCCAGTTGGCGAAACGGGAATTTGTCTTGGACTTGGAGATTTTATTTTTGGGTACTGCCATTTATCTTTCCTCCGCTTGTTTCATTAAGTGACTTGTTAGATTATATATAATCGTGTTTGTCTTGTCAAACGGTTTTGACACATTTTACTTTTTGTCCGCCGCGACAAGCTGCGCGGTTTCGCGCGCAATGGAAAGTTCCTCGTTGGTGGGCAGGACGAACACCTTGACGTAGCTCTCGGATTTGGACAGCATATGCAGCCCTTCCGCGCGCTTTTCGTTCTCGTCGAAATCGAACTCCACGCCGAGATATTCCATATCCTGCATAACGAGCTTGCGCATATAGGAGCTGTTTTCGCCTATGCCGCCCGTAAAGACTATCGCGTCAACTCCGCCGAGCGCCGCCGCAAACGAACCGATATACTTTTTGATGCGGTAAGCCGCGGCTTCCACCGCGAGCGCCGCTTTTTCGTTGCCCTCTTCGATTGCCTTTTCGAGCACGCGCATATCGGAATCCAGCTCGCTTATGCCGAGCATACCGCATTTTTTGTTGAGGAACTGCACCGCGTCTTCCGGCGTCATACCGAGTTTTGCGCGCATAAATTCCACCGCGGCGGGGTCGATGTCGCCGCTTCTGGTGCCCATAATAAGCCCTTCGAGCGGCGTGAAGCCCATCGACGTGTCGATGCACTTGCCGTCCTTGACCGCCGAAATGCTGGACCCGTTGCCGAGATGGCATATGATGATGCGGCTGTGCTCCGCGCCGAGGAACTTCACCGCCTCTTCGCTGACGAACTTGTGGCTGGTGCCGTGGAAACCGTATTTGCGCACCTTATACTGCTGATAGACGGAGTACGGAATGCCGTACATAAACGCCTTCGGCGGCATAGTGCTGTGGAAAGTCGTGTCGAACACCGCCACCATAGGCACTCCCGGCATAACCTCGCGGCAGCTCTTTATGCAGGCGATGTTGCCCGGCATATGAAGAGGGCCGAGCTCCGCGTTCTTCTCGCATATGCGCACCACTTCGTCGTCGATGACGACGGAGGAATGGAAGTCCTCGCCGCTGTGGAGCACGCGGTGTCCGACCGCGCCGATTTCGGAAACGGAAGATATCGCGCCCGCTTCCTTGTCCACAAGCGCTTTCAGTACGAGCTCGATGGCCTCCTTATGCGTGGGCATATCCTCTTCGAGGCGGAACTGTCTGCCGTCGGCGGTCTTCTGGTTTATCGAACCGCCTTTCATTCCTATGCGGTCGCATATGCCTTTGAGCAGCATTGTTTCGTTTGCTATGTCGATGAGCTGATATTTGAGGGAAGAACTTCCCGCGTTTATGACCAGTATGTTCATATTTCCCTCACTTCACGGATTGCAGCGCAGTTATCGCCGCGACGGCGACAATGTCCTCCGCGACACAGCCGCGGCTGAGGTCATTGACGGGAAGCGCGAGCCCCTGCATTATTGGACCGACTGCCATACATCCGCCGAAGCGCTGCGCGAGTTTGTAGCCTATGTTGCCCGCGTCGAGGTTGGGGAATATGAGCACGTTGGCTTTGCCCGCGACGCCGCTGCCCGGAGCCTTTTTCTCGCCCACTTCCTCCACTATCGCCGCGTCCAGCTGCAATTCGCCGTCCACGTCGATGTAAGGATGCGCAGCCTTCACCATCGCGTATGCGGCACGCACCTTTTCCACGGACTCGTGCTGCGCGCTGCCCTTCGTGGAGAAGGAAAGCATTGCGATTTTGGGCTCGACTTCGACAATCTGCTTCGCGCTGAAATACGCCGCCTGCACGATGTCGGCAAGCTGTTCGACGGTGGGATAAGGAATGACCGCGCAATCCGCGAAAATGAACGCGGGAGCGTGGGAATATTCGAAGTTTTCGGGAGGTATCATCACGAAGCAGCTGGACACGCTCTTGATGCCGGGGGCCGCTTTGATGACCTGGAACGCCGCGCGGGACACGTCCGCGGAAGAAAACACCGCGCCGCCGACCACGCCGTCCACGTCGCCGCATTTGAGCGCCGTGCACGCGTAGAACATATTGTTCCCTTTTATCGTGCGCATCGCCACGTCTTCCGTCATCCCCTTCTCTTTACGGAGCTCGTAAAGTTTCTTGGCGTACTTTTCGGCATACTTGTCGCCGGCGCCCGGGTCGCGGAAGGTGACGTTGTGGAACTTGAATTCGGGATATTTCGCTCTGATTTCCGCTTCGTTGCCGATGAGGACAATCTTGCCTATCTTTTCGCGGGTGAAAATTTCCGCCGCTTCGGCGACACGCGGGTCGCTGCCTTCGGCGAGAGCGATGGTCTTTTGCAGTTTTGCCGCTCTTTCGAGCAAATGGTTGAGAAATTCGGACATAATTACCTCAATTGCTTTAAGACGTTTGATTTCTTTTACGGTGAGTTATATTATAGAACCGTCACGGGAAAAAAGCAAGAAATACAAGGAGTCAGTTTGTGAAAATCACCGCAGTAATAGCCGAATACAATCCTCTCCACAACGGACACGTCAAACTTCTGAAAAAGGCGCGCAGGGAAACCAAGCCCGACGCGCTCGTCGTTGTGATGAGCGGTTCGTTCACGGAGCGCGGCGACATCTGCGTGGCGGACAAGTATACGCGCGCGGCGTGGGCGGTGGAATGCGGCGCGGACCTTGTCATCGAGCTTCCCACCGTTTACACCCTCTCCCCCGCCAAGTCCTTTGCGGAGGGCGCTCTCAAAACACTTTCGATGCTGGGCGAATACACTCTTTGCTTCGGCACCGAAACCAAGGAACTGGAAGAACTCTCCTATGTGGCGGAATTTATGCGCAGCGAGTCCAAAGATATGCAAAGTATGCTGCGCGGATATCTTTCCGAGGGCTATTCCGTGGCGCGTTCGCGCACGATGGCGCTCGACCTCATACGTCCCGATTACGCAAACCTCGTCAAAGCGCCCAACAACATCCTCGCGGTGGAATATATGAAAGCGGGCGCGGCATACGGCGACAAGGTGCAATATCACAGCGTGGAACGGAAGCCCGACAACAACAAAACGATTGTATCTTCCACCAAAATCCGCGCAATGATGCAGGAAGGAAAGGATTTTTCCGCTTTCGTCCCCGAATGCGTGAAAATCGACCGCCCCACCGACTCCGCAAAGTACGGCACGGTGTCCACCTATTCGATGCGTACGAAGACGGCGGCGGAGCTGGCGGAGATTGCGAACATTTCCGAAGGGATGGAGAACCGCATAAACAAAACGGATTTCGACACGTTCGAGGAATTTCTACGCCTGACCACCAAACGATACACGCGCTCGACGATAAAACGCATTGCGGCGTCCGCGGCGGCGGGCATAACGAAGGACCTCGTCGCGCTCGCGCACGACAACAAACCTTACACCACCGTGCTCGCCGTGAACGAGAAAAAGAAAAACAAGCTTTTCGCACTGCTCGCGGCAAGCGACGGCTATTTTTACTACAAACCATCCGACTGTCCCGCAGACAGTCCCGTGCGTCCGCTCGTCGACCTGGACGAACGCGCGGCAAAAGTCCTGCGCCTGTGCAGAAGCGACGGCAAAACCGCGGAAACGGCAGTTTTATCCGACAACAACGCACAATAAAACCCCGATTTCGGGGAAAACCTTAAATATGAGGATTGGGAGGGGGAAAATGAATCCCATACGCAAGGCGTCACGCCGCATTTCTATGCTCGTGAACAAAATCACGGGCGGCACCGTACAGAACGAAAACAGAGGCGGAGCGCCCGGACAAGCCTTTCCGGGAATGGCGGAAGCCGCGCGCGCGGCGGCTGCCGACGGCGCCGTACTTCTCAAAAACGACGGCACCCTGCCGCTGGAACAAGGCGCTCGCGTCGCACTCTTCGGCAGAGTTCAGACGGACTGGTTTTATGTGGGATACGGCTCCGGCGGCGACGTGCGCGCTCCGTATCTTGTAAGCCCCGTCGAAGGATTGAAGTCGGCGGGCATAATACCCGACGAAAGACTGCTTTCTCTCTATTCGGAATGGGTGAAGCGCAACCCCGCCGACCACGGCTTCTGGGGACATTGGCCGCACTCACACCCCGAAATGCCCGTTTCCGACTCCGAAATCGCGCTTGCCGCAAACCGTGCCGAAACGGCGGTTGTCTTCATCGGACGCGCCGCAGGCGAAGACCGCGACGCGAAACTTGCGAGAGGAAGCTACTATCTGACTGCGGAAGAGGAACATCTTCTCACCCGCGTCGCTCTCGCTTTCCGCAAGACGGCGGTCGTGCTCGACATCGGTTCTCCTATGGATTTTTCGTGGTGCGAGCGCATACCCGTATCCGCCATACTCGTCGTATGGCAGGGAGGAATGGAGAGCGGAAACGCACTCGGCGACCTGCTTGCGGGTAAAAGAGAGCCGGGCGGCAGACTTACCGACACGATAGCGCGCGATTATCGCGACTACCCTTCCGCCCGCGACTTCGGCGGCAAGAAATTCAATTTTTACACGGAAGACATTTACGTCGGATACCGTTATTTCGAAACCTTCGCACCCGAAAAAGTCCTCTTCCCCTTCGGCGGAGGAAAAGGTTATACGGATTTTGAGATTTCCGCCCTTTCCGTGACGGAAAACGGCGGCAAAGCCGAAGTAGCGGCGCAAGTGCGCAACACGGGAAACCGCACGGGCCGCGAAGTGGTGCAGCTCTATCTCAAAGCACCCGCCACCCGTCTGCCCCGTCCCGCGAAAATCCTTGCCGCGTTTGCGAAAACGCCGCCCGTCGCCGCCGGCGAAAGCGTGCGCGTCACTCTGCGATTCGACGTGTCCGATTTTGCCGCCTACGACGACAAGACGTGCGAACGGGTGACGGAAAAGGGAGAATACCGCCTTTATCTGGGCAAAAACGTGCGCGACGCCGCGTTCGTCGGCTCTTTTTCCGTCGGCGAAGAGCGCGCTGAAAAACTGCAATCGTGCGCCGCTCCCGTCTTCCCCTTCAAACGCCTTACGCAGAAGGACGGAAAAGCGGCATACGAAGACGCGCCCCTTTCCGAAGTCGACCTGAAAACGCGCATCGCATCCGCCCTGCCCGACGCGTTTCCCGCACCTGCGGACACGGTCACGTTTGCGGACGTAAAATCGGGCAAGCGCACGGCGGAAGAGCTTGCGGCGACGCTTTCCGTAGAAGAGCTGGAAGCCGTTTCGCGAGGAGATTATACAATGAACAGTCCTCTCGGCGCGCGCGGCAACGCGGGTGTGCTGTGCGGCGTGACGGAGTCCCTGCGGGCAAAGGGTCTGCCCGCGCTGACCACCACGGACGGGCCGTCGGGAATACGCCTTGCCGAGTCGTGCTCGCTTCTGCCTTCCGGCATATGCATAGCGTCGTCGTGGGACACGGAGAGCACCGAAAAGCTCTATGCGCTCCTCGGAGAGGAAATGCGCGCGAAGGGCTCGCACATACTGCTCGCGCCGGGGATGAACATACACCGCAATCCCCTCTGCGGCAGAAATTTCGAATATTTTTCGGAGGACCCTCTGCTGACGGGGAAGACCGCGGCGGCAGTCATACGCGGCATACAGTCCGCAGGGCTTTCCGCCTGTCCCAAACATTTTGCCTGCAACAATCAGGAGCGCAGGCGCATATTCAACGACTCCCGTCTGTCCGAGCGCGCTCTGCGCGAGATTTATCTCGAAGGTTTCCGCATCGCCGTGACGGAAGGCAGACCGCATTGCATAATGACTTCCTACAACAAAATCAACGGCGTGTGGGGACATTACCACTACGACCTTTGCACGACGGTCCTACGCGGCGAATGGGGGTTTGAGGGCGCGGTGATGACGGATTGGTGGATGAGATACGCCGCAAGCCCCGAGTTCCCTTCCCTGCGCGACAACGCTTACCGCGTGCGGGCGCAGGTGGACATCCTTATGCCGGGCGGCAAACGCGTGGGCGGCAGACGTCCCGACGGCACGCTTACGGAAACGCTCGGAAAGGACGGCGGCATAAGACAGGGAGAGTTGCAGCGCACCGCCGCAAACGTCATACGGATGGCGGCTTCGTTCACGCTTCCGCAAGAGGAAAAATAAGCTGATATGAAAAGATAAGTCTTTTCCGCAAAGCGCGCCCCGCGGCGCGCTTTTTCTTTGCGCCGTTTCCGCAGTGCACCGCCTCCCGCGGAATCGACCGCACCTTGCACGCCCTGCGCATTTTTGCGTCTTACGCCGCCCGCTGCGGCATAGATTTTAGGGTGAGGAAGACCGTCGCGCTCAAAAAAGCCGCACCCGCGCTCGCAGTCGGCGCGTTTATGATAATGCTCGTCGTAAAACCCGACTATTTTCTCGATTCCGCCTCCCGCGGACTGCTTCTTTTCGCGACGTCCGTGCTTCCCGCGATATTCCCCTTTTTCTTCTGTTCCTCTCTTCTCACCGCAATGGGAGCGGCGAACGCTCTCTCAAAACTCGGAGCAAAGCCCGTGCGCGTGCTGTTCAACGCCGCTCCCGAGGGGGCGTACGTGCTCGCGCTTTCTATGCTCAGCGGCTATCCGATAGGGGCGGCGACCGTATCCGACCTGTACAGACGCGGAGTGATAACGGAAGCGGAAGCGAAAAAAATCAGTTCGTTCACCTCGACTTCGGGTCCCATATTCATCCTCGGAACGGTCGGCTCGGCGATATTCGGCGACCCGGTATGCGGAGCGGTGATACTTGCCGCCCATTATGCCGCGGCTCTCACGACGGGACTGATTTTCCGCGGCAGGAAAAATTCCCGCCCCGAAAGACCGTCGGCGCGGATTGCCGTGGCGGACACGGACAGCGCCCTGCAACAAAGCATCGCTTCGTCCACGCTCGCGATGCTTGCCGTCGGCGGATACATTGTGGTCGGAAATATGCTTATCGACGCCATATCCCTGACAGGGCTCTCCTCCGCCCTCTCCGCCGCAATGAACGAAAACGCGGCGGGCTGTCTGCGATCGCTGATTTACGGGGCGGTCGAAATGACCCGCGGCTCTCTGGAAGCCCTCCCGCACCCTCGCCGTCGCCGTGACGAGCGCGGTCGTATCCTTCGGCGGACTGTCCGTAATGCTCCAAAGCCACGCGTTTTTATCCAAATGCAATATGCGCTTTTCCGCCCTGCTTGCGAGAAAGTGCGTGCAATGCGCCTCCGCCTTCGTCTACGGGCTTGTGATTTCACTCATTATTTTCACCGTTTTATGACATAAAACATTGAATTTGTGCCTTTGTCGAAAATATTCTGTCCGTGCTTACGACGATTTTGTTTATTTTCACGGAGGATATTATGACCCGACTTTGGTGCAACACCGTGCTTGTTGCTTTTTCCGCTATGCAAAAAATAGTAAAAGATTACGACTTCGCATTCAAATCGCGTCTGCAAAGCAGCTTTATGAGCGTACACCTGAAAAACGGCATTCCGACGCAGACGCTGGTGAAGGAAATGCTGGAAATAAACCGCCGCAAACTGCGGCTGCTCATTCTGAGAGATACGGTAAATACGGCGCTCGGCGTTCTTCCTCCCTCCGAAAAAGACATCCTTGTGCGCCGTTTTCTCAAAGGCGAAACGTTTCAGGAAATCGCGCTGCGCCAGGATATATCCATACGCACCGCTTTCAGACGTTTCGACAAAGCGCGGGAAGACTTCTGCCACGCCCTTGAAGCGGTCGGCTTCACGGAAAAACATTTCCGCGAAACCTATCTTTCCGACCCTGCCGTAAAAGCGGCGTGCAGCCGCCTTGACGACGAAACGTATTTCACCGCGAAAAGCACTGCGGGAAAATGACCGCCCTCGCTCCGTCCGGACAATGAAAAAACCGCCGCGCAAATGCGCGGCGGCGACAATTCAGACTGTTAAACGTGCGATTGTTTCTTCATAAAGTACGCGTAGTGCGCAAACACTATTCCCGCGTCTTCGAGTTCCTTATTCCAGCGTTTGACCCATTCCAAGGTGTAATAGCCGGGATATTCGTTGTAGCGCAGCGCCGCGACAGCCTCTTTCACGGGCACGTCGCCATATCCCATCATACGGTAGGATACCTTCCCTTTTTCGATGACGCTGTCTTTGAGGTGGACATACTTTATCTTGCTGCCGAGATTGGCAATCGTGGTGTCCACGCTCTCGTCGTTGAAGCGGTAGGGATGGTGCACGTCCCAGAGTGCGCCGCCGCATCCGCCCACCTCGTCCAGGAAACGGGAAAGCAGCGCGGTGTCGATGAACAGCCCGTTGGTCTCCATCAGAGGGGTGACGCCGCTGCCTTCGGCGTATTTCACGACTTCCTCGAACTGCTTCTTGCACAGCTCGATGTCGCCGCCGTCGAAATAAGGTTTGTCGGTGGACATCACGCGCACGAATTCCGCGCCCACTTTTGCCGCAAGGTCGATGTACGCCTTCGCTTCGTCGACGCTCTTCCCTTTGACGGAATGGTCGGCAAGCGCCGCGCCGGACGTCAGCATCGCAATTTTGATGCCCGTACGGTCAAGCAACTCCTTCGTGCGGGGGAAGTCGTCGGTCAGTTCCTTTATCGCGGGGGCGTAAATCTCCCCTTCTATGCCGCGGATTTCGATTGCGGAATAACCCAAATCCTTCGCAGCGGACACTATGTCCGCAAAACGCCAGTCGGGACAGCCTATCGTGGAAAAACAAAGTTTCATCATAATCCGCCTCCTTTATGCGGTTTCGATGTTCGCCGCGTCTTGAAGTTTCAGGATTTCTATCGCTTCTTCGCGGAGCTTGAATTTCTGGATTTTGCCGCTTGCGGTCACGGGGAACGCGTCCATAAAGCGCACATAACTCGGCACTTTGTGTCTTGCCATATGCGATTTGACGAGGTCTTTGACCTCCTGTTCCGTCATGCTCTCGCCTTTTTTGAGGATTATGCACGCCATAATCTCTTCGCCGTACTGTTTGCTGGGCACGCCGATGACCTGGACGTCGCTTATCTTGTCGCAGGTGTAAAGGAACTCTTCCAGCTCCTTGGGATAGATGTTCTCGCCGCCGCGGATAATCATATCCTTTATCCTGCCCACGACTTTGTAATATCCTTCTTCGTCCACCGTGCAGAGGTCGCCCGTGTGCAGCCAGCCGTTCTCGTCGATTGCCTGCTTGGTGGCTTCGGGCATTTTGTAATACCCTTTCATAATGTTATATCCGCGCGCGAGGAATTCGCCGGGGGTGCCGACGGGGACTTCTTCGTTGGTTTCGGGGTCGACAATCTTGCACTCCACGCCGGGGAATGCTCTGCCCACCGTCGCGACGCGCTTTTCGAGAGAATCCGTGGTGGTGGTCATGGTGCAGCCGGGAGAGGCTTCCGTCTGTCCGAATACGATGACTATGTCGCGCATATTCATCTTTTCGACGACCTTTTTCATAACCTCGATGGGACAGGGCGAGCCCGCCATTATGCCCGTGCGCAGCGATGAAAAATCGAACTTGTCGAAATCGGGATGTTCCAGCATAGCGATGAACATCGTGGGGACGCCGTGCACCGCCGTGCATTTCGCGGTGCTTATCGCGTTCATAACGGGCACGGGGCTGTACGCTTCGACGGGCACCATCGTGGTGCCGTGCGTTATGCTTGCCATCGTGGCGAGCACCAGCCCGAAGCAATGGAAGAAAGGCACGACTATGCACAGTTTGTCCTCGTTGGTGAAAGCCATACCGTCGCCTATCGTCTTGCCGTTGTTGATGATGTTGTAGTGCGTGAGCATAACGCCCTTCGGGAAACCGGTCGTGCCCGAAGTGTATTGCATATTGATGACGTCGTGGCAGTCCAGCGTCGCCTCTCTCTCCCTGAGCACGGCGTCGTCCACGCCTTCGCCGATTTTCATAAGTTTGTCAAAGCCCATCATCCCCTGCGGGGTCACGCCGTCGGCGAATATGACGCGTTCGAGGAAAGGAAGCGCGGGATGCGACACCTTGCCGTCCTCGGCGTTTTTGAGTTCGGGAATGAGTTCGTTGACTATGGAAACGTAGTTGCTGTCCTTGAACCCGCCCATCATAACCAGCACCTTCGTGTCGGACTGGGTGAGCAGATATTCCAGCTCGAATATCTTATAGTTCGTGTTGACGGTGACGAGGATTGCGCCGCACTTTGCCGCTCCGAAAAGGATGAGCAGCCATTCGGGGATGTTGGTCGCCCAAATCGCGACCTTGTCACCCTTTTTCACGCCGAGGGCGATAAGACCTTTTGCGACCTTGTCCGTATCCTCGTCGAGTTCGCGCCAGGTGCGGCGATAATTTCTGGTGGTGTATTCCACCGCTGTTCTGTCGGGTATGTCACGGGCAAGACCGTTGATAATCTGCCCCAAAGTTTTTTCGATTGTCTGCATATATCTCCTGCTTATACGTTCTTGATGTTGACGCCGAGGTACTGTTCGATGTCAAACAAATTCCACGGCACGGTGTCGGGCGGATAGACCCTGAAATCCATTGTGTTGCCTCCGACAGGGTGGACAAACCGAAGTTCGGCTGCCCACAGGCATAGCGGGAGTTTGAGCCGTTCGCCGTGACCGTAGCGAGCGTCGCCGAGGATTGGCGTGCCGTTTGCCGCCATCTGCACTCTTATCTGATGTCCCCTGCCCGTGATGAGATTGACGGACAGCAGGCTTATGTTCCTTGTTTTATCGTGGGCAAGCTGCTTGTAATCGAGCTCCGCATACTTCGCGCCCTCCGTAAGTTCGGGCACCATTTTGACCATATTCTGGTCGGGGAACTTTTTGAGCCAGCAGCGCAGTTTGTCGGACTTGAAGCGCGGCGCGCCCTCGACCACGGTGAGATAACGCTTTTCCACCTCGCCGTTGCGGATTGCCTCGGAAAGACGCGCGGCGGCTTTGGACGTCTTGGCGAACACCATTACGCCGCCCGTGGGACGGTCCAGCCTGTGCACGAGTCCGAGATACGCCTCACCCGGTTTATTGTACTTCTCCACGAGGTAATCTTTGAGCAGGGTGAGCATATCCGGGTCGCCCGAAGCGTCCGCCTGCACGGGCACGCCGTACGGCTTCACCGTCACCAGAATGTGATTGTCCTCGTAAAGAATTTTCAGGTCTTTGTAATTCATAACTCTGTTTTTATCTTATCGTTCCGTTTATGTCAAGTGTTTTTTCAGTCGTCTGCACCGTCACGGAAAGTCGCAAACGCCGTGCATCCCTGCGGCAGGACAAGCCCCTCTTCCGTGGGCAGCCCTATCTCGTCGGAGTCTATGACGGCGCTGCGCGGAAGCGCAAGACGGAGTATGTTCGTCATCACTCCCGGCTGCAATCCCGTGGTGTACGAATTCAGACACACGAACAGCGGATTGTCCGAAAGCACCTGCGCCACCAGCTCTGCCAGGTCGCTTATGCCTTCCTCTATCTTCCACTTCTCCCCGTTCGGACCTCTGCCGAAACTCGGAGGGTCAAGTATCACCGCGTCATAGCGGCGTCCTCTTTTCAGCTCGCGTTTGGTGAACTTGAAGCAGTCGTCCACTATGTAGCGCATATGCGAGCCGTCCAGCCCCGAAAGTTTCACGTTTTCGCCCGCGCGTTCCACCATCGCCTTCGCTCCGTCGACGTGGCAGACGTTCGCGCCCGCCGCAAGGCAGGCAAGCGACGCCGCGCCCGTATAGCCGAAGAGATTGAGCACGCTGACCTCTCTGCCCGCTTCTTTGATGAGCCGTGACATTCTGTCCCAGTTCACCGCCTGTTCGGGGAAAAGCCCCGTGTGCTTGAACCCCATGAGTTTGAGCTTGAAACGGAGCCCGCGCCAGCCGATAACGAACTCTTCGGGCATATCTCCGCTGCGGTAGACCCACCTGCCGCCGCCTGCGGAAGAACGCTCGTAAACGGCGTCTATACCGCGGTAAGACCTCAGCGGCTTCGCCGCGCGCCAGATGACCTGCGGGTCGGGACGCAGAAGGACATACTTCCCCCAGCGTTCCAGCTTTTCGCCGTCGCCCGTCGCGATGACGGAATAGTCCTTCCAGTCCGGCGCGATTTTCATATCAGCCTATCTTTTTGACGGACACCGTGACGTTGTCGCCGTTGATGTTCCATTCCTTGGTGTAGCCGTCTATGTCTTCGGAGATGCTGTCGCACAGCACGTCCTTTGCAAAGCCGCCTTTGCGGAACACTTCGAGGGCGACGCCTTCCGCGCGGTAACCTACGGCTATGTGGTCGGTGACCTCGAAGCCCGCCTCTTTGCGCATTGTCTGTATCTTGCTCACGATTTCTCTTTCCGCGCCTTCAAAAATCAGCTCTTTGTCGAGGGCGGTATCGAGCGCGACCGTGGTCTCGCCGTCGGACTCGGACGAGAAACCTTCCCTGCTCTTCACCGTGATGAGCAGGTCGTCTTCGGTGAGGTCGATTTTTCTGCCGTCCGCTTCCGTGGAATACACTCCCGCGGACCTGACCGCCGCCACTATTTCGTCGGCGTGGTCTGCGAGTATCTGCCTTATCTTTCCGAGCAGCGCGCCGAATTTGGGCCCCAGAGTTTTGAGCTGGGGTTTGAGCTCGTAGCTTATGAACTTGGAACTGTCGGAAGAAAGCTGCACGTCCTTGACGTTGAGTTCGTCCTCGACAAGGGCTTTCAGCTCCTGCGCGAGCTCCTTCCTGCCGTTGTAGATAAGACGGCGGAGGGGCTGGCGGTTCTTGATGTTGGCGAGGTTTCTCGCCGCTCTGCCGAGCATAACGACGGTGAGAACGTCGCGCATGCCCGCTTCCAGCGCGGTGTCTATCATCTTCTCGTCCGCGACGGGGAAATCGCACAGATGCACGCTTTCGGGCGCGTCGGCAAAGAAAGGAACGACGAGGTTCCGATACATATTCTCCGCCATAAACGGCACATAGGGCGCGATGACTTTCGTGAGCGTGGACAGCACGGTGTAAAGCGTCGTGTAAGCCGCTTCTTTACTCGGCGTCATCTCGCTGCCCCAGAAACGGTCGCGCGAGCGGCGGACGTACCAGTTGGAAAGCACGTCCACAAACGCGCCTATGGCACGCGAAGTTTCGGTAATCTTGTATTCGTTCAACCCTTCGTCCACGGTTTTGACAAGCGTGTTCAGACCGCTCAGTATCCATCTGTCCATAACGGTGAGTTTCTGGTCTTCCAGCCTGTGCTCCGCGGGGTTGAATTTGTCTATCTCGGCATACAGCACGAAGAACGCATAAGTGTTCCACAGCGTGCCCATAAACTTGCGCTGCGACTCGCTCACGTTCTCCGCCGAAAAACGGGAAGGCAGCCAAGGTGCGGACGAAGTGTAGAAATACCATCTCGTCGCGTCCGCGCCCTGCTTGTCGAGCACCGTGAACGGGTCGACGACGTTGCCTTTGTGCTTGCTCATCTTTATGCCGTCCTTGTCGTTGACGTGACCGAGCACTATGCAGTTGCGGAAAGGCGACTTCCCGAACAGGGTCGTGGAAACGGCAAGCAGCGTATAGAACCATCCTCTCGTCTGGTCCACCGCTTCGGAAATGAAATCCGCGGGGAAAGTTTCCTCGAAGATATCCTTGTTTTCGAAAGGATAATGCCACTGCGCAAAAGGCATAGAGCCGCTGTCGTACCAGCAGTCCAGCACTTCGGGGGTGCGCACCATTTCGCCGCCGCATTCGCACTTCCATTTCACCTCGTCGATGTAGGGACGGTGCAGCTCGATGTCGTGGTCCAGCCCGCCCAGCCTGCGCAGCTCTTCGCGCGAACCGACGACGTGCACTTTGCCGCACTTGTTGCACACCCAAATTGGCAGCGGAGTGCCCCAGTATCTCTCTCTGGAAATGCCCCAGTCGATGACGCTTTCGAGGAAGTTGCCCATTCGGCCCGTGCCTATGGTCGGGGGCATCCAGTTCACGGACGCGTTGGATGCGAGCAGCTCTTTCTTGACTTCCGTCACCTTGATGAACCAGCTGCTTCTTGCATAGTAAAGCAAGGGCGTGTCACAGCGCCAGCAGAAAGGATAGCTGTGCGTGAACATAAGCTCCTTGAAGAGTTTCCCTTCGTTTTTCAGCCTTTCGATGATGAGCTTGTCCGCGTCTTTCGCGAACACGCCTTTGAGGTCGTACGCGGCGTCGACGAACCTGCCGCGGCTGTCCACCATCTGCACGAAAGGCAGACCGTAATGCTTGCCGACGTTGCTGTCGTCCTCGCCGAAAGCGGGCGCGATGTGCACGACGCCCGTGCCGTCGGTCAAGGTCACATACCCGTCACAGGTGACGTACCACGCCTTTTCCTTTGCCCCCGTTTCGTAATCGAAAAGCGGCTCGTATTCGGTATATTCGTATTCCTTGCCCTTTTTCACGGACAGTTTTTCGTACTCACCCTCTCCGAAGAGGCTTCCGACGAGTGCGTCGGCCATAATGTACGTTTCGCCGCTGACCTTGATTTCGGCGTAATCTTCCGAGGGATTGACGCAGAGCGCCACGTTGCTCGGAAGAGTCCACGGCGTCGTCGTCCACGCGAGAAAATATGCGTCCTTCCTGCCCTTGACGGCAAACTTGACGAACACGGACTTCTCTTCGACGTCCTTGTATCCCTGCGCCACTTCGTGCGAGGACAGCGCCGTCCCGCAGCGCGGGCAGTAAGGCACGATTTTGTACCCCTTGTAAAGCAGTCCCTTGTCGGCAATCTGTTTGAGCGACCACCACACGGACTCGATGTAATTGTCCTCGTAGGTGATGTAGGGATGTTTCATATCCGCCCAGTAACCTATGCGGTCGGACATGACCTCCCATTCATGCTTATACTTCCACACCGACTCCTTGCACTTTTTGATGAAAGGCTCGATGCCGTACTGCTCTATCTCCTGCTTTCCGTCCAGACCGAGCTGTTTTTCCACTTCCAGCTCAACGGGAAGACCGTGGGTGTCCCAGCCCGCCTTTCTGCGGACATAGTAGCCCTTCATAGTCTTGTAACGCGGAATGATGTCCTTCATAACGCGCGTCAGAATGTGCCCGATGTGCGGTTTGCCGTTGGCGGTCGGAGGTCCGTCGTAAAAATTAAAACTCTCTTTGCCTTTGTTCTTTTCGACGCTCTTTTCAAAAATCTCGTTCTCTTTCCAGAACGCGAGCACTTCCTTTTCGCGCTCCACGAAATTCAGCGATGTGTCAACCGGTTTGTACATCAATTTGCCTCTTATATAATAAAATTAGGAAGATTATAATCTAACCTTACAAAAAACGCAACCGAAATGGGCACGGATTTTGAATTTACGCCCGAAAGACGCGCATAGAGTTGACAAACCGCTCCGTTGTGATAAAATAAAGCACGCACGGAATGCGAATGTAGTTTAATGGTAAAACAGCAGCTTCCCAAGCTGCGGTCGAGGGTTCGATTCCCTTCATTCGCTCCATACAGCACCCCGCACCACGCGGGGTGTTTTTTTGCGTTCTTCAAGACGGAATGGAGGGAATCGAACGGGCGGATAAGGCGACACCGTACGGATTCGGTGTCGCCCCGCCCCGGCGTGATAGCACGAACACCGAAATGACGTGCGCGGAAGATGTCATCCCCAAGGCGTGCGGCGCATTCGCATTGTGAGTGCGGAGCGATTCCCTTCATTCGCTCCATACAGCACCCCGCACAACGCGGGGTGTTTTTTCTTGCGTTTTTCAAGGCAGAATGGAGGGAATCGAACGGGCGGATAAGGCTACACCGTACGGATTCGGTGTCGCCCCGCCCCGGCAAGACGGCGTGAATACTGAAATACCGTATTTGTGTTACGGGGCGGCGTCTTTCAGCAAACGTATCGGACTGCGGCGGGTTTGACAACGGGGCGGGCGGAATATATTCTTATGGTATGGAAAATTGCGAAATTGCCGTCGCAACGCACGGCATAACAAAAATTTACGGCGGCGTAAGGCGCGTCGACGACGTTTCGATTTCGGTGCGCAAGGGCGAAGTGTACGGGTTGATAGGCAAAAACGGCGCGGGCAAAACGACGCTCATCAGGATGATACTCGGAATTGCTTCGCCGAGCTCCGGCACCGTCGAACTGAACGGCGAAAGCACTCCGCGCGCTCTTTCGGAAGAAAGGCGGAAAATCGGCGCGCTCATCGAACAGCCGGCGTTTTATCCCAGAATGACCGCGGCGGAAAATCTTTCCGTCTATGCCCGCGCAACGGGACTGAACAAAGTAGACGTCAAAGCGCTGCTCTCTCTCGTGGGGCTCGAAGACGCGGGCAAAAAGACCGCGCGCAACTTTTCACTCGGTATGAAACAGCGGCTTGCGATAGCAATGGCGCTCGCGGGCGACCCCGAAATACTTTTCCTCGACGAACCCGTCAACGGGCTTGACCCGACCGGCATATTGCAGGTGCGCGAACTCATCAGGCGCCTCAACGAAGAGCGAGGCACGACGGTGGTCATATCCTCGCATCTGCTCGGAGAACTCGGACGGGTGGCAACCGCTTACGGAGTTATGCGCGAAGGCAGGCTGGTCAGCGAAGTGCGCGGAGAAGCACTCTTCGCGCTTGCCCGCCCCCGCATAAAAGTCGTGGTTGCGGAAAAGGAACGCGCGGAACGTGCCCTGCGCTCACGTTATAACGAAAACGAATACGTAATGCGCGGCAACACGGTGGAAATTTTCGGCGAAGCTGATATACTTCCCGCCGTGGGCGCATTCTTTGCGGAAGCGGGCGTCGCGGTGATGCAGCTCTCCGCCGAACGCGGAGATTTGGAATCCGCTTTCATAGATATGCTGTGAGGAGGAAAAGATGGAAAAAGTAAAGAAATTTCTCGGTCTGCTGTCCTCCGACTTTCTGAAATTGTCCAAAATGAAGAGCGTCTACATCGGCATAGGCATTATGGCGTTTCTGACGCTGATATTCGCTCTTGCGCAGAATGCGCTCACGTCCTTCATTCAGGAATATCCCGCCGACGGCGGTACGCTCGACCCCGACACGGTGGAAGGGCTTACGGGCACTTTCGTCTTCACTCTTCTGAACGCCGCCCCGTCCTCGACGGGAGTGTTCTTCCTGCTTCCGATTATCGCCGCACTCTTTATCGGGACGGATTTTTCGTCGGGAATGATGAGGCTGTATATCGGACGCGGAGTGCAGAAAACCGAACTTTATCTTTCTAAATTTATAGCCATAACCGCCGTTTCGGTCTTGTATGTATGTCTTGCTTTCGCAATGTGCGGGATTGCGGCGGCGGCGACTGATATTAGTGCGGAGCTTTCGGACTATGTGTTTTCCTACACTCCGTCCGCTTTCGGCTCGTACATCGCGCTCGCTTTCGTTATGGCGGCCATATGCACGTCCGTATCCTTCCTGCTGCGCTCCAAGGCAGGCTCGATGGCGGCGCTGCTCGTGATGCTCATCTTCCTGGGCGACATCCTTGTGATGGTGGTGCAGATAGCCCTTGCGATGCTCACCACGGGCACGGACGTGACGGGCAATTTCGTGTATATGCTCTTCAATCCTTACTACTGCGCCGACGCTTTCGCGTCCGCATACGCTTTCACCGCAAAGGAAGCGGGCATTGCCTTCGGCGGGTGCGCGATGTGGTTCGTTCTCTTCACTGCGGCGGGGCTTTTTGCCACGGCAAAACGCGACGTGAAATGAGCGGCGGATTTCAAGCGTTCCGAAACAAAACCTATAACCGGAAAGCATAAAAAAACACAATGCCGCAGCTTAGCGGCATTGTGTTTGCTGCGCACCGACTCCGACAGTTCAAACCGAAGCGGAAACCGCATAGGTGGCTCCTTCAAAGTTTCCCCGTGGCACACTGCAAGTTCTGCTTAGTGCTGCTGCGGTCAAGCCCTGACACGGTTCACAGTATGCAGTTGCACGGGACCTTGCTATCAACGCTCCTTGTGCGGCGCGGCCTCCCATAAGAAAAGCCTCGGTCGGCGCTCGACACTGCTGTGGCGGATTGCAGTTTACAGGGCACCGCCGGCTCCCCGTCTAGCGCAGCCTAGACAGTATAGCATCTCCGCCCGCGTTTTGCAACTCAATTTTTATGTCGCGAGTGCATTAAGAAAGAACGCACGGACTTATGTTTCCTTCTCGCCTGCCTTTCGGAAACGGACGGCACTTTTCCGACAAATGTCGCACTTTGAACGGTTAACTTTTTTACTTTCGGTCTTGAAAATGTCCTCCGCAGGTGCTAGACTTGATGTATGGATAAAAGAATTTTGACCATACAGGACTATTCTTCCGTCGGCAGATGTTCTCTGACCGCCGCTCTCCCCATTCTCTGTGCCTGCGGACACGACGCGGTGGGGCTGCCCACGGCTCTGCTCTCCACGCAGACTTACGGCATCGAAGGCTTCACATACACCGACCTTTACGCCAATATGCTGCCCTCTTACGCGCATTGGAAAAAGCTCGGCATAAAATTCGATTGCCTTTACACGGGATTTCTCGGTTCGATGGACACCGCGGACGCGGCAATCGAAATCGCCGCGGACCTCAAAGCGGGCGGCACTTTGATTGCAGTCGACCCCGCAATGGCGGAAAACGGGGAACTTTACAAGATTTTTGACTCCGCTTACCGCGACAAAATGTTCGAGCTGTGCAGGCTTGCGGACATCGTGATGCCCAACTTCACGGAGGGCAAGATGCTGGCGGGGCTGAATATGAGTCTGGAACCCAACGAAGCCAATGCGCGTATGATACTCAACATTCTGCGCCACAAAGGGTACAAAAAGGTGCTGCTCTCCGGCATAATGAAGGACGGCAAACAAGGCACCGCCACGCTGAACGACGGCAAAATCGCCTTGCAGATGAACGACAGCTTCCGCGAATACATTCACGGCGCGGGCGACTGCCTGTCCTCCGCATTCATAGGCAAGCTGATGAGCGGCGTCCCCTTCGAAAAAGCGGCGCAGATTGCGGTGGATTTCTGCAAAGAGTGCATCGGCGTTTCCGTGAAAGAAAAGGTTGACCTGCGCTTCGGTCTGCTCATAGAGCGCGCAATACCTATGCTTGTGCAAAAATAACGGCAAAGACGAATTCGCGTGCGACAAAACGAAAACGCCCTCCGACGGAGGGCGTTTTGATTGCATTTTTCGAGGGGCAAATTACTTCTTGGCTTCCTCTTCGCGCTTCTTTGCGTCTTCGATTATCTTTGCGTTCGCACTTGCGGGCACTTCGTCGTAACGGATGAGCTCCATAGAGAACTTGCCTCTGCCCTGCGTCATACTCCTGAGGTCGGTTGCGTAACGGAACATCTCCGCCTGAGGAACTTCCGCGGTGATAATCTGTTTGCCGCCTTCGGCGATATCCGTGCCGAGAATGCGACCGCGGCGTTTGTTCATATCGCCGAGGATGTCGCCGAGATATTCGTCGGGAACGGTGATTTTCGCTTCCATAATGGGTTCGAGGAAGCAGGGAGACGCCTTGGCGCAGCCTTCCTGATAGGACAGTTTCGCCGCGGTGATGAACGCGATTTCCTTGCTGTCGACGGGGTGATATTTTCCGTCGTAAAGCGTGGCTTTGATGTTCACCATCGGATATCCGGCAAGCACGCCTTTCTTGATGGCTTCGCGCAGACCCTTTTCGACTGCGGGGATGAACTGTCTGGGCACCGCACCGCCGACGATTGCGTCCACGAACTCGAACTCACCGTCCGCCGCACCCGGCTCGAACTTGATGAAGACGTCGCCGTACTGTCCCGCGCCGCCGGACTGTTTCTTGTGTTTGCCTTCCGCTTCCGCGGTCTTTCTGATGGTCTCGCGGTAAGCGACCCTGGGCTCCTGCCAGCCGATGTCAAGACCGAGCTTGTTCTTGACGCGCTTGCACATTATGTCAAGCTGCGCTTCGCCGAGACCGCTGATGAGCACGTCGCCGGTCTCCACGTTCTTTTCGACCTTGAACGTCGCGTCCTCGTCCTGCATCTTGATGAGACCCTGAATGACTTTTTCCTCGTCCTTCGCCGCGGTGACCGCATAGGAAATGACGGGCTTCGGGAAATCTATCTTTTCGAAGTTAAGCTTGAAATCGGGAGAAGACAGGGTGTCGTTGGTGTTGGTGCAGACCAGCTTGGAAAGCGCGCCGATGTCACCCGCTTCGAGGCAGTCGACAGGTTCCTGTTTCTTGCCTTTGAGGACGTAAATCGTGCCGACCTTTTCGGTCTTTTCCGCGGTATTGTTGAAGACGGTGTCGCCGCTCGTCAGCTTGCCGCTGATGACTTTGAGGATGAGCATCTTGCCCACATAGGGGTCGACGACGGATTTGAACACCTGTGCGGAGAAGGGAGCGGAAGCGTCGCAGGCGACTTCGATTTCCGCACCGTCCTTGACGGCTTTAGCCTTGTGCGCTTTTGCGGGAGAAGGCAGAAGGTCGACAATCTTGTCCAGAAGTCCGTCCACTCTTGTGCAGGTGGTTGCGTTGCCCGCCATAAGGGGCACGAAGCTGTCGCTCGCGATTGCGGCGTGCACCCCGCGCTGTATTTCTTCCGCCGTGAACGCTTCGCCGTCGAAGAACTTCATCATAAGCTCTTCGTCCGTTTCCGCGACCATTTCCATAAGTTTGTCCTTGAATTCCGCCGCTTTGGCTTCGAGCGCGGCGGGGACTGCGACGCTCTTTCCGTCGAGGGCGTGACCCTCACCCGTGAAGACGTCGACATAGCCCGTCATCTTGCCGCCTTCCATAATGGGCAGCTCGATGGGGACGACCTTGTTGTATTTGGCGGTGATTGCGTCCACCGTCGCCATGAAGTCCGAATTTTCCTTGTTGACCGCGTTCACGAAGATGAAAGCGGGAACTTTCTTTTCAAGGCACATTTCGAGCGCCTTTTCCGTGCCGACGGTGAGCGTACCGGACGCGCTGGTGACGACTATCGCGCTGTCGGCGGCTTTGAGCGCGGCGACCATTTCGCCCTCGAAATCGAAGAAACCGGGCACGTCGAGGACGTTGATTTTGACATTGCCGCGGATGGCGTATCCGAGCGCCATACTGATGGATATCTTGCGCTTTATTTCTTCGTCGTCATAGTCCATCGTGGCGGTGCCGTCGTCGACTTTGCCGAGGCGGTCAATGGTTTTGGTTTCGAAAAGCATCGCTTCGGCGAGAGAAGTTTTGCCTTCTCCGGAGTGTCCGATGAGAGCGACGTTGCGGATGAAATCGGTTGTAAAAGTCTTCATGGAATACCTCTGATAGATTTTTCTTAACAATGATACTATAAATCACGCTTTTAATCAAGCAAAAAATAAGCGCAACGGCAAATCCGCCCGCGCGAGCATATTCGCGCCCCGCGCGGAATAAATTTTTGAGTATGGCGCCTACAATCGGAGTTTACGACAGCGGGATAGGCGGGCTCACCACTCTCGCGCTTTTGCAGACCAAACTGCCATCCTGCGGCTTCGTGTACCTCGCGGACACCGCGCGTATGCCTTTCGGCAGCAAAAGCCGCGCCGAGATATTCGAAGCAGCCGAGAACGCAATGAAACTGCTCCGCTCACGCGCGGACGCGGTGGTGTTCGGCTGCAACACGGCGTCGGTCACCGTGCGCCCCGACGGTGCATACAAGCTAATCCCCGACCTCGACGGCTGCACTCCCGAAAAAACGCTCGTGCTCGCGACGCCGCGCACTCTCGCGGGGCTTGACGCGGCTCAAAGGGGCTTTATGTGCGCAGACACCCCCGAACTTGCGGTGCTCACGGAAATACAGGCGTCCCTGCGCTTCAAAAGCCGCACACGTCCCGACTTTTCGGAGCTTGAAAATTACCTCGCGGAGAAACTCTTCTCTTTCCGCGGAAAAGCGGAAAAAGTTCTGCTCGGATGTTCTCATTACGTCTATGTCAGAAAGGAGGTGAAACGCATTCTGGGCGACGCCGAGTATTCCGACGGAAACGACGTCCTGACCGACAAAGTGCGGCGCGACATTATGCCCTTTTCCGCGCCCGAATTCTTCGCGTCCGACAAAAAACTTCCGTCCGTATCCTTCGTGTTCACGGGCTGTGACGAAAGCGCGAAATACCTTTGGATGCTCTCCCGTCTGCATGCGGAATACGTCCCCGAAATTTTCAAAAACAAGACTTTATCACCGTAAATTGCACTATCAACACGTTTTTCCGCCGTGTTCGCCGAATGCGGCGTTTATTGCGCCCGCTATGAGCGCGGCGGCGCGTTCGACGTAATATTTCACTTCTTTCGGAGCGACGACAAGATTCCCCAGCCGCTTTTCGACCATAATTTCGCGCAGGCGGAATTCGTCGCCTTTGCAGCCGACCGCGGCGGTGTATTCTTCCGTGAAAGAACGCAGCAACGTGCGCATCGAAAGCACAAGAGGGACCCCTACGGCGACCACGGGCACACCGAGCACGGAACGGTCGATTCTCGCCTTGTCGCCGCCCACCCCGCTGCCGGGAGCGATGCCCGCGGTGGTGAGCTGAAAAGAAGCTCCTATGCGCCCAACCGAAGCGGTTGCAAGCGAATCCACCGCGATGACGCAGGAGGGCTTGATTTTGGCGCATACGCCCTCCACCGTGTCCGCGCTTCTTATTCCCGTCGCGCCTTCCACCCCCGTGGTCATTGCGCAGAGGCGAGCCTTTTCCCTCGGTCTTTCCGCTTCGCTGACGGCAGAAACGTCCAGCATACGCACCGTGCGGCAGCCCAGGGAATCGGCGGTGACTTCGTCGTTGCCGAGCCCCACGACAAGAACTTTCGACTTTCTGCCCATCACGCCGACCATCTCCACCAGCGTATTGGCGATGTAGCTTTTCAGCGCACGCACCGCTCTGTCTTTTCCCATCGAAGCGGGCGGACAATCGAATGTGACGTACACACCTCTTTCCCTGCCTATCCTGCGCGCAAGCTCCGCCTCGCGCAGATTTACGACCTTCCGCACTATGCCGTATTGCAGTTCTTTTTCTGCGGCGAGCGACGCGAGAGAATGCTTTTCCAGCGCGTCCACCGCCATATCCGTGACAAAATCGCTCTTTTTCACGGGTTTAGTATGCGCGATTTGAAAAAAAAGCGTCAAACAGTTGCGTCGCCCGAAATGATGTGGTAATATAGCTAAGCAATTAAAAACGATATACCGTAAGAGGAGAATAAAATGCCCAACATCAAGTCCGCCAAGAAAAGAGTTTTGGTTTCCAAAAGAAGAAATGCGGAGAATGTCGCGAAGAAATCCCGCGTGAAAAACGCCATCAAGAAATACAACGCCGCCATAGAGGCAAAAGACGTTGCACTTGCGGAACAGCTGCTCCCCGAGACCGTTTCCATCATCGACAGAGCCGCTTCCGACGGCGTCTATCACCGCAACACCGCGGCACGCAAGAAAGCGACCCTCTGCCGCTCTCTCGACGCACTCAAAAAAGCGTAATCTTTGAAGACAAAAATCAAGACCGCCGTAACGCGGCGGTCTTTTTTCATACTCTTTTCCGACGGATTCCGAACCTTTCCCCCGTTACCTCGTACGTCTTCCGCCCGTTCTCAATACTCCGTCACTTCTGATTGAAACCGTTCGAGGGTTTTCTGCCGCACCGCGACGCGGGGTGTTCGTGTTTTATGCCGCAGACTCCCCGTCCCTGCTATTTCTCCGCGCTCTCACGCGTCTTCGGAGGGCAAACCCTGCGGCGACACATCCTCCCGCCGCTGCCGCGGCGCCCACGGTTATGCCTGCAATCTCGCCGTCCGAAAGCCCGGTGCCCGCAGGTTCTCCCTCGGCAGACACTCTCACCGTTTCGCCGATTTTTTCCCCGTTTACGGTGACGTATATCTCATAATATCCGCCCTCTTTCGCATAAAAGGCGAAGGTGTGTTCGGACGAAGCGCGCGCGCCGTTGACATACCACACCACTTCCGTCTGCGGGTCGGCGTAGCGGAGAGTATCCACGCCGAGGACAAGCGTCCTGCCTGAGGCAAGCTGCACCGTCCCGTCTTCGTCCGCACGCAACGACATCGTGAGCAAAGAGTTCGCCGCCGTAGGCACCAGGTATTCCGTAGCGAGATAGCCAACCCGCGTGGCAAGCAGCGTCCCGTCCGGCGCGTAAATGCGCAGGGTGACCGCAATGTCTTCCTTTTCGCTTACATCCATCACGACGGTCACATCCTGCCCTTCCGCCGACATATTCACTCCGTCCGCGGAATAGGACCAGACGTAAGTCGCCCCCGTGTCCGTGTACTCCGACGACGAGGAAAAAGTCACCTCTCTCCCGCGCCCCAAAGTCACGGACTGCGTCGGAAACACGATGCCGTCGGATGCTGCGGAAGCAAGATAGCAGTTCCCTTCCCCGTCGAAAGCGAAGTCCGCTTCCAGCACTCCCGCAAGCGAGAGCAAAGGATAATCTTCGCCGCGGTAATCCGCCGTATCGCGGAATGTCAGCAGGAACATTTCTTTCAGTTGCTCCGCGGTCGCTTCCGTGCCCTGCGCTTCGCATCTCACCCGAAGCAGAGCGACGGCAAACGCCGCTATCGGAGAGGCCATACTCGTGCCCGTCAGCTGCTTGTATCCGCCCGTTGCGCCGTCGGCGGAAATCACGGAAGTCCCCGGCGCGCACACGTCGTAAAGAGAGCCGTAATTGGAGCTTGCATACATTTCCGCGCCGACCGCTCCGTGGGAATAATTCATCACTCCTATCACGTTTTCGCTCGCCGCGGGATAAAACGCGTCGCTTTCGGAGCTGTCCGAGTAATTTCCCGCCGCTGCCACGAACACCGCCTTTTCGGAGTCGTCGGACGTGACGATGTCTTTCCACGCGTCGCTGCCGTTTTTGCTTTCGCTTATCCCAAGCGACATATTGACCACGTCGGCGCCGTTTTCCAGCGCGAAATAGATGGCGCGCTCCACGTTCCTCTCCGAAAAACTGTTTCCGCTGCCCGAACGCGTGCCCGCCTTAATCGGCATTATCTTTATCACGTCGTCAAGCCCCAGCGCGCGGATAAGCAGCGCCAATATTCCCGCAACGTGCGTGCCGTGATAATCTCCCGTTGCGCCGTCGGACACGTCGGACAGCGACCCCGACGCCCCCGTAAGCGCGTTGTAACACACCACGTTGCCCTCGCTGTCGCGGAAGAACACGTCAGTGCCGTTTTCCGTCTGTCCGAACAGCTCGTTTTCCGCGTTCAGTCCGGTGTCTATCACCGCGATTACGACAGGGTCGCTTTCCGACGCGGAAAAGTCGTATTCGGCGCGAAGCTGCGCGACAAGCTCCGCCGCGCCTTCGATGTCGAGATAATCCTCGCCGAAATACCAGTCGCCCTGCGCTCCCGCCGCGTCGTAATATCCGGAAGGGAGGGAGGCAGAGAAGGCCTCCGCCGTGCACGGCACGCATAAAAAGGCAAACGCCGCCGTGAGCAGTATCACGACGGCAATGCAAAATACTCTTCGACTGCGTTTTGTCACGCAGAACATTTCAAATCCACTTCACGGAACCGTCGGGGAGTATCGTGCCCCAGCGTCCGTCCTTTTTCACTTTCGCCTCTCCGCCCTCGAACGGCGTCGCCGCGTCGTAAACGAAAGGTATCACCACTTCGTTGTCCTTGTTGATGTAGCCGCACTTGCCGCCTTTCACCACGCTGGCATACCCTTCCGAAAAGCTCATTGCCGTTTCGTAATCGAAAGGGATGACCACTTCGTTTTCGGGATTGATATAACCGCACTTTTCGTCGAGTTCCGCCGCGGCAAGCCCGTCCTTGAAAAAGAACACTTCGTCGTACATTGCGGGGATTACCGTCTTGAAACCGTCGTAAAAACCCCATTTTCCGCCTTTCTGGATTTTTCTCCACTCCGTAAAAGGCAGCGGCTCGGTAAGTTTTTTGGGGCGTTCCTCCCTTTCCCTGCGCTGCTGTGCGGCGGGTGTGTGCTGCGGTTTTTCGGGCTGTTCCTTCCTGCGCTGTGCAGGGCTGTCGCCCGTACTCTTCGCGGCTTTGTCGGGAGCGGCGTCCGCATAGAATTCCATCCCGACCGCGGACAAGGCGCGTTTTAAGGCAAGCAGCATTTTCTTGTTGAACCCCTGCACCTTGTACATCTCTCTTTCCGTGCGGCAGACAAGGTCGCCCGCCGTCCTTATGCCGTTGACGGAAAGCAGCCCGACGAGTTCGTCCGCAACCCCGATTCCCGCAATGGGAAGAGCGAGTTTTTCTGCGGGATAGCGTCCCGCCACCGCCGCATCGACCGCGGCTTTTCTTGCCGCTGCCGCGCCGCGCGCTGCCGCATTCTGCTTTCTGCGCCCGTTCTGACGGACTGGAGCGGACTGTCGTCCTTCCGCATTGCCGCCGTCGGATTTCCTGTCGTTGTAATGAAATTTCCTGTTAGCCATTTTGTTACCTTGTCTGTGATTTTACCATAATTTACCTTATATTTCAACAAATAGTAATAGTGTTGACGTAACTTTTGCTTTTGGATATAATATCCGTATGAAATCTCTGTCGAAATCTGCCGCAATTTTTCCGCTCGTGTGTGTTTTCATATGCGCTTTGGTTCTGTTGACTGCGGTGCTCGCGGCGGCGTCCCCGTCCGTGGCGCACGCCGAACAGACGGATTTCGACATTCTGCTTCCCGAAGACGGCTATTTCCCCGTCACCGACGCAACTTTGCTTGCCGCAAACGACACTTACCTTGCCGTCTACGACGCCGCATCGGGAAACATTCTCGTCGCTTCGCACGACTTTGCCCTGTCCTCTCATATCGACGTGAGCGCATATGAGGACATCGGCGGTATGTGGCTGTCCGGAAGCGTTCTGCTCTTCTCGTACGGAAGCGTACAGCAGTTTGCCTGCGTCGATATAGCGTCGCAGGATGCTGCCGCGTCGCCCGCCGACGGCATCAAGGACCCGCAGAACGTGTCTTACATCGCCACGGACAACAGCAGGTTTTACATCAAATACGCCACTTCTCTCAGCGTTTACTCCTCTTCCGATTTTTCCGTAATCCGCGAAGACATCACCCACAGCGCCGCCCTCAGCGGACAGAATATATTTACCGCGGAAGATATGTGCCTGTACATCTACGCCGCCGAATACGGCGTGCGCGGATACTATGTCCTCAATCTCGACGAAGCGTTTGCCGACAAAAACGATACCGCGGTTTATCCATACTCCGTCGCTATGGCAAACGAAACTCTTTTCACGGCGACGGAAAGCGGCATTCTTGCCGTCAACCGCAACGACGGCGAAGCGCTGTTTTCCACGGGCATTGCCGCTTCTGAAGAAACGGTCTTTGCCGCAGGCGGCAACAATCTTTACGTCATCAACGCGTCGGGCGGCGTGGACGTCTATTCGGTTGACCTTCCCGCTCAAAGCGTGACGCTCACGCGGACCCTTTCGATGAACGGGTCGGGCGAAGGACAGTTCGACTCCCCCGCAGACGTTCTCATCACTTCCGCGGGGCTCATCGTCGCCGACGGCGGGAATTCGCGCGTTGCGGTGTTCGGCGAAAATTCCGTCCGCTATGTCGCTGTGCCCGACGCCCCCGTGGCGCTTGCATCGACTTCACAGGACGTGACCTATGCCGCGACGCGGACCGAAGTCTACCGCATTATGCCCTCCGCCGACGGCACCCTCGCGGCCGTGGTGTACTGCGGAGTCCCCGAGGGAGAAACCGTTGTCGATATCGTCTGCGCAGGGAACGGACTCGTCATACTGACGAACGCAAACCTTTACACATATTCCCCGCCCGGCTCCATACGCCGCATTATGTCCGTCGAAAACGGCATTGCGCTTGCGGGCGCGCGCAACGACGTCGTCTACCTTATGACGGATGCGGGGCTGTACACCCTCTCCGCTGCGGGAGTTTCTCTTTCGGAGCTCATTCCGTTCAGGGAATGCTCTTTTTCGGGCGCGACGGACATTGCCGCCGATTATGCGGGCAATCTGTTCGTTTCTTACCGTGACGAAAACAAGATAGTCAAATTCTCCAACCAGCTTTCTGCCGTCGCCGTGAGTGCGGAGTTCGACCTCGGACATTCGCTCTACACCGCTTCTCCCGTCGCATTCGTGCTTGATGGCAGCCGTGCGGTGTTCGCGTCCTCCGCCTGCTTCATAGGTTCTGCGGAAGTCGGAGCGACAGACGAGTCGTCCTACACTCCCGTGCCCGACCCCGACCCCGACGAGGCGGAAACGCTGTCCTTTGCCGCGCTCTCCCGCGATACATACCTCTTTGACGAGCCGGGACGCTTTGACACTATGTACTCCGCCCCCGCAGGCACGGTGGTGCTGTGCTACGACGGCATATCCGCACAGGAAGGCTACACATACGTCTATTTCGGCGGCAGAACGGGTTATATCGAAAACGACGCCCTGTCACCCGTTTCACCCTCACCGATAGGCGGCACATACACTCTTGCCGCGGGTACTGCGCTCCGCACCCACCCCGCCGCGGACGAAACGCTGACATTCGAGAGCGACGCATTGGTCACGGTGACCGACGACGCCGCAGCCCTCGACAACGGCGCCTGGGTCAGAATAAGCTACGGCGGCGCGACGTACTTTGCCCCCGCCGACTCCGTCACCGAATACGTCGAACCCGTGCCCGAACGCAAGCAGGTGTTCGGCAGGGCTTCCGCAGACCGCGCAGGCGGGCTTGTCGGCATTTATTCCCTGCCCGACTCTTCCTCTGCGCCCGTCCTGGAAGTCGTTGACGGAACGAGAATGGAAATCCTCGACGAAAGCGGCGAGTATTGGCTGGTGTCCGTCGAAGGGACGGTGGGATATGCCGCGAAATCTGACGTGGAACTCGAAGGGCTGACAACGGTTCAGATTGTGTCCATTGTGCTCTGCTGTGCGGTGGCGGTGACGGGCGTTGTGATATTCGTCATAACGTGGCAGGCACGCAAAAAAGAAAAAGAAAAAGAGTAGCGTAATTTGTTGCAAATTTTGCACGGCTGTTATATAATAATCCGGCAATCAAAGTTAAACGACTGGGTGTGGCGCAGCTTGGTAGCGCGCTTGAATGGGGTTCAAGAGGCCGGAAGTTCAAATCTTCTCACCCAGACCACGCGAGAACACAGCAAAAGCTGTGTTCTTTGCTTTGTCGGGGTGAGAAACCGCACTAAAAGCGTACTCTTTTGCAAAACAAACGCCCGCCGTATTTCGGCGGGCGTTGTAATATCGGTTTGTGTGACGGCTCACAGGTCGTCCTCGATGGCGCTGGATTTTGCATACGCGGTCGATTTCGCTTCGAAAAAGTCCGTCTTGATGAGGTTTGCGTTGGAGTACTGGCTCACCCACGCCATAGACGCGGGCTCGGTTTCGTAGCCATCGTAAAGAGGGCCGAACCCTATCCCCGTGGAGCGAAGATTGCCGAGATACTTGATGTAGTCCTCCACCATCTGATTGTTGAGCCCCGGAATATCGTCGCCTATGATGTACTGTCCCCACTTGATTTCCTGGCGCACGCCCTCACGCATCATCTCTTTGAGCTCCTCGACCGCCTCGTCGGTAAAGAGGTCGGGCTCTTCCTTTTTGAGTTCGAGGATTATGGAACGGAACAGCCACAGATGCGTATTCTCGTCACGGTTGATGTAGCGTATCTCCTGCACGGACCCGGGCATTTTGCCGTTTCTGCCGAGGTTGTAGAAGAACATAAAGCCCGAATAGAAGTAGATGCCTTCGAGGATATAGTTGGCAATCATCACTTTGAGCAGCGTTGTGGCGGATTTGTCCTCGCGGAAAAGATTGTAGACGTCGCCGATGAACTTATTGCGCGCAAGCAGATGCTCGTCGAACTTCCACTGATAAAGGATGTCGTTGCGCTCGTCGGGAGAACATATGGTGTCCAGCATATAGCCGTAGCTCTGCGAATGCACCGCCTCCTGGAAGGTCTGGATGTTCAGGCAGAGATTGACTTCGTTTGCGGTGATGTATTCGCCGATGTTGGGCAGGTTCGCCGTCTGGATGGAGTCGAGGAAGACGAGGAAACTCAGCACCTTGTCGTACGCTCTGCGTTCGGCGGGCGTAAGCGCCTTGCGGTAGTCCTTGACGTCCTGGCTGAGGTTGATTTCTTCGGGTATCCAGAAGTTGTTCATCGCCTGTCTGTACCAGCTGCTCACCCAAGTGTATTTGAGATTGTTGAAATCGTTGAGATTGGTGGTGTTGCCGCCAATCATACGGCGTTTGACGACTTCTGTATCGCCGTTTTCGTTGAACAATGGTTTGAGTTTGAGATGGTCTTTGTCCATAAATCCTCCGTATTCCGCTTTTATTTCTTAATTTTGTACAGTTTAAGTGCCGTTTCTGCCGTCAGGAGCTGCACGACTCGCACTCTTCGACTTCGAGCGATTTCGAGCGGATGTAATACACCGTCTTGACGCCCTCCTCCCACGCGGAGATGTAGAGCCCCAGCACCTGCCTCATCGTATATTCGTTGGTTATGTAAAGGTTCAGCGACTGCGCCTGGTCGATATGGCGCTGTCTTACTCCTGCCGCCCTGACCGTCCAGGTCTGGTCGATGAGGTGCGCGTTTTTGTAGAGCCAGTAGGTCGCGGGCGACAGTTCGGGCGCGACGCGCGGTATCATTGCTCCCTTCTTTTCCTCGAAGAAGAACTTCTTCATCACGGGGTCAAGCCCCGCGGTCGTTCCCGCTATGATTGACGTGGAAGACGTGGGCGCAACGGCAATGAGATAGGAGTTGCGCATACCGTATTTCGCAACTTTTGCCGCGAGCTCTTTCCAGCGGTCGGACGTGTAGCCGCGCTTTTCGAAATAAGCCCCCGTCTGCCAGTCCGAACCCTCGAAGTATTCGTAACTTCCCTTCTCGGCGGCGAGGTCGCAGCTCGCCTCGATGGCGGCATAGTTTATCTCTTCGAACACTTCGTCCGCAAACGCAAGGTGCTTCTCGCTCTCCCAGCCGATGCCGTTTTTGGCAAGCATATGGTGGTATCCCGAAACGCCGAGTCCTATCGGACGGTATTTCCTGTTGTTTATCTTCGCGTATTCGACGGGATAGAAGTTGAGGTCGATGACGTTGTCGAGTGCGCGCACGACGGTGCGGACAATGCTCCTTATCTCCGCCTTGTCCTTCACGTTTATGTTGCCGAGAACGAGGGACGCGAGGTTGCACACCACGAATTCGCCGGGCTTGGTCACCTGCACCACCACTTCGTCGCCGTCGTCCGTCTTCACTATCTCGCGCGAAACGAGGTCGATGGGCGACATATTCTGCGCGATTTCCGTGCAGAGGTTGGAACAGTAAATCATTCCCTTGTGCGGATTGGGATTGAACTTGTTGACGTGGTCGCGGTTGAAACAGAACGGCGTGCCCGTTTCGACGGCGGATTTGAGGATGAGCCGCACCACCTCTTTCACGGGTATTGCGCGCTTTGATATCCTGTCATCGCTCACGCAATCGAAATACTTGTTTTCCCACTCCTGCCCGTAGCAGTCTTCGAGGTGGTAGCCCTTTACAGTGTAAATCTCGTGCGGGCACATCATATACCACATACCGTTTATGTTGTCGCGCGCCATACGCCAGAACAGGTCGGGATAACACACGGCGGGGAAAACGTCGTGCGCTTTCATACGGTCGTCGCCGTTGTTGGTGCGCAGCTGCAAAAATTCGGGCAAATCCTTGTGCCAGGCGTCGAGATAAACCGCGACCGCACCCTGACGCATTCCGAGCTGGTCGACCGCGACAGCGGTGTCGTTGACGAGCCTAATCCAGCGTATTACGCCGCCTGCCGCGCCCTGAAATCCGCGTATGGGCGCGCCCGTCGCGCGCACCTTGCCGAAATAAAGCCCCATTCCACCGCCGAATTTGCTGACTTTCGAGAAATTGTCTATGCTGCGGTAAATGCCGTCCAGCGAGTCTGGAACGGTGTCGATGAAACAGCTGGAAAGCTGATGGTACGGCTTGCGGGAATTGGACAGCGTCGGCGTCGCGACGGTGACTTTCAGAAGAGAAAGCATATCGTAAAACTCGCGCACCCTCTGCATTTTGTTCTTTTCGTTCATCGCAAGATGCATTGCGATGCCGAGGAACATCTCCTGCGGCGTTTCGAGCAGCGTACCGTCGAAATCGTGGATTACGTATCGTTTCAGCACGAGTTGCAGCGACGAATAAGTGAAAAGGTTGTCGCGGCGGCGGTCTATGATGGACGCGCACTCCGCGACTTCCTCCCGCGTGTAATGTTCGAGGATGTACGCCCCGTAAAGTTTCCTTTCGGTAAGATAGGCAAGTTTTGCGTAAAATCCTTTGATGTCACGCGCTTTGAGCTCTGCGGCGAGCTTCTTATACATATCGAACATCACAAGCCGCGCGGCGATGAACTCCCACTTGGGGGCTTCCTGCGTGGTGAGTTCCACCGCGGCGCGCACCAAAGACGCGTATTTTGCACTTTCGTCCGCACCTTCCCGCGCGAACGAGGCAAATTTGCCGCTGAGATGCATCAGGTCGTATTCGGGTTCGGGATAATCGTACTGTATCCCTTTCAGCACTCCGACGAGCACGGGGTCGTCGAAACGCGAAGCAATCTCGTTGCGGTGCGCTCTCGCTTTTGCACGTGCGTCGCGGTAGAGGATGAAACTCTTGACCTCGTCAAAATAGCCCTCTTCCATAAGGGTTTTTTCCGCAAGGTCCTGCACCTGTTCGACCGTGACGGGAAATGACGGTATCTTCGACACCACGACGGCGGTGAGCCTGTCAAGGACGTCCTCCCCTGCGTCGTGACCGACGCTTCCGAATGCGGCGGCAAGCGCGTTCTTGATTTTCACCGCGTCGAAACGCTGTTCGGTACCGTCGCGTTTGACAATGTACATAAGCCCCTCCGAAACCATATATAGAATTGTTTGCGGCACACGACCACAACATATAGCTGTTACATTGTATCAAAGGTGCCGCTATTACGCAAGCGCTTTTCGGGCAAAAAGGACAAAAAAAGAGCGCCCGTCGCAGGCGCTGCAAAAACCGCTCAAAGCTCCGTTTCCGAATTGTGTTTTTTGACTTTGAGTCTGTTCATCGCGCGGGCAAGCTTCGCCTGCGCCGCATAGTATTCCCTCACGCTCTGTCTGCGGAGCATATCTTCCTTTGCCGCGTCTGCGGCGCGCCGCGCCCTGCTCTCGTCTATCTCGTCGGGACTTTCCGCCGTATCGACGAGCACGAGAACTTCGTTTTTTTCGACTTTGACTATCCCCTCGGACACCGCCGCCCGTATGCGCTTTTCTTTGCCGTCCTCTTCCACGGTGAAATCAAGCTCCCCCGGCACGACCGCGGAGATGTAATTGCTGTGATGTGCCATAATGCCGTACTGCCCCTGCAAGGTCGGCACGACCAAAGACACGCACTCACCCTCGTAAAAAGGTTTGTCGGCAGCAAGGATATGCAGGAAAAACTTGTTGCGGCTCATACGCTCTCTTTCAGCTTTTTCGCCTTTTCAAGGGCTTCATCGAGCGTTCCGACATTGTAAAACGCCGCTTCGGGATATTCGTCCGCTTCGCCGTCTATTATCGCCGCAAACCCCGCAACCGTGTCGGACAGCGCGACGTACTTGCCCGCATTGCCCGAAAACTTTTCCGCGACGTGGAAAGGCTGCGAAAGGAATCGCTGTATTTTTCTGGCGCGTGCGACGATGAGCTTGTCCTCGTCGCTGAGCTCTTCCATACCGAGTATGGCTATGATGTCCTGGATTTCCTTGTACTTTTGCAGAATCTCCTGTACTCCGCGCGCGACGCGGTAATGCTCCGCCCCGACCACGTCTTCCGTGAGTATCCTCGAAGACGAACCGAGAGGGTCGATTGCGGGATATATGCCCTGTTCCGCAATCTTTCTGCTGAGCACCGTAGTGGCGTCGAGGTGGGAAAATGTGGTGGCGGGAGCAGGGTCGGTGAGGTCGTCCGCGGGGACGTAGACCGCCTGTACGGAAGTGACGGAGCCGTTTTTGGTGGAAGTTATCCTCTCCTGCAATTCGCCCATTTCTTCCGCAAGCGTGGGCTGGTATCCGACTGCGGAAGGCATACGTCCGAGCAGAGTGGAAACTTCGCTGCCCGCCTGCACGAAACGGAAGATGTTGTCGATGAAAAGCAGCACGTCCTTGTGGCGCACGTCGCGGAAGAACTCCGCCATAGTGAGCCCCGCAAGTCCGACGCGCATACGCACGCCCGGCGACTCGTTCATCTGTCCGAAGACGAGCGCGGTTTTTTCCGCCACGCCGCTTTCGTTCATTTCCGTCCAGAGCTCGTTGCCCTCGCGGCTTCTTTCGCCGACGCCCGTAAACACGGAATATCCGCCGTGCCTGGTGGCGACATTGTGGATGAGTTCCTGAATGAGGACGGTTTTGCCGACGCCTGCGCCTCCGAAGAGCCCTATTTTGCCGCCCTTGCTGTACGGTTCGAGCAAGTCGATTGCCTTGATGCCCGTTTCGAGGATTTCGACCGACGGATTGAGTTCGGGAAAAGCGGGCGCGGGGCGGTATATCCCCATACGGTCGGCGGAAGGGTCGATGTCCTCTCCGCCGTCTATGGGTCTTCCGAGCACGTTGAACATTCTGCCGAGGGTACGCTCGCCGACGGGGACTTCTATGCACTTGCCCGTCGCCGTGACGCGCATTCCGCGCGCAAGCCCTTCGCTTTCGGACAGCATTATGCAGCGCACGACGTGTGCGTCCAGATGCTGCGCAACCTCCATAACCTTGGAGTCGCTGCCCTCGCCGACGGTAAGCGCGTCGCGCAGATGCGGCAGCGCTTCGTCGAACATCACGTCGACGACGGGACCCGAAATTCTGGTGATTATGCCTTCTTTCATTGCTTTGCTCCCTTGCGTTTCATAGACTTCGCGCCCGAAGTGACCTCGGTGATTTCCTGCGTGATGGCCGCCTGGCGTTCGCGGTTGAATTCAAGCGAAAGTTCGGCAAGGATTTCGTCCGCGTTGTTGTCGGCGCCGAGCATTGCAAGCATACGAGCATTCTGTTCGCAGCAATAGCTGTCCACGAGCGCGCTGTACACAAAGCCCGAAACGTAGCTGTGCATTACGTTGTCGAGCACTTCCGACGCAGACGGCTCGAACTCGAACTCCGTGCCGTCCTCTCCGCCCGAGACGTAATCCTTGCGGCTCAGCGGCAGAAGACGCGTGACGTAGACGTGCTCCGTCCTGCCTCCGCCGAAGTCGGTGTAAACGACGTATATCTCGCCCAGAGCGCCGTCGGTGTACATACCGAGCAGAATATCGCATATTTCGCGCGCGCGGTGGAGAGTCGGACTCTGCGCCGTATAGACGAAATTTTCCTCAAACGGCACGCCGTGATTGACGAAATACTGCCTGCCGTATTCTCCGACGACGAAAAGTTTGCCGTCGGGGTGTTCGCCGAGCAAATCGCGTGCTCTTTTCAGCACGTTCTGGTTATACGCGCCGGCGAGCCCTTTGTCCGCGGTGATGACGAGTATGCCGCACGCTCCGCGCGGCTTATGCTCGTCCTCGTCGGGATAAAACCAGTTGCTGCCCGTTTCGCCGCACGCGCCGAACACGCGCGAAATCTCCTTTTGCATTGCGGAAAAGTAAGGACGCGTCTTGTCGAGGTCGCTCTTGGCTTTGCGCACCTTTGTGGACGCGATGAGATACATCGCGTTGGTAATCTTTTTGGTGTCGCGTACGCTCGCTATCCTGTGCTTGATTTCCGCAAGACTGCTCATACGTCAAGCTCCGTACGGTATTTCGCCGCCGCGGCGAGAATTTTCTCTTTGAGTTCGGCGGAAAGCGCATTGGTGCGCTCTATCTCGTCGGCAAATTCGGGATGACGCTCGGCAAAATAAGTCAGAAGTCCGTGTGCGGCGTCGGCTATTTTGTCGGGTGCGACGCCTTGCAGCACGCGTCCGAGCGCGCAGACGAGAAGCAGAACTTCTTCCGCCTGGGAATACGGTTTGCCCTGCGGCTGGCGCAGCAGGCGCATAAGCCCCTGTCCGTACATAAGCTGGTTGCGCGTGAGTGCGTCCAGGTCGCTCGCGAACTGCATAAACACTTCCATTTCACGATACTGCGCAAGGTCCAGCCTCAAAGACCCGACCGCCTTTTTGACCGCCTGCGTCTGCGCGTTGCCGCCCACTCGCGAGACGGAAAGACCGACGTTGACGGCGGGACGCTGTCCCTCGAAGAACAGCTCGCTCTCCAAGAAAATCTGCCCGTCCGTTATTGAAATTACGTTCGTGGGAATGTATGCCGAAACGTCGCCCGCCTGGGTTTCGACGATGGGCAAAGCGGTTATGCTGCCGCCGCCCAGTTCGTCCGAAAGATGAGCCGCACGCTCCAAAAGCCTGGAATGAAGATAGAACACGTCGCCGGGATACGCTTCGCGTCCGGGGGCGCGTTCGAGCAACAGGCTGAGAGTGCGGTACGCAACGGCGTGCTTGGACAAATCGTCGTAGACTATCAGCACGTCCCTGCCCGCATACATAAAGTATTCCGCCAGCGCGCACCCAGCGTAAGGCGCGATATACTGCATAGGCGCAGACTCTCCCGCGCCCGCCGCCATTATGACGGTGTAACTCATCGCGTCGTGCTTGCGCAGCGTTTCGGCAAGCTGCACCACGGAGCCGGCCTTCTGTCCTATCGCGACATAAATGCAGACTACGTTCTTGCCCTTTTGGTTGAGTATGGTGTCAAGCGCAATCGCCGTCTTGCCCGTCTGCCTGTCGCCGATGATGAGTTCGCGCTGCCCTCTGCCTATCGGGAAAAGCGCGTCCACGACCAGCAGACCCGTTTCCATAGGCTTGTTGACGGGCTGACGGTCCACGATACCGGGCGCGGGGCATTCAATGGGACGGTAACCGTCGGGATTGATTTCACCCTGCCCGTCCACGGGATTGCCGAGCGCGTCCACGACCCTGCCGAGGAACTCTTCGCCGACGGGGATGCCCGCCGTCTTGCCCGTGCGGTGTATGATGTCGCCCGCCGATATATCGCGGCAGTCGCCGAAAACGATAATTCCGCACGTTTCGGGGCGGAGGTCCTGTATCATACCCTTGACTCCGCAGTCGAAGACGACTATTTCGCCGTACGACGCGTGCGCAAGCCCGTCCGCCGCGACTATGCCGTCGCCTACCGAAAGCACCCTGCCCGTTTCTTCGGCGAGCGCTTCGGGAGTCCAGTCTTCGAGAGCCTGACGGATGAGCGGAATGATGTTGTCGGCAGAACCCGACAGCCCTTGAAGTTTGCGTTTTAACTGCGTAAATCTGCCGCCTACGCTCCAATCGTAGACGTCGTCTTCCGCTTCCAGCCTGAACCCGCCGGGGAACATATCGCTTTCCACCCATTCGAGTTCCAGCCTGCGCTTATACTTCTTTTCGAGAAAGCGTTCGAAACGCGCGAACTGTTCGTCGGAAGGACGGGACGCGGAATACAATACGGCTTTATTCTTTTCCATCCTTCTCTTCCTCTTCCGCCGCGCTCAGGAATTTTTCGTAAGCGTCGTCCACACCCGAACTCATCACGACTTTCTGCGCCATATCGTTCACGATGTCGCGGATGTCGCCGCCGACGCCGTCGATAATCTTTTTCTTTTCTTTTTCCGCGCTTGCACGCGCCGCGGAAACGATGTCCTCCGCCTCTTTCTGCGCGTCGCGTAGCTTTTCGGCACGCACGGCGTTCATCTCTTCCGTCGCGTGCTTTTTCATCTCGGAGATTTCGGCATCCGCGGCAGAAAGCCTGCCCTCGTATTCCTCGCGACTGTGCCGCGCTTCTTCGAGAGCTTCCGCCGTCTTGTCCTCCCTCTCCTTATAGCCGTCCTCTCTCTTTTTCATAAACTTACGCACGGGCTTGTAAAGCAAAAGATACAGCCCGACGCCGAGAATGAGAAAGTTAAGCAAATGCAGCAATATCTGCTGCCAGTCGATGTTAAGCGGCATTACCCGTCTCCTTTACAGCACGAATATCAGCAGAATCGCGATTATCAAAGCGTAAATTATCGCCGTTTCGATGAAGACCAGACCGAGCATAAGGCTGGAACGTATGTCGTTCTTCGCTTCGGGCTGGCGGGCGATGCTCTCGTTGGACTTGGATATCGCTATTGCCATACCTATCGCGCCTGCCGCGGCGGCGATGCCGACGGCAATGGCTGCCGCAATGGCAATCATCCCCTGCGTGTTGTCGGCAGGCGCGGGGGTGTCCGTCGTGACATCCGTGCCTCCGTCCGCGGGCTGCTCGGTTCCGTCGGTTGCGGCGTCTTGCGCCTGCTCCGTTTCCGCAGCTGCTATATTGTCGGAGAAAACTATGCCGAGCACGAGTCCGAGTGCGGCGAGCGCGATGACTGCCATAAGTACGGCGGCAATGATTTTTACGTTAAGAGCTTTTTTCATTTCAGACCTCTTGTACAGCGGTTTTGTTATTTCTTGCCGGCTTGTGTTTGAGTGCCGGTTTGTGTTTCTTTTCGTGTGCTACGGGCGGTTCGGTCACTTCGCCGTAGAACAGCGACGTGAGCATAACCAGAACGTAGGACTGGATGAGCGCGTGCATAAGCGTGAACAGCACTCCGACTATCACGGGCAGCACGAAACTCAGCGCAAGGTAATAATAGACGAGTTCGGTGACCAGCAGTCCCGACAGCAACGCGCCGAAAAGACGGAAACTCATCGAAATCGGCAGCGAGAAATCCTTTATCGTACGGCCGAACCCGCGGAGCCCGTTGTGCGCGATACCGCCCGCCATAATCACGAAATAGGACAGGAAACCGAGCGCTATCGCGGCGTTGATGTCCGCAAGCGGCGCGGGAAGGGACAGGGAATTGCCGCTCACCGCCTGCACGGGTATTCCGACGAGCTCGAACACCGTGCCGACGAAAATATAAACGCCCGCGGCGAAAATGTACGCGCCGAGGAAATCGTTGTAGTGCGGGCTGTTCTTTTTGGCAAGACCCGAAAACATCCCCACTATCGTTTCGATGAACAGCTGAAATCTTCCGGGTACGGTTTTGAAGCGCGGAATAAAGAAAATCCTGACTATCGCGGCAAAAATCAAAAGCACGAGAGTCACGGTTATTGCGGAAATCAAGGACGGATTCACTTCCAGCCCGAACAGACTTATCGCATTCTCTTCGTGCAGAACGGCGTCCTGCATCACATCCGATATGTCCTCCGATGAGGTATACAGAGGGTCGGTAAGTACAATCCCTACGATAAGAAGCGCCGCAACGCACGCAATGACGACTGCGGCGATTATCTTTTTCTTTTTCATACGTTTTGCGTCCTGCGACATTATCGCCTCCGACTCCTAACGATTGTAACGCCATTCACACGTTTTGGCAATCGCTTGTGCGAAGTTTATTTTGTTAATAACGCTCAGTAGTATGTCAGTTTATAGTGTGAACCGTTTTACGCGCACGTTTACGCGCACGCGCAGATGCTTTTGCCCTAAATATACGCGCTCATATGAAAATTGCGGCGCATATAAAAAACCCGCCCCGTAAAGAGGCGGGTTCCGTCTTATGACGAATGTCAGTCTTTGCTGTCGGAGTCGTCCGCAAAGCCGCTTTCCGCGCTTTCGGCAGACATTTCGACCGTTGCGCCGTCCGCACCTGCCGCGGCGAGTTCCGCTTCCTGTGCTTCTTTGCGGCGTTTGATTTCCGCAACGGCTTCCTGCTGTTCCTTCTCATTGAACTTGTAGAAGAAAATCGGGATTGCGGAAAGGATGAAGCTGAGTGCCGCGACGAGCATAAGCATTATCCACATGACGTCTTTGCCGCTCGCATCCAGTGCGCCGGGGTTGTTCGCGGTGACGCCTGCGAGATAGTAACCCATAACGCCGATGAACGCGCCGACCGCCATACCGATTTTGTTGATGAAGGTCTGCATTGCGAAGCAGATGCCTTCCGCGCGTTCGCCCGTTTTGAGTTCGAGGTATTCGATGGTGTCGCCTATCATCGCGTAAGACACGATGTTGGTGAGACCGGAAGGAATACCCGAAATGACTATTGCAAGCAGCGCGATGACAAGTGTTGCGGTCGAAGTGTAATCTCCCCTGTCGATGCTGATACCGACGATGAACGCCACCAGCAGCGCAAGCCCGCCCGCGATGTTTGTCCAGATATACGACTGTTTCTTGCCAATCTTCTTGGTGAGATAAGGCACGAGCAGCGAAGCAATGAGTCCGCCGGGAACGATGGCTATCGTGACCAGCGTATAAAGTCCTTCGCCGTGCATACCGATGAAGTTGACGCTGTCAAGGACGTATTTGCAGAAGTAAAGACCGCCCGTATAGGTGAACACCATTCTCGCCGCGCCGAGGATACCGGAAATGACGATGAGCATCAGGGGCTTGTTCTTGAACAGAAGCTGCAAATTGTGTTTGAGGGAAGGAACGTTTTCGTTGTCGAGTTCGCTCGCTCTTTCTTTCGTGCCTTTGAAACCGACAAAGAAGAGGGGTGCGCCGACCGCAACGCAGATGATTGCAGCGATGAAGTAGATATAACCGAGGTCGGTCTGCTTGTTTTCAAGCGTTCCGTCAAGGATGGTTTGCAGGTCATTGCCTGTCCACTCCGTATACGCCTTGCCGCCGAGCAATTCGGAATCATATTCGGCATATGTTTCACCGGCGGCAAGCCAAGCCGAATACACGGCAGAATTCTCGCCGAATTCAGTAAGAATGAAATTCTCAAGCGTGCCGTAATTTGCGGTAATATTCTTAAACGTCCCCGTGCGGTCAGCGTCAAAGTTGAGATAGAAATCTTCAGTGGTGTTTTCGTCGCCGTCAACGTCAGCCAAATCGGGAACGATTATTGCACCGCCCTCACTATCCACCGCAAACTGAATTTGCGAAACTATGCTCTGATACGCGTTGATTTCCGTCTGGAGGTCGCCTGTCATCGCACTGGTCACCTGAGGCACGACTATGGTGACGATGCCCGCACCAGCCGTGCACAGCAGACGGGCTATGGTCAGGAGATTGCCGCGGCGGAACGTGTCGTTGGACATACGGGAGTTGAGCCCCCAATACGGCACGTCGCAGACGGTGTAAACCATACCCCAGATTATGTACATTATGGACATCGCCGCAAATCCGCCGGGATTGTGGGGATACCAGGGCAGGAAGCACAGTATCGTGACCACCGAAACGGGGATTGCCATCCATTTGAGATAGGGACGGCATTTGCCCCACGGGGTACGCGTTCTGTCGACAATCGAACCCATAATCGGGTCGTTCAGAGCGTCGTAAATTCGCGCAAAGAGCATAAGCAGCGCAACCGCGAGCGCACCGTACCCTATCGCGTCCGTCATAAACACCGTGAGATACGAGCCTATGATGGTACAAATCAGGTTCTGTCCGAAGCCGCACAGCGAATAAGCTATGCCCTCTTTCGGCTGCATTTCGCCGTCACCCGGATAAGTGCCGAAAAGCTTGTGCCAAATGCTTCGCTTTACGGGCGCTTCGGCTACGGCTGCGCCTTCCGTGGATTCGATTTTCAAATCTTCCATAATACCCGCCTTACAAAATTTTGTTTAAGGATTAAATAATACGGTTATGCACCTAAATACAATCCCGTAATAACTATAAAAACACATCCGCCGACTTTTGTCAAACAACGTGTCCAAATGTTTTTTTGCGGGGATTATTTTAATGTTAATTTTATTTTGAGCCGCAACAAATAATTTTTCGCTTAAATGCAAAGATTTGCTTGTGCAAACGCAAAAATTAAGGTAAGATAACTAAACGGACACGATGCAGACGGCACTCCCGCGCCGCACGCACCCGTCTACACCACCCGCGGGGCTTTAGCTCAGTTGGCTAGAGTACTTGTCTGGCAGACAAGGGGTCAGGGGTTCGAATCCCCTAAGCTCCACCAAGAAGAACCTAAAACGAACCACTTTGGTCGGATTAGGTTCTTCTTTTTACTGCCCTATTCAGTCACTCTGACTACGGGATCATCACACAAACATCTCTACAGTGATCGCAAATCTCCGCAATGCCCTCCTTTGCGGGACCTTGAATGCAAAATGCAGTTTGTTGCAGTAAAAAGAAAAGCCCCGCTCATCGTCGGGACTTTTCTTTATCGGGCTGTTAAAATGTATCTCGATTTTGTCGTCATACAAAATGATCTCTTTGACAAGATATGTGATCAGCTTCATTGGTTCCAACCGCAAGGCTTTTTCATAGTATTCTCTGATCTCTTTCTCGGAGCAACTAACCGCTGTTCTGCTCTTCTCGATCAGTATCTGCTTCTCTAATTTCTCTTGCCGTTCCTCCAATTCTTTTAATCGCTTAGCTGTAGTGTTCGTCACTACGCCCTTTTCTATTGCGGACATGATATTTTCGATCGCTGTATCCGTCTGATGTTTGTCCTTTTGAAGTAAATTGAGCGCGGTATTCATTTTTGCTTGTCGTGTCTGTTCTGCCATAACACCCGAAACGATAGCTTTTTTAATATCCTCTTCCTGCAATGCCTGCACGACATGGTCAATGACTATGTGTTCCAAAAGATCCTTACGTATAGGTGCTTTCTTACAATCTCCGCTATGCTTCCTTCCCAAACATTTGTAGTAATATTTGCGTTCACCGTTATGCGAGGTACCACATTCGGCGTTGACGGATCGTCCGCAGTAACCGCACTTTAATTTGTGACGAAGCAGATAATCCACTTGCACGCTTTGCTTGCCATAGCGGTTGGATTCGATCTTTCGACGCACTTTGTCATATGTCTTTGGGGGAACTATGGGAGGATAAATATTATAAAACGCCTCACCGTTGTAGTGGTATACTCCCGAATACCGTTCGTTTTTCAACAGCTTATAGACTGTCGTGCGACAGAATGGCTTTCCTCTGTACAATATACCTCTTTCCGTCAACGCGGTTATTATATCGCGCACATATACGCCTGACGCATATTGTTCGAATATGTATCGTACAACTTCCGCCTGTTCTTCAACGATGACGGCTTTCTTGTCCACATTCTTATAACCGTACAGCACCCTTCCTCCCGTAAGGTTCCCTTTGCGCCTGCTCTCGTTATTCCCTCGTCTTATCTTCTGTGAAAGCTCTGCGGAATAGTATTCGGCATATCCTTCAAGCATGCTCTCAAAAATAATGCCTTCTGGCGTATCTGGAATAAATTCGGTTGCCGACAAGACTTTTGTTCCGTTGTCTTTAAGTTGTTTTTTGTACATCGCCGTTTCGTACTTGTTCCGTGAGAACCTGTCGAATTTGTAGACGAGCACAT